>Ga0209061_1002472_pt1 | contig 23334 bp, 19 predicted proteins | sample Coa_R1_10_FD_187157 | JGI IMG/M metagenome (GOLD analysis project Ga0209061, IMG submission 187157) | Surface soil microbial communities from Centralia Pennsylvania, which are recovering from an underground coalmine fire - Coalmine... | ecosystem: Environmental > Terrestrial > Soil >...
CTCTCGGCGCGCGCCCCTGGGCGAAGCCTGTCTATGCAAGTGCGCCAAGCTCTGCTGCTCGGCCTGAGTTTCAATTTGTACCGCCTGAGGCATCGCTGCCTTTTTCCGAGGATGTCAACAGAGCCAGTCCCGCTCTATATTCATCCGCGCGCACCCATTCCGGCGATGGCGGAGGCGTATCGCCCCCAACATTTGGAACACGCGATCTGGGGCTATCAAGCGGAGACGGGCCTCCATGCCCTTCGCCTGATCGTCAGTGGCGTGTTCGATTCGATTCCCAATTTGAAGGTCATCCTCGGGCACATGGGCGAAGCGCTGCCGTACTGGCTGTATCGCCTGGATTATATGTGGTGCACTGTGGCGATTAAATTTGAAGGACGAACGACTCTGAAGAAGAAACCGAGCGACTACTTCAAACAGAATTTCATGATCACCACCAGCGGTATGAACTGGAATCCCACGCTGAAATTTTGTATCGAGGTGCTGGGCGCGGATAACATCATGTGGGCGATCGATTATCCGTACCAGACTTCGCCGGACGCGGTGGCGTTTATGAACGAGGCGCCTATCTCGGACGCGGACAAACACAAAATTTTTCACAAGAACGCGGAGCGAGTCTTCCACATTAAGCCGGCGTAGGCGAGGCAAGGGCGACATCTCGCGAATTGCCGCAAACGCCCGGAAATTGGTTGAGACGCTACACGAGGGACCACAAGCAATGGCATCACGCGCACTAAGCGTTGGCGAAGTGATCGATCAGCAGCCTCTGAGCGCGGTCCAGATCTGGACGATTGTGCTGTGCGCGGTGGTGCTGACCATGGACGGCTACCACGCCGTATCCATGGGTTTTGTCACCGCACCGGTTGCCGCAGCCACGCACATCCCGCTCGCGTCGTTTGGCCCAATTCTTTCAATCTCCCTGATTGGCTTGATGATTGCTGCTCTCGGAACTGGCCCGATCGCGGATCGGTTTGGCCGAAGATGGTTGGTGATCGGCTCGGAGATCGCTTTCGGACTTTTCTCGATTCTGAATGGATCGGCGCATACGTACAACGAGTTCCTCGCGTATCGTTTTCTCACCGGATTGGGCCTCGGCGGAGCCATGCCCAATGTGGTAGCTCTGGCGTCGGAGTATTCGCCGAAGCGCTTATTGCCCGCCGTCGTCTCCATTCTGTTCGTAGGTATGCCGCTGGGCGGCACGATTTGCGGCGTGGTAGCCCGGGAAGTGATCGGCACGTACGGCTGGCAGTGGGTCTTTTACATAGGCGGCGCCGTGCCGCTCGCCCTCGCGGTTTTCCTGATCCTTTTTTTGCCGGAATCGGCGCCTTTTTTGGCCGCGCGGAAGAAAGATCCGGAAAAAATCGCGAAACTTCTGCGGCGCATCGCGCCACAGGCCGATCTAACTCACGTCGATTTTTCCAAGACCACCGACGAGGCTGCGCGCAAAGGCGTGCCCGTCAGGCATCTTTTTACGGAAGGCCGCGCGCTCGGAACCGTCCTGCTATGGATTCCGAATTTCATGAACTTGCTGTTGATCTATTTTGTCAACAGCTGGATGCCGACGCTTTTGAGGGAAGCCGGCATGACCACTTCGCAGGGAGTGATCGTCACTTCCGCGTTTAACTTCGGCGGGATTTTTGCCTGCTTCCTCGAAGGACCGTTGATCGAATTCGGTGGCTCATTCTTGGTGCTGCTGATCGAATTTTTGCTGACTGGCGGGGCAATGGTGGGCATCGCTCTGCTTACTCGGTCATTTGTGCTTGCGATTTTGGTAGCGCTCGTCTCGGGTTTCCTGATTATCGGCACGCAGGCAGGGCTGAACGCGGCTGCAGCGAAGTTCTATCCCACTCCGATCCGCTCAACGGGCGTCGGATGGGCGCTAGGCGTGGGCCGCGTGGGATCGATTGTCGGACCGGTGCTGGGCGGAATCATGCTTGGGGCGGCGTGGAAGCCCAGAGAAATTATACTTTCCGCGGCTGTCTGCGGCCTGCTCGGATTCCTGGCGATCCTGGCGAGCAAACTTGTTCGGGGCGTATCCACGGCCTACGACGCCGAACCGCAGGTGAGCACTCCCAGCGCGGTCCACGTGAAATGAGCTCTGGTTGACCGCCTGTTTCTTCCGGTTGGTAAGGGCGTGAGCGTTTCGCACCGGATTTCGAGTGCAAATTTCGAGTGTCCTTCAAGTGGTCGTGGCGCGCACTTCGCGCAAACGGCGCTCCAAATAGCGGCGTTCGCTCTCGTTTGTGACCAGCGCAAGCGCGCGATGATAGCTGCTGGCAGCTTCGGCGGCCGATCCCAGCCTGCGAAATAGATCGGCGCGCGCTGCATGAAAAAGATGAAAACCATCCAACTCGCCGCTCGCGGCTAATCTATCCAAGATAGCGATCCCAGCCCGCGGCCCGTGTACCATTGCCACGGCGACAGCGCGATTAAGAGAAACGACCGGCGAAGGCCGCGCTGACGCGAGCAAATCATACAGTTCGAGAATGCGCGGCCAGTCGGTGCCTTCCGCGCGCGCCGCCTTGCAGTGCTCAGCCGCAATGGCGGCTTGTAGCGCGTATGGACCGGCCGCTCCGCGCATCGCCTCTGAAACCAGCGGCAACGCCTCTGCGATTTGCAGGCGGTTCCACCGGCTGCGATCCTGCTCTTCGAGGACGACAATGTCTCCAGCCTCATTGGTGCGCGACCCACGACGCGCGTCGTGCAGCAACATCAGCGCAAGCAGCCCGGTCGTCTCGGGAGGTGGATTGGGGGCCATCAGCGTTCGGATCAGGCGCCCGAGCCGTATCGCTTCGCTTGTAAGATCCGTCCTCAACAACTGATTCCCGCGCGTTGCCGCGTAGCCTTCGTTGAAAACGAGATAAATCACTGCCAGCACGGCATCGAGCCGCTCAGCCATCTGGCCGGCTTCCGGGACGCTGTACGGTATGCGCGCGTCGCGAATCTTTCGCTTGGCGCGCACCAGTCGCTGAGCCATCGTGGCGGTCGGGACTAAAAACGCCCTGGCGATTTCATCTGTTTCCAAGCCGCAGAGCGTCCGCAGAGTGAGTGCAATCTGCGCTTCCTTCGCCAGCGCGGGGTGGCAGCAGGTAAATATCAGGCGGAGCCGCTCGTCCGGAATTTCTCCGGATTCGACTTCAGGAGTGCCCGCCAACAGGTTTTGCTCTTTCGCGAGCTGCGGCTGAATTTTTTCATCAAATAACGCCTTGCGGCGAAGCCGGTCGATAGCCTTGTGCCGCGCGGTTTGGATGATCCAGGCGCGAGGGAATTCGGGTACACCGTTCGCAGTCCATTGTGCGAGTGCGGCGGTAAACGCTTCTTGCGCGTACTCTTCCGCCAGCTCAAAATCGCCGAAAAGCTTGATCAGGGTGGCCACAATCCGGCCCCAGTCCGAGCGGTAGAGTTCTTCGACAGCAGCGGCAGCGTCTGTGCCCATGAGTCAACCGTCCGTTGATTTTGGGGCAGTCGTCGAATTCCGGTCAACTCGTTCGATTTACTGACGAATTCGGGCGAGTGTGTCCGGATCCGGCGCATATGCCACAAGAAGCTCCGCCCGGGCGTTGGTCGCTTTACATGCGCCCCGTTTTCGGGTATCAGAGGCAAGCGCTAAGGTCCCAGCCACGGTTTTGCCCGTCACGGAGGAAGCCGATGCAATACATGATTCTCCATTTCGGCCCGGACCCGGGTGAACCACATCCGGAAACTTCGCGGAGAGGTGAATCATGACGAATAATGCGGAAGCAGCGACAATGCGAACGGCAGCCGCATTGCCGGGCTCGTCGAAGGCAGCCCTTGGACCGGCCGCGTCATCACCGGCCTCGTGTTTGCTTTCATGGTGTTCGATGGCGTCACGAAAGTGCTGGAACTACCGCAGGTCGTTCAGGCATCGGCGCGGCTGCACCTTTCGAGTCCGGACACAGTCGGAATCGGTATCGTTCTGCTGATCTGCACAGCGATTTATCTGTTCCCGCGCACAGCGATTGTAGGCGCCATTCTGCTCACCGGCTATTTGGGAGGAGCCACAGCCATCCAATTGCAGGCACAGAGCCCGCGTTCGAGAATGCATTTCCGGTGATCTTCGGAGTGCTTGTGTAAGCAGGTATCTTTTTTCGCGACGCACGCATCCGCGCGTTGATTCCAATTCGCGCCGCGCGTCGCTAGGACATCCTGGATTCGTAATTCACGCAAATTGTCATGGCCCGCTCGCGCTGGCTTCTGGCAAAATTCTGGGTCGCGCCATACGCCATGCGCTTGCGATGCCCGACAAAGCGATTCTTGGTTCCCCTCGGCCTTGTCGCCGCGCTGACTTCTTTTGCTGGTGCGTTGAATGCGCAAGATAAGCCTTCGCCGGTCATGACGCTTGTTGTAGACGAATCGCAAGCTCCCCGCCGCATTGCCTTTGCCCGTGAGGTGATTCAAGTTCATTCCGGCACCGTTGTGCTTGCCTACCCGAAATGGATTCCCGGCGAACACGGCCCAGACGGACCGATTTACGACTTGGCTGCGCTTCGGATTCACGCCGGCAGCGACAGGCTCTCCTGGAGGCGCGATCCCAGAGATATTTTCAAGTTTGAAGTGCGGGTTCCCGCGGGAGTAAGCCACATTACAGTTGATTTCGACGTGCTCTTGCAAAACACGATCGACGCCCACCAACTGCTACTCGATTGGAACACGGCGATTCTGTATCCGCTCGGCATCGACAAACTCAAGCTGTTCGTCCAGCCCTCGGTGATTTTGCCTCCGGGATGGAAGCAGGGAAGCTCGCTGCAGGTGGCACATGAATCCGAAAATCGCATCGATTTCGACCCGCTTTCGATCGAGCGCTTGATCGACTCGCCCGTCCTGGCTGGCGAGTACTTTCGCGCTGTGCAATTGCACTCCTCATGGCCTGCCGAAGTTGACATCACCGGCGACACGCAACAGGCCGTGGACGATGCCGATAAGGCAAATGCATTTGAGCTTCTTTCCAAGCTCATAGATCAGGACAGGGCGATGTTCGGGTTTCGGCACTGGAAGAAGATGCATTTGCTCGTCTCCCAAAGCGACTCGGATCCCTACGATGGTCTCGAACACGAGGATTCGCCATGGAATGCCGTCGGCGACGCGGGACTCTCGAAGAGAAACGTGCTTCAAATGCTGGGCTGGCCTCTTCTGGCCCATGAACAGTCGCATTCCTGGTGCGGCAAATACCGGCGCCCGGCCGAGCTTTACTCCAAACCGGATTTCCAAGGTCCCGAACGGACAACACTGCTGTGGGTTTACGAAGGCTTGAACGAATACATCGGTATGATGCTGGCCACGCGCGCCGGCTTCAACGATGCCGCTTACATCCGCGATTATCTGGCGCGCACCACCGCCGAGCTGACCGAGGAGCCGGGCCGGGAATACACCCCTCTCGACGATACGGCCGCGGAAGATTGGGTGCTGCGCTCTCCCGATAGCGGCTGGTCGTCGATTCGCCGCGGCCAGGATTATTATGATGAAGGGGCGTTAACGTGGCTTCTCGCCGATGTCCTGATCCGGCAGCAATCGCATGGGCGCAAATCGCTTGACGATTTCCTCCGTAGTTTCCTTGGCCAGCGAGACACCGGCCCGATCGTCGTTCCCTATACCCGGTACGACGTGGAAGCTGCTCTTTCCGCTGTCTGGCCGTACGATTGGCATTCGTTCTTTCAGAAGCGAATCTACGAGGTGAACGACAATCCGCCGTCCGAAGGCCTCGAGGCGGCCGGCTGGCGCATCGTTTACAACTCCACTCCGAACGCCGCCCGTTTTGATTCGGCCATCAATACCATTGAATATTACGGCTCGTTTTCAATCGGGATGAACGTTGATAGGGATGGCTCCATTTTCGACGTCTGGCAGGGATCTCCCGCGTACGCCGCCGGCCTTGGTCCGCACATGAAGATTTTGGCCGTCAACGGCCGCGCATATTCCGCTGACGTGCTGAACGAGGCCATCGCCCATCCGCAAAACGGCAAAATTTTAATCATTGCCAGAAATTTCAATTCCGTAAAAGAGTATGAGATTCATTACGCTGGCGGCGTGCGTTACCCTCATCTTGAGCGCATTCCTGGCACTCACGATTACCTGAGCGATATTTTCGCCCCGAAGAAATAGATCAAACCATTTTGCAGCCACGGAATTCCTTGGGGACGCGAAAATTCGTTTTCGGTCGTTACGACTACCCGAGATCGAGCCTTGACTACAGCTTGCCCATTTGGGGCCAAAAAACCACGCTGAACGTCGAAGTCCAATTGGCTTGCGGGTAAGTCGCCAGTATCGGCGCGAACCATCGCTCGTACTGAAGCGATCCGCGAATACTCAGTCCCGAATTCAGGTACCAATTCACTTTTATGGTCCCGTCCTTAATGGATTCTCCGCTGGGGATAAAATGTTTCGATACCGTCGCATGCCGGAAAGAAAACTGCAGCATATCTCTCGGCCGATTCCAGTATGTCAGCCATGCCTGATATCCGGTTCCTTCCCGGCCAATCCAACTTCCGATCAGATTTCCCTTGTTGGTGTACAGATCGTGATAAAAGCTGTCGAAATACACATAGTGGCCGCCGATCTCGCCATTCGGCGCATCGCTGTAAACTCCCTCGGCTCGCAATTCGAATTTCCGCAAGCCCGGAAGCTGCGGCATGTAGAATCCAGCACTCAGAGCCGCGCGCGGCGGGTTGGCAAGCGGCGATGGATCGTCGTCTGAGAGCGAATCGCCGTAAATCGTCAGCCAGTTTCGAAGAAACGGTGCCCGGTAAGAGGCGTCAAAGCCACCGGTACGTTTGCCCGGTGTTTGATTGGCGGGCTCGCCGGCACCGGAAGTGAACATCGTGTAGCTGCGGAAAAGAGAAAGAAAAGTCAGAGGACGTCCCACGCCGCCCAATTCAGCAGTGCGGCTAAATCCTAACTCGAGATTCGGTGTCGGTTTGAGAGTGATTTTTTCGCCGTGGATCAACGGCCTGGGCGGAAATTCGTTTCCGGAAAGCTTCCCAAAAAACGCATCGATTTTGACAGGTCCAAGCCGCCGCAGAATCCCGGGAAGTGCGAACGGAACAACTCGGCTAGCTCGGAACATGTAGATCGGTTCCGCGTTGTCGCTAAACAAGAATGCGCCGCCAACATCGGGCCCCCACCACAGGCTTTGCTTGCCGAACGAAAATTCCCACCCCGCCAAATTGATTCCCACGTACGTATCGAGTAAGCGGAAGTTGTCGACTGCTGCGATTCCCGCCGGCCCCTGAAGCGGATTGTCGTCGACGGCAGCGATAAACTGGCGTACCGGAAGGGAAAACGCCGGACCGGACGGGGCGTGCTGAAACTCCTCGCGCGTATAAATAACGAATCGACCGGCCGCGGCGTAGGCGGAAAAACCATCGTACGCGTTGAAGCCCTCCTGATACGGACGGCCGAAGTCGTTGATGATCGTTTGCCCGAAGTGATAGCTGTCGGTCAGCGGAGTGCCGGATATTCCAGTAAAGTTGGCATATACGGACTCAACACGTGCGGATATCGCCCGCAAGCCGGAGATTTCAGGCTGAAATTCTGCGAGCAACGCACGGTACATCTGCCGTACCTGAACCGGCGATTCATCGGTGATGTTGTTGCCAGCTTCAGCGACCAGGTCCGCGCACTCGATGCGGGTCCACGGGCGCTGTCCGATAAACGCGATGTGGACGTAGCCGAGCGCCGCCAGGCGGGCAATGGCCGGGTATACCCAGCTGTCCAATTCTACGTATGGCGACCCGATACCGGATGGATCAGGTCGTCCCGGTGAAACATCGGTTGCGTTTAGCCCTTGCGGGTGCGCTCTGCACGTACTGGCGAAAAAGCATGCCATCAGCACCAGGCTTGCGCCCTTACTAGTCAACCGACTCGGTCTCCAACGAAACTGATACGCCATCTTCCTCGTGCGCCCATTCCGTCCGTCGAACTGTGGTTGCCAGGGCCACCTGTCGCCGCCGCGGCGGTCGTGGCGCAATGCACGCGGCCGCCGTATTCCAGATAATTTTTAGATCCGACGTCAACGACGCTCTGCGCATGTACCACCGGTCGAGTCTTGCTTTGAGTGGCTTTATTTTTGCGTCGTAATACGTGGCCAACTCGTGCGCGGGAATGTCTTTCAGAAGTTCTTCCTCGCACCGAAACGCCAGGGTCGCGAACCCGGTAATCCCGGGGCGGTACTTCCAATCCGTCTCGACTGAATACTCCGGCAACTTGGGCCGTGGCCCCACCAGGCTCATGTCGCCTATTAGCACGTTATAAAACTGCGGTATCTCATCGATTTTTAACTTGCGAAGGGCCTTGCCGACGGGCGTAAGCCGGCTGTCGCCGTCGCGAGTCAGCCCCACGCCTTGGTTCCCCGCGTCGAAAGTCATCGTGCGGAACTTGTAAACGGTAAACAGCCTTCCGTTCAGACCTACGCGACGCTGGCAAAAAAGCGCTGGTCCTTTTGAGGTGACCTTAATCAGAGCCCATACCACGAAAGCAATTATCAGACTCGCTAGAAGCACGACCGACGAAACGACAACGTCGAAGACCCGCTTTCCCAGGGAAGTACTCCAGCACTGGGTCTCCACCATTCCCCCAATCGCAAAGAACTGCTTTGCATTTAGCGGTAGTTCAGGAACCAAAGCGCTCGACGTGATCAACGGGAACATTCAGCGGCCATTTCGCCAGCTCGGATTTCCGCTTTGCGAAACGCCCCACGTCGGCATTCTTCTTCGCCGTTCAATGCACATTCAGCTCCAAACGTGAATTCGAAATGCCCGAAGTAGCCGAGGAAAACTCCACAAAATGCGGGGTTTTTCATGATTGGGCGCGCAGTCCGCCAGAAGAAGGAATCAGCTTTTCCCAAATCGAATCAGAATCTCTCGGATCGGAACCTGGCGAGGGGAACAAAAAATATGCGTGTGCTTTTAGTGGACCGCGATCACCGTTGCGCTGATGGCGGCTTGTGATGCCACCAGGGCCCAGTCTCTGATAGCCTTTCCTGTGCCGCCCACCTGAAGCTTCGCAGGGATGACGATTGTGTCGCCCGGGAATACTTGCAGGGATTTGATATTCTTCCGCCACCAACCGTACTCAGAGACGGAACCGCTCAACACCGAGCCGTTCGCTCGCACCAGCAAAATGTGTTTCATATCGGCATCGCCGGTTCCGGTGCCGGCCTGGCGCAGGTAATCGTTCACCGTTTCGCCTTTTCGGTACACGAACGAACTTTGTTCAAACACTGAACCCACTACGCTCACGACCTGACTCTTTGGTGGAACGTAAAAACTGTCGCCATCCTCGAGAAGAATCGAGGGCAACGCGGACACTGTATCAGCCGACGGCTTTATAGCCAGCACCACGCGGCCGGTTGCCTTGGCTGTGCGCAGTTGGCGGACCAGCGCTTCTTGGGCCTGTGACTGTACCGACAGTGCGGCTGCTTGATCGGGGTTCGATCGAGCATTCGCGATCGACCGCTCTTGAACCTGCTGTTCCATCTCGTCGGCCGTTCTTTCCAGTGCCGCCTGTTGCGCTACTCGAGCGGAGGCACGCGTGAATTGCGCGCCGTATAGATACGCATTTGAGGTCAGCCCCCCCGCCATTCGCAATAGGTCGGGCAGCGTCTCACCGTGTCTTACCCGGTAGATTCCGGGAGCTTTTACCTCGCCGTCGACCCGCACGAAGATGGTCTGATCGGCCTCCGGGACGGCGATGTCTTGCTGCGAGAAGATTGTCACAATATCGCCCGGTTGGAGAGGGAGATTGCTCGCCGGGTCGTCCTCCAGGACGGCCTTGCGCAGCGAGAACGGAATGAGCTGCGTGGAAAGATCGACCGGATCGAGCCGCTGGATTACCGCGTAGTCCCAATTGATTTCCGGCGCGCCGAGCTTGACCTCGGTTTGCAAGGTGGATGCGTTGACTTCCGTTTGCGTCGCCGTCGTGGGCGTGCCCGGTTGTGTCGACGGAATGCTCTGTTGCGTCACCGAACGGCCGTCCTGCGCAGCTTGAGGACTGGGCCGCATTGCTGCCGCGCCTGTCGTCTGCCCCGCGAGCTTTCGCTGCACAGTCTGCTCGGGCGCCTCGTACTGCGTCGCGGTGCCGCTCACCAGGGCGTTTTGGGAGTGCCAATATTCCCGCGTCAGAAGCATGTCCTTATTCGGGATGAGATCGCGAATCTTCATGCCTTCGTGCCAGGGATAGCGGCCTGGATTGGCGACATTTCCGCGAAGGGTAACCGCGTTATCAAACCGCGGAACAATGGATAGAACATGAATGATGTCGCCGCCCTTCAGTTGCTCGCTCGCGGCGTCTGCGAACGTGTATTCACGCACGCTGCGAACCTGGTGCCGATCGATCCTCTCAATCGTCAACCTGGTCGCGTCGGCCACTTCGTTTAACCCGCCAGCCAACTCGATCGCGTCCGCCAGGCTGACTGTATCGTTTTTCAGCTCATAGATCGCCGGCACGTTCACGCTCCCAGCGATTGCAATTTGGGGACCCACCGGCGGGATGTAGATAACATCGCCAGGCAATAGCTGTGCATCGTTGGACTTGTCGCCCTTCAACAACAGGTCGTAGAGATCGAAGTCCGCCACCAGCTTGCCATCGCGCTTGAGTTGAATATGCCGCATCGATCCTGCGGAAGACGGGCCACCCGTGGCGAATACAGCATTGACGAGCGTGCTGAGCGAGCTGACGGTGTACCGCCCCGGAGCGGACGCATTCCCGGTGACGTAAATATCAATCGACCGTAATGTTCCGAGGGTTACGGCAAGATCAAAATTTCTGTAAATGCGCGCGATCCGTTCGCGCAAAAATGCGCTGAGGTTTCCGTAGTGAACGCCCGCGACTGTGATGCGGCCCACCTTCGGCACATATATTGCGCCGTCGCGGTCAACGGCGGCATGCAGTTCCACATTGACTTGCCCCCAGACCTGAATGTACAGCTCATCCCCGGGCCCGATCACATAACTCGCGGGGACAGGCACGTTCAAAAGAGGCGCAAAAGTGCTCGGGGGCTGGCGGAACAGGCCGGACCCATAGATGGGCAGCATTCGACCGACCGAATCGGCCACCATGAGCTGAAATTCGGTGGGCGGTTCAGGTCTCCTGATTCGCGGCGGCATCAGATTAGGCTGCGCAACTGCCGGCATCGGTCCCGTGCTGACAGCCGCGGGAGGGGCCATGGTGTTTGGAGGCCCTGACTCCGGATTCAACGGTCCCGTTCGCGGCCCCACCTCGCAGCCTGGAAGATTGGGGTTGGCCTGGCACTGCTGCGCTGTGGGTGCCTGATTCTGCGGATACTGCTGCGTCTGCGCTGGATTTCCAACCTGGGCGGGCAAAAAAGGCGCGGCCGCACCGAAAATCAATAGCAAGGTACTAGCTGGAACCGCCTTACGCAGCGTCATTTTCATCCTTCCAACTTTGCAGCTCCCATCGCGCCCGCACCCTTGACGACCTCCCAGGATTGAAAAGTTTGCACGGCCAACGCCACGCCGACGACGCCCGTGCACAGCAAATAGACAAACGCAAGCCCCGTACTCCCCCACGCCCGCACGACCGCCAGCGAAAAAACCAGCGTCAGCGCGGCCACTACCATCGACTGCAAGAGGAAAGGCTCGCGTTTGAATGACCGCAGGTAGATCGCCATCGTTTGCGCCGCGAACCGGCCTCCGGTCGCGATAATCAGCAGCGCGAAAATCCACGGCGACACCATGCGCTCCGCAAGCCGGGGCCATACGTAGTGCAATCCCACCACGCCGGCCTCGCACGCCACGGACATTCCAACGAGGACTGCTGACGACTGCCGAAAGGTTCGGGAAAAGTACCTGCGCAGTTCCAAGAGCCGCCCGCCGCTTACCATCTGCCCAAACGGAGCCGCTTTCGTTGATGTCCACGAGAGTGCGACCGTCGAAAGATACCCGGTAATGCTCAGCGACATGCCCATCTGCCCCGCTTCTATCGGTCCGCGGAACGCAAACAGCAGCGGCGTGAATATCTGCATCGTGAAGTACGCGCATAGCCAGCTCACCGCGATTTGCCACTGGAAGGACCAGATTTCTCGCCGCCATGAGACGGAGTGCTCTCCGGCCTTGTAACGCAACAGCCCGAGCAGAAGCCTCCGCCGCGTCCCGATGAATCCCGCGGCGACGCCCGCGTATCCCAGCATCACCATCGCGGGTGAATATAGGCCGTGGTGCGTCGCGAGCGAAGTCCACGACGCAGCGATGACCGCCACCGCTTGCCAGAACCTGGCGCCCGCCACTTCCCGCACCTGCCCGCAGCCTTCCAAAAACGAGAAAAGCGGGTCCAGCAGGAACATCGCCACGCACGCGCACACTGCCACCACCCACGGCCCCTTCCAAGCCACATGCGTTCCTTGGTTGCGAAACGAGAAGAACACCATGCCGCCCGGGAGCAGTACGATCCACATCACCGCCGCGGCAACCGCGTACCAGCGCAGGGTCTTCCGCAGGATCGATGCCAATCGGGCGTGCGCAACAGGATCGCCCTCGATCCTTCCATCTGCGTGCAGCACCAGATGAACGCATTCATGCGCGGCCATCTGCAGCACCACGAACGAGAATCCCAGCTCGAACACCGTCTGCAGCGCCACCAGCCCCAAAATGGTGTAGTAGTAGCCCTGTTCGACCGGGCTTAGGAAATGGAAAATCAGCAACACCGTCCCGGCGCTGCCCACCATCTGGAACAAGCGCGCCATCACCGTGTACGCAACCGCGCCATCCAGCCCGAAAAGATGTTTTAAGCGCGCAAAAGCGCTGTTGCTCAAAACAGAATTCTCCCGACCTTGAGAGTTGATTCCTGTGCGGCACGCGCTGTTCTTCGAATCTGATCGCTTATCCGCACGCACGGTCAGCTTGCCACCGACGTTTCGCGGATGGAATTAGCAGAATTCCGGCGCATCAACGGCTCGTTTCTGTACAGGGCTTTGTCCGCTACGATTCCCTTCCAGGACGCCCGCAGAATCGCCATGCAAAGCTTGGGATTCATCGCCAATAGTCTCGCGACGTAAAATGCGACAAAAAGCGCCTTGAACCTGGCGTATTCGCGAATCATCACGATTTTGTTGACGATGTCTTTTTCTACGCGAAACGGGCCGTGATTGGCCAATCGCCGGCTGGAACGATTACAGTCGTGAATCAAGCAAAATTCCGGCGCGTAGAGCAGCTTGCCGATTTTGGACGAAATCGACAAAGTGTAGTAAGTATCGTCGCTGTAGATAAAGAACTGCTTCGATACCAAACCTGCCAAAACGACGGTCTCTCGTTTCAGCACAAGTCCAATAAAGCTCGCGAAATCGACAAAGCATTTCTTCGATGACTCAGAGACATGAAAATCGCGGGTGAGATACGCGAAAGGACTCCGGTTGAGAACATTAATTCCGGGCCTGTTCATTTCGCACAGCGTGCCGTCTGGGTAGGTCACCTTCAGCACGCACGCGGGAACACTCGTCCCAGAAAGATTCCGTAGATACGAAACTAAATCGTTGTAGTTGAATGAGGGATATGCATCGTCGTCGAAAAGAAGCAACCACCGATGAACTGTGGACTCTATGAAATAGCGCATGAGTCTATTAAATCCCGCGCTCGCCCCTTCATTTCTATCGAAGAATATCTTGTTAACCCACGGCAAATTCTTAAGGTACTCTCGCGTTCCGTCGTTCGATCCGTTGTCTAGCACGACCACATGCCGAAATCCGCGAGAGCTGCATTGTTCCAGGGTTTTCGCCAGCTTATCCCTTCGATTAAACGTTACGATACCGACCAGGGCGCCGTCCTTTCCGGGCACTTGTGGCTCTTGCCTATGCACAAAGTACTCCCAGCGGCGTCATGGCCTCCTGCCCCGCGATAAACTTTTTGGAGACGTTCAAAGCCTCGGCGATGCAGACATCCATGTCCAAATACCTGTAGGTGCCCAGCCTGCCCATAAAAGTCACTTTGTGTTCTTGTTCGGCCAGTTTTCGGTACCTATCCAAAACCAGCCGGTCGTTCGCTAGACGCATCGGGTAGAAGGGAATATCTCCGTCCCTAAAAGACCGGCTATATTCTCTGTAAACGAGCGTTTTCGAGTGAGTTTCCCAGGCCGAGAAATACTTGTGCTCTGAAACGCGCGTCCAAGGCGTCTCAGCGTCACAATAGTTGATCACCGCATTTCCCTGGTAGTCGCCTTCGAACCGTTCGATTGCGAAATCTAGGGTCCGATATCCCAGGCGGCCCCCGGAGTAGGCGAACCACTCGTCCAGCGGGCCCGTATAAAATGTGTGGCTGTATCCTTTCGTTTCCGCCGGCGTTATTTTCGTGTGCAGGTATACTTTGATATTCGGATGGTCGAGTATTCTTTCGACGATATCTGTGTAGCCGTTTTTCGGGAGTCCTTGAAATCGGCTGTCGTAGTAGTTGTCGTCGTAGGTAAACCTCACGGGCAGCCGCTTCAGAACGCTTGCCGGTAGCTCGGCCGGGTCCACTCCCCACTGTTTGATCGTGTAGCCTTTGAAGAATGCCTCGTACAGGTCCTTTCCTACGAACCGCAAAGCCTGTTCCTCGAAAGTTCGGGGCTCGTGAATGGTGTGATCCGCCTGCGAGGCAAGAAAGCTTTGCGCCTCGCGCGGATTCAGCGCCTTCCCGAAAAACTGATTGATCGTCAGCAGGTTGATCGGAAACGAATAGACCCTGCCCTTGGCAACTGCCTTTACGCGGTTGGTGTAAGGCATGAATTCGCCGAACGTGCGAATGTAGTTCCAGACAGTTTCATCGTTGGTGTGGAAAATGTGCGGCCCGTAAACGTGTGCCATCACCCCAGTCAAAGTATCTCGCTCGGTATGGCAATTGCCCGCGACGTGCGAGCGGCTCTCGAAGACGTGACACTCGAATCCAGCTTGCGCCAGTTCACGGGCAACTACGGCTCCCGACAAGCCGGCCCCGACGATACAGATGTCTCGCATTAGAGAAGTCGCTCCAGGTCGGCTAACTTCGACCGATAAAAAAATGTCCCGGTGAACTTGGCTCTGCAATTACAAGCGTATTCCGCGATCCTCTCCCGAATGTCGTCTATCGCATATCGGATGGCGGTATGATCCTGTGCGGACACGAATCTGCCGTGTACGCCGTCTTCGACGAACTCGGCGAAAGAGCCGGTTTGGCTGATCAGCACCGGGGTCCCAAACATCAATGCTTTGGGAAGAACACCGCTCTGTGTAGATCGGCGGTACACATTCCAGACACACAGGCTCTCTGAATAGCACCTGTTAATTTCTTCGGTCTGGAGCGGGCGACCACAGCACGTTTCCACCCTCGCGCGATGACGACTAATCATGGGATCGCGGAGGACGTAACGGGGCAGTTCACGCATGGACGCGACCCTGAATCTGACGTCAGGATCGTGAGCCAAATAATCGCGCATGAAATCTATAAATTGATCGAACTCGTGCGCTCGGCATATCGTCCCGATGTAGGAAACGTAGCGCTTCGACGCTAGGCACCGTTCTAGTTTTGTCGGCAACCACAAGTCATCCGCGTCCAGGAAAGCGACATATCTTCCCCGCGCCTTTTCAAGAGCGCAATTGCGCGCCTTGGCTGGGCCGCACCTCTTCCCCGTCAGGAGCAGGCGAATGCGATGGTCTTTCGCCGCAGCCTGCCGGATGATCTCTGGCGATTCATCCGTCGATCCATCGTCGGCGAGCACGTGCTCCCAATCGCCGAACGTTTGCTTTCTGACCGAGTCAATACATACACGCAAGAATCTTGCCGCGTTAAAAACGGGCGTGATCACCGATACGAGCGGTGCTGTCATCCTTGCTCCGAATGGAAGAAAAGAAAATCGTGTGTTTCGTCGTCTACGAGCCCGTTGGTGACCCAGCGCCGGACGTCCTCGGGCGTCACCGGATTCCTCTTAGCATTCAGCTTTTTGCACTCGTATCCGTGACTCCAGAAGACCTCAAAGACTTCGGCAAACCGCCTGTTGATTCCGCCTGGAATCGTTTCACTCGCCAACAGAATCTCAATCATCCAGGTCGGCTTCGGACTGAGATCCAGCGTGCGCCGCGCTCCAGCCAGCACTTCCAGTTCCGAGCCCTCCACGTCGATCTTGATTAGCAGTCGTTGCCCTCGAAATCGGTCTGCAACTATCTTGTCGAGAGTCGTTACAGGAACAATTGCGAATCGGTCCTCACGTGCCTGCACCCAGCCGAGCACAAAGGACGATATTCCTCCGAATCCATAAAGACGCTTCAAGCCGGCCCGCTCAGTTAGGCCGAGTGGGAACACTTCCACGCCCTGAAACCGGTTTTGCCAGAGATTCCTGTACAGGTACTTCAGGTTTCTCTCGGACGGTTCGAAGGAAAGCACATTTTTGCCTTGACTGGCAGCCAGACAGGAATAGAGCCCAACGTTGGCCCCCACATCGATCACCACATCGTGGGTGTGGGACAGTTCGAGAAACGCATTCGCTTCGGCCACTTCGTAGTCATCGCACGCCATTGTTGGATCACCCGCGAGAGTGAAACCATATCTGGTCACCCTCGCACTGCGCCTCACGGCAACGTCGCGAAGCAATCGGTAGAGGAGCCCAACGGACGGCGCATATGAATCAACTGGCTTCCGGAGTTTCGATAAGAACATCTGTCCTCACAGCTGCTGTATTGCATCTATGTGCCGTGGACCGTGCATGCGCTAGCCAAGCAATCCAGAGCGCGACCAGGGTAGCGACAACCAAGGCTGGGATCTTCTCGTACACGTACCCCAGATTGCTTCTCGGAGCAAAAAGTGCCCGGGACAGGCACTCGGCCCAGATGCCCGCGAAAGCCGAGCGTCGCCCGATCCATCTTACGAAGCAGCGGCTGCTAAAGCCAAAAACGACTGAACCCAAAACGATCGCCGTGACTCCACCGGTGAGGTATAGCTCAAGCAGATAGTTGGATCCCGTACCTTCTAGAGTCCCTTCCGTAGCCGGATCATTTTCGGTGAGGATGCGATCCAGCGTTGCCGGCCAGCCCTTTGATCCCAGGTACTCCATCGTGCAGACGTTAAGCAAGCTGTACGGAATCGTCTTCGCGGTTAACGAGACCAGCAGCGGAGGACACTTGCCGGATAAGTCCAGCCCCACGTTGTCTTGGAACAACCGCAAAGTGCTTCCCGCGGAGAAGAAGTTGATCAGACCGTTCGGCCCGAAAAAGTAATCGCCCCGAGTTAGAGCTGGCACGAAAATGACAAACGCGGCGAAAACGCCAAACGAAAGGATCAGCTTTCTGGATAAGCGGACCCATCCACGGGCCAACGCGATAAAGATAATAGGCACTGCGGCTTGGGCAAAAAAGAAGCGCCCCCAACGGAGGGAAATAATCAGTCGGGGCAGTGCAACAAGGACAGAAACGACTAGGATTCGCCTCGCGTTCTCCGGCTTTGTTTTCGCCAGCCCGAGGTAAAGAAGGCCTAAAAACAGATGCAAATAAAGAACGACCTGATAATCGCGCGGTATTCCCTCTCCTTGGCCGTACGCGGTACCGAGTCGGTACAAGAAAAACCGAGTAGCGATCGCGAGCGCCAGCAGAGCAACGAGCACCGTAGCCTGGTAAGAAAGCCACTCGCAGCTGTCGAGTGTGCGGGATTCAAACTTCAATTTTGGGAGGCAAATCAGGGGTTGAAAAAAAGATCGTACCTTCCTAGGGGAGACGAAGAAGCCAAGCGCAAACGTGCCAAGCCCCACCACGCTCATCCATAGTGCCCAGCTGCCTACTGGATCATGCATGCCGGACAGTCGAAACAGAATGCTTGGCAGCCACCAAAAGAGCAGACACGAAACTACGAAAGCTGAAAAGAAGATTCGCGACGTCGCCCGAAGCGCTTCTTCACCATTGCGCATCAGCACGCTCCCCCGGTGCATTCGCAGGGCGCCGAGTCGACAGTGAGATACGCTCTCGCGGCCGCTTCAGCCCGGCAAGCCGCCAGAGACGCCGTCGCACGTTCGACGCACGCGTATTCCGTGCGCCAGGCGCGTCGCAGAACCGCGATCACTTCTGCGCGATCCCAGGAAAGCGGCAGCAGGTGAATTCGCTTTCCGATTTGATCGAGCGCGATTTCAAGCCCACCGCCGCAGGCTGGCATTGCCACGGCGCACCCTTGGCTGAGCGCCTCCAAGTAACCGATTCCAAGCGCTTCCATCTCGGTCCCCGAAACAAAAACCTTGGTCTGGCGCAGGTAGGCGCGTACCCCGAGGCTGTTCAGGTTCCCGGTGAACTCCACTCCTGGGAACGACGCCTGCAACTCCGCGCGCATCGGCCCATCGCCAATCACACATACGCGGAGCCCGGGATTTTCCTTTTGCAATTCGCACATGGCCGGCAGCAAGCGATGAACGTTTTTTGCGCGGATTAGGCGTCCTACGAAAGTGAGATACCGGCGCTCGCCTTCCTCATACGGCTCAAAAAAAATCGACTGCAGCGGATTGTGAATCACCGCATCTACCCGAACTTTGAACAACCCCCGCAGGTGTACCGCCACGTAGTCGGAAACGGCCACGAACCGTGTGCTGGATCGCCAATTCGCGAGCTTGTAGGACGCCGGAATCGCGAACATCTTCAGCCAGCCCTGCGCATCCGCGCGCGCGATGCCGTGCGAAACGCAAATCGCGCGTCTGGCCATCGGCGCCGCGAACACGGCCGTCGTGCTTAAGATTTTCAGCACTGCCGGATCGCGCATCTCTCGATGCATCTGAAAAGCCTGTGCCGGAGAAATCACTGTGCTGTCAATCCCAAGGTCCCTGAAACCCTCGGCGAGCCCTCTCGCGAACGCATCCAGCCCGCCAACCTCCCGTCCGCCTGTGATGAGTACCTTCGCGGGGGAACCGTCAGGCATTCGCGACCTTTTCCCGCCTTGGAAATAGCGAGTGCAGAAGCTCGCGTACTTTCGGATCGTTTTGAGCCGCCGATAGGCTTTCAGTTAAAAAAATCCACAACGCCGTTAAAACCAACCCAACCAACACTCCTGCAACAAGGATCAAAATTCTCGGCGGCCCCGATGGTTTGTCCGGTTTGCTCGCCGGATCGACCACCTGGATCACGGAGCCCTGCTTTGCTTCATCGATCTTGGCGAGCTCAAACTGCGTCTCGAGAAAACTGAATATCGTTTCCTCGTACTTCACGTCGCGAAGTTTGCGGGCATACTCCAGCGCCGCTTGAGGGACGGTTCCCTTGGGCATCAAAAACTCGCCGGATCGCGTGGCGGTATCGGCGCCGATCCGCGCGAGTTGTTCACGAAGCGCTCTCGACTCCTCTTCGGCCAGTTGAAGATCGGGATTTCCGCTCGCCGCGAACTTCCGCATCGCGTCGATCTGAACTTCTTTAGCCGTCAGTTGGGCTCGTAACGCGGCAACCGATTCGATCACCGCGGTTGCTTGACCCTGCGGTTCGATTAATCCGGTGCGCTGCTCCACCTCGGCCAGCGCCTCTTCCGCGTCCGCAAGCCTGTCGCTTTCTTTGGCGAGTTCCTGTTCGAAGAAAAGTCGCCGCTGGCTCGCTTCCGAGGTGGCAAGCCCGGCGGACAGGCGTCTGTAGCTTTCGACGTAGGCATTGGCGATTTCCGCAGCGCGCTCGGGACTTCTGTCCGTGACGGAGATGCGAATCAATCCGTCTTTCAGCCCACTGTCTATATTGGTGTTGCTTTCAAGATCTTTGCGGGCGTCGGATTCTCGCTTGTCGTGATACACATTCAGCAAATGAAAGCGCTGGATCAGTTGATCTTCCACGGTGCGGCTTTTGATCAGTGCCACTTGCAAATCGTTTGGGTTCTTAAGCCCAAGACTTTGTTGCGCGAGCGAACCCAATATCCCCATTCCACCGCTGACTCGTGACAGCAGACTCGCATCCACACTGTTGTCCTGTCGCGGGGGCAGAATCACCGTAACGGCCGTAAATCGGTCCGGCAGCAGCAATGCCGTCAGCAGCGCGCAGACCGTGAAAAATGCCGTCCCTATCGCCAGAGTCCTGCGCCGGTCAAACAGCAACCAGAGCAGGTCGACGACCGAAACCTCGGCGTTTCGTTCGCTGCTAGCGATCGATTGTTCCTGCGTATTTACGGAATTCATTCAAAGCCGAGACCGAGCGGTCCAAATTTCTTTCGCAATTCCAGTTGAGCCCTACGAGATGAACTTCGTTGTCGTGTTGACCGCGCTCGTTGAATCGCGTTATGAAAACCTGCCCCGAACAAATACTGCCTTCCGTAGCGGATCAGAGCGTCAATCGACGCTCGACATTCCCGCTTCGGAATCGAAGTCGATATGGTTCGGCCATGCAAGCTGCGTACCGAATGCTGTTCGACGGGGGAGACTTGATTAGAGACGATTTACCTTTCGATTGGCGGGCAAACGATGCAGAAACGCGAATCGATGCCCTCGCAAATTCCCGTATTCGAACTGGCCACCAGGAAAGGTGGTCCGTTTTGAAACTCTGCTACGAGCTATCGGGAAGTTTGGTTGCAACCGCTTCGGTAGCGATCCAGCAGAACGAGACCGGGAGAATCGAGCTCTAAATCTTCATCGCTTCTCGTGCCATTGCTTTTCATGGAGATTTACGGTTTCCATCGGCAAGCCTGCTTGCCGCCACGACCGCAGCCCCCCGTCGAGCAAGAGCACTCTTGGCTCTGCGAGCGGCAGGGCCAGTTGCGCAAATTGGCGGGGAACATCTTCGGCCGCGCATAGCACCACGACCGCCTCTGGCGGAATCCAGCGGATCATCGCGCCCATGTCGACGCGCGTGGTCAGCAGCGCCCCAGGAATTGTCTGCGGGCACTGTTCTACCTCGGCAAGCGTACGAAGGTCGAAGACCATCAACTTGTGTGGCGCGCACCAAAAAAGCGACGCCAACTCTACCGGACTGATCCTCGCGGTGACCGCCGAAGCGGCATCTGCTCCGGAGCAATCTCTATCGTGACTCCTCAACAAATTTCGTAAAAAGCTCCACATCTGTGACCTCCGAATCCGGCGCCATAGGCGCCAGTTTCGGCCATCGCCAATCGCTTCGCTGTGAGCGACGTCACGTGCCACCGTGACTCAGACTATGCGTTGGGCCCCCGGATTTAACGTCGGCATCCGTCTTCCAGCACGACCTCGGTTTCGATCTCGTTCCCAAACAAACCAGCGCCACATAGCCGTGTTCCTTAGGAGAGTAGCGAAATCAACACCACCATAACCTTGCGAGGTCCGGTTATCCACACCATGTGGAGGCCCTTCGTTTTCCCCGGCCCGCAGAAGAAGCGCTGAGTCGAAAGCGATTCCGCTAGTCGGCCGCAGGCAGGGACGCACGCGCGGGCCGGAGGCTTTTATTCACGAAAGCGCGGCCAGAGCCCGTTTCCAGATACGCTTCAAACTTTTTTGTGAGCTCTTTATGTTGAAGCGCAACGTACGCTTCCAGTTCCCACGGCTTGAACTTGTTTGTGTGGATTGATTTCCCTGAGTTGTGCTCGGCCAAACGCTTCTTGAGGTCACCGGTCGAACCGATGTCGGTCTGGTCGGGATGAGCAATGCTCCGCAGGATACACACGTAATACATGGCCCGCCTCCGCTAGTTGAGATGGAGAGCCATGGGTGGTAGCACGAGTTGAAATTACGGGACGTGGTTGCTCGCTGCTGGGGAGCTTTGGCGGGCATCCGCCTTCGCGCGTAAGTTGAGGGATGTCGGGACAGGACTCACTTTGCCCCGGCCGCGAGACCAGGCGAAGTCTGCCGTAGCGCAGGCTTTGCGCGAAGGCAGATGGAGGCGGGGGGAGTCGTTTTTCCGCTAAAGTGGGCGGATCTGTGTACGTGGCGTGTACCTGGGATTTTTCACTCGGCGGATTCCAGCTCCCTCGCGCCCCTACCTGGCCCCGGCTTTACTAACCTTCCGTTATTGAGAAGGATTGAGGTTTCTCCGCAGTGATTGCATAGGAACCAGTCGTACGGCACATCCCCGTGATAGTTATCCAATCCTTGGAATATGATATCGCGACTCTTGCAATGCGGACATCTGAGCTGGAATTTCGAGCGGAGATTATTCAAGGTCGCAAAAAAAGGCTTCACGAAAAAGTACAAGAGATAATACGCAGCCGCTCCCAACCAAAGCACCGATTTATTTATAGGGGTGAAGACCAGGCCGAGTACCAACAAAAGCACAGGGATAACGATCTTCGCGTCTTCCTTGTCGAAATCGTATTCGAACTGCCAGAACTTGATTTTCATACCTACGCTCTCGCAGCGATACCGTCCTAAACTAAGAGCAAGAAAAAAGACCCGGACGAAGCCGGGGCTTTTTTTATATGATTTCGCTCGGTGAAATCCACGTAATACTCTTTACCACGCTCGAACCGTGCTACCGCTTCCGGGCGGATGATCCGCAATTCAATCTTCCCGTTTGGTGTGGACGCGAAGAATTCTTTGTTCTCCTCGCTCGTCCCAGCAACAGCAAAAAGCTCAACAATACCCACGTCCAACTTGTTACTGTTACTTTCCTTCGCGTGGTACGACTGGACATCTTTTTCGATAGCGACCCGCGTACACAGGAATTTTGCTCTTACCATTTTTTGTTATTAGGTGATCGACCTTTGCTTAATCAAATCACACCCACAGAATCCTGCAAGTCAGAGCTGTGAATTCCGGGTGGAGATCCATCGTTTTCCCCCGCCGTCAAATAGTGGGCGACCCTGTGTACATTTCATGTACACGGGCGCACTTCTTCCATCCGTAAGTTATTGCAGTTAATGCCTTTAGGTATGGTGGAGGCGGGGGGAGTCGAACCCCCGTCCGAGAAGCCTTGCCACTCGAAGACTACATGCTTAGCTCGTTCCGGTCGCAGCCAACCCGTGAAGGAAGGCCGCTGTTTCGCCAGCGGAACTCAGAGCGAGCAAGACGTGCCGCCGGCTAGTCCGGTAATCTTGCCGACGCATTACGGACCGAAATGCGCCAGCCAGCCTGCTGTATGACGCCTCATCCCAAACGCACAGGCGACGCTCAGGGAGACGCGCTACCTAGGTTTAATTAGGCAGCGAGAGGCAACTGCGAGTTGGCAGTTGTACTGTTCCACCCGATTGCGGGCAGGTGGCGCCCGGCATGCCTTCGGGCCGCGACAGCTTCCGTCGAAACCGTGTCGCCCCCGTCGGTACTGCTAGAATAGCACCTCAGCTCGGCCGTGTCAGGTTTTCTCCAGCTTGACCACCCGCGCTCCTGCTCTCGAAATTGCCCCGGGGATAGTTGAAACTGGCGGACTCTCGACGTGCTGCACATTACGCGACCTGAGCTTGCTGGGTCAACGACGGATTGAGTTTGCGCTGCAGCGCGGCCAGTTCGCGAAAGCCTTTC
>Ga0209061_1002473_pt1 | contig 23328 bp, 24 predicted proteins | sample Coa_R1_10_FD_187157 | JGI IMG/M metagenome (GOLD analysis project Ga0209061, IMG submission 187157) | Surface soil microbial communities from Centralia Pennsylvania, which are recovering from an underground coalmine fire - Coalmine... | ecosystem: Environmental > Terrestrial > Soil >...
CACCTTGGCCTTCAAGCTGGGTGGGTGACTCTTGCGGGTTTTGGGCATTGACTCTCCTTCATTTTCAATGCCGCTCCACCATCTAAGAAAGGGTTACTTTTCTGTCCAAAAAATGGGGTCCACCACAGAACTCCGGAGCTTCGTCCACGAGTACTATCGGACGCTTATCGAACGAACCAGCCAACGAAAGGCGGCCCTGATCCTGGATGCTGTGAAGATGATGGAATTCGCTAATCTTCGCGGAGAAGGAATGCGCGACATCGATCGTGATAAACGGGTCCAACTTATCGAAGATGACACCGGGCGGGTTCCGCATTACATTGAGACGGACGATTCGGACCGCGAGCTATGGTTAAGCTTCCAGAATTCGCTTCAAACGAAGAACTGGGTTGCGGTTCGACGACTCCGAAATGCGGTGTCGCAGCGAATCGTCGAGGTGCCTGCCAGACTGGCGCACGCGGTGGATGATGCCACTGGATTGGCCCACATCGACAGGGACCGTGCGCCTTCTGTGTACAGCACCGTGACCGGGTGGAAAAGATAGCCATGGCGTTGGCGAGTAACCCAGAATCGATGTTGCATTACAAGGGGCAGACCCTGCGGTTTGCGCTCTCGGGTGCGCACCCTCAATCTCCACGCCACGTCGTGCAGTTCACGAACGCATGGCGGACGGCTGTCTTGGCTGCGTTCAAGGAAGTCCATGAGGGTCAGGACTCATTTCTTCTTTCCGGACGCTGCGCGGATGGCACGCCGGACAAAGCGCATGCTCATGCATTTTACCTACCCGAGATTGACGAGGGGGCCATTGTGGGGCTCAGGATTATCAGTCCCCGGGCACCATTCTCTCCCGAGGAAATGCAGGCCCTACGTTGTGTCGGAACCGTAACTTGGGCAGGGCCATCCGCTAGAGTCAATCTGACGCTAATCGAGGAGCTCGATACTTCTCTTCTTCAGGTGGCATCCTCGTGGGAGTCCGTGACGCCGTATGTTCCGCGACGCGCCTTCCATCAGGACAAGCCGAGACTCACCCCGTTGCGACAACTGGCGGACGAATTACGAGCGGATTTGGGCGCATACATCGATATTGTTGAGGCGACCTGCACGCCGGTCGGTAGAATACTGGTCAGGTGCGCACCGGCTCTCGGAGCCAATGACGCCTCGCCGGCGATTTCGCGCATCGGATATAAAACGTGGTTCCGGACCAGCACGCCGATATGTGGACCGGTTTTGCTTGGACATTCCGCACATTTTGGCCTGGGCCAATTCCAGCCGCCGTTTCCGGCTTCCGTCCCACGAGGTGACGGCAGCGGACGAACTGCCGGAGAATAGAGGCATGCTCACGCTCGACACATTGCGATCCGCACGGAGAGACGAAATCCTGCACCTGGCAAGACAGCGCGGCGCTCGCGATGTCCGCGTGTTCGGCTCCGTCGCTCGCGGCGAGGCAACTGAAAGCAGCGACCTCGACCTGCTGGTCACGTGGGAGCCGGGACGGAGCCTGCTCGACCACGCAGGGCTCGTTCAGGATCTCCAGGAGTTGCTCGGCGTAAAGGTCCACGTTGGGACCGAGAAGTCTCTGCACTGGTACGTGCGCGACAGAATCCTGCGCGAGGCTACGCCGCTGTGAAGGACGACCGGCTGTACCTGCATCACATGCTGGAGCGGTGTCATCGCATTACGCGCTTCATCGCTCCGGGCAAAGAGACCTTCCTGGAATCGGAGGCGTTGCAAGATGCCGTCATTCGCAACGTCGAAGTCATCGGCGAGGCTGCCAAGCGGGTTTCGGCCGAAACTCGGGCGCGTCTGCCGCAACTGGAGTGGCGGGCCATCTGCGGCATGCGCGACGTTCTGATCCACGATTACATCGGCGTCGACCTGGACGAAGTCTGGAACGTAGCCTCGTCGCGCATCCCGGAACTCCAGACCGTTTTGGAGCAATTTCTAGGGGACGAGAGCGCCGGGCCGCCCCCGGTTCCCATGACGTCCCCATGACATCCCACGCCGGTACGCGCTGAAACTGGCCATCACGGGCCGAACCAGAAACACGTGGAATCAAACGTTTAGCACGGGATGGCACTGGGCGGAATGCCGCTCTTCGCTTTCGATTCCCGTTAGCGCTACCAACTATCCTTTTGATTCCTTTGAGCTTCTGAGCTTTTGGCAGGAACCCCAAGACCATCTGCGGGCAGCTTCGCGCCAGAACGGGCGCGCCGGCGCGCATTTGATACAAATTCTCGCGAAACCGCTCAGATGACCGTCGCCTGTCGGATATGTCCCGGAAACGAGGGGTCACTCATGGGTCCGGACCGGACACCGAAAGCAGTGGTCGGGGCGAGTGGATTCGAACCACCGACCTCCTGGTCCCGAACCAGGCGCTCTAGCCAGGCTGAGCCACGCCCCGAATCTCACCTATTTTAACACGCGGCGATCACTGCCCGCTGGCTTCCCGCACCGGCGGCACGCAGGGCGGAGGAAGTTTGTTGATCTCGAACCAGAACCACTCCACCGCGGCCATCAGCTCGTAGGATTGCTCCAGGCTCTGCGGCTTGATGATGTAGCAGTTGGCGCCCGCCTGATAGGCCCGCTTGACATCGGACGGCGCCGAAGAGTTGGTTAACACAATCACCGGGATGCTGGAAACTTCCACGTCCTCGTCCTGGCGGATCTGCCGCAGGGTTTCAAAGCCGTCCAGCCCCGGCATGGTCAGATCGAGAAAGATCAGATCGGGACGCGGCGATTCGCTGTAGTAACCGTGGTTGTGCAGGAACGCCATCGCCTCCCAGCCGTCGCGCACTACGCTCAGCAGATGGCGCACGGCCCAGGTGCGGAGCACTTCCTTGAACAGGTGCGCTTCGGCTTGCGAATCTTCAACCAACAGAAGGTGATATACGTGGTCAGACATGGTGCCGCTTAGCCGTTACAACGAAAATTAGACGTTCCGGCGAACCGCGCATTTCGTGTTTTTCGCCCTACCAGGGTAGCAATATTGCACGATATACTCAAACTCGGGAGAGATTATGGCGCCAACCCTTGACCTCGTAGTGAACGGGACCCGGCACACCATCGCCGCCGACCCCCCGCGAACCTTGCTCACCGTCCTGCGCGATGAACTGGACCTCACCGGCACCAAATACGGCTGCGGCGAGGGCCAGTGCGGCGCCTGCACCGTCATGATCGATGGCGTCGCCGCGCGATCCTGCCAGACCGGCGCGGCCGCGGTTGCCGGCCGGCGGATCACTACCATCGAAGGGCTCCAGCACAACGGCCGCCTTCATCCGCTGCAAGAAGCGTTCCTGGAAGCCGGCGCGATGCAATGCGGCTATTGCACGCCGGGAATGATCGTATCCGGCGCGGCCCTGCTTGCCAAAAATTCCAATCCCAGCGAGGAGGAAATCGTTTCCGCCCTGCAAGGCAATCTGTGCCGCTGCGGAACCTATCCGCGCATCCTGGCCGCCATCCGGCTGGCCGCCAGCAAAATGAAAAGGAGCGCGGCATGAGCTACGAACCGGAACGCTATGAGCTGATGGCCGCTCCGGCGTACGACTTTTCGTTCGGGCGGCGGGGATTTTTTAAAACCCTCGGCGGCGGAATCGTCGTCGTTTCGTTCCTGGCGAAAAGCCAGGCCCAGGAGTCGGGCGGAGGACGCGCGCGGTTCGGGCGCTCCCTGCCGCAACAGATCGCGGCGTGGCTGCACATCGATGCGCAAGGCGCCGTCACCGTCTATACCGGCAAGGTCGAAGTGGGCCAGAACGCGCGCACCTCGCTCACCCAGGCGGCCGCCGAGGAGCTGGGAGCGCCGGCGGGCGCCATCGAGCTGGTGATGGGCGATACGGCCCGCACACCGTTCGATATGGGCACCTTCGGCAGCATGACCACTCCGCAGATGGTCCCGCAGATCCGGCGCGCCGCCGCGGCCGCGCGCGAAATCCTCGGACCGGGAGCCTGGGAGACCCTCGATTTCGCCAACGCCGATAAAAAACTCGCCTCCGGAGTGACCACTTCCGGCCATCCCAAGCCAACATCGGAGTGGAAAGTGCTCGGTACGTCAGTCTCCAAAGTCCATGGACGCGAGATCGTCACCGGCTCGCATCGCTACACCTCGGATATCAAACTGCCGGGAATGCTCTACGGGCGCGTGCTTCGTCCGGAGCGCTTCGACGCCAAACTGGTTGCCGCCGAGACCAGCGCCGCCCAGGCGATGCCGGGGGTCACCGTGGTCCGCGACGGCGATTTCACCGGCGTGGCCGCCCCGACCCCGCACCAGGCGCAACTGGCCCTGGCCGCGATTCAGGCACGGTGGACCGCGCCCGAAACGCAATGGTCGTCGAAAACCCTCTTTTCCGAGCTCAAGCGAACCGCCGAAGCCGGACGCGAGCGCGGCGCCGGATCCATCGAAAAGGGACTGGCCGAAGCCGAGCGCAAGCACCAGGCCACCTACACCATCGCCTACATCGCCCACGCGCCCCTGGAGCCTCGCGCCGCCGTCGCCGAATGGAACGGCGACCGGCTCACCGTGTGGACCGGCACGCAGCGCCCCTTCGGCGTGCAAAGCGAGCTGGCCCAGGCCTTTCACCTCCCCGAATCAAACATCCGCGTGATGGTGCCCGACACCGGCGCGGCTTACGGCGGCAAGCACACCGGCGAAGCGGCCATTGAAGCCGCACGGCTGGCCAAAGCCGCGGGCAAGCCGGTCAAGATCGTCTGGACCCGCGAGGAAGAGTTCACCTGGGCCTATTTCCGCCCGGCCGGCGTGATCGAGGTGCGCAGCGGGGTCAGCAACGGCCGGATCGTCGCCTGGGAGTTTCATAACTACAACTCCGGCGCCTCGGGATTGAACACGATGTACGACATCCCCAACAAGCGCGAGGAGTTTCATCCAACCCAATATCCGTTGCGCCAGGGCTCCTACCGGGGACTGGCGGCGACCGCCAACCATTTCGCCCGCGAATCCCACATGGATGAGCTGGCGGCGCTGTCGCAAAGCGAGCCGCTCGAATTCCGCCTCCGCAATTTGAAGGACGAACGGTTCCGCGCCGTGCTTCAGGCTGCCGCGGACCGCTTCGGCTGGGGCAAGCGCAAGGCCGGCGCGGGCGTAGGCTACGGCATCGCCGGCGGATTCGAAAAAGGATCCTACGTGGCCACCTGCGCCGAAGTTCACTGCGAATCGGGGCAGGCGCCGCGCATCGTCCGCGTGGTGGAAGCGTTCGAGTGCGGCGCCATCCTCAATCCGGACATGCTCAAGAATCAGGTGGAGGGCGCGGTGGTGCAGGGATTGGGCGGAGCGCTGTTTGAAGCCGTCGAATTCGAAAACGGCCGCATCCTCGACGCGAGATTTTCCAAATACCGCGTGCCCCGCTTCCGCGACCTTCCCAAAATCGAGGTGGTGCTCCTCAATCGCCGGGATCTGGCGCCGGCCGGCGCCGGAGAGACGCCGATCATGACGCTCGCGCCGGCGGCAGCCAACGCCATCTATTCCGCCACGGGCGAGCGCATCCGCTCCATGCCGCTCAGCCGCCGGGCTGCGGACGGATCAACGGTCAGCGGCGCCGCGGCGGTCTGAACACAGCCCGGCGGCCTCCGCAAGCTTCACCTGGCGCTGCTCGCCGGTCGCCATATTTTTCAACTGAAAGCTTCCCGAGGCCAGCTCATCGTCGCCCACGATCAGGGCGAAGCGCGCCCCGGTTTTGTTCGCCACCTCCAGGGCGCGCTTCAGTTTGCGCTCCACCGACCGCTCCACCACCAGCCCGGCCGCCCGCAACTGCGCCGCGATCGATCCCGAAGCCAGCTCCGCCGCCTCTCCCAAGGGCGCCAGAAATACGTCGATCACCGGTTGAAACGCGCCCGGATGGGCCGCCTCGACGCTCATCACCAGGCGGTCCTCGCCGATCGAAAAGCCGATCCCCGGCGCGGCGATGCGCGAGCCGATCGATTCCGCCAATCCGTCGTAGCGCCCGCCGCCGAGGACCGCATTTTGCGCGCCCAAGGCGCCGTGCGTGATCTCAAAGGTGGTGCGCATGTAGTAATCCAGACCGCGCACCAGCCGCGGCGTCACCTCATAGCCGATGCCGCGCGCGTCCAGTTGCTTTCGAACCGCGGCGAAATGTTCCGCGCAGGGCCCGCACAGATGATCGGCGATCGAAGGCAGGCCGGCGATAATCGGCTGATCCTCCGGCGTCTTGCAATCGAGCACGCGCAGCGGATTGGTCGCCGCGCGCCGCTGGCAATCGCCGCACATCCGCGGCGCCACATCGCGCAGCCGCTCTTTCAACTGCTCCAGATAAGCCGGGCGGCAGTTCGCGTCGCCGATCGAATTCAGCAGCAGCGTGAATCCGCTGATTCCCGCGCGCTTTAAAATCTCGATCACCAGCTCGATTACTTCCGCGTCCACCAGCGGCGATTCCGACCCGATCGCCTCGGCGCCGATCTGTGAAAACTGCCGGAAACGCCCCTTCTGCGGCCGTTCCCGCCGGAACATCGGGCCCATGTAGTAATACTTCTTCACGCCCGGAATCTGATCCAGCCGGTGTTCGATGTAGGCGCGCATCACCGAAGCGGTCGCTTCCGGCCGCAGCGTCAGCGAAGTTCCGTCGCGGTCCTCGAAGGTGTACATCTCTTTCGAAACCACGTCGGTATCGGAGCCGACGCCGCGCACAAAAAGCGCCGTCTCCTCGAAAATCGGCGTGCGGATTTCCTGATAATTGAAAACCCGGAAGACTTCGCGCGAGGCGGCCTCCACGTGATTCCACACCGCGCTCGCCGGCGGGAGAATATCGCGCGTGCCTTTCACCGCCGAAATCATTTTGTTGCCTGGCGGGCCGAAGCGCGCTCCAGCTCCAGGCGGTAGAGCCGCGCCTTCTCGACGTAGTGCTTTACGCCTTCGGCAAACCGCGCCTGCTCCTCGGCCGATACCGGGCGGCGCGGTTTGGCCGGAACGCCCATCACCAGCGTCGCCGGCGGCACCTGCATCCCCTCCGGCACCAGCGACCCGGCGGCCACCACCGCGCCTTTGCCGATCCGCGCGCCGTTTAAAACCGTCGCGCCGATGCCGATCAGCGCCTCGTCTTCTACCGTGCATCCGTGCAGCGTCACCGAATGTCCCACCGTCACGCGATCCCCCACCGTCAGCGGAAATCCTTCATCCAGATGCAGCGCGCAATTATCCTGAATGCTCGTTTCCGAGCCGATCACGATCGGCCCGGTATCGCCGCGCAGCGAGGTGTTGGGCCAGATGCTCGATCGTTCGCCTACCGTAACATCGCCGATCAGCACCGCGCTCGGATCGATATAGGCCGAGGCGGCGACACGCGGCATCCTTCCTTGAAAAGAACGGAGCATAGCGGGAGAAGCGTTGAAAATCTTATGCTATCAGATGGTTCCCGCGCGCCGCCGGTTGGGAAATCCCTCCTTGTGGGCTACAATGGCGGGATTGGGCTGGAAGGAGTGACGCCGTGTGGCGGGGAGAGTACCGGTTCCTGCTAAAAAACCTGATCCTCAAGGACTTTCGCGTGCGTTACCGCAACATGTCCCTGGGCGTGTTCTGGTCGCTGCTCAATCCGCTGATCATGCTCGGCGTGTATACCTTCGTGTTCACCAGGATCTTCACCACGTCGACGCCTCATTGGGCGGTGTTCATCCTCTGCGGCATGGTCCCGTTTAATTTTTTCGCTCTGGCCTGGAGCGCGGGAACCACCTCGATGATCGACAACGCCAGCCTGATCAAGCGCGTCCCGGTCCCGCGCGAGATCGTGCCCATCACCAGCGTCTTATCCAACTGCCTGCATCTGCTGATCCAGATCGCGCTGCTGCTGCTGGTGGCGATGCTCAGCGGCATCACCGCGAACCTGACCTGGATCTGGCTGCCGGTGGTGTGGATTCTGGAAGTCATCTTCGTTTGCGGGCTCGCCCTGTTTTTTGCCGCGGTGAACGTTTATGTACGCGATACGCGCTACGTGGTGGAATCGGCGACCCTGGTGCTGTTCTGGCTGGTTCCGATTATCTACGATTTTTCGATGATTCCGCCGCAATATCGCGATATTTACCAGTACAACCCGCTGGCCGCGCTGATTCTCGCCATGCGCGAAATCCTGCTCTCGGCCCGGCCGCCGTCCCATGTCCTGCTGGAAAAGCTGGCGGCCGTGTCGCTGCTTTCCTTCAGCCTCGGCTGGATGGTTTTCCACCGGCTGAAAAACCGCTTCTACGATTACCTCTGACATGAACGTAATCACCTGCGAAAACGTCTGGAAGACGTTCCACCGGCGCACCGGGCAAAAGCTGTTTCGCGATCATCTGGCTTCCTGGTTCGGCGGCGGAGGCGGCGGCCCTCACGCATTTCACGCCCTGAAGGGCGTTTCCTTCCAGGTGGCCGACGGAGAAAGCGTCGCGGTCATCGGCAGCAACGGCGCGGGCAAAAGCACGCTGCTTTCCCTGGTGACCGGGCTGACCCAGCCCGACCGGGGAAGCATCCGGATCCGCGGCCGCGTGGCCGCGCTGCTGGAGCTCGGCTCGGGGTTCCACCCCGACCTGACCGGCCGCGAAAACATCTTCTTAAATGCGGCCCTGCTGGGTTTCACCGAAAAACAGACCCGCGGGATGTTCGACGCCATCGTCGATTTTTCGGGCGTCAAGGACTTCATCGATGAGCCGCTGCGCACCTATTCGAGCGGCATGGGCGTGCGGCTCGCCTTCTCCGTGGCGGTCAACGTCGATCCGGATGTGCTCATCGTGGACGAGGTGCTGGCGGTGGGAGATCAGGACTTTCAGGCCAAATGCCACGACCGCATCCGCAACTTCCGCCGCGCCGGAAAAACCTTCCTGTGCGTGTCGCACAACAAACAGGTGCTTTTGGAGCTGTGCGACCGCGCGGTCTGGCTGGACCACGGCGAGGTGGTGATGTGCGGCAAAATCGAGGATGTCTTGGAAGCCTACCAGGGCCGCGCGGCGCTGCCGAAGTAGCGGTCTAGCTGCCCGGCGTCATGATGTGCGCGGTGGTGGTGCCTGCGTTCATGATCCAGGCGCCGCCGTTTTTCGGATTATCGGGAAGACCGGTGGACTGCGTCGTGGCTCCCGGAACCGCGATCGTGACGTGGATTCTGGCGTGCTCCTGATCCGGCCCGTTCATGTCGTACCACACCGAGCCGAACTCCGGCTTGACCCGCGTCCCGTCGGCTTCTGCCGCATCCAGCGCTTTCTTCCGGGCCTCGCGGTCCGCAATCGCCTCGAACTTCCGGTTTTGCGCCACACGCTCCAGATTTCCGATGCTGGTGCACTGCACCGCGAACGGCTGCCGCCCCGGCTCGCCGGACCGGTCATAGCAGACCAGGCGGTTGGAGCCCTTTTTCAGGGTTTCATAGGTGCCATCGGCCTTCCACTGGATGACGGTGGCGCCTTCGCGCATCTGGCGCGGGGCGGCGGCTAAGGCGCGGGCGATTTTTTCATCCGGCGTCTGCGCGGATGCGACGGAAATCCCAAAAACAGCGGCAACAGCAAACATTTTCATAATGCGGGCCCTCCCTTTTCCCCGCCAGTGCAGCTTCGAGTCAGCTTGTTAGACGCGCGATCCGGAAAAAAGATAGAGGAAAGCCGCCCCGGAGGCGGCCAAATCCATTCCCGCTGCGCAACCCGAAGGAACTGGGCAGGGCGTCATTCACTCCGTGCCGCCCGTGATCCCCGCGAAGGCGCGGAAAACGGTCCCGGGAACGGCGATGGTCGGCGTCAGAAGCAAAGCAAGTAGCGGACGGCTCTTGACGATTTCCATAATTTCTATATTATAGAAATATGGAATCGACACAGATCAAGCCCGCCTCCGAACCGGACCGGACGGCCGCCTACGCCGATATGTTCGCCGCTCTTGGCGCCGAACCGCGGCTGCGCATCCTGCGCGCGCTGCTGGCCGCGCATCCGGAGGGAATGGTGGTCGGCGAGATCCAGAGCGAACTCGGTATCGCTCCCTCCACGCTGTCGCATCACCTGGAAAAGCTCAAGAACGAGGATCTCATCGCCGTTCGCCGCGAGAGTACGTTCCTGCGCTACCGCGCCAACACGCCTGTTCTCCAGGAACTGCTCGGATTCCTGTATGCCGAGTGCTGCACTCGCAACAAGGCGATCAAGCCCGCAATGATTACTCAGATCCGCGGGTGGAAAGCAAATCAACATGGATATAAAGGATCAGGTACGTGAAAAATATGGGCAGGCGGCGCTCCGGGCGAAATCCGGAGGAAGCTCCTGTTGCGGCTCGGCGCCGGCTTCGGCCCGCGGTGCGGATCCGGTCACGTCGAATCTCTACGATCCGGCCGAAACCAGCGCCGTTCCCGAAGAGGCCGTGCTGGCTTCGCTCGGCTGCGGCAATCCGACGGCTCTGGCCCGGCTGAATCCGGGCGAAACGGTTCTCGATCTGGGATCGGGCGGCGGCATCGACGTGCTGCTTTCGGCGCGGCGCGTCGGACCATCCGGCAAAGCCTACGGGCTCGATATGACCGATGAGATGCTGGCGCTCGCGCGGGAAAACCAGCGCAAGGCGGGCGTCGAAAATGTCGAGTTTCTGAAAGGCGAGATCGAGCACATTCCGCTGCCCGACAACTCGGTTGACGTGGTGATTTCCAACTGCGTGATCAATCTTTCGGCGGATAAGGATCGGGTGCTGCGCGAGACGTTTCGCGTGCTCAAGCCGGGCGGCCGGTTCGCCGTCTCCGATGTCGTCACCAGCGGCGAAATTCCGCCGGACGTGCGCGAAAACATGCTGCTATGGATCGGCTGCATCGCCGGCGCGCTGGAGCGCGGCGAGTATATTTCCAAACTCGAGCAGGCCGGCTTCCATCAAATCGAGCTTGAGCCTACCCGCGTCTACCGGGTCGAGGACGCGCGGGCCTTTCTAGCCGGTCAGGGCGTGGATGTGGACGCCATCGCGCCGCGGGTCGCCGATAAAATTATGAGCGCTTTCATCCGCGCGGTGAAACCCGCCGCGAAACCATGCTGCGGCCCGGCGTGCTGTAGCTAGCAGGGCGGCGCCCTAAGCCAGGATTCCCTGCTCCACATTGTTATCCTGGAATATAAATCAAAATATGAGAGAAGCCGTCATTGTCGCCAGTTCGCGGACTGGCCTTGCGAAATCTTACCGCGGATCGTTCAACATGACGCGGCCCGATGACATGGCCGCGCATTGCATCCGCGATGTGCTGCGGAAAACTCCGCGCCTGGATCCGGCCGAGATCGAAGACGTCATCCTGGGCTGCGCCGAACCGCAGGGCGTGCAAGGCCATAATATCGCCCGGGTTTCGGCCGTTCTCGCCGGACTGCCCGTAAGCACCGCCGGCACCACCATCAACCGATTCTGCTCTTCCGGCCTTCAGGCCATCGTTTTCGCGGCGCACCAGATCCTGCATGAAGGCGTCGATGCGGCCATCGGCGGCGGCGTCGAGAGCATCTCGCTGATCAAGCGCACCAAGGATCCCCATCCCTGGGTGCTGGAGCACTATCCCGGAATCTACATGGTGATGGGCGACACCGCGGAGGTGGTCGCCAAGCGGTATAAGATCAGCCGTCTGGCCCAGGATGAGTATGCGCTGCAAAGCCAGCAGCGCACGGCGCGCGCCCAGAAAGAGGGATTTTTCGCCGCCGAGATCGCGCCGATGCGCACCGTCAAGGCGGTGCTCGACAAAAAAACCGGCGAGAAGATCGGGGAAGAAGAAGTCTGCTGCGACCGCGACGAATGCAACCGCCCCGATACGACGCTGGAAGGACTGCTCGCGCTGAAGCCGCATTTCGATCCCACCAGCGGCCAGGGAACGGTGACCGCCGGCAACGCGTCGCAGCTCTCCGACGGCGCCTCGGCCACGCTAGTCATGTCGCGCCAGCGCGCCGATCAGTTGGGGATTCCCTACAAGCTGGTGTTCCGCGGTTTCGCGGTGGCCGGCTGCGAGCCGGATGAGATGGGCATCGGGCCGGTGTTCGCAGTTCCCAAGCTGCTGAAGCGGCAGGGGCTCAAGATGGACGACATCGATGTGTGGGAGCTGAATGAAGCCTTCGCGGTGCAGGTGGTCTATTGCCGCGACCGGCTAGGCATTCCCAACGAGATTCTGAACGTCAACGGCGGATCCATTTCGATCGGGCATCCCTTCGGCATGACCGGATCGCGAATGGTCGGCACCATCGCCAATGAGATGGAGCGGCGGAAGGCGCGCTACGGCGTGGTCACCATGTGCATCGGGGGCGGGCAGGGCGCGGCGGCGCTGTTCGAGCGCGCCAATTGACCGCATTCGCCCATGCCGGTTGATCCTTCCGCGGTCATCGCGCCCACCGCGCGCGTCGATCCTGGCGCCCGCATCGGCCCGCATGTGGTGGTCGGCGAATACGCGGTGATCGAAGCGGATGTCGTCATCGGCGCCTTCACCCGCCTGGAGCCGTACGTGTACGTCAAGCGGTGGACCACGCTCGGCGAGCGCAATGAAATTTCCGCCGGCACGGTGCTGGGCACCGACCCGCTCGACAAGGGATTCACCGGCGCGCGGAGCTTTCTCAGAATCGGCCACGGCAACCGCATTCGCGAGCACTACACCATCTCGCGCGGCACCGCGCCCGAGTCGGAGACCATCGTCGGCGACGAGAATTACATCATGACCTCCGGCCATATCGCCCACAACTGCCGCATCGGGAACCGCACGGTGATCGCCAGTTGCGCGCTGGTGGCCGGATACGCCGAAGTCGAGGATCAGGCGTTTATCTCCGGCGGCGTGGTGATTCATCAGTATTCGAAAATCGGCCGGCTGGCGATGATCGGCGGCAATACGCGTGTGAATCGCGATGTGCCGCCTTATTTCCTCTACTCCGATTTCAACGTCGCGCCCAAGGGATTGAACCTGGTGGGCCTGCGCCGCGCCGGATTCCAGGCCCGCGAGGTGGCCGCCTTGAAGACGGCGTACCGGATCCTCTACCGCTCCGGCTTGAAACTCGAGGAGGCGCTGGAGCGGATCGAGACCACCATCCCCACCGAACATACCCTGCACCTGGTCGCCTTCATCCGGTCGAGCAAGCGCGGGATCTGCCGCGAGTAGCCGCCGCGGCGGCGCAGGCGGCGCCATCGCCCGCGCTTGTCCGTCCAAGGTTTGAAGGCTAGAATAGGATTCTAAAGGAGTCCGTTCAACCCATGTTCCGTCGGTCCATTGCCGCCGCAATCGGCGTGTGCGCGGCTGCGCTCGTCTTCTCATCCGCCGCGTTCGCACAGACCAAGATCGGGGTGGTGAATTTTCAAAAAGCCCTCCTCGACACGGCCGAGATCAAAAAGGCGTCGCTCGACATGCAGAATAAATACAAGCCGCGCCAGGACGCGCTCGAAAAGGTGCAGCGCGAGCTCAGCGACATCCAGACCCAGCTCCAGGCCAGCCAGGGCCGCCTGAGTCCGGCCGGCGAGGCGGAGCTGGAAGCCCGCGGCCAGCGCAAGCAGCGCGAAATGGAACGGTTGAGCCAGGACCTTCAGGACGACGTCACGCGCGAGCGCAACGACGTCCTCCAGCGCGCCGGAACGCGAATGACCGAGGTGATCAAAAAAATCGCCGAGGAAAAAGGCCTGGACGTCGTGGTCGATACGCAGAATACCTATTTCTTTAAACCGGCGCTCGACATCACCGCCGAGGCTACCGCCGCCTACGATAAGGCGTATCCATTGAAGTAGCGGGGGAAATCGCGGCTGAAACAGCCGAAGCGGGCGAGCCATGGCCGGATACCTTGAAGCATACGGAGCGGGCGAAGAGCAGCGGGAACGGCTGATCAAGCGGATCCTGCTGTGGGGCGGCGGAGCGCTCCTGGTGGCGCTCACGCTGTTCTTTCTGTTTCGCAACTGGAGCGAGGAGCGGGTGGTGAAACACTTCTTCGCTCTGCTCCGCCAGAAGGACTATCAGCAGGCCTACGCCTTGTTCGGCTGCACGCCGGATCATCCCTGCAAGTATTATTCCCCCGAGCAGTTCACCTCCGAGTGGGGTCCCGGGAGCCCCTACGCCGACGTCTCCTCCATCAAAATCGAGCACGAGGACTCCTGCGGCAACGGCGTGGTGTTCGACGTGGAGTCGCCGCACGCTGAACCTATCGGCTTGTTTGTCGACCGCGCCACCCACACCTTGAGCTACGCCCAGGCCCCGCGATGCCCCGGGCGGCATCTGATGCTTTGGGAATTTTTAAAAGCTCACTTCGGCTAGCGCCCGGCCATGGGCGAAAGCGCCGGCCAAGGCGGGCGCGCTACGATAGCATGAAAAATATGCTCGCCAACCGGATCCTGTTCTGTACCCTGTTCGCTTCCGCCGTGGTTTCGGCGCAACCCTATGACCCGGCCGTGTTCGGCGCGCTTCAGTGGCGCAGCATCGGACCCGACCGCGGCGGCCGGTCGATCACCTCGGCCGGCAGCGCTTCGCGTCCCTATGAGTACTACTTCGGCGCGACCGGCGGCGGGCTGTGGAAGACCACCGACGGCGGCGTCACCTGGAAGCCGGTAACCGACGGCCAGATCCACAGCTCCTCGGTCGGCGCGGTCGCGGTCGCCGAATCGAATCCCGATATCGTCTACATCGGCATGGGCGAAACGGAGCTGCGCGGCAACATCATGCAGGGCGACGGGGTGTACAAATCCACCGACGCCGGCAAGACCTGGCATCACGTGGGCCTGGCCGACACCCAGGCCATCGCGCGCATCCGCATCGATCCAACCAACGCCGATATCGTCTACGTCGCCGCCTTCGGGCATCCCTTTGGCCCCAACAGCGAGCGCGGTGTCTTTCGCACCCGCGACGGCGGCAAGACCTGGCAGAAGGTGTTGTATAAGGACGATCACGCCGGCGCGGTGGATCTGGCCCTCGATCCGCACAACCCGCGCGTGATCTACGCCGCGATCTGGGATGCGTATCGAACCTCCTGGACGCTGTCCAGCGGCGGCCCGCGCAGCGGATTCTATAAGTCCACCGACGGCGGCGATCATTGGACCGAAATCACGCGGAATCCCGGATTGCCGCGGGGCATCATCGGAAAGATCGGCGTGGCGGTCTCCGCCGACTCCAACCGCGTCTACGCCATGGTGGAAGCCGAGGACGGCGGCCTGTTCCGCTCCGAAGACGCCGGCGCCACCTGGACCCGCGTCAACGAAGACCGCCGCCTGCGGCAGCGCGCCTTCTACTACACGCGCATCACCGCCGATCCGAAAAATAAAGACGTCGTCTACATTCTCAACACCGGACTCTATAAATCGACCGACGGCGGCAAGACGGTCCGCCAGCTTCACCCCCCGCACGGCGATCAGCACGATCTGTGGATCGCACCCAACGACCCCAACCGCATGATCAACTCCAACGACGGCGGCGGCAACGTTTCGGTCAACGGCGGCGAGACCTGGACCCGGCAGAACTTCCCCACCGCCCAGCTCTACCACGTCGCGACCACCACCGACATCCCCTATCACGTCTGCGGAGCGCAGCAGGATAACACCACCATCTGCGTGACCAGCGAACCGGCCGGCCGCGGCGGCGCGGCGGGCGACGCGCTCCCCCTCGGCCGTCCCGTCTATTCGCCGGGCGGCGGCGAAAGCGGATATATCGCGCCGGATCCCAAAAATCCCAATATATTTTACGCCGGCAGCCAGGGCGCGCTGCTCACGCGCTACGACCGCTCGACCGGCCACCTGCGCGACGTCCAGGTTTATCCGCTGTTTTTCTCCGGTATGTCCTCGGCTTCACTCAAGGAGCGGTGGCAGTGGACCTTCCCCATCGTTTTTAATCCGGCCGACCCGCGGATTCTATACACCTCCTCGCAGCACCTGTTCAGAACCACCAACGAGGGCCAGAGCTGGGAGAGAATCAGCCCGGATCTGACCCGCGCCGATCCGAAAACGCTGGGCGATTCCGGCGGTCCGATTACCAAGGACCAGAACGGCCCGGAAATTTACGCCACCATCTTCACCATCGCGCCATCGCCCAAAGACGTGAACACCATCTGGACCGGATCGGATGACGGCCTGGTCTATATTACCCGCGACGGCGGCAAAAACTGGAAGAACGTCACGCCCCCCGGGCTGCCCGACTTCATCCGCATCAGCATGATCGACGCCTCGCCGGTCAAGCCCGGCACGGCCTATCTGGCCGCCAAGAATTATCAGGCCGACGACCGCAGGCCGTACGCCTACCGCACCGACGACTACGGCGCCACCTGGACCAAGATCACCAACGGTATCGCCGCCGACGATTACGTCCACGTGGTCCGCGAAGATCCCAAGAAGCCGGGCCTGCTGTTTGCCGGAACAGAGCATGGCATCTATGTTTCCTTCAACAACGGCGCGGAATGGCAGTCGCTGCGCCTCAATCTGCCCGATACGCAGGTGCCCGACCTGGTGGTCAAGGACGACGATCTGGTGATCGCCACGCACGGCAGATCGTTCTACATCCTCGACCACATCTCCCTGCTGCGGCAGCTTGCGGGCAATCTCCAGACCACCCATCTGTTCACGCCGGACCCGGCGCGTCGCTCGCTCGATCCCGGCGCGACCATCGACTACTTCCTGCCCCGGGAAGCGGACACCGTGAAGCTGGAGATCCTGGATTCGCGCGGCAACGTCGTGCGGTCGTTTGTGGGCAGCGCCGAGGAGGACAAGAAGGCGCAGCAGCGGCAAAGAGAACAGGAAGAAGAAGGCGGTGGAGGCGGCGGCCGCGGCGGCGCCCGCCCTCCTTCGCGCAAAGCCGGCGGGAATCGTTATCGCTGGGACCTCCGCTATCCCGGCGCAACCACCTTTCCCGGAATGATCCTGTGGGGAGCCAATGCCGAGCAGGGTCCGCTCGCCGTGCCCGGCGATTATCAGGTGCGGCTGACCGCGGGCGGCGTGACGGAGACGCGCCCGCTGCGCGTCGAGCTCGATCCCCGCGAAACCAACGTCACCGCGGCCGATCTGGAAGCCCAGTTCCGGCTCGCCATGCAGGTGCGCGATAAAACCAGCCAGGCCGACGAGATGGTGATCCATATCCGCGACATGAAAAAGCAGATCAGCGACCGGGTCAAAGCGGCGCCTTCGCTCGGCGCCCCCGGCGAGCGTCTGGCGACACATTTAAGCGAAGTGGAAGAGGAGCTGTACCAGGTCCGCAACCGCAGCGGCCAGGATCCGCTGAACTTCCCCATCAAGATCAATAATCAACTGGCCGCGCTGATGCGCGTCATCGAAACCGGCGACGCCAAACCCACCGACCAGAGCTACGTCGTGTTCCAGGAGCTTTCCAGCCGGCTGGATCAGATCCAGGCGCAGCTTGATCAGGTGCTGAAAACGGATCTGGCCCAGTTCAACGCCGCCGCGTCCTCGGCCGGACAGCCCGCGGTCCACTGACCGTGAATGTTCTCCTCGCGCCTCGACTGGGAAGCCGCGCCGAATCCGCTTTCGCTGCTGGCCGAACAAAAGCGCGCCGCCGGCCGCCCTGTTCTCGATCTGACCGAATCGAATCCGACCCGCGCCGGCTTCGCCTACCCGCGCGGAATCATCGAAGCCCTGGCGGATCACCGCGCGCTGCGTTACGATCCGTCGCCGCGCGGGCTCGCCTCCGCCCGGCAAGCCGTGGCTGATTATTATGCGGCGCGCGGCCGGAAGTTCCACCCCGAAGATATTCTGCTCACCGCCAGCACCAGCGAAGCCTACTCGTTCCTATTTAAACTGCTGGCCGATCCGGGCGATGAATTCCTCGCGCCGCGGCCCTCTTATCCTTTGTTCGAACATCTGGCGGCGCTCGAATCGGCGCGGATCCGCCAGTACGCGCTGCGCTATGACGGATCTTGGCGCATCGATTTCAGCACGCTGGAAGTGACCGCCCGCACCCGGGCCATCGTGGTGGTGAATCCCAACAATCCCACGGGATCGTTTCTCAAGGCCGGGGAATGGGAGCGGCTGGAGTCCTACGGCCTGCCGATTCTCTGCGATGAGGTGTTCGCCGATTACCCGTTCGCGCCGCCGCCGCCCGCTTCGCCGCGCGGGCTCACTTTTTTCTTGAACGGGCTCTCCAAGATCGCGGGATTGCCGCAGATGAAGCTCGGCTGGATCGCGGCGAGCGGCGCCGGACGCCAGGCCGCGCTCCAGCGCCTGGAATTTGTCGCGGATACGTATCTTTCGGTGGCGTCGCCGGTTCAACTCGCGCTGCCGGCGCTGCTGGCCTCCGCGTCGCGCCTCGCCGGGCAGATCCGCGAACGCACCCGCGCAAATCTGGATTTCCTCCGCGCCGCCTCGCGCGATTCGGCCGCCGCCGTGTTGGACGTCGAAGGAGGCTGGTACGCCATCGCACGCCTGCCGCGCACCCGCGGCGAGGAAGAATGGGCTCTGCATCTTCTGGCCGAGCGCGACGTGCTGGCGCAGCCCGGCTTCTTCTTCGACTTTGAAGAGGAAGCCTACCTCGTCCTGAGCCTGCTCCCGCCGCCGGAGATCTTCCAGGAAGGCGTGCGCCGCATCCTGGCGTCGGTATAATCCAATTTATGTTTCCGAAACAGATCACGCTGCTCGCCGCCCTGGCGCTGGCCTTCGGCCAACTCACGGAAATCTCCGCGCAGAAGCGAACCGAACTGACCATCGAGTACATCATGCGCGGCCCCGGTCTCTACGGATACGAACCGGCGGCGATCCGCTGGTCGGGCGACTCGCGCCGGATCTATTTTCAGTGGAAGCAGGCCAGCGACCCCATCGATCATCCCATGGACACCTACGTCGTCAACGTCGACGGCTCCGGCTTGCGCAAATTGAGCGTGCAGGAGGCGCGGATGGCGCCTCCGGCCTCGGCCGCCTACACCCGCGACCGCCAGCGCGCCGTTTACGCCCTGGATGGCGATATCTTTCTGTACGACTTCGCCGCGGACAAAGCGCGGCAGCTCACCAAAACAGCCGAAGTGGAGTCCAATCCGCGCTTCACCCGCGACGAGAGGCGCGTCGCTTTCACCCGCGGCGGCAATCTCTATGTGCTTTCCCTCGACGACGGGGGGATCGAACAGATGACGGAGATCGTTCCGCCCGGCGCGCAGCCCGCCGCTGCGGCGCCCGGAGGACGGGGCGGACGCGGCGGACGCGGCGGCGCTCCCTCCCTCCCGCGGGCCGAGGAACAGCGCGGCACGGATTCACAGGAGTTCCTCAAGAAGCAGGAAAAGGAGCTCCTCGAAGTGGTCCGCGAGCGCGCCGCGCTGCGCGCCGAAGAAGAAGCCGAGCGCAAAAAAGAACATCCGCGGAAGCCTTTCCAGTTACAGGCCCGGCAAAGTGTCACGCGCCTGGATCTCTGTCCCGACGAGACCTGCGTCATCGCCATGATCAGCGAAGCCGCCGAGCGCGCCAAGCCGGATAACGTCCCCAGCTACGTGACCGAGTCCGCTTACACCGAAGAGATCCCCGGACGCATCACCGTCGGCGACGTTATGCCGAAAACGCGCATGGCGATCCTCGATGTGGTGAGCGGCGAAGTGAAATGGGTCGATCCCGGCCTGAACGGCCGCGAGGTCCAGCTCCAGGCGCCGCTGTGGAACGAGCAGGGTACAAAAGCCGTATTCGCCGCGCGCGCCACCGACAATAAAGACCGCTGGATTCTCGCGCTCGATCCGGCGACCGGGAAATGCCGCGTCATCTTCACCGACCACGACGACGCCTGGATCGACGGCCCCGGCGCGCAAACGCTCGGATGGCTCAAAAACGGCAACGAAATTTATTTCCAAAGCGAAAAGACCGGCTACGCGCATCTGTACAAGGCCAGCTTCGACGGCGGCCAGCCCACCCAGTTGACGTCGGGAAAGTGGGAAGTCACTTCCGTCGAACTCTCGAAGGATGGATCAAAGTTCTATCTGCAAACCAGCGAAGTCGGACCGGCCGAGCGCCAGGTCTATTCGATGAGCGTCAACGGCGGCCCGCGGACGCGGTTGACGAAAGAAGTCGGCAGCCATCGCGTGACGCTCTCCCCCGATGAAAAGCGGATGGCCGATCTTTACTCCTATACAACCAAGCCGCCCGAGCTCTACGTCGCCGACAACGTCCCCGGCGCGAGCGGCAAAAGGCTGACCTATTCGCCGGCCCAGGACTTCGCCGATTATCCCTGGTACGACGTGCCCATCGTGCAGGTTCCGGCCCGCGACGGGGCGATGGTGCCCGCGCATTTTTATAAGCCCGCTAACTACCGCCGTGGCGGGCCCGCCGTCATCTTCGTCCACGGCGCCGGATACGCGCAGAACGTGGAAAAATTCTGGTCGCCCAACTACGCCCGCGAGTACATGTTCAATCAGTTTCTGATGCAGCACGGCTACATGGTGCTCGATATGGACTATCGCGCTTCGGCCGGCTACGGGCGCGACTGGCGGACGGCCATCTACCGGCACATGGGCGGCGTCGATTTAAACGATAACGTGGACGGCGCCAAATGGCTGGTCGAGCAGGGCGCCGATCCCAAGCGCATCGGCATCTACGGCGGAAGCTACGGGGGATTCCTCACCTTAATGGCCATGTTCACCACCCCCGACGTCTTCGCCGCCGGCGCAGCGCTGCGGCCAGTCACCGACTGGGCGCATTACAACGACCCCTACACCGCCAATATCCTCAATTTGCCGCAAAACGACCCGGAAGCGTATCGAAGATCTTCGCCGATTTATTTCGCCGAGGGCTTGAAGGGCGCGCTGCTGATCTGTCACGGAATGGTGGACACCAACGTGTTCTTCCAGGATTCGGTGCGCCTGGTCCAGCGGCTGATCGAACTGCACAAGCAAAACTGGTCGATCGCCATCTTCCCGGTGGAAAATCACGGCTTCGTGCAGCCCTCCAGTTGGATGGACGAATACCACCGCATTTTCCAGCTTTTTGAAACAAATTTGAAGAAATAAGCGCGGTTTACTGGCTGTTGGCCATCGCGTAGTAGCCCTTCCGCGCCTGGACCTTGTAGTCTTTGTTGTCCACGCGAATCTCGATTCTGCGGAAGCTGCCGTCCTTGGCCGGATTGGCCGGCACGTAGCCGATGGAGTACTGGCTGCGCATTTCTTCCTGCAACTGGCGGAAAATGTCGTCGAGGGAGTTTTTGCGGTCCACTTTGAACACCCGCCCGCCGGTTTCGTTCGACATTCTCCTCAGATCGCCCTCGCCGCCCGCTCCGCCGAGGCGGATCACACCGAAGCCGCCGCCGTAGGCCGCCGGATCTTCGTAGTCAATGCTGTAGATGATCGAATCGGTTTTCTGCGCGGCTTCAATGGCCTGGGCGATGGAGGTCTTACTCCCGGTATCGACCCCGTCGGTAATCAGCACAATCGCCTTGCGCCCCACTTCCGTCTTCATCTTTTCATTGGCGGCAAGATAGACCGCGTCGAACAGAATGGTTCCGGCCATGTTCTGCTGCGTGGGAACCGGCCCGGGATGCAAGCCGCCCACCGGAACGCTCATATGAAGCCGGCTCAAGCCTTCCTGCAACAGCCGCAGTGAGTTGGTGTCGTCCTGAAGAAGCTCGGCTTCAGCGCCGAATTGAATCAGGAAAGCCAGATCCTTCGGCCGCAGCACTTTGGAGAAAAACTGATACGCCGCGCGCTGTTCGGTATCGAGCAGCCGGCGCTGGCTTTCGCTGGTGTCCACCAGCAGGCCGATGGTGAGCGGCAGATCGGTTTCGCGCGTAAAATATTTGATCTCTTGCGGCTTGCCGTCCTCGAAGATCTGAAAATCCTTCTTTTCGAGATTGCCCACCAGCCCGTTCTGTTTGTTATGGACCGAAAACAAGATGTTCACCAGGTTCACGTCGACCTTGATGGTCGGCTCGTCTTGCGCGAACAAAACGGCAGGCAGCAGCAGAAACGGCAAAACCTTCATAGTTACAATCATAGATGCACCTCAGGGAAAACGAGTTCCCTGCCCCGGAATGCGCAAAGCGATCCACCACCTCAAACGGTCCGATCCGGTCATGGCGCAAATTATCGAACGGATTGGCGCTTATAAAATTGAATATCGCGAGCCGGTCTTCCAGACCCTGGTGCGGTCCATCGTGTATCAGCAACTGCACGGCAAGGCCGCGGCGGCGATCTTCGGCCGGTTGAAAGAGGCGGCCCGGGCCGATCCGCTCACGCCGGAGTCGATCCTCGGCTTGCGGCCGCAACGGCTGCGCGCGCTCGGCCTTTCGCCGCAGAAACTCTCCTATATCCGGGATCTTGCGCGTCTGACCCGGGCCGGCAAGGTCGATTTCCAACGTTGCGCCTCGCTGGACGACGAGGCGGTGATCGAACATCTAACCCGCGTCAAGGGGGTCGGTGTCTGGACCGCCCATATGTTCCTGATTTTCGCGTTACGCCGCCCCGATGTGCTGCCCACCGGCGACCTGGGCATTCGCGCCGCGATGAAAAAAGCCTACCATCTCCCGGATCTGCCCAAACCGGACGAGATGGCCCGGATCGCGGCGCCCTGGCGGCCTCACCGTTCCGCCGCGTGCTGGTATCTGTGGCGCAGTCTCGATAATTTCGGCGCGATGTGAGCGATCAGGCCGGCAGCGCTTCTTGCAGCTCGCGCTGGAGATCCTCCAGGCCGGCCCGGGCGCGGGAAAAGTCGCCCTGGCTGGCGGCTTGCTCGATCCGCCGGGCCAGCTCGCCAAGCTGGCCGGACAGGGGCTCCGCGGCGGCGCGCAGTTTTTGCGCCTGCTCCAGGACTCTGGCGGGATCCCCGCCGCCAGATGAGGCTGTCTCCAGTCCGCCGGCCAGTTGCGCGAGCAGATGCGGGAGCTCGCCGCCGGCCGCGGGCGGCCTGGCCTGGGCGCGGACGTATTTTTCGATCATCGCCACCAGATGAGCCGGCTGCACGGGCTTGGAGATATAGGCGTCCATGCCGGCCTCCAGACAACGCTCGCGATCCCCGTTCATGGCGTGTGCGGTCATGGCGATCACCGGAATTTTCGCCCACGCCGGATTGCGGCGGATGATGCGTGTGGCCTCCAGGCCGTCCAGCACCGGCATCTGCACGTCCATCAGGATCAGGCGGTATTCGGCGCCCGGCGCCGCCAGACGCGCCAGCGCCTCCCGGCCGTCGTTGGCGACATCGATGCGGTAGCCTTTTTTGCGCAGGATCGCCAGCACCACTTTCTGATTCACCAGGTTGTCTTCCACCAGCAGCAGCGGCGCTCCGGAGCCGGGACGCTCCTCGGCCGCCTGGGTCTCCGCCTCCGCCGGGCCGTCCGGATGAGCGGAAGCCGGCGCCGGATCGCAGCGCATCTGCACGGTGAAGGTGCTGCCCTTGCCCACCTCGCTTTCCACGTTCACCGTGCCTCCGTGCATTTCCACAAGCTTCCGGGTGATCGCCAATCCCAGACCGGTTCCGCCGTAGCGGCGGGTGATGCTGCCGTCGGCCTG
>Ga0209061_1002474_pt1 | contig 23297 bp, 16 predicted proteins | sample Coa_R1_10_FD_187157 | JGI IMG/M metagenome (GOLD analysis project Ga0209061, IMG submission 187157) | Surface soil microbial communities from Centralia Pennsylvania, which are recovering from an underground coalmine fire - Coalmine... | ecosystem: Environmental > Terrestrial > Soil >...
AAACTAAACAGTTGTAGAAGACCTGCACCTATTCAGCTCAGATGATCAGAAAGAGAACCTTTTGACCGGTGTTCAGCGGTATTGTCGAGACGACCAGCCCAATTCTGAAGATTGAAGATTCCAAGGATCAGCGCAAGTTTCTGGTCCGAAAGCCTCGCGGATGGAAGCTGAAGGCCGGTGAGAGCGTCTCGATCGAGGGCGTGTGCTCCACCGTCCAGAGGGTAAACCGGGAAGCCTTTGAAGTCATCTATATGCCTGAGACGCTTCGCCGGACTACGCTGGGAGATTTCAGGCCGAGAGAACATGTCAACCTGGAACGAAGCCTGACCCTTCAAAGCCTGATCGGCGGACATCTGGTGCAGGGGCACGTGGATACAACGGCGCGAATTCGCAAGATTCACGGTGACGGCTCCGCCAGGATTTTCGAGTTTCAATTGCCCGCCCGCTTCAGCCGCTATCTCGTGGAAAAAGGTTCTGTGGCGGTGGATGGAGTGAGCCTGACGGTGACGGGCGTTCACCCTGGACGATTTCAAGTGTCCTTACTGGAATATACGTTGAGGCATACAACGCTGGGAAGAAAGGGACCGGGCGGGCGCGTGAATATCGAGCTAGATATTCTGGCAAAATATGTGGAAAATTTGCTCACGCGATGAGACGCACAGCGCCTTTGCCTCCTCCTGAATCCGTCGCGGATCCGGCCCTCCTGCGGCGGTTACGGATCGCTCTGATCCGAGGGGATTACAATAGGGAAATCACCCGCAGCCTGGAAGAAAAGTGCATTGAAGGTCTGCAGGAGACCGGGCTCAACCGCGATCAAATCGCCTGCTACAGCGTTCCGGGTTGTTTCGAGATTCCGATTCTTGCGCAGCGGCTCGCGGCGCATAAGCATTACGATATTCTGATCGCGCTGGGCGCTGTGATTCGTGGCGAGACGCTCCATTTTGAGCTGATAGCTCAGGAATGCGCGCGAGGCATCATGGAGGTTTCCTTAAAATACGACATACCTATCATCTTTGAGGTGCTCGCCACTTATAATCGTCGTGACGCCTTGCGGCGAGCCGGCAACAACCGCTCGAACAAGGGCTTTGAAGCCGCCCGGGCCGCTTTGGCCATGGTTGCAGCATTGAATCGGGTGAAGAAATAAATCTCTATGTACACGGATTCCAGCATCGAAGACGCCCTGAAGGAGATTCGGCGGGGCCATATGGTGATCGTGCGCGACAGTTCCGATCGGGAAAACGAAGCGGACCTGGTGATGGCGGCGGAAAAAGCCACCGCTGCCGACATCAATTTCATGATTCGTCATGGCGGGGGGCTGATCTGTGTTGCCTTGCCCCGCGCGCGCGCAGTGAAATTGGGCCTGAGTTCGATGGTGCCGGAAGAAGAAAATACCCAGCCTTTCGGGTGCAACTTTACGGTCTCGGTAGACGCGCGAAAAGGCGTCACCACCGGGATTTCCGCCGCCGACCGGGCAGCTACCGTACGAGTGTTAGGCGATCCTCGAGCCAAACCCTATGATCTGGTGCGGCCAGGGCACATTTTTCCAGTTCGCGCCCGTTCAGGGGGCGTGCTCGACCGCGCTGGCCATACGGAGGCCGCTGCGGATCTGGCGCGGCTGGCCGGACTCTCTCCCGTCGGAGTGATGTGTGAAATCCTCGATCAGCACGGCAAGGCTGCCAACCTGAAGATCCTTCAGGAGCTTTCGCGGCGCTTTCGCCTGCGCATGATTACGATCGAGCAGTTAATTGAATATCGCCGAAATACCGAGAAGCTTGTGGACCGTGTTGCCACGGCACAGCTTCCGACGGAATACGGCAATTTCACAGCTCATGTTTACAGTTGCCCCTCGCAGAACCGCGAACATCTGGCGCTGGTGATGGGCCGGATTTCCCCCAGCCGCCCTGCTCTCGTCCGCGTTCATTCGCAATGCCTCACGGGCGATACCCTGCACTCCATCCGCTGCGATTGCCGCGAGCAACTGGAATCTGCCATGCGCAAAGTGGCTGAGAAAGGCGAGGGAGTGATCCTTTACCTGAGCCAGGAAGGGCGAGGAATCGGCCTTACGAATAAAATTCGCGCCTACGCCTTGCAGGATGATGGGTTGGATACCGTGCAAGCCAACGAGCGTCTGGGCCTCCCGGCCGATATGCGCGATTATTCGGTGGGGGCGCAGATTCTGGCCGATCTCGGCGTGCGTAAAATTCATCTGCTCACCAATAATCCGCACAAGATCCGTGGAATTGAACGCTACGGCCTGGACATTGTGAAGCGAATCCCCCTTGAAACCACGCCGCACAAGAATAACCGGTCTTACCTGAAAGTCAAAAAAGATAAGTTAGGGCACCTCCTGAGCAAAGTGCAGTAGCCTTCCATGCCCTCCACCCCTTTGCAGACTGATGAACGCTATATGTGCGAAGCTTTGAGTCTGGCGCGCCAAAGCCCCGTTTTGCCCTATCCCAATCCCTGGGTAGGCTGCGTGATTGTTCGCAACGGTAAAGTTGTGGGCCGCGGCTTTCATCGGGGAGCGGGCAATCCACACGCGGAAGTTGAGGCGCTGAAGCAAGCCGGCGCGCACGCGCGCAATGCAACACTCTACGTAAATCTGGAACCTTGCTGCCATTTTGGTCGAACGCCTCCTTGCACCGACGCCATCCTGCAATCAGGAATTCGCCGTGTAGTTTATGCCGTTCGCGATCCCAATCCAGTTATCCAAAGCCGGGGAGCCGCGATTCTCAAGAAGCGCGGTCTCGAAGTGGTTTCAGGCATGTGCGCCGCAGAGGCAGCGGCACTGAACGAGGTTTATTTGAAGTTCCGAGCCACGGGCCTGCCCTTCGTGACGGCAAAAGTGGCGACAAGCCTAGATGGCAAAATCGCCACTCGAACAGGAGTCTCCAAGTGGATTACGGACCAAGCGGCACGACGCCGGGCGCGCCAGATTCGCCGAGAGCATCAAGCTGTTCTTGTGGGGGTGAATACCATTCTGACTGACAATCCACATCTCGGTCTGCGTCCTCCCGGTCCTGTTGAACCCTGGCGCATCGTGTTGGATTCGCGGCTGCGAATTCCGCTTCGCGCGCAGGTGTTGAAATCAGGCCGATGCATTGTGGCAACGACCGCCAGCTTGGCTTCCCGCAAGGCCCAGCAGCTAATACGCGCCGGCGCGCAAGTCTGGCGGCTCCAAGGCAAACGCATTCCCATTAAAAGACTCCTGAAAAAATTAGCTGACGCTGGAATTCTGAGTGTGATGGTTGAAGGAGGAAGCGAGGTTCTTGGGAGCTTTTATGACCTCCGGCTGATCGACCGGATTTACTGGTTTTTCGCGCCGATGATCATTGGCTCTGAGCAAAGCCGGTCTGCATTCAGGGGAAAAGGCGTGAGCCGACTGGAGCGGGCTGCGCGCTTGCGAAATTTCCGCATTGAACCGGTTGGGAACGGCTGGATGATCCGTGGAAATATGAGCCGCTGGGCCTTGGATCAAGCGGACAACGAAAATACGTTGTGAAGCCATCCCACTTTAAGGAACAAGAACTTCGGATCAAGAAAGGAAGTAAACGGAGATGAAGAATAAACTTGTCACGTTGTCACTTGGAACCGCTGTTGCGTTATTATTTGTGTGTGGATTGACTTTTGCCAAATCCAGCAACGTCAATATCATCTATAAAGGCAAAATCGCAAACGGTTTAACCCTTTCTCCCGGCAATTATCGTGTGGTTGTGGACAACCATTCTGCCACCCCTGAGGCATCTTTCTATCAAAACGGAGCTCTAGTCGGAACAGCGCCTGTTAAAGTCGTTCCTGAATCTCGGAAAAATAACCAAACTGAGGTTTATTATTCAGCCCCTCAAGATAACGTGCGCCGCATCACACAGATTGACTTCAGCGGCTGGAAGGAAAAATTGATCTTTGGTAAGACTCATAACCCAGCCAACCTCGGCTGACTCGTTGCGAGCCAGTGTAGTCGACGGGAAAGGACGTTCCTGCCACCCTTCTGAGCGGTGAAACAGTGGCGCGGGGCATCTTGCCCGAGTGGATTCACGGCCAGGATGACCGCGCCATTGCAGCTATCAGACACACTATTAGAACCCTTTCCCCAAAGGCCTAAGTTGGCCACGCGGCCTCTGTAAACATGACGGGTGGCAGTCAAACAAGTCTTCTCATCGACCAAGGCTTACCTCAATGAGCGCGGCTTGCATTCCATAGCGCGGACATTTTACTGGCAATCATGGGACGCACTCCTTGTGCCTGACGTAAGACCCGCTGCTCACCTACTGCCGCCGAAACGGTGGCAGCACAACCGGGGAGCGTTACGACACTTTGTAATCCACAACAATAAATATTAGCTTTGGGGAAGCCTTCTGCGGTTTTCAAGTTGCTCAGGCTTTGAGTCCCGTGATCTTTCGCGCTCCCTCCGGCGAAGCAATCTCGCGCCCTACCTCCCGCGCAATGCGCACCGCCTTCTCGACCAACTCGGCGTTACTGCGAGCCAGCGTTCCCTTGCTGTCGAGGTACGGGCTATCCTCCATCCCGACCCTGATGTGACCGCCAAGCAGGATACTCTGCGTAAGGATCTGCCAATGGGTCGGAGGATCCATATCGCTCACGCTGTAGTTGAACTGATCTGGCTTGTGATCGTGCATATATTGCAGGGCTTTTACGGTGGACGGTGTCCAGCAGCCTCCTGGCCATCCGAGGAAAAAAGTGGTCCAGACCGGTGTATTGAGGATGCCTTTTTGAATCATGCGCTGTGCATTCCAAATGGCGCCGTAATGAAAAGACTCCACTTCAGGTTTGATGTGGTATTGCTGGGTCAGACGGCAATAGTTTTCAAGCTCCTCGCGATCGTGGATTCCGTAGAGCTCGACGGGCGGATACTGAGGGTCCGGCTGAAAACATTCGTCATGGGCATTGAAACAAATTGACATCATATCGGGATGCTGCTTCATCAGCTCTATTCGTTGGGGAAACCGGCCATTCGCAATGCCGTATTGGATAACCGGTTTAACTTTATCGGTAATGAGTGTCTTTAACCGCAGCCAACCGGGAATATCGAGGTCAGAAAGTTTTGTCCCATCAGCCCGAATTTTTTCATCGACCGTGTAGGGGCCGTGAAGATGACAGATCGCCGCCCCTGCATTGACCGAACGGATGTACTCTTCGGCCAGGGCTTCTACTCCTTTCGGGTTGTGAGGATTTCGTGGATACGACATCGTGGAATCGCAGGTTACCGTGATGATTAATTTTTCCATCGCATCAGCCTCCGAAGGATAGAACTGCAAAAAACTTCATGACTTGATGTTGATAACAACGCGCCCGAGAGCCCCCTGACGCAGAAAACCAAATGCTTCATTAATGGCATCCAGCGGAAAGCGCCGGGCGATCGGCGGCATGATGACTCCAGCCTCCACCAAGCGGATCCCTTCCACCAGATCCTGCCGAGTTCCATTGCGAGAGCCGATGATTTCGAGCTCTTTCTGGGCGATCTCAGTCGTATCGATCAGCGGAGGACCCGTTTCCTCTCCGATCACCACAATTCGCCCACAGCGCATAACAAAGTCGGCGCTGTCCCGCATGCTCTGAGGCGTCCCAACACAATTGAACACACATTGAGCGCCCAACCCATCGGTCCGTCGCCTAATCTGAGCGACTGTGTCGGGCGCTCCGGCTATCGCAGTCGTCTCTGCGCCGAGTTTTCGGGCGAGTTGAAGATGTTCGTCGGAGCGATCAACCCCGATCGCCTGCACTCCGGCAGCTTTCAGGATTTGGATCAGAATAAGGCCAATCCCTCCGGTGCCCAACACCACCGCTGAGTCTCCGATGGAAATGTTGGCTCTCCTGAAGGCATGCACCGAAGTAATCACCGCGTCGGCCAACAAACCTCCGACCTCAAACGCAATTCCCTCCGGCAGCCGGCAGAGGTTTGCCGCCGGCGCCTTAAAGTACTCCGCGAAAGCTCCCGGAACCAGCACGCCAAGAATTCCCTTAAGCTCGGAGCACTGCTGCTGACGTCCTATTCGGCAGTAGTGACAGCGGCCACAATTCAGGAATAAGTGCGGCACAACATGATCGCCCTCTCGGAGACCTGCCACATTCCTTCCGACCGCTGCGACGACTCCAGCTGGCTCATGGCCCAGAATATGGGGCAGGGGCGGGACGTAGCCGAATCCTTTTAGAATATGAAGATCCGTCCCACAGATTCCACAACTGCGCGTCTCTACCAGAACCTCATCGACGCCAATTTCCGGAACCGGCACGTCCTCTATCCGCAGCGGCCTACCCACCTCATACATCACCGCGGCCTTCATAAACCTGCATTCTCCTCTTGCATTCTGCCGCGCTCGATACGGCAACAACTGATTCCATCCGACGTCAAAATCAGAACTATAGGGCGAATCGGCCATTCAGTCAATCGGTAAACTATTTAAGAACGCAAAGCGTGATTCCTCGCTCCCTGATTCCCGCTATACCTGCCACCCCAACATCCCTCGCAGGCCCAATAATCCGCCAGGTTATCTCCATCCTCCGCTGGAAGTAATTTATGACAAAACCCGTCCCTTTGAGCGACAGCGAAAAAATTCCTCACTTCATTAAAAAAGGTTGCAGAGACCCCTGCGTCCTCTCGAAAACACTCATGTCAGTCATTCCCGCGCAAGCGGGAATCCAAACGGGTTCGCCCTCAGCCTTCGCGAATGGGTGACCATAATAATGTTTTTCATTCTTTTTGGATAGCTGTACGCCATGAGGCCCTTATGACGACAGGCATTGGCTTGTCAATCTGTTTTTATTGCGCCATATCAATAAGATGTAAGTTTATCGATAAACATACTTACTTTATCGGTTGACTTATAGATTTAGCGCTTGACAGCGCTAAAATGCTTGTGATAAATGGGAAGATCAACGTGGGGGAAGAGACAGGCACAAACCCTGACCTCATTCCCTACAATGTCTGACTGGCGAGGCGAGAAAGAGGTGCAATTTTCGCCCCACGCAACCAGATTTTTCAGTGGAGAACTAAGGAGGAGAGAATGGACAGACGGCGTTTCATCCGAGATTCAGTGCTGGGCGTTGTCGCAACTTCGGGAGGTCCCTTATTAGAAAGCTGCAAAAGTGGCAAGACTTCGTCTGAAAGAGGGACCGAAGAGGAAACGCGGGAATACGCAAGGAGTAGCCCCAGTTTATTTCCCCTGGAGGTGCCCGGGAGGCGGTGGGCCCAATTCTCTGCGGAAGGATTTTCCGAGCCCGCCTGTGGCATCATTTATCGCCGCAACGATGAAGTCCCTCATGGGATGCCGCTCGGAGGGGTGGCGACCGGGTCTCTCGACCTCGATACCGATGGCACATTCGGATTTTGTAACCTGTTCAATTCGGGTGTTCCCACGCGTGGGCCGCTTCAATACGGTTTCCTTGGCCTGAGCGCCGAAGGTCGCACTTGGATTTTATCGACCCGGGCCGTAACCGGCACCGAGAGCGCCCAGGATATTCATTACTGGGGGCACTACCCCATCGCTGACCTGGAATACGAGTTGGACGCTCCTTTGAGTGTGGGGCTACGAGCCTGGACGCCATTTGTTCCAGGGGATGTCAAGACATCAAATACCCCTGCGGCCATCTTTGAAGTTCATTTACGAAACTCGACCCCCCAATCCCAGAAAGCCACCCTTGGTTTCAGCTTTCCTGGCCCCACACAAGCTGAAGCTCAAATCTCCTCTACTAGCCCGAGGAAGCTGCGCTTCATCGATTGGTTTCCCGCCTCGGACCCGGTCGCCCACGGAGCAATTCCTGCCAGAAGGCAGCAAGTGCAACGCGGCCAGTTTTCCGGATTATCCGTTGATGCGCAAACGGGTACAGGCTATGTCTTGGGCGTGATGGGCTCGGAAAAAGTTCGTTTTGGGGGCGGTCTCTGGACGGATGGATATGACTGGGCTACTGGCCAGCAATGGATGGCCATAGCCGATCGCCTCCCGCGCAGCAGCGAAGACGATTTCGACAGTTCCATGGCGGTGGACCTCAGCTTGAATCCTCATGAAACCAAAGTGATCCGCATCATTCTCGCCTGGTACTCGCCCTTGTGGAAAGGTGAGAAGAGCAACGTTTTCGCTCGGATGTATACGCGCAATTATAAGGATGCCGTCGACGTAGCTCAGACCGTTGCTGAAAATCACGACGCGCTTCTCAAGCGGACCATTTCCTGGCAACAGGCTGTTTATACCGATCAGAATCTCCCTGTGTGGCTGCGCGAATCCCTGGTGAACATTCTCCATCTGATCACGAAGACTGGTTATTGGGCAGTGGCTAAAGCGCCGATCGGCAAGTGGTGCCGGGAGGAGGATGGCCTTTTCGGGATGAGCGAGTGTCCACGGGAGTGCCCGCAGATTGAGTGCATCCCTTGCAGCTTTTATGGAAATGTGCCGCTGGCATACTTTTTCCCTGAACTGGCCCTTTCAACCTTGCGCGGCTACAAAGCCTATCAGTTTGAAAATGGCGCCCCGCCCTGGGTTTTTGGAGGCTGTACGGCGGGATCGGCGGAAGGTTATCACGCTACTGACCCTTGCGATATGGCTACCCCCTCGCCCGGCTATCAAAACACCCTGAATGGTCCCTGCTATGTGGACATGTTTGACCGCTACTGGCAGACAACGGGGAATGACTTAATCCTTAAGGAGTTCTACCCCTCACTGAAGAAAGCCGTTATTTACACGATTAACTTACGTCCCGGTCCTGAAGGAATTATCAGCGTTCCGGCCGGTGACCGCAACCCTACTCAGCCACATGCCAAACCAGGAGGCGGTCTTGATTGGTTCGAAGGCAACGGATGGTTTGGCATGACGCCGCATGTGGGGGGCGTTCACTTGGCGATGCTGCGGATGGCAGAGCGCATGGCAAATAAGATGGGGGACGCTGAATTTGCCTCTCAATGCCAACAGTGGATCAAAACCGGCAGCGAGCTGATGGAATCGAAACTCTGGGCAGGCAAGTACTACCTGGCATATTACGAGCCGGAACTCGACAAGAAATCCGATCTCATCTTTGGTTACCAGTTGGATGGCGATTGGATGACAAGCTATCACGGCTTGCCCGGAGTCTTTCAGAAGGATCGGGTGCCCGTCGTGCTGGATACAATCAAGAACACCTGCGTCGCAATCAATCGCTATGGGGCCGCTAATTTTACAGAGCCTGATGGTAAACCTGTGTCTCATGTGGGGTATGGAACATACGGTTACTTTCCCCCGGAAGTGTATATGCTGGCAGCCACCTACATGTACAACGGGCAACGAGACGTCGGATTGCATATCCTCAAGACGTGTCTCGAAGGCATTTCCGTGAAGTACGGGTACACGTGGACTCAACCGAACGTGGTCAGCGGCAATACTGGGAAGCGTGTCTATGGCGCTGACTACTATCAGAACATGATTCTTTGGGCCGTCCCTGCGGCCCTGGAGGGAAAAACCCTCAAAGAAACGACCGCGCCTGGGAGTCTTGTGGACCGCGTTATCAAGGCAGGAAAGATGGTGTAAATAAGCGGCACCGCTGCCTAAGTTCTGTATTTCATAAGTTCACTTACGTATTTTGCAGCCTTTCACCCGTCGCGTCGCGCCGCCCTCCCCCCTTGCGGGGAGAGCGCAGGGGGTAAGGATCGTCCGAAAATGTGACGCGAATGCGTCACTGCGGTTGTCCCCTGGGGTGAGACAAACAGTTAAGACACTGCCTGCCGTTCGCTGGAATCCGATTGTACAGCGAACGGGTTTTCCTGCAAGATGGCCCCCGGCGGGTGAAGCGGAGGTGGGCTGCTGGAGAGCAACCGGCCAAGGAATAGCCAGCCGGAAACTCATCGTTTCGATGAGTGGGGGCGCGGGTCTTGCGGGATCGCGCCCTCATCGAAATGATAGATTCCCCATGCCTCCGAAAACTCATAAGGAATAGTGCCGCGCAGCGGCCTCCTTATGGGTTTGAGCGAGCAATCCACGTTCGAACTCTGCCGGCGGCAAGCAGCCGAGCGCGGAGTGCAGGCGTTCTTGGTTGTAGACCTTTTCGAGAAATACGCCGAGACTCACCCGGGCGTCGGCCAGGTCGCGATATTCGGTGCGGTAGACCTCTTCGTACTTCAGGTTTTTCAGGAACGACTCGCACGCCGCGTTGTCCCAAGGATTCGCTTTGCGCGACATGCCGATCTCGATACCGTGCTCCCGGAGCAGTGCGGTGTAATCATGGCGGGCGTTCTGCACGCCGCGATCAGAGTGATGCACCAGTCCGGGCGCAGGCCGCCGCCTCTCGATCGCCATGCCGAGCGCCTGAAGCGTCAGCTCGGTCGAGAGTTCCCGGTCCAGCGCCCAGCCGATCCCCCGCCTGGAAAAGGCGTCCAGAATCACTGCCCAATAGACGAACTCCAGCTCCAGGCGAATGGAGGTGAGATCGGCCACCCAGAGCTGATCCAGCCCCGTGAGCGTCATCCGGCGCGCCAGGTTGGGATAGACCGGCAGGCCGTGATTGGAGTCGGTCGTAACCACGAACTTCCGCTTCCGCAGGCACAGCAGATTATCCTCGCGCATCAGCCGATAGACACGCTTGTGATTCACCGCCCCGCCGCGCCGCAAGAGCTCCCGCGTCATCCGCGACCCACCGGAGCTGGGAAATTCCCGCGCCACCCGCTGGTGCGCATCCTGCAGCGCCATGTCCCGATCGGCCGGGGGGCGCATTAGCCGGATGGCGATAAAACCCCGCCCAGCTCACCTTGGCCAGCGCGCACATGCGTTCCACCGTCAAGCCTGGGTCCTCTTTCCGTTGGCTTTCGATCTGTTTGTAGACAGCGGCTTTCCAGCCCGTGCCTGCAGCTTCCGCTTGCTCGTCGATGCGCTGCAAGCACCCCTTCAAAAAATCGATCTCCAGGGCCTGCTGGCCGATCTTACGCTCCAGTTGCGCCACGCGGCCATCGTCCCCGCGCCGCTTCCCCAAGCCCGAAAATGCATTGCCCGGCCCCTGGCGAAACTCTTGCCGCCAGCGGTGAAGCGTGTTCGGATTCACTTCAAAGGCCCGCGACCCCTCCGCGACGGACGCCCCCATCTCCAGCCGCTGAATCGCCGCCAACTTAAACTCCCTCGTGAACTGCCGTCGAGACAAACCCATGACTCAATTCTCCCTTCGATGGCATTTTCATACCATTTGCTGAATTTTGAGTCTTAACCGTTTGGCTCAAAAATGGGGACAAGTCCACTGCGGCATGGCCAATGCAGGTAATTTCGGAGGAAGATGCCGAGCGTCAGGAACCCATCTTACGCGTACTTGCCGAAGGAGAGCTTCACCATCGTACTTTTGAGGCAGATCTGAACTGGCGTATTTTGCCATTTGTGATGAAGTGAAAGATGGATGAATTCAACAAGAAGCACTCTTTCGGGTAGAAGGGTGAAACTGCCAGCGCGTTGCGCAAACCACATTCCGGCTTACCCTGACATTTCAAACAGAATCACTTCCGATGATTGACTTGTACCCAAGCGAACTGACAGGCCGTGTTCTGTAAGACGTGATCCGCTGAACTGTGAGCTTGCTCCCGTATTGTCGGAAGTGACCTTATAGGATTTGGCGGGGTCAAGGCCCTTTAGCTTGAATGTGTACTCCTTCCGGTTTGCCTTGGACAAATAGATGATTGTAGCCCAACCCTTCTTCCTGTCCGATGAGGTAAACTCCATCGCAAACCAATCTCCTGCCTTAATCCCCCCCGCAGCGTTCACTGGAGCATGGTGCCACACTTTGCAATCCGTCAGTATCGGACGGACAAAGTTTTTATAAATTGCCGCATAACGCTGGAACTGTTTGCGACGCTCAGGGGTGAAGTCTTCCATGCTCTTGGGCAGCATGGCATTGAAGAGCATGGGTGTGTTTCCCAGGAAATATGCAGCCCGCAGCACCGTGAGGAAATCAGGCTGCTGATGGCCCGCCATTCCATTCGGCGTCACCAGGATTTCCGGCGGGAGATACACATCGAGACCCGCCGACATCTGATAGACCCAGGGTGAGCTCACACGGTCACAGGTGTATTGCTCATCAAAGACGCTGCATGTTCTAAGATCGAGACGCAGGCCACCGGCAGCAGCCTGTTGGAGAATGAGATGCGGATGCTTCTCATGGACGTATTGGAACGCTTCGTATAACGCCTCGTAATGCCTCCAATAGTTGCTCTCCGTGAAGCCATCGCGCACTGTGTTCAACCCGTCCCCTTGGAGCGGCGTGTTAAAGTCATGTCGGTAGAGATCTAACTGGTAGTGTTCGGCAACCTCATTAAGCAGTCTTTTGAAATACACTCCGGCTTCAGGAATCGCCAGGTTTAGCTGGAAGTTCGGCTGCACGAACCAGTCAGGATGGTTCTTGAAGACCTTACTCTCGTTCCAGTTGGCGATGCAGGCGCCCTTGCCATCGTTTGAGCAATAACCCGTGCGACCGCCTTCCAATTCGAAGTAGAGTCCGAAAAGCAATCCCTTTTTATGGGCGTATTCGCGGAGAGGTCCAAGGCCGTTTGGGAAGCGTTTCGGGTCCGGATCGAGCCAGTCGCCATAGGTCTTGCACCACGTAGGACCGTCCACGATGAAAACTTCGACGCCCGCGGCGGCCGCCACGTCCATGCACTTTTTCACTGTCTCTTCGTTGTAATCTGCGCCGTGATATACGGTAAGGGGCTGGTCTTCGGGAAAGAGATACTGGACCAGGTACGCCTTCTGCGGGTCGCGGGAAGGCAGCACGGAGCGCCTCATGTGCTCGTGCATAGCCTGGACCGCCGCATCGAAATCGCCTTTCACGTAGGCCAGATGAACGGCGGGCGTGGAGATCGTTTCCCCAGCGGCAATGACCCTCAGAGCGTTATTGGCGGCGGGGCCTATCCTGAATTCCAGGCCAGGGCCCTTCTTGAATTCCATCCGATAGTTGACCGGCCAGGCAAGCTGCCCAAAAAAGTATTCGCCGCGTGCTTCGTTGTGCAGAACAAAATAAGGATCGTCATAGGCGAGTCCCCGAATCTCTGGAATGATATTCCTGCCTCCTTGAAGCTGTGTCCAGCCAAACCAGCCGTTCCACTGGTCGTCCCAACGCAAAGAGCGGCCAAGTTTAATCGGCGCGTCTTCATTCCAAAGCCCGCCCGACCAAGGAGCGAGATCTGTAAGCGCCCAGGAGTTACTGGAAACGTTGGTGATTTCGAGCCAGCGCGTCAAAACAGGTGTTCCATCCAGGAGAGTGTGAACTTTCAATTTGAGAGGATGGATCGAATTAGAAAGCTCGACTACAAAATGACGTTTATCGCTAGCATCTTGAGGCAGTTCGGAAGAGTTCATCAACTGCCAACCGGTCGCCGCCAGAGTCCCAGGCACATTGCATGGGGTTGGTTCCGTCTTTATTCGGACCTCAAACGCGTCGCTGGTCCACAACGGGGGTGAATGACGGGAGGATTCCCCGACACCCCAGAAGCGGCCGGACCATCGGCCGGCAATTAATTCTTCCACATAAACCGTATTGCCTGAAATATACCTGACTATGTTCCCCTGACGGATCACATCCACGGCCCCTGATCCGAAGATGGAAAATAGTTCACTCTCGTTAAGATCGCCGTCAGATTTTAGCGCGCGGCCGCCGGGCGACATCGCGTGGCTGAGAGTCGAGGCTGTGATCCCTGTCAGGGTTGAAAGAACAAAACTGCGCCGGTCCATACATCCTCCTCAGGGGTGTTTTGCAATCGAAAGAGAAACGATGTGATCTCTGATGCAGGGAATGGGGAAAAAGAATAAGGAGTAGCGCCATCAGTGACTGCTAGACATCTCGCAAGCGCCGAACTGCGCAGCGCGCCTTAACTCGTCATGTCCTTCCAGCGCTTGACCCTCATGAATCAGAGCCTTGCCAAGAGCGCAGTAAGCCAAGCCGTAATCCGGCTTGAGTTGAATCGCTTGCCGAAATTCGCTGATTGCCGCCGTTGCTTTGCTCGCATGCCAAAGAGCGATCCCAAAGTTATAATGGATTTCGGGGTTGGCTGGCTTTCCCCTCAGCGCATTTCGGAACGCCTGAATTGCCTCTGCTGTGTCTCCCTTCTCAGCAAGCGCAATGCCTAGATAATAGTTTGCGTCCGGGAAATCAGGCTCCACGGCGGTTGCCTCGCGGAGTTCAGCAATGGCCTGATCAACTTTCCCCCTCTTTAAGTCACGAACGCCCTCGAGGGTCTGAACCTGAGCGGCTCCGAGATTATTCTCCCTCTCGTTTAGTGTGGACGCTTCCTGGAAATGCCGGGCGGCAGCGGCTGTGTCACCGGTTGCCTGCAAGGCCCTTGCCAAGGTGTATTGAGCTTGGATATTTCCAGGATTTTTCTCCACCACTTTGCGAAGTAAAGCGACGGCTTCTGAGGCCTTATGCTCCTTTTGTAAAACAACTCCCAGTTCAACCTGGAATGTATTTGTGACTGGGCTAAGCCTGACGGCTTCACGAAGGTGTTTTTCAGAACCATCGAGATCACTGAGTTTCTCCAGAACCTGCCCCAGATAAAAATGCGCAATAGCAAGACTGGGGTCGAGCCGGACGGCTTTCCCAAGTTCTGCCGCCGCCGCTGAGGATTTATTATTGAACGTTAACGCATAGCCGAAATATGTATGCGCGATTGCTGACCTCGGGTTCTGAATGATCGCGGACTTCCATTGGTTCACGACCGACGAGACGCCGCCGGTTTGCAACATAGCGTCCCCCAGGTTAAGACCTGCGGTGACATAGTGCGGATCCAACTCAAGGGATTTCCTGAACGCGTTAACAGCGTCGTCGAATTTCCGGTCATTCGCCAGCGCTGTGCCGAGATTGTTGTATGCCACGGCCGAGTCAGGCGCGGATTTCACGGCCTCTCGAAACTCCTTGACAGCCGCCTCGTGGCTCCCAATTTCCTGATAGAGCATGCCTAAGTGTGTGTGAATACCAGGCAGACTGGGCTGAAGCTGAAGCGCTCTCTGAAATGCCTGGAGAGCTTTTTCAAGCCCTTGGCGATAGACCGCGCTACCATGGTCACGAACTAGATTTGCTTTCTTGAGATAGGTCACTCCAAAATTATAAAAAGCCTGTGCGTAATCGGGCTTTAAGCGAGTAGCAGTTTGCAACTCCGCCAAAGCTGCATCCCAGTCTCCGCTATCACCGAGGGCCACCCCGAAATCGTTATGAGCTTCGGCCGAGTTGGGAAAGCGCCGAACCTTCCCCCACAGCATCTCAAGCTGGCTCTCGCTGTTGCTTTTGTTCATCGGTGGAATTCCGCTTCGACTCGGCGCAGGAGAAACTGCAGGTTTGCCCTGCACTTGGCCAAGGACACTGGCTGTCGTGAGAAGAAAAACAGGTAGAAGACTGGAAAGGACTTTCAGCCCTGTTGGCCAGTTCTGGATGAACCGCCGCCTATTCATGGGGCCATCTGTTCCCTTCCTATTCACATCCTCGTCCTGAAGTTATCTCAACCTGGAGGAAACTTAAAGTGAGCAGAACACGCCTCTCGCCACTTGTACGCTTAGGCGCAAAAGGGAACACCTATATCTGGCCCCCGGTTGTCGCTCTTTATACCTCAGAAGTCAATTCGCAGCCCGAGCTGCATCTGCCTGGCTCCGAATGGCCCGAGGGTATTGGCGCCCAGCCCGCCGCCCGGTCCAAGCGTTCGGCCAAAATTCGGGTCAAGCAGGTTGCCATCGGGAGGACCAAATTGCAGCGTGTTCGTGGCATTGAACGCCTCTGCCACGAAAGTAAGCTTGAGGCGTTCGGTGAGGTTGGTCGCCTTCTGAATCGACAAGTCGAGCCGCGTGTCGCGCGGGCCGCGCAGCGTACCGCCATAATTCCCAATCGTTCCAAAAGCAGGAAGGGCGAAGGCACTGGTATTAAACCAATGATCAGGGCTCTGGTTAGAAATGTTGGGATTGCCGATGATGTTCACTCTCCCACCCAGTGGGCTATTGCCGTTTAGTGAATCATTGCTCGCGTTAATCCCAAACGGAACGCCGCCTAACATTGAAAGGACACCACCAACAGACCAGCCTCCCAAAATCTTTGAGGCCGGACCCGCTGTGAAAAGACCCTTGCCAGGACCTAAGGGCAGTTCGTATACTGCCGCAATCGTCGCGATTTGGTAAGGCACGGCAGTAATCCCATTCGCCGTATCGTAAATCGCTGGTCCTCGGCTAAGCTGCGGAAAATAAATCGATCCGCCCAAAAAACCGAGCGATCTCCCGTAGCTGTAGTTGCCAATCAGCGACAGGTTGTTCGAAAAATGTTTGTTGACTCGAACGTACCCTTCATAATAGTCAGTTGTGCCGGAGGCTGATTTAACCTCTGTCACATTCCCAAACTGCGGGAACGGTCTTCGCGCAAAATTAGGTCCTTGTAATCCCCACAGATTAGGAGGAACCTCATTCCAGTTGACAAAGATGGGCAGATTTCGGCCCAGCACACCCTGGCCGGCTATCTCGAAGACAATTTGTCCAGGAAGTTCGCGCTGAACAGATAGGTTGAAGTTCTGCGCGTATCCAAACTTCCAGCGCCTGTCCACGAATGTTGGCGAAGTCGATGGAGTCTGTCCAACAGGTACCGCCCCGAAAGAATCGTTCAGCAAAGTCCGGTTGCCGCCCAGCGGATAGCTTGGGAAGCCGTTTTCGAGGATAAATGCTGGAGAAACCCCACCATCCGGGGAGCCAAAGCTCGCTTGCGTGACAAATCCCGCGTTTGGAGCACGTCGATTGGCCCCAAGGGCTGGGTCAATATTGTATATTCCATAGCCACCCCGAATGACGGTCTTCGGCACTACCTCCCAAGCGAACCCGAAACGGGGAGCAAAGCGGTGGAAATCCGTATCGTAAAAGTTATCGTACGGGTAGCCCGGACCGTTAAAGAACTTTATGACGCCTGGCGTTCCCGAAACAGGATTCATCTGAAAGAAGTCAAACGCGTTACCCTCATTGTGATCCTCGTAAACGGGACCGTCGACATCCCAGCGAACGCCGAGATTTAGCGTCAGGTTGGGCTTTACCTTCCAGGCGTCTTCAATGTAGGCGCCCGTATAGTAGTTATGCCAAATTTGAGGGGGGCCTAGTTCTGTATTTGCACTATCGGTCAAACCAAGCAAGAACGAGGCAAATGCGTCACCCGTGTTGGGCGTCGGGCTGCCTGTTGCGGTAATAGCGCCCGTCTCCGCCGGGCCGAAGTTGAAGTTTCCGGTTGGAAAACTTTGATCGGGTGCGCCGTGTTCACCCCTTTCAATTGAAAAGCCCGTCGAGATGGTCTGCCTACCATGGACATATGTCAAGTCAATGTCCCATTCTGTTTCTCTGATGGGCCTCTCCTGAAAGAGCAGGAAGCCGGGGCCTAGTTGCGTGTAGCCTGAAAAATTGAAAGTAGGAAACCCCAAATCTCCGCCGTACGATTGGGGCAAGAGTGCGCCAGCATAGTTCTTAACGCCCAGTTGCTCTGCCCATTTGCCGGCTGGATCTACGCCAGGGTTAAGTCGAGTGATGTAGCGGGGGCGATCCACAATTCGGTTGGACATAAAGAATCTTGGAGAGAAACTATGAATCCAATGATAGTCATATGACTGGGTAAAGTACTGGAAACCGAATCCGCCAGCAACTGGTGGGCTGGCAACCGGCTGATATCCAGTCCAGCCTAGGAAGGGGTTGGTGTCATGGGTGAACATCCACACCCCGCTCAACCTGTCCTTGTCGCTAATGTTCCAATCGATCCTTTCGACGCCTCGCCATAGCTTCACTTGACTTCCGGCCCGAGCCGGGTCGTTGCCGCTGAGACCAGGCAACGCAGGAGTTGGTATAAACGAGAGCGCCTTTGCCGCTACTGCGTCAAAGCGGCTCGACGGGATCATGTTGCCTGCAAATGGATCTCGCACAAGAAGGCCAGTTGAGGGGTCTACGCGGGTGGTCGCTGGGTCGTAGATTGGATGACCGAGCGCGCTGAAATCTCCGGCTTTTTCCGCAGCCGTTGGCAGAGTGAGCAGCCCTGAAATCGGCAACGAAGACCTCTGCCCCTCCAGGCTTCCAAAGAAGAAGAGCTTATCCTTTTTGATCGGGCCGCCTATGGTTCCCCCAAACATGTGCAACCGGTCAAGTGGCTTGGTACGAGAAAACCCGTCATACGTATCGAGAGCCTCGTTTCGGAAGTACTCGTAAACGCCTCCATGGAACTGGTTCGTGCCGGACTTTGTTTGCATCAGAACGAGGGGCCCGACGTCCCTTCCGTATTTAGCGCTGTACTGGTTTTCGTTCACCTTAACTTCGGTCAGCGCTTCCACCGAGGGATTCAGGACCATCTGAGCCACATCTTCCCGGTCTCCGGTATCCTCCGCTCCATCAATGAGCACATTAACGTTGGTATAGCCTGCGGCGTTGTAACGTGAGGCGCCATACGAGATGAGATCCTCCCCCGCATACCGGACTCCGGGCGATAGTTCCAAGAGCACCCCGGCAGATCGGCTAAAGTAAGGCAATTTTGCCACGTCATGGTAGCTTACAGCCTGGCCCAATCCAGCATCCTGGGTATTTAACAGCGGCGGCGCCGCCGTAACTTGAACCCGCTGCGTCACGGCTCCCACCCTGAGAGTAACATTCAGACCTCGCGGCTGGCCGGCCAGGACTACTACGTGCGTCGCCACGTACGTAGCGAACCCTGGGGCGGATACGGTCACTTCGTAATCGCCAGGCAGCAAGGTCGGTGTTCGGTAAACCCCGGCGCTGGTAGCATTGAGATTATAACTTGTTCCGGTCGCCTCGTTTTTGACCACGACGGTCGCATTGGGGACTACCGCGCCAGTTGTATCGCGAACGTCCCCGGTCAGGTAAGCCGTTCCTTGCGCCTGGAGGAGGTTCACTCCCAGGCACACAAAGATTCCAACCCATAACGCGATGCTCCCGAGCTTCAAAGCTCGCCTAACCACGCCTTTCGTTTTCCTCATCAGATCCTCCCTTGCCCACAGATATAATGCAAACGTTTCTAGCATAGGCCCCTGCACCTGTCAAGCGAAATTTATATAAGTCAACCGATTAAATTAAAAGGTCAATCGATAAACTTCATCAATTTAAAAAGGCGCACGATGAGCACTGCCGTCGGGATGGATAGGAAGGTCTCGCCCGGCGCTCCCGGTGACGCCGCGCACAGAAGGAGTTTCCGGCCCGCCGAAAATTACCAGTAAATGATATCCAGAACGATGACCAGCACTGCGGACGCAAGGGCCCAGGCTGCAGGTGTGCGGTAAAAAGGCTTGGACAGCCGGCCGGGCTTTGGAGTATCCCAATAAACAAGGCCAGAAAGCTTTTGAATCTTGCCTGTACCTTTAAGATAGGTTACAAGGAACGTGACGATCAGGTTGGCGGAAAAGCCATAAAAGCCGCCGTAAAAATCCATTGCCAGATCGCTCCCATAACGCAAGTCGCCGAGCCGGAAGAGAATATAGTGCCCGAGTGTGGCCAGGATTCCTGCAAGCATCCCCGTAAAGGCTGCGTTGCCGTTCACCCGGCGCGTGAAGACACCCAGCACAAACGTGGCAAATGGCGCTGCCACAAAGATCGTCGAAACGAGCGCCCAGTAATCAAAAATGTCGGGAAAGCCGCGCGCGGTATATGCCGCCGCGATCGAGATAAAAATTCCAACCACTGTCATAATACGCCCCACGATCAGATAATGCCTGTCGCTGCGATGGGGCGCCAGGTAGGTCTGGTAGAGATCGTATGTCCAGACGGTGTTGAATGCCGTAACGTTCCCCGCCATGCCCGACATGAAGCTGGCGAGCAACGCGGCGATCCCGATTCCAAGAAGCCCCGCGGGGTAGTAATGAAGAAACATCAAGGGAATCGCCATATTGAAATTGCCCTGAAGCTCGCGAGGAATGACGATTAAGGCGGCCAAGCCGGGAAGTACGGTCAGGAAAGGCAACAGCATGCGCGGGAATGAGGCGAAAATGGGTGTCTTTTGCGCGGAGTCAAGATCCCGGGCGGCAAGAACCCGTTGGACGACCAGAAAGTCCGTTGACCAATAAGCGAAACTTGCAACACCCAGACAAACGATGACTGAAAACAGGCCCGCGCCGTAAGCTGTTTCGCGGGGATGGAACACCGGCTTCCAGGCATGAGCCATGTTTTCTGGGAGCTGGTGAAGCAGAGGCGCAATGCCTCCAAAGTGATGCACGACCATGATCGATAGAGGAAGCGTCCCTGCCACAATCAAAAAGAACTGGAGCACTTCCGTATAGATTGAGGCTCGCAGCCCTCCAAGGTAGACATAAGCCAGCACCGTGCCGGCTGAAACCCAGATACTGAAATCGATCGGCCAGCGGAAGAGCGCGTGGAAGACCACGGCGAGCCCATATAAGCTGAGGCCTGAGGTGAAGATCGTCAAAAAAGCGAAGTTGACAGCGTTCAGCGTTCGCGTCTTTTCATCAAAACGCATGCGGAGATACTCGGGGACGCTTCGCGCCCGGCTTCCGTAGAAGAAGCGCGCCATTACGAGACCTGAGAAGATCATGGCGGGGACGCACCCAATCCAGCTTAACTGGGCGGCAAACATGCCATATTTGGCGGCCGTTGCCGAAGCTCCCATGAGCTCGAATGAGCCCATATTCGCAGCGACAAAAGCAAAGCTCGTCGTCAGCGCCGAAAGCGAACGGCCAGAGAGAAAAAAATCTTCGCTGGTATGGACAGATTTTCTGACGCGGAGGCCAATGAAGATAACGACGCCGAAGTAGGCTCCTATGACCGCGTAATCGAGGGCATGCATGAGACGATGGTTTCCCTTTGAGATCGTGTTCTTAAAACCCAACCTCTCGGACTTGCGGTCAATTTCCTATTTCTATAGCTGGGGTTATGCTGGCTGCGCCTGAACCTGCTATGCGAGAGAATGCTGGAAGAAGAAAAGAGTAACCAGCACGCTCTGTCGGTCTCGACCATAACCATGCCGAGTGAAATTCCCGGTTGTGATGGCGCTCATACTCGATTTGGTGATGCATTTGGCACATATGGAACGCGATTCGAACCAGCCGGGGCTTGGTGGTCGGTCACATCCACTATTTAGACGGGACCTCTGCACGCCATTTGACGCCCACCGACCTGGCACAATTGAGTATTTTTTCCCATATCGCGTCGTCGATTGGAATACCTTCCCGCTGCCGAATCTCTAACGTCCGAAACTCTGGCTCCCCGGGCAGAAGCACTTCTTTAAACCCGTCTGCAGGAGGGCTGGATTTCACGTACTCCCTCACCCGATCCACAAGCCTGTAAAATTCTTCTTTCGGGAGAAATGCTGACACGTCGATGGCAATAAAGGCCAAGTCGTTTCCAGGCCGATCGATAGTAATGTCTTTGCCTGCCAACGTCGCCCCCAGGATTTCGACAAAAAGAGAAAGGGCATAGCCCCGGTATCCGGTTTCTCCTCCAAATGGCAAGATGCCTCCCATCGGCGGCCCGTAAAAATCGGAAGGCTCCGCACTGGGCCTGCCGTGCGCGTCAAGAATCCATCCTTCGGGTAATTTTTCTCCTTGCTCTTTGTACAAGCGAATCTTGCCTTCCGGCGCTGCAGCAGTCGAGAAATCGGCCACGATCGGAAACTTTTTATTAGTGGGAACTGCAAACGAGATGGGATTTGTCGAAAGACGCCCCTTCCGCCCTCCCCAGGGCAGCACAAAATGTCCATGGCGAGGGGAGTTGCATACGGCGAAAGCTATGAATCCTTCTTCGGCTGCTTGCTGAGTAAACGTTCCCAGGCGGCCGGCGTGACCGCATCGCTGCGTTAAAACACATGCCACATGATGATCTCTTGCTTTGGCCGTCGCGATTTTCATTGCATGCCAACCTGCAACCAAACCGAAGTTCCATCCTCCATCAACCACTGCGGTGGTTTCAGTTTCCCGTGCAATGGAAATGGGCGCGCCCGGCACGATCAGTTTCTGTTGAATCTCTTCCACGTATTGAGTGATCCGGATTACCCCATGGGAGTCCACCCCCATCAGATTGGCCTGGATGAGGTGATCCGCTACGATGGCTCCTTCGTGAGGGGGCACTCCACAGGCTTCAAATACTTCCTGAGTGAATTGCCGCAACTGGTTCGGTTCAAATCTTTGCATGAGTTTTCTGATTCTTATCGGCTGCTTTCTGTTCCTTCCCCGCTCAAGCCTCAGCAACTATAAAGAAATTTGCTCATCAACCGAAGGAATGTCTCATGAAGGCACGAAGATTCACAAAGCAGGTTACGAAATCCTTGCTTATGTTGCCCGTTACCCTTGCATCTTTCATCCATCTAGGAGTTTCCTTGCTAAACCCTCCTGCCGCTCGGGGAACCCTGAAAGGAGCAAAAATAAAGACGTCTCCATCTCCGCCCGACCACGAGTCACCCGCCCACGCAACTGTAGCCAAACAAAGTCTCTCTATGCCAGCCTTCAATTGAATACTTATCGCGCCTGCGGCGTCGTGGTTTCGCCGACGTTCAAATTTCAATGTCTAGATACTCATATGCGTGGCGCAGCATAGGAACGCTTTCTTGAATTCCGTATAACGGAGTGGGATTGCCATATAAGTCGAGCGTTAGCGTTCCGTCATATTGCTCCCCTTTAAAAGCATCCAATATCCGTTGAAGATCCAATCGGCCAGTGCCCGGAGCATAATGAAGCTCCGAGGTTCTCTGATCGGAATCTGAAAAGTGGATGTGGCGAATGCGCCGGCCCAACCTCTTGATGGCGCCTACGTAATCATCAGGCTGTCCCACGCCAAAGTGACAGCAATCATAGATAATGCCAAAATGAGGTGAATCCAGCGCATCGTAAAGTTTCGCCAAAAAGCGGTCGTTCATACCTACGGTAAAGGGATGAGGTTCGACAAGAAATCGCGCGTTTGCAGGTTCAGCAAACTTGATAACGGCCCGAAATAACTCCGTTAAGCGAGGAAGAAGCTGCGCCTTACAATACGAGTCCGAGCTGCCTTTGGGACGGACTCCCTCCCAGACCAAGACATCTCGAACGCCTAGGGAAAGGGCAAACTCCAGATCTGCTTTAAGCCCGTCTAACGTTGCTTGCAAATCCTGGTCACTTCCAAAAGGCTGGTAATAATTTTCGCCGACTGCGTTCAAACCTCCGATTGCCAGCCCAATCTGTTCCATGTATTTAATAAATTGCTGGCGGAGCTCAGGTGTTCTGCACCGCCTAAGGTGATGCTTCCACGGTTCCACCCGCGTAAATCCCGATTCGCGCATGAGACGAAAAGCGTCTTCCAAAGGATAATCTTCAAGGGTAATGGAGCTGCCCCACATGCATCGCTTCTCCCAGTTTTTTTTCT
>Ga0209061_1002475_pt1 | contig 23277 bp, 19 predicted proteins | sample Coa_R1_10_FD_187157 | JGI IMG/M metagenome (GOLD analysis project Ga0209061, IMG submission 187157) | Surface soil microbial communities from Centralia Pennsylvania, which are recovering from an underground coalmine fire - Coalmine... | ecosystem: Environmental > Terrestrial > Soil >...
AGCGAAAGCGGAAAGGAGTGCGAGGAGTTATTGTGACGCCACGATTGCTCTCGACAATCGGGGGAATGCGGATAGCAATTCCTCCCCCGCGTAAACGCAGGGGGTCTCCTTGCTATATTTTTATGAATGGCATCATCCCTATAGATGCAGAGAGGGTACTCTCGAACTCGGTCATTACCTATAAAGGGCAGCCTTTTGCCGGGGCAAAAAGAGTGTACGAAACACCTTAGACTCGCTGTTAAAGGTAAAATAATGAAAGGAGGACAAATCGCCAAGAACGATGAAACTTATTGCATCGCTCATTGTCTGAGTCGCTGAAATTCTCGTCTTGTCAGGCAAAATCTAGTGTGCAGGAGGTTCAAAACCATATGAAACGAAAAGGATTTACTTTGATCGAGCTTCTCGTGGTTATCGCTATAATAGCGATACTTGCGGCTATTCTGTTTCCTGTTTTCGCTCAAGCGCGGGAAAAGGCACGGGCTGCCTCTTGTCTCAGCAACATGAAACAGCTCGGCTTGGCCTACATGATGTACGACCAGGATTACGACGAAACCGGGCCGCCTCTCTGGTGGTGGACACAGGCCTTCTGGCCTACCTTTATCTACCCCTACATAAAAAACCAGGGACTCTTCCGCTGTCCTTCGGACATCTACGGTGCCTCTTTTGTCTGGCCACAAGACAACCCCCAAAATCTTCTCCGAAGCTATATGCTTTATGTAGGCGCCTCGGCGGAAGGGTCAGGATTAGGGAAAGAGGCTGGTGTAGAGCAACCCTCCTCCTATATCCTTTTTACGGAAAAAGGAACTGGTCCTAACCAGCCATGGCCCGAGATGTATTGTCCACCACTTCCCAACCAATGCTGCAGTGCCTACTCATGTGGCTCGAACAATACAGGCACGAACTACGATCGTCTGGCCTGCCCAGGACAATCACCACGCCATAACGGGGGCTATAACTGGACGCTTTTCGACGGCCATGTGAAATGGATGCGTATCGAACAGACAATGCACCAAACTCAGGTTCCGGTAGGTGGCAACGTAGACTGGTGGCATCAGTGTAAAGAGACAATGTGGGACCGTACACCGAGCGATCCCAACAATGGGATTGATTAGGCAATGAAGAGGCTGACGGTCTATGCTGAATAAACTCAAAACCGGTGAGGTAAAACCTGCTGTCGCCATCAGCGTCATCATTGTTCTCCTGCTGATTCTAGGCTATCTAGGCTGGCGCATCTTTGGGAGAAGCGGCCCTAGCGCGGTTCACGTTACCACCCAACAGCCAGGGCAGCCTTTTGCCGGGGCAAAAAGAGTGTACGGCACTCCATAACGAGCACCACGCCAACTAGGGCGAGTGGGACGGATGCCCTCATATACCGTCCGCTCTCCCTAGTTTTATTTTGCCTTGAGTTGCTACCCACTAGATGGCTTTAAGAAACGGCGTAGAGCAAAGCGACGCCTTATAGAACGTAGCTCCGCAGCAAGAGATGGCTCGTGCTCCGCTGTATCGGTGGCTAATACGGCAACCAGTTTGCCTAACAACGCCGTGAATTTGAAGCCGTGCCCCGAACAACCGCTTACCAGCCAGACCTCCGGGCTATTCGGAACCGAATCCAAAATAAAATCCTCGTTCGGTGTGTTGGTATAGAGACATACCTGAGAGTAGGTGACATGGTCACAAAGATCGGGAAAGCGCTTCAGCGCGTAGGCCACCATCTCTAACCGATAGCTCTCATCCACCACGCGATTTACGGAATTGGGGTCTACCGGCTCGCCTAGGTTATGAACGGCTAGTTTTACTCCCTCTATCTTGCCATCCTGAGGAAAGCCATAGATCAACCGGTCGGTATCAATCCAAACCGGAAACGCACCGGGCAAGAAGCGCTCCGGATGCCGCGCGATCTGAAGATAGACCACCTGTTGTCGCGTCACCTCTAAATGCAGAGGCAAATCGGGAAAGAGTTTGCTTATCCACGGGCCGGCCGTAACGATGACCCTATCGTAGGCCTCCTCGCCATGCGAACTAACCACCACAGGCCGTTCACGGCTCGTAATAAGTTGTTGAACAGGGGTATGCTCCCGAATTTGCGCCCCATGTTGCTGTGCCAGCCGAACGTTGGCCAGCACGCAACGTGTCGCACGCAAAAAGCCGCCCTCCGCTTGATAGCAAGCTAGCTCGTTCTCCGCCAGCCGAATCGCCGGGAAGCGCCTCTCCACCTCTCCCTTGTCGAGCAGTTCATAGGGAATGTTCTCTGCGTCGAGTGCCTGGGTTGTTTTGCCCAAAAAGGCATTGCCCTCCACACCAAAAAAGAGGCTGCCACAGCGTACCCGCAGCTCCTCGTTCGCCTCCGCCTCCAACTCATCCCAACATCGGTAGGCCAGCTTCATCAGATGGGTATAAAACGAATCGGTATAGCCATAGCGGATAGCACGCGATTCGCCGTAGGAACTTCCCCTATCGTTCCCTACACCAAACTGCTCGTAAGCGACCACCGCATGCCCCGCCTTCGTCAAATACCTACAGGCAGCACTTCCCGTGCCACCCAACCCGATCACCGCAATGCGCATCTGCTCGTCCTTTTTCAGATATAGCCCAGCTCCTCTAATCGCCGCGCCAACTCCTCTTCTTCCTGTTCTGTATAGGCGCGTTCCTCTTGCAGCGGTGCCGATGGCGAGAGTGTTTGCCTCAGGTTAGGTGCAGGCCCCCTCTCTTGGCTCCTCTCGATAATCTTTCCCCTCATATTCTTAGGAACGGGGAGATCAAAAGCGTTTAACACCGTAGGCGCAATATCATAGAGGGAGAGGCCATTCAAGGCGTTCATCGCATCCGGTGCCTTTGCAGGAGCTTCTGTATCGCGCAGTGCCTTTACATCGCCCATAAGAAAGATGCCAAAGGGAGCATGATTGGCGTCGTCGGGGCCGGTATCGTTGGTGTGAGTCCACAAAGTGTTATGCCCCACGCTGCCTACGGAACGCCAATGCAGGTCGCCGAAGTAGACGATAAGATCGGGGGGGACGCCCCGGCAGGATGTGTAGACCTCCTCCGGTCGAAATACGCGATTGCCCATGGGTTGTCCGTTTTCGTCGCTAAGCGCCTCGATGCGTTGAATAAGCTCTTGCTTCAACGCCTCTACTTCCTCGGGAGGCACCGTCCCTTGCGGCTCACGGCCGCGCACGTTAAGAAACAGTCGCCCGTAGTAGCCGCCATCCCCCCAAGCGCGTGTGCGGCTCCAGTCTACCATCTCTGGGGAGAATTTGGTGGGGGTTTCGGGCACGGTTTTTAGCACCAGATACCCCTCTTGCATTAACCACTCGTTGAAGCAAAAACCACCCACCATACGCTTAGCCCCATGGTCGGATACCACTAACAGCAGGGTATTTTCGTCGAGGAGTTGTACCAAGGCCTCGATCTGGGCGTCGAGAAAGCGATAATAGTCCCGAATGGCATTAGCAAAGCGATGTTCTGGCTGGTGGAAGGGGTGGTGCGCGTCCATATAACGCCAAAAAGCGTGATGCATGCGATCGGGGCCCATCTCCACCATGACAAAGAGGTTCCAGGGACGCGTTGTAAGGAGGTGCTTTGCGAGTGTAAAACGTCTCTCGGTCATCGTGTAGATTTCGGCGAGAAGAGCATCACGGTCTTTTTCACGGAACCCACGCGCATCCAACAGATAGTCTCCAACCACCTGCGCGATCTCTTGCCGCAACTCCGGAGGATAGGTGTACTCCTCTTGTGCGCTTGGGGCCAGAAAATCGCTTACCAGCACCCCTTTGAGAGGTTTAGGAGGATAGGTTAGCGGTACCCCCACAATAAGGCTCTCTTTGCCCTGCTCCCCAAGGAGTTCCCAAAGAGTTGGCACACATACCATGTGGCTATTGGCGAACTCTAAGGCACCGTAAGAGCGATCACGACGGTTCCGAAAACCGTAGATGCCCAAAGTGCCTGGATCGCAGCCCGTCATCATGCACATCCAAGCAGGCACGGTAATAGGGGGTACCGTGCTCTCCAGAGGGCCGTAACACCCCCTCGCCATTAACCGCGCAAGAAACGGAAGTTCCTCGCGATACCTCTCAAAAACGAGGCTTGGCTCCGCACAGTCAAGCCCAAGAACACAAACTTTTTCGTAGCCCATACGCCTTCCATCTCCAACGTTCTGCCGAGTAGTTAGTTTATCCGTTTTTAGCCCTATTTGCGAAGATTCTGAGCGGCATCCATAGGCCCCCTTTGTGCAGGGGTACCTAAACCTCCAAAATAGGCTAAAATTAAGGTGACGATTCGGCGTGCAGAAACGTATTAAGGTGGGGTTCGTTTCCTGCTACACGCCCCTTTTATCTTCACAAAAGAAACAGAACAGCCTTGACCGTCCTTCTATTCACCATACTCATCTGGATCGGCTCTTTTCTGGCGGGGCTTCTCGGTGCGCTCACCGGTTTGGGGGGTGGCGTCGTTATCGTGCCGCTGCTGGCACTTGTGTTTCACGTGGACATCCGCTACGCGATAGGCGCCTCTCTCATCTCCGTTATCGCAACCTCCTCCGGCGCCGCTGCAGCCTACGTAAAAGAAGGATACTCCAACATCCGGATCGGCATGTTTCTCGAGGTTGCAACGACCTCGGGGGCTCTTGTCGGAGCGTTTATCGCCGCTCATGTCAATCCGAGCACCATCGCCATCATCTTCGGCTTGGTGCTGCTTTACTCCTCCTATCTATCCAGCAAACCAAAGGAGGAGCATATGGTGGAAGCGCCACCCGACCCCCTAGCTACCCGACTTCGCATGAACGGCACCTACCCCACTCCGGAGGGCATGAAACGCTATAACGTCTACCATGTGCCGACCGGTTTTAGCCTCATGTTCGTGGCCGGTGCGCTCTCGGGGCTGTTAGGCATCGGTTCGGGAGCGGTGAAAGTGCTGGCGATGGACCAGGCGATGGCCATACCCTTCAAGGTCTCTACCACCACGAGCAACTTTATGATCGGGGTTACCGCAGCGGCAAGTGCAGGCATCTATCTTAATAGAGGCTATATTGACCCTGGGCTTGCGATGCCGGTGATGCTTGGCGTGCTAATGGGTTCTCTGCTAGGAGCGCGTCTCCTTGTGCTCGCACGGGTTAAGATGCTGCGTACCGTTTTTAGCTTGGTGATTCTTGCTCTTGCCCTCGAGATGATCTTTAATGGACTTACAGGGAGGCTTTAGCATGGAAGAGGGACAAAAAGCTTTGCCGCAAACACCCACAGAGGAGATCAAAGCTCCCAACCAAGACTGGCGTGATGAGCAAATAGAGATCGTCATCGGCAATCTGCTGCGAATCGGCGTGCTCTTCTCCGCCGCCATCGTTTTCATAGGAGGCATTCTCTACCTGTTTGAGCACGGTAACGAGAAAATACACTACCATACCTTTCGAGGAGAGCCACCAGAACTACGCAGCGTTACCGGCGTTATCCACTATGCGCTTCAGGGGCATGGTAGTGGTATTATCCAGCTAGGTCTGCTGCTGCTCGTTGCCACCCCTATCGCCCGTGTCATCTTCTCGATCTATGCATTTATTCGTGAGAAAGACGGACTTTATGTTGTCGTCACGCTCATCGTTTTGGCGATCCTGCTCTATAGTCTCATTTGGGGCCATTTCTAACCTAAGGCCGAGCTAGCTCTCAAGTGCACGAATTTCCCAGAGAAGCTGCCTTCCTTGTAATCTTGTGTTCTTTTTTTGTTGTTTTTTTGTGAACTCTATCCATCTCAGCGCGTCTATGGTTCTTGAAAGAAGCTGTAAGAAAGCCAACACGCGAAACGGTTGGCCTCTCTTTACAGCAATAACGCTGGAGAGGATGAACCATGAGAAGAAACCTATTCATAACCGCTATTTGCGGTTTTTGTCTCCTGTGGGGCGTGGGCACAAAAGCACAAACCGCTTTTCGCCTGAACACACTCCTACCGCCAGCTAGCCCTTACGGTGTGGACCTCAACCTTATTTTGGTGCGCAACGAACTGGGAATAGGCCAACTACCGTCGCTATTAACAGGACTTTCCAGAGCCGGCATTGGCTATGTGCGCATCGGACTTGAGTGGAACACGGTTGAACCACGCCATGGAGTATGGAACTTTGCAACGACGGATCGGATCGTGCAAACAGCAGCCAGATATCACATGCGTGTGCTTGCCGAGCTAGGAGGCACACCGAGCTGGGCTTCGACAGCACCGGCAGGTGTTTCCGATCCATGGGACTACCCACCAAGAAATTGGAACGACTGGAGCACCTATGCGTCTCAGCTCGCACACCGTTATCGGGACATGGTTATGGCCTGGAAGGTGCTGAACGAACCGGTACTGCTGAACAGACGTGTGGGCGGGGCGTGGCCTGCCCCGGTCTATGCCAAAGCTCTGGCGCTAGCTTACCGGGCGATTCATAGGGAAAACCCCGAAGCGATAGTTATGTCGGGATGTGTATGGTGGGACGATCCAGCAACAATGCCCAACTCAAAGTACTATCGGGCTTTAGTTACCGACCCAACCTATCCACTTTACAAGAACATAGATGTTATGAACCTTCATTACAACGATATTCCGCCCATCGCGCAAGCGAAGTGGCTGGCCGATCTTCATCGGGTAATGCGCCAGGATGCCGGTAGAGAACTGCCCATTTGGATAGATGAGGTTGCCTATCCAGCAGACCCAGCGGAACAGAACGATCCCGGCTATAAAGACGGTCCTCTATCTCAGGCGAAGTACTTAACAGACACACTGAAGGTAAACTTTGCCGATCCGACCGTTGAGAAGGTGTTTTGGACGTTTCCTTTCGATGGGCCTAGTCGCACCCATGGGCCGGTGGAATATACGTGGGGACTTTACGCTGTGATCAAACAGAACGGGAGCAAACACGGCTCCTTACAACCGCGTCCGTCGCTAGAAGCCTATGCGGACTACATTCACACGCATCCTAAAGAGGACATGCATTAAACGCATCTACTATTCAGGCGCCTCCTCAGTCCCTTCCTCTTCCGACTCGAGGAGCGCCTGCTCCAGCTCCTCTTCATCCATATCCTCGCCCATCTCCCTGCTAAGGGTACGCATCATGCGACGTACCGCTTTGGGATCGTTCTCGTCTAGCCCCTCAAGCTCATCGGCCATCGCATCTAAAGCCTCATCCTCTCCACGCAAACGCGAGAATCGGCTGATCAGCCGAGAGACCTCCGTGCTACCACAGCGCGGACAGGCTAAAGATGCCTCGCCGGCCACCATCCCCACCAGCTTACGGAAACGGCGACGGCACCCGGCGCAAAGGTATTCGTAAATAGGCATGGCTCACTCCTTTGGCGCAAACGATCACAGGGATACCCCTAAAACCTAGTCTTTTTTTTCTAACCCAATTCTCTTGTGCTGTCAAGTTGTGCGTCCTTCTCGCCCTTAGCCGCCTAAGAATTTTACTCCAGCAGTGCCGGCAATCGGAGCCATACGTCGCGCCAATCCTCCTGTTGCATGTTTACCGATTTCAGCGACGGCGATGTGAGGTCTAAAGCCTCTCTTAGACGCTGCACAGCGCTGTCATAATCGCCTCTTTCTATCGGTGGGATCGCCCAACCGCCAGTTATACGCAGAGTTTCTGCGGTTGCCAACAGCGGATGAGCCTCTGTATAGCGACCTAACCACACGAGCTGCTGTCCCACATGCCGCAGCAATCGCTCTTGTTCGGGCAAAAGCCCGCTCCTGTCACAAAGCGCCATAGAATGCAGGATGGCTTCCCGTGCGGCTCCGATGTGTCCTAAACGCCATAACAACATCCCTTGTAGCGTTTTGGCGCGAGCGACCTCATCCCACACTACGGTATCGGTATCTTGTACAATTTTTGCCGCCTCTTCAAGCAGTTCCACCGTAACCTCCTCACGCCCCTCTTTTTCTGCCAACATCGCTTGCACAAACAACAGCGAGGCTTGATCGGCGGGGTTGATGCTATCTGCATAGGTCTGCTGCTGTTCTCGCGCTCCGCGATAAACCTCTGCAAGCTCTTCCCAGCGCCCCATCTGCCAGAGCAGTTCGAGGCGCAAACGAAAACTTATCCTACTCTGCGACCGTTTGGCGATCTCCCTCACCAGTCGCTGCTGCTCCTCCATCCAGGCAAAAGCGCTTGCATAATCTCCTCGCATCGCCTCCACTAAAGCCAGAGCATAGAGGTTTCGAACGATCTGGGCATCCTCCCTACGCATCTGAAAAATCCGTTGCGCGGTTGATAGCTGTTCATAGGCTTCGGTGAGAGCGCCCTGTTGCCGTTTGATCTCCCCAATGGCACGACGTAATACCGCTTCCGTACCCGGGTCATAGTGCTCTTCATTCAGGTGTAAACAGAGCGCAAGTTGGGGAAGCGACTCGTGATAGCGCCCCAGCAAAGTGTAGAGACCGGTTAGATTGGCCAGAGTAATGCCGTAGTTCACCATATCACCTATTTGCTTGCGAAGTTCCAGCGAACGCTGATAAAGCTCTATCGCCCGGCCGTACTGCCGGTCATCCGCGTAGAGCTGGGCCATAAGATCGAGTGTGCCCCCGATGCCGCTTTTATCTTCATGCTCACGAAATATCTCTAAAGCTTTTTCAAGCAACTCGATGGCATCGGGACGGCCGGTCATAGCCATATTCTGCAAAACCATAGCCTGTAAATCGGGTGGTAGCTCGGCCAACCGTTGGAAGGCCAACTCGCGCCAGCGGCGCCGCTCCAAGCGATAGCCCAAACTGCGCCAAAACTCATCCGAAGCCTTGCCGAGCCGCACCCCCAAAGGCAGTTCACGACCGGTTAAACACCACTCGATAGCAGCTCGTATATTTTCCCTCTCTGTTTCGATGATCGGCATCCACTGTGGTACCCCTAGCGCACCCTCGGCCTTAGCCTGCTTTAACAGCCCATCGTAGTAGAGTGCATGGCGGTAACACAAGGTAGTGCGTTCTTCTGGAGAGAGCTGCTCGTTGGCAAATTCGCGGATAGTCTCCAGCATACGCCAGCGTTGCTGCTCCACACCGGCAGGGTAGGTGGTAACCAGCGAGTGATCGAGCAGTGTAAGAAGCCCCTCCAAAGCGGCCTCGCCACACACCCACGCGGCCGCCTCCGTCGTCCACCCCCCACGAAAAACGCTGAGACTGCGCAGCAGTGCTTGCAGGTTTTCCGGCAGCATCTGATAGCTCCAGGCAACCGTCTCCTTAAGCGTGCGGTGTCGCTGCACGGTATCTCGCTGGCGATTGACCAACAGTTCGAAACGATGCTCTAGACGCGATAGCATCTGCGAGGGACTCATCACCGGTACCCAAGCCGCGGCTAGCTCGATGGCAAGTGGCAGACCGTCGAGATGCTGGCACAACTGCCGCACGGCCTCGGCATTGCGCTCCGTTAGGGTAAAGTCGGGTCGCTTGCGTTGGGCGCGTTCCAGAAATGTTTGAATCGCGGCGAACTCGAGAAGCCGGTCTTGATCTAACGGCTGTTCGGGCACGTGCAGAGGCTTCAACGGGATTTCGTGCTCTATTTCGAGGTTGAGTCGGCGGCGCGAGGTAACAAGTAAACGAAGGTTCGGATGCTGTTCCAAAAGCCGTCGCAGGAAGAGCGCACAGTCCTCCTCCATCTGTTCAAAATTGTCGAGCACCAACAACAGTTTCCGGTTTGAGAGGGCCAACTTTAACCGCTCCTCCACCGGCAGGGAGGTGTCAGGAGGCCCTTTGAGCACAGCAATGATGGCTTCGACAAGTTGGCCCTTATGGGAAAGCTCCGCTAACGGCACAAAAGCGATCTGTTCAGGATACGCCTGCCTTAGCAGGTGCGCGACCTCTACAGCAAGGCGGGTTTTGCCTACCCCGCCCGGGCCTGTTATCGAGAGCAGACGCACCTCTTGACGATCGGTCTTGAGTTTCTCCAGAGCGAGTTGAAGCTCTTGCTCACGGCCAAAAAAGCCCGTTAAGTACAGGGGTAACGTGTTGCTAAGGGGTGTAGCCGCCGAGGGAACCCCCTCTAAGGGTAACGAAAGCGCCGAGGGAAAGGGTGTTGGCCTGGGCGAAGCGTCATCGGAGAGTTGCTTTTTAATATCTTCGGCCAGCTTGCGCAGCGAATGAGGTGGAGGCGATTGCAGCTGATCCTGGAAAAGACGCTCTATCTCCTGATAGCGCTGAAGTGCGCGCTCGTGTTGCCCTTGAGCGGCCAGAAGCTGCAACAGCAGATATTGCACCGATTCGTCGAGTGGGTCGTAGGCCAAAGCGCGATAAGCATACTCGGTGGCCTGGCCAAACGCCTCTTGTTTTTGGAGCAGCCCGATCAGGTCACGCAAGGCCTGCTGCCATTTATCGGCGAGGCGCTGCCGTTCCAAAAGGATGAAATCCTCATAGAAGCCAGGCAGGAGGTCGCCTTGGTAGAGGCTTACGGCGCGCGACAGCAACTCAAGCCGCCCGGCCTCTTTCGTCGCTTGCGCCTCCATAAGCAATGCATCAAACTCCGCCACATCCGTAACAACCGCCTGTTTGCGTAGCCCCACATAGTCTCGACTCACGACAAAGAGGCTTTCGGTTGTCATAGAGGGAATACGAAACTGTTTGCGGAGGGTGCTAAGCGCCATGCGAAGATTATGTCGCCCCGTCTCTTCGTCGGCATCCGGCCACAGCAAGGTGGCCAACTCTTCACGTGGAAACAGATGACCAACATGCAGTGCAAGATAGGCCAAAAGCACGCTCGCTTTTTTGGTGACGAAACGCTCTATTCGGTAACGCCCGAACTCCGCCCGTAGAGCGCCGAACATCTGTATTCGCCACATAATCTCCGTTTCCCGATAGCAACGCACCCCCTAAGCCTTCTAGGGGTCGTGGTTGTTTTTGCAAGGCGAAGCGTGTTAGAGCCACCTTAAATCAAATCTAAGATGATACGCATCGTCTTTCAACAACAAGCCCACATGGAAATCTATTATGTACTATTCAACGCAGCCGAGAAAAGCACCTTCTCTATTTTGGCTATGTTTTCTTTTTACTTGACAGTAGGTCTATGCGGTATAACGATTCGCACTTCTTACATTGGGAGAGACCCTTGCAAAACCCTTCGCCTTCCGAATTTGAGTTGAAAGTGTTCGCCGGGCCGGGAAACCCGGAGCTTGCCCACGCGGTGATCGAAAAATTAGGCGTGCCTGCAGGGAAAATGATCTATAGGCAGTTCCCCGACGGCGAGAGTTACGTACGCTTTGAAGAGAGCGTGAGAGGAACCGATGCCTACATCATTCAACCTACCAGCCCGCCGGTAGATACCAATCTTATGGCGCTTCTTGCTGCCATAGATGCCCTACGCCGCGCTTCCGCTCGACGCATCACCCCGGTTATTCCTTACTATGGGTATGCCCGCCAAGAAAAAAGGACGTTACCCAGAGAGCCGATCATGGCGAAACTCGTGGCGGATATGCTGGTGGCGGCAGGCGCCCATCGCATTATGTGTTTGGACCTACATGCCGATGCCATCCAGGGGTTCTTCAACATTCCGTTAGACCACCTGACCGCGGTAAACCTGTTTATTGACTACTTTGCCTCAGAACTACAGACGCTTTTACCGGAGGTCGTCGTTGTGTCGCCGGATGAGGGGCGTGTTAAAAAGGTGCGCCAAGTGGCGCAGGCGCTCCATGTGGAGCTGGCCGTAGGCTATAAACATCGTCCCGACATGCTCTCGCCAGAGGTTACCCACCTCGCCGGCAATGTAAACGATAAGATACCGATCATCGTGGAGGACATGATCACCACCGGCAGCAGCATCCTACAGGCCGTAGAGGCCCTCTTAAGCCACGGATGCCGTCGCCAAATCTATGTGGCGGCCACCCACGGGGTGTTGGTGGGTTCGGCGGTGGAACGCATCTGTTCCCGTCCGGAAATCGCGGCGCTTATCGTAACCGACTCGGTGGCTCTGCCCGTGGAAAAACGCCACCCAAAGCTGAAAGTGCTCTCCGTAGCGAATCTGTTTGCAGAAGCGATAAGAAGGGCTAATAGCAACGAATCGATCACCTCTCTGTTCGATGAATAGACCTCCACCCTAAAGAGCATACAAGTCTGCATGGCCACCGAATCGGGCGAGAGAACCAACCGACAGCATTGCTTTTTCAGAAAACGGAGATAAAAAATATGAGAGAAATAGCAACTTTGCTTATCTCTCTTGCCTTCTGCTGAACGGTGTGGTATAATTGAAAAACAAGAAGGCAGACGGCACTCACGAGGAGTGGGCTGAGGCCCACTCCTTTGTTTCAAAAAGGTTGGTCCTTTCTTGAGGCAAGCCCGCGTGGCTTCGGGAGATTGAGTTATGAATGGGGAGTTTCTAGACGTCTTACAACAGATAGCTCGTGATAAAGAGATACCGTTGCAGGAACTTATTGAGATGGTAGAGGTCGCTTTGGCCACAGCTTACCGTCGCAGCCATTTCTTGAGCGGCGAGGTGAAGGTGAAAATTCTCCAGGAAAAAGGCAATCGCGTGAGCTATCGGGTCTACATGGAGAAAACGGTGGTAGACCACCCAACGACCTCCCCCAACGAAATCTCTCTGCAAGAGGCCCGTAAGATACGCCCTGGGGTGAACGTTGGAGAACAGATCGAGATCGATCTGCCTAGCTCCATGGAGGAGATGGGGCGCATTGCCGCCCAAACGGCTCGGAACGTTGTGCTACAACGCATTCGTGAGGCCGAACGACATAAGACCTACGAGGAGTTTGCGGATAAGGTTGATACGGTTGTTACCGGTACGGTGCAGCGTCGTGAAGGCCGCAATGTGATCGTTCATCTGGGCAAAGTAGATGCCATTCTTCCGCCTCAGGAACAGGTAGAGACCGAACCTTACGATCTCAACGATCGCATCAAGGTCTACGTATTAGAAGTAAGAGAGACGCCACGAGGCCCTCAGGTCATTGTTTCCCGAACGCACCCGGGGCTTATCCGTCGGCTTTTTGAGTTGGAGGTTCCTGAAATCGAGGATGGCACGGTGATCATTAAAAGCGTGGTGCGAGAGCCGGGCGCGCGCTCCAAAGTGGCCGTGATGAGCCGCGATGAGAAGGTGGATGCCCAAGGAGCCTGCATTGGCCCGCGAGGCATTCGCGTTCAAAATATCGTGAACGAACTTTATAACGAAAAGATTGACATCGTGCGATGGAGCCCAGACGATACGGCCTATATTGCCGAATCGCTCTCTCCTGCCAAAGTCACAAAGGTAGAGCTTGATCCATCAACCAAGAGCGCCCTGGTGGTGGTGCCCGATAACCAGCTCTCTCTGGCGATCGGTAAGTCCGGCCAAAATGTTCGGTTGGCCGCTCGCCTCACTGGATGGCGTATTGACATTCGCAGCGAGTCGCAGCTGGCCAAAGCTTCCCAACCGGCAGAGGCTGATGGCAAGCACACTCAAAGCCATCCTTTAGAAGAACGGGACTCTTTGGAAAACCCGGAACAAGACAGTGCCGGCGCGACCTCTGTTGCCTCGCCAAAGTCGGTGTCTTGAGGGCATGCTCGTGAAAACGATCGGGAATTTTAACAAATGAGCGGGCTATCTTCTCGATTTTCTGCCCGCAAGGCCAATGAGGAAAAACAGGACGTGGCTGCGATAAGCCCGTCAAGGGAGGAGACGCGATGAAGAGAGCTTAAGTGTCCATTCATCCGTCCATCCAAACGCAACGCGCTTTCCTCTGTTGCGTTCTCCTCCTAACCCCCTGTTTCCTCAAAGCCTTCAAATCTTAACGAAGAAGGATTCAAAGCCGGTATGAGACCGCGCCGTGTGCCTATACGTACCTGTGTCGCCTGCCGAACCACGGACGCAAAACGCGCCCTTCTGCGCGTGGTGCGCCAGCCCGATGGCACCGTATGCTATGATGCCAAAGGAAAAATGTCGGGGCGGGGTGCCTACGTGTGCGCACGTGCGGAATGCATAGAGCAGGCACGGAAACAGAAAAAGCTCGAACGCTCCCTTAAGGTAGAAAAGATCGCGCCTGAACTGTTTCAAGAGCTGCTGCAGATAGTTTCGCAGAACGATGCAACTGCGCCTGCAGAACCACCGCCGGCACAGCAAATGGAGATAGGAGAATAGAATGATAGAGGCTAGAGGAATTCGCATAACAGAGCTTGCTAAAACGCTGAACATTACGGTAGCGGAACTAACATCCGCTCTGCAGGACTTAGGTATCGCCGTTTCCGACCCCAACAGCACGGTGCTTGACCATGAAACAGCAACGGCCGTGCAGGAGATGCTAGGGCAAAGCGCCGCCGATGCAAAAGAGATCGAGGTGCCGGCCAATGCCACATTGAAGGAGGTGGCCGAGGCCATTGGCATAAGCCCCACCGAAGCGACAAAGAAGATGATGCAACTTGGCGAACTGGTAGGCCCGCATCAGCGGCTTAGTCCCGCTTTGGCCGAGCGGCTTGCAGCGGCCTATGGGTTTAAATTGCGCATCAAATCGCCATCATCCGCCCCAGCGGCCTCGGCGCCGAAAAACGCACGGTATAGGCCCAGCACAGGCACTTTGCAACCACGCCCACCCGTGGTAACCGTTATGGGGCATGTAGACCACGGCAAGACCTCTCTTTTAGATGCCATTCGTAAAACCCATGTGGCCGAAGGGGAGTTTGGGGGCATTACCCAACATATCGGCGCGTATCAGGTGGAAATACAGCACAATGGGCAGCCGGCGCGCATTACCTTTCTAGATACCCCTGGACATGAGGCCTTCACCCAGATGCGCGCCCGAGGTGCCAGTGTCACCGACATTGTGGTTCTTGTGGTGGCAGCAGACGACGGCGTTATGCCGCAAACAGTCGAGGCCATCCACCATGCCCAAGCCGCCGAGGTACCCATTATTGTGGCCATCAATAAGATTGATAAGCCCGATGCCCGCCCCGATCGCGTGAAGCAGCAACTCGCCGAGCATAACCTATTGGTAGAAGAGTATGGCGGCGACGTGCCGGTGGTGGAGGTCTCCGCCAAAACAGGCCAGGGAATTCAAGACCTGCTTGAGTACATTCTGTTGTTGGCCGAACTGCATGATCTCAAAGCCGACCCCAACGGCCCCGTTCGTGGCACCATCATCGAGGCCAAAATTGAACCGGGGCGCGGGCCGGTAGCCACCGTGCTGGTGCAGTCCGGCACCCTCCGGGTCGGCGATAGTATTGTGGCCGGGCTAACCTACGGCAAGGTGCGCGCGATGACCAATGAACGGGGTGAACGCCTGCAAAAGGCACCGCCCTCTACCCCAGTTGAAGTGCTGGGCTTAAACAGCGCCCCGATGGCCGGTGATGTGGTAGAGGTGGTAAAAAATGAAAAAGAGGCGCGCCAAATTGCCGAAAAACGCCAAGAGAAGGTGCGTGCCGAACGCCTTACAAGCGCCACACGCCGAATCTCCCTCGCAGACCTTTCGCGCCAGGTGGCCGAAGAGGCTACGAAAGACTTTAACCTCATCGTTAAGGCCGATGTACAGGGTAGCCTTGAAGCGGTGCTTGGGCAGATCAACAAGATCGCTCAGGAGGCCCAAAGCGACGATATCCATGTTTCGGTGAAACACAGTGGCATCGGCTCCGTTACCGAAAGCGACGTGAGCCTCGCAGTGGCGACCGATTCGGTGATTATCGGCTTCAACGTGCGTGCGGACGCCGCTGCCCAGAAAGCGGCCGAGCGTGATGGCGTGGACATTCGTCTCTATAACATCATCTACGACCTTACGGAAGACCTGCAAAAGGCGGTAAAGGGGCTGCTGACCCCAATCTACGAAGAGGTGGTGCTGGGTCGCGCACGCGTGCTACAGCGCTTCCAGACCCCGAAAGGGCTGGTGATCGCCGGCTGCTCGGTTATTGAAGGCAAAGTAGTGCGTGGTGCTGAAGTGCGAATTATTCGCAATAAAGAGAAGATTTTCACGAGCCGCATCGAAAGCCTGCGCCGCCTGAAAGACGATGTGCGTGAGGTGTTGCAAGGCTACGAGTGCGGAATGGTCATCGAGAACTGGACGGATGTTCAGCCCGACGACATCATCGAGTGCTATGAGATGCAGGAGGTCGCCCGTAGCTAATCTGGAGGAGATCGCGCCATGCATGTCGCCACCCTAACTCTCACCATCTACCTTCATGAGGTGCGCTCGCTGAAAGAGAAACGCCAGATCGTACAGAGCCTTATAGATACGATGCGGCGCAAATATAACGTATCTATTGCAGAAGTTGATGGGCTTGACGTTTGGCAAGAGGCGGTTCTGGGAGTGGCCTGCGTCTCTAACGATAACCGCCACCTCCAACGTGTGCTCGATAGCCTGCTGAACACGTTGGAGGCCAACCCCAACATTGATGTAGGCCCGATAGAGCGCGAGATATGGTGAGGCATCGAAAGGGAACGACTTACGTTTTATGCCGGCGCCGGCTAGAAACGATAAGGTTTTAAAGGTTTTAAGAAAAGTCTCCGAATATTTTTTAGATTGTAGTCCGTCTACTTAGAAAGAGAGAAAAAAACCATGAGCGTACGTCAGCAAAGAGTTCAGGAGCAACTTTTGCATGAAATAAGCGATATTCTTCACAAAGAGCTGCGTGATCCGCGTCTTGGTTTTGTAACGCTCACCGCCGCCGAAATCTCACGAGACTTACGTCATGCCAAAGTCTACGTAAGCGTTCTCGGCGACGAGGAGGCTCAGAGGCAGTGTCTCAAAGCCCTTAACGGGGCCGCCGGGCTTCTCCGTGGCGAGTTTGCTCGTCGTGCCCATCTACGGGTAGCCCCGGAGCTTGAATTCCGCCTCGACAACGGCATCGAGCGTGGTCTGCAGATCGCGGAGCTGCTCCGTTCTGTAGAGAACGATCTGAAACCGCGTGAGATTGAAACACCCGATGGGTCTAAAGAAGTGAAAGGAGATAGCAGTACCGATTCATGAGAAAAGCGGCTCTGGCTGTGGCAAGAGCGCTCTGTAGCACAGAACGCGTGGTCCTTGCTGCCCACGTTAACCCTGATGGAGACACCCTTGGCTGCACGTTGGCCTTGATGCATGCGTTGAAAGCCTTGGGTAAAGAGGTGATTCTTCTCTCGGCCGATGGCGTGCCCAGTATCTATACCTGGATGCCCGGCGCCGATGCCGTGCAGACAAGCACGGAACGCAGAGATTTCGATGTTGCCGTCGTCTGCGATGCGGGACGTATAGATAGAGTAGGTGCGGTTGAAGAGACCGTTCTATCGGCTCCGCTTGTGGTGGATGTAGACCACCATCTCGCCGACGGAGTATTTGGAAATCTTTTGTTGGTAGATGCCAACGCTGCGGCAGCCTGCGAACTTGGGTGGGAACTCGTGTTGGCCTTAGAAAAGGTAAGCGGTAGGCGTTTGGCAAACCGTGCCATCGCGGAATGCTTGCTTACCGGCATCATCACCGACACCGGCTCTTTTCAGTTTCCCAGTGTAACCCCGCGCACGTTCACCATTGCTGCCAAGTTGCAGCGCCTCGGAGCCGTGCCCTCTCGCATCAACGAGCTTGTGTTTGAAAACCGCTCGCGCGAAAGCGTGGAGTTGTTGGGCCGCGCCCTAAGCACCCTGCAAATATCACCGGATGGAAAGGTGGCTTGGGTTCATGTGACGGCCAAAGACTACGAGGAGCTTAACGCGGTGGATGCCGACACCGAAGGCATCGTCAATCATGTACGTTCGATTCAGGGCGTTCTCATCGGCATTCTCTTCCGCGAGATACCCGGGAAAAAGGTGCGGGTAAGCCTTCGTGCCCGCGAAGGCGCCGACGTCCATCGCATTGCACAGGTTTTTGGAGGTGGAGGGCATCGCCTTGCGGCCGGGTGCTCGCTGCCGCCCCCTCTAGAAAAGGCCGAACAGCTCGTGGTTGCCGAAGCTATCCGCCAACTAAACGAGCAGTCTGCCGGCACAGGCTGAAAATGGGCGCCATAAGCAAAGCATCGAAATGGGTTAAGCTTTCGTTGTTCAACCCGTGTCCAAATAGGTCATAGGGTTTGATCTTGCTTCTTTAAGGCCGGCGGTGCGGCGTTCAACGGTGCGGTGCACCTTTCCCCCTCAAGGCCTGTTTCACGCACAGGGGTCGGTACTGACGATTGGAGGGGTAGGCACAGGGCCTACCCCTCCTTGTGTATGCTTACATCGGCACGGTGTCGCGCCTGTTGACCATCATGCCACGAACGCGCAGGTTCCCCACACCGATGAGACTAAACTCCCCACCAGTCATCTCTTGATCGGGTGCTACCAGTCCCGTCGAATGTTGGCACCGAACGTGAAGACGAGAAAGCTGCATTCCTTGGCCTAAACGCTCAGTTTCACACCGTCGCCTTGTTGGAATATCTTGAGCCGTATTATGTCTCATCAACGCTACTGTGTGTCCACAATTACCAACCACTCCTTCCGGATCGCACTCGCCCGAATGGAGAATCCCCGGTCACCTCAACGTACTTGCTCCTTTTAGCAAAGCTATTGAAGACACCCCGAAGCTTACAACATTCCCTAAAGAACCTGATAAAAATACCGATATTTCTTTGTGTTTCTATAATAAAACGCTTTTTAATATCATCGCTGTGCTTTTTAGAGCATCCTTCATGAGGAGGAAAGACACCACAATGAAATTCGGCATACTCTTTGTAGTTTTTTGGTTCTGTTTAGGGAACGCTTTGGCGGCGCCTACGACCTCGCTCACTGGGTCGTCTCTGGGCAATGAACTGCTCTTTGCAGGAACCCAGACAGTGGTAACGGCTTCCCGTTCTAAACAGCCGCTCAATCAAGCGCCTGCCGCCGTCACCGTGATAACCGCCGACCAGCTCGAACGATACGGCATTGTCACCATCCCTGATGCCCTGCGCTATGTGGTGGGCATGAACGTTTCCGAAGCCGGTGCCAACGTAGTTAACGTAACTCTGCGTGGCTTCAACTCGCAGTATGCCAACACCCTGCTCGTTATGATAGACAATCGCCCTATCAACGAGCAGTTCACGGGTGGGCTTTTGTGGGAGAGCGTTCCCCTACTTATAAGCCAAATTGACCGTATCGAGATCGTTCGCGGGCCCGGCTCCGTGCTATACGGTGCGAATGCCTATAACGGGGTTATCAATATCATTACCAAAACCCCAGAAGGGTTTGCCAATGGTGCGAAATCGAACCTGCGATTTCGTACCGTTTTAGGAGGCTATAAGAGCGATTACGATGAACTCCTTGCCTCCGGAACCGATGGGCGGGGAAACGCCTTCGCATTCGGGTTTGGCTACAACCACACGGGCGGCTTCGGCAGCACTGCCCCAACAGATATGTTAGATAACTATGCCGTCTCTCTACTGAATTTCGATGGAGAACACAAAGTTGGCGTTGGAAGAATACGTCTGCAGATAGGCTATGCACAAAGCACAGAAAACTTCTATCAAGTGCTCTACCTAACCGGTATACACATCTATAACTCGTCTATCGCACTACGTTATGATGAACCACATGCCCCAAACCCGCTGATGGCTTGGGTAAGTTATACGAGTTTCAAGCTCGCGTCCGCAGGTAGCACGGAGGACGAAACCCATACTTTTGAAGGAGAGGTGCAAAAACAGAACTCTATAGGCTCACGGCATACGTTTGTTTATGGACTATCTTGGAACCATACGGTGCTGCACTCCGACATCGCCTACCCCGGCAAGCACTACCAAGATATCTTCGGCGCCTATCTGCAAGATGAATGGAAGTTTTTGCCCGGCTGGATAGGCTATCTAGGCTTTCGAGTGGACAACGCCACCCTCATAGGCACCAGTTTCTCCCCCCGTATAAGCCTGCTCAAAAACTTAGGTAGTCGGCAAACGCTCCGCTTCGCCTATGGTACCTCCTACCAGTCTCCACCGCTTGTCAACTCCTATCTCGATACCGCCTTTCCCATCGCCCCAGGGGTAACCGCAGTAACCACGGGCAATCCAAAGCTTAAAACCATTACCCTCAACGGTTTAGAGCTAGATTGGCGCCAAGAGTTACCAAAAGGCTACCTCCAGCTAAACGGCTACTACAGCTTTATTCGCAACATCATCGGGCTTGTACCTACCGCCTTCCAGCCGTCCCCACCTTTCCCACCTGGCACTCCCTCTGCTCTTTCCTACGCGAACGTCAGCGATGCCACCTCTTACGGCTTTGAGATTGACAGTGCTCTGAAGTTGGCAAAAAATCTCGATGCGCATTTCAACTACGCCTACAACTACGAACACCTCAAAAATGTGGCACTGGCCGGCGCTTTTGCACCGAACCATATGGCGAACCTATCACTAGACGCAGATTTAGGACGACATTGGGAGGCCTTTGTGGGGGCCCACATGGTAGGGGCAACGTCTCTGAACTCCTATGGTGTTATCTCTTCCGCTCCGGCCTACATTAACATGGATATCCGGCTAGGCTACCGCTTGCGCGAAGGCAAAGAGCCTCTTACCCTTGCTCTGCTCGTGCATAACCTTTTCGGCGATCATCACATTGAGCTGCCACCACCTCCCACAAACGGTCTCCCTTCGCAAGTCACTCCATTGCGCACCGTCGTTTACATTACCTTATCTGGCAAGTTTTAATGTCGTTTCGAACAAGTACCAATAGCTGCAGCAGACCGGTAAAACTACCAATAATGAGGCTTGAAGGCTGTGCTCTAAAAACGCAACCTCTTCTAACATCTCCGTTTCCTAAGAGGAACCCTTATGCCTTGTTCGTGTCGGTCGCTCTTAGTGCTCAGCATTGTTATGCTGCTACCTTCGATGAGAGGGGATGCTCTCGGTTCTCTAACCCAAAACGCTTTTAACAACGAACTGCTTTTTGCAGGAACCCAGACGGTGGTAACGGCTTCCCGTTCTAAACAGCCCCTTGCTCAGGCCCCCGCAGCAGTTACGGTTATCACCGGTGAACAGTTGCAACACAATGGCGCCGTAACGCTTTTAGACGCTCTACGTTATGCACCCGGCCTCAACTTAGCAGAGGCCAATGCAGGCGTCTCAAACGTCACCATTCGCGGGCTTAATTCTCAGTATGCGAATACGGTTCTTGTTATGATAGACAATCGGCCGGTTAACGAACAGTTTACCGGAGGAGTATTTTGGCAACTCGTCCCAGTATTGATAAGTCAAATCAAGCGAATCGAAATCGTACGTGGGCCTGGCTCGGTTTTATATGGGGCCAACGCCTACAACGGTGTCATCAATATCATCACCAAAACCCCTCAGGAGCTAGCCGGACGCAAGCCGAACCTGCAGTTTCGCACCGTACTAGGCGGCTATAAGAGCGACTACGACGAGCTTCTGGCCTCTGCAGCCGACCGCTACGGCAACGCCTTTAGCCTAGATTTTGGCTATAACCATACAGGAGGTTTCGGCACCGGTGGTTCGCTAGGGGTGAGGGATAATGCGGCAGTCCCTTTTATCGGCCTCGATGCACAGCATAAGATGTCACCGGGAATGCTCCGTCTGCAAGCCGGCGACTTAGAATATGCGGGAAATTTCTACGAAATTCTTTACCTCGCAGGGCTCCACACACGTACCTCCTACGTCGCCCTGCGCTATGACGAGCCTACCACGAAGAATCCACTTTCCCTACGATTAAGCTACAACAACTTCAAAGCCGTTTCGCAGAACACCCTTATCGAACAAACCCACAACTTCGAGGGCGAGATTCAAAAACAGAACCAGGTTGGAAAACATCATACCCTTGTCTATGGATTTACTTGGAACCACACCACGTTTCATGGAGACGACATTGTTACCGGAAGACATTTTCAAGACCTTTTTGGCCTCTATACCCAGGATGAATGGCAACTCCCTCGAAATTGGCTTGCCTACCTTGGTATTCGTTTTGATGATGCCACGGTCTACGGCTTCAACTTCTCCCCGCGCGTCAGCATCGTCAAGAAGTTAAGCAGTGACACAATGCTACGGATAGCCTACGGCTCTTCTTTCCAAGCCCCTACCCTTCTGGAAACCTACCTCAATACGCCCGTTCCACTGGCACCCGGGTTAACAGGTTGGGGCTTAGGGAATACGAAGCTCAAAACCATCTCGCTTAACGGCCTTGAACTTGATTGGCGTCAGGAACTCCCGAAAGGATACATGGAGCTAAACAGTTTTTACAACTCTATCGGCAATCTCATCGGTCTACTACCAATTGCCTTCGCCCCCTCACCACCTTATCCGCCGGGTTTACCCACTAAGCTCATGTACGAAAATGTGGGGGGTGCCACCATCTATGGCATCGAGTTCGAGAGCGAGCTACAAATTACAAGGCGATTGAGAGGGCTATTTAACTACACGTTTCTCGACCAACAGGCTTCGAGCAAGAGCGCTTTTCAAGGCACTTTTACACCCAAACACATTCTTAATGCCGGCATGGATGCGAGTATAGGTGGCAGATGGAATGCCTTCGTAGGCCTTCATGCGGTGGGAGCAAGCCGCTTAAGCACGTTTGGCATACTCACAAACGCCCCCGCCTATGCCAACATGGACTTGCGGCTGGGCTACCGCTTACGCGAAGGCAAAGAGCCTCTTACTCTATCGTTAGTCGCACATAACGTGTTCGCAAATCGCCACATCGAACAACCTCCGCCCCCAGCAAGCGGCTTACCAGCCCAGGTTGCTCCCATAGGTACCGTCGTTTACATTACCTTATCGGGCAAGTTTTGAGCCGAAACGCCCAGAGAGCTTGCTTTTCAACGGTTTGTGGAGGTATCATAAAAGAAGCTATCGTTCCATAGAACAAGTTCGTTCTTGGAACCTGCGAGCTTTCCATCCCGCGCCCTCTCAAGGAGGGCGCCATAGACCGAGGGAGAAACGATGCGTCATTACGAGGCGATGATCCTGCTCACACCCGAATTGAACGACGAGCAGGTTGAAGCGACGCTCAGTCGCTATCAAAAAGTGGTACAAGACCAAGGCGGCACGGTTCATGAGGCCGGTTTGTGGGAGAAAGGCCGCCGTCCCCTTGCCTATCCCATTCGCAAGAAAACAGAAGGAATCTACCTTCTAATGCAGTTTGAAGCGGAGGCCGAAACGCCCAAAGAGCTTGACCGCCTTTTGCGCATTGACGATGTGGTGCTACGGCATATTGTGCTCCGCCAAGACCCGCACGAGGAATAGCCCAGCGCGTTCCCCATATGGTAAAATTTTTTCTACTAGTTTTTCCGCTTTTCATGGGGAAAACGGCAGTTGTGTTATGGAGGGAGTCAACTCCCTCTCAGACAACTTTTCTCAGCTAAAGGAGAAGATACCATGTCCGTTAATCGTGTGGTGCTTGTAGGGCGCTTAACGCGCGATCCGGAAGTCCGCTACACTCCCTCCGGCGTGCCGGTAGCGCAGTTTGGGCTGGCC
>Ga0209061_1002479_pt1 | contig 23227 bp, 19 predicted proteins | sample Coa_R1_10_FD_187157 | JGI IMG/M metagenome (GOLD analysis project Ga0209061, IMG submission 187157) | Surface soil microbial communities from Centralia Pennsylvania, which are recovering from an underground coalmine fire - Coalmine... | ecosystem: Environmental > Terrestrial > Soil >...
ATAGCCCTGAATCTTCAGGGGCAGCAGATACTTGCGCGAAAGGTGTAGAATAAGGACAATCGATAGATAGTATTTTGACCATCGATCCGTCGAGAGCGGAGCAGAGCAGGGAACAGTAGATGAGCACATTTCTACCCAGGCCCAATACGCCAGTAGATCAGCAGCCGTCACACGAGGCCACACCGCGCCGATTGATTGTTACCGCCAGCGTGGTCACGTTCGCGGTGCGTAACTGGTCGCTGTGGGTTTTGTTGCGTGATGGCCCCTGGGGACCGCCGATGCGCCTGGTGCTTGGCTCTGAAACGGTAACTGACGCGGTGGAGCGTATACTGGAGGCGCTGCTGATGTGGCCCGCGCAGGCGGCTCTGCTCCAGCTCAAGGCCGGCTGGCAGGAGCAGCAGGTTCACGTATGGGGGAGCGCCGAGCGAGGGGCCGCCGTTTCGCTGATCCATAGCATGCTGCTGCGGGCGAATCGCGACGAACTGCGTCCCAATTTGCATAAGCAGCCGGTGCCGAGCTTGCATGTGAAATGGGTGCCGGTAGAGGAAATTGAATCTGGCCGCCGAATCCTCGATCCAGAGGTGCAGCCGGGATTGCAGTCCGCGCTGCACACTTTGCGCTCTCAGGTGCAGCGCGATCCGGAGATTATACTGCGTTACCTGGCGGATATGGGCGCTGTGCATGCGGTAGAATACCAGACAGGAGATGAACCCCTGCCGTGGTGGCAGCGCGATACGGATGGGCCGGTCAGCAAGGAGACGCGCCCGCTCAATGTGCTGAAGCCGCCGGTGCCCGGCGATGGGGTTTTGACGCTGGCCGAGGCGGCGCTGCTCTATCGGGCCTTCTTTCCTCCCGACGAACAGATCGATCTATCGAACCTGCGGCGGCGTTTCCTGGCGACAAACAGGTTAGAGGCTCTCAATGAGGAGCGCCCGGTGCGCGGGCGTGAACTGGACTGGCGGCGCGTCAGCCGCGCCTACCGCTATCGAGGATAGCGGCGCGGGGGTTCTCCCCCGGAGGCGTAAACTGTATGGCTCTGGCATGTCATCCTGAGCGCAGCGCAGGATCTGGCGGCGCGCAGCAGCAGCGCGTCCGTCTGGTCCCCGGCAGACCAGGAAGAGGCATGCAGATCCTTCGCGCCATCATGTCATCCTGAGTGCGGCTAAGGGTGACATGGCCGCTTTTACACGGCATGTAAATTTCTTATAGACAGGGGAAACATATGGCAAAGGTGACAACAGGCAGCGGCGACACCGGCTATACCGGTTTATTGGGCGCGCAGCGCGTTCCCAAATACGATCCACGTCCCGATACCTTCGGTACTGTTGATGAGGCTACCTCCGCTCTGGGCCTGGCGCGGGCAGTCGCGAAGGATCAGAAGGTAAAAGAAATCATCTATAGCGTTCAGCAGGAGCTGTATCTGCTTATGGGCGAACTGGCAACGCCGCCAGAGAACTACGAACAGATAGGACTGCGCATGACTGCTGAGCATGTGCAGCGCCTGGAAAAGATCGAGGACGAGTTGAAACGCGAGGTCGAGATCCCTAACAGGTTTATCATCCCGGGCGATACGCTCGACGGAGCCGCGCTTGACCTGGCCCGCACCATTATTCGCCGCGCCGAGCGTATGGCCGTGAAGCTGCTGCACGATGGTGTGATTCAGAATGCCGAGGTCATACGCTATCTCAACCGGCTCTCTGATCTCATCTTTATTCTCGCCCGCTATATCGAGGTGAAATCATCGCTGGCGGAGTTGCCTCCCGAACCGTAGTTTTTTAGAAAAGAGAACTTCTCGGGTCCGCTCAAGAGCGGGTGGCACAGCGCCGCAGGTGCTGTGCCATTGTTTGTATTTGCTGCGTGTGGTGCGGACTGCACGCAGCAAATACAAACAGACAGGCCACTGAATGCCGTCGGCAGAATAGCATACTTTTCCCCCCTTGCTTTCTACATCTCCATATTTATCTACAAAAATGTGAACTAGTTCATAGTCTCATGCTCATTTCTTCCTGCATAATAATCAGGGGTAATGGCTTCTGATGGCAGACAGGCGCCTGCGACACCCGCCAGGGGGTTAATAGTGAGGTGCACTGGCGCGAGAAGCCCGAAATCAGAAATATTCATAAATATGAGATTACTCACGAGATAAAATCGTTTGGTAATGCATTAGTATGAGTAGAGGATCTTATGCGATCCCTCTGCCTGGATGATGGGATTACATGAACGTCGTTGATGATGAATCCCGCCTCACGATTGAGGCATGCCAGGGTTCGATGGCAGCGTTTGAGGCCCTTGTGATCTCCTATGAGCCGCGCATCAGACGTATGCTCTATGGGATGACTCATGATGTGCAACTCACGCAGGATCTCTGCCAGGAGACCTTTCTGGCGGCATACCGGGCCTTACCGCGCATGAATGGCAGGGAGTTGCATTTTGCACCCTGGCTCTATCGGATTGCGCTCAATCAACTGCGCAGCGAATGGCGGCGGCGCAAACATGTCACGGTAATCCCATTCTCGCCGCCACAGGGGGGAGATGATGATATATTTGAGGAGTCGAGCGAGGATTATCTGATGAGCGAGGAACCATTCGAGGAGCGTATCGTGCGGCGTGATCTGGTAGAGCGCGCGCTGGCGCAGTTGCCGTCCTCCTCAGCACTCTGCCTGCTGCTGGATGCCGAAGGCTTCTCCTATCGTGAGATCGCCGAGGCGATGCAGGACTCGCTCTCGGCGGTGCGCAGTCGGCTCTCGCGCGCTCGACAGGCATTTCAACGTATTTATGCCAGTCTCGATCAGGAAGGAAAAGCATGACGGATAAGCTCCCTGGTGCTCACAGTTTCGATCTTCCTCCATGCTCGCTCAGCGCTCACTGCTGGCGCATGGTTGATGAGCTGGACGGATACGATGCCCCGGGTTGGACGGCAGTCGACGTATTTGAGGAGGATAGCCGCGATGTATTGCTGATAGAGCAGCTGCGTGCGCATGTGGAGTATTGTCCGACCTGTAGCGAGACGCTGAGGCGCGCGCGCAGATTGCGCACTCAACAGCGCAGACTGCTGCGCGAGCTGCTTGCGGAAGGCGAACGGAGGGTTCCTCCGACCACCGATCATACGCTGAGGGCGATCAGGCGTGAGCCAGCGCTGGCGCGAAGCGGACAGGCTGTAGCACGTGACGTTGAGCGCGCAGGAGCGGAGAGCGCCGCCTGGCGAACCCTGGCGCCCGTTGGTGAGCGTCCCCGTCGTGCGCCACGCCGATCCTCCAGAATACTGCAAGGGGCGCTCTCGCTGGTCGCCGCAGCCGCTCTCATTATCGCCTCCCTGAGCCTGTTCAGCCACCTTGTGATGCTCCGTTCAAACCCCGCTGGCAGGGTAGTGGCACCGCGCATGGCCCCCGCGCCGGCGCCGGTGTCCGGCTGGTCCTCAGTTGTGATGACCTTTGTGCGTGACAACAGCCTGATGGTCGTCAATGAGGATCCCGCCAGCAACACTGGCGTCACCCTGGCGTCCGCAGCGACGACGAAGACTATTGACCTCGATAGCATCTCTCATGATGGTGAGCGGCTGCTCTATCGCATCTATAACAGTCAGCGGACGAAGACCACGTATACTTTCCAGCCACAATCTCCAGGCCCGGCGCTGTATATCCTCCCTGGCATGGGTAGCCACACCGTATGGAGCACCGATGATCGCTATGTGTTCATCAGCGCGCCACATGGCGTCAAACAGGTTGATGCGCGTTCTGGCGCGCTGGTACAAGATATCCTGCCCTCTATTCCATCTCCCGATATTCGCTTCTATTACGGAGGATATCTCTACTACCTTGTCCCCAGAAAAGGCATCGCGGGCGTTTTAAACCGCGTCAGTATCGCAGGCGGAGCTACGAAATCGGTAACGCCCTGTCTCCTCGGGCGCGATTTCTGGTTAAGCCCCACTGGAACGACGATCTATTACCATTGCGACGGCCAGAACACGCTCTATGCGGTCAATGCCGATGGCTCCAATGCGCGCGTCGTGCGCGGCAATGCCGGCTGGCTGATTGGCTATGCCGCCGATAATAGCCTGCTGACGCTCAGAAATATCGGCGCCCGCTATCAGGTGGTGAAGATGGGCGCGAAACCGGCGCAGGATCGTGTGTTGCTGGACGATCTGGCGCCGGGTGCTGCGTATATCGCGCCCGGCTCGGTTGCCGTGGCCCCCTATGGGCGCGCGCTCGTTGCAAGGGCGCTCTATGCCGATGGTCATGAAGAACTGTGGTATGGCGATCTGAGCAGCGGCAAGCAGTTCCGGCTCTCGATCCCCGCCGGCGCGAAGCTGCTGGCATTGAAGGGCTGGGACCGCTTGCAGGTTCCTGCGCCTCCCATGTCGCGGACCTTTAGCGATTGGCGCAGCGTGCTGGTTGCCGAAAATAATGATAAGATCGGCTGGAGCGGCATCGTCAATATCGATGCATATAGCGGAACGAATACACTGCTCACCGCCGCGAAACTTCCGCCCGACACGCGCGTCGATGGCGTCTCCTCCGATGGCAATACCGTGCTGTACCAGTATTCGAGCCAGGGCAAGGCATTCTACTGGCGATTGCCGCGCCCAGGCGGCAATGGAGCCTTTTATACGCTGAACGACGGCGTGGCCGGCAATGCTATCTGGATGCCCGATAGTAGCCACGCGCTCGTCCTGGCGGCGGGGGAAGGCGTGATGGAGGTCGATACCCGGAGCGGACAGAGCGTCAATATCATCCCCTTGCCGGTGAGCAGCCAGTCAGGGCAGCAGGTCGAGATAGCCCGGCTCGCGTTCTATCGCGACGGCTACCTCTACTTTGTGGGAGGACAGGGAGCCTGCGAAGGCGAACTCTGTCGCGTCCAGGTCGGCGCCGCTGGCGCGGCAGCGCATCCCGTAACGTTTCGCGTCTCCAATACGAGCTACTGGCTCAGCCCCGACGGCACCACAGTCTATTTCTCCAACAGGCAGGGGCCAGCCGGACGGGCCGGCATCTATGCCGTCAATAGCGATGGCACGCATATGCGGCTCCTGCGGCCTTACGCCGATGCCGTGCCCATCGGCTACGCCGCCGACATGTCGCTGGAGATCATGCGCTACATCAACGGCAAATTCGTGGTGGTGAAGCTGGGTGCGACGCCGCAGGCCGATAGCGTCGTGCTGGCCGATGCCGCGCCGGGGGCCGTCAGCCTTTGCAACTCCCCGAACCCGCCCGGCGTCTCACCAATCTGCGATAGCAACATCGCCCTGGCACCACTCGGCGGCATGCTCCTGCTCAATGCCGTCTACCCCGATGGCAGCTACAAGCTCTGGTCCATCAACCTCCAGACCGGCAAACGCGTCCAGGTCGCATCGCCTCTGCCACAGCCCGGCACCCAATTGCAACTGATCGGCTGGGACCGAATCACAGTGCCAGCGGGATAACGTCGGCAGGGGCCGGATTTATCCGCCCGCCTGGGGAGACGGAGCACCCATTTTTGGGGCGGATAATGAGTTTTAACGACCAGAATCGGTAAGGGGGAAAGCCATGTCATCCTGAGCGGCGGCGAAGGATGACATGGCTTGCTCGCTCTTTCAGAAACTTACCGCTCTATCTCCGATGAAACGCTCGTACTGCTGTGCCTCAACGCCACGTGAGGAATATGAATCGCGAACGGACGAGCACTATGGCAATGCTCGGCAAGCGAAGGATTGGCGAGACTTTGCGTGCATTCGTGCTCCCGAATCACCACCATTGCTATCAAAGCGGCAGCTATCGCGAAGCCAGCACAGACAAAGATAGCGCTTTGAAATCCTCCGACCAGCGCGGCCCCGCTACTCGCTCCACTGCGCAGCAGTACCGTTGTACGGCCCGTCGCGATAGTGGTTGTGATCGCTAACCCGATAGCAGCACCAACTTGCTGTGCGGTGTTGAGCAGTCCCGAAGCCAATCCTTGCTCGTTATTGCTCACACCTGCCGTGCCTGCAATAAACATGGCCGGAAAAACGCAGCCAAGCCCGATGGCTACAATGAGCATTGCTGGCAGTAGCATACCGAGAAAGGTGCCGGTGGTAGACATTCGCGTGAAGAACAGCAGGCCGAAGGTTATAATTACCATTCCGCCGACGAGAACGCTTTTAACGCTGATACGAGCAACCAGGCGCGAGGCGAGGTTCGAGACCACCATGAGCGTCAGAGCCATTGGCAAGAAAGCCAGTCCTGTCTCTACCGCTGAATAACCAAGTACCTTCTGCATGTAGAGCGTAAGCATAAACAGCAGAGAAACAAAAGCGGCAGGGCCTAAAAGGCCAACCATATCCCCTCCACTCAGCGTGCCCAGGCGAAAGATGCCGAGCCGGACCAGTGGAGCCGGAGAGCGCAATTCAATGCTCACAAAGGCGAGAATCAGCACCAGAGCGAGCACAAAGAGGCCGATTGCCTGCCAGGATAGCCACCCCAGAACATTGCCCTCACCAAGTACCGCCACCAGCGCGATAAGGCCAGTCGTAATAACGGCAGCTCCAAGCACATCTATATGCCGCTGCTCCGCTTGAGCGCCACTTTCCTCCAGAAGAATAGGAGCGAGCGCAATTGCCAGAACGCCAATCGGCACGTTGATAAACATTACCCAGCGCCAGCCGGGGCCAGCTACAAGAAGCCCACCCAGCAATGCTCCTACAGCGAAGCCGGACGAAGTGATAGAACCCATAATCCCAAACGCCTTATTGCGCTCAGGGCCTTCCGCAAAGAGCGTCGCAATCAGCGAAAGCGTCGTTGGTGCAACCAGCGCGGCGCCAAGCCCCTGAATAGCGCGCGTAGTGATGAACCAGATACTGCTTGATGCAAAGCCCCCGGCGAGTGAAGCGAGAGAGAAGAGCGCCAGGCCCACTATAAGCAACCGGCGTCGTCCAAAGAGGTCGCCTGCGCGCCCGCTGAGTAACAGGAAGCCGCCGAAGGTGAGCGAGTAGGCGCTGACCACCCACTGTAGCGCCTGAGTTGAAAGGCCCAGATCGTGCTGCATCGATGGCAATGCCACATTTACGACCGAGGCATCGAGCACAACCATGAACCGTGTCAGGCAGAGTAGAACGAACGCAAACCTCTGGCGGCGTGCGGTTTGCGCAGTCGTTAAAGCGACGCTCATCAAATCCTCCTTAGCAGCAGTAAAGTGGAAAGAACGTATACCCCCATCGTCTCTTATATGCCTTCACTGCTCTGGGAAGGCTGTTCACAGGTAGCTGTAATCACGAAAAAACTGATTGTTCAGATGGCCTTCGCGAAGGCCAGCAGGTCGGCAACGGTAAAGTCGCCCTCGCGTGTACCGGGCAGTTCGGGCCGCCACTCCTCGTCGGCATTGCGATAGGAGCCGGGATCGGCGTCGATCAGGCCGAGCAGGACCTCGGCTACGATGCGTCCTCCTACCGCGCCCAGGTGCTCGCCGTTATGCCGAACCTCGGCCTCCTTTAAGATGTAGTACCAGAGCGGCGTTTCGCTTTTCCAACCCAGCGCTGCCAGGCCGATCTCGTCTCTGGAAAGCGGCTCTACGTCCATCGCGTTCGCAACGGCCTCGCCCGATGGCAGATCGAGCGCCTGGCCCCGCACAAGATCGCGATAGGCCAGCGAATGCTCCTCCGGGATCGTCGTTGTGCCGACCACAGAGGTGGGCAGATCGATGAGCGCATGGGCGAGCAGTGTATCGATGCGTTTGCTTGCCTGCGGCGGATGCTGAGCGTTAACCTGGAAGAAATACTTCCAGTCTATAACGTGGTCATGCGTCACAGGACAGGTTCCTGCGCAATCCGGGAAGATCTGCCCCTTCGTGCCCAAATCGTTCAGGGTGTAGAATGATCTGATCTGGCTATGACCATAGCGATATGCCGCATCGGCGAACTCTACAGGGATATAGGCAGCATCGGTATAGGTGTAGAACTTCAAGCCATTACTCAACACGTCTTGCATGAGGTCTTCCCCGACGGTCAGCGGAAGGAACTCATGCACAACGATCCACTGGTAATGCCAGCGCACGAGACGTTGGGCCTCGCCGAACACGTTTGCCGCCGCGACTCCCTGTGAGCGCAGGTGATCGACAATGGCATTGTGAAATTTGAGAAAGGCCAGGTGCCACTGTGCGATGAGCAGGTGCACATCGTCGCGCGGATCACCCAGCAGCGCACGGCCCTGGCGATTGCGCGGCAGATCGTTGAACTCTCCACGATCATCAACGCCCAGGAGAAATTTGTCTGGATCATCGAGATCGTAGAGATAGGGCGAGCCGCCCGGCCCGGCGGAATACACGGATTCCAGATCGAGGCGAGGGGAGCGGAAGTTGCGCAGTTCGTTCAAGCGAGCGTGGTGCAGTAACAGGCTGCGATCAGCCGTGATATCATGCGCGACGAACTGGCCCAGGATCGTAAAGCCGGCAGGGATGCGCGGATTATCTATCGCTGCCCCGTCGCTCGTTCTTGCGGCTGCATCCATTACCGACTTGCCCAGCGTCAACAAGATGTTTTCGTCGGTTTCCGGGCACGGCAGGTCGGGAAACATCCTGCCATACTTGTCGGTTACGGAGAGCGAATCCTTCAGGTGTGGTGCGATAACGCAACTATGGGTACTCATACGTGCTCCTTATAAAGTATATCCGCGTTGCTAGAACATAACCTGGTCGATGTAGCACCAGCGCCAGTCCTCGCCAGGCTCGAAGGACTGTATGATCGGGTGATGCGTCGCGTGAAAATGCTTCGTCGCGTGCTTGTTTTTGGAAGAATCGCAGCAGCCGACGTGCCCACAGATGAGGCATATGCGCAGGTGCACCCAGGTATCGCCGGTCTTCAAGCACTCCTCACAACCGTTCGCGCCGGGGATAACGTCTCTGATCTGGTCGAGATGCGTACACTGTTGAGTCGTTTTTCTTCCTCCTCTCATATTGGCCGTCTCTGAAATAGAGGCTTAAAAGGGTCTGATGCTCAGCGTCCTCGCCCACGAGCCGGGTCCCTGTGCGGCGAAGCCGCACCGTGGATGTATTTGTGTTGTACAGGGCGTGCACGAAGCGCATGCCCTGCACAATACAAATACATCACGCGAGCGCCGCAGGCGTGAGCACGCGATATCGTAGATTTCGTTGCATTTAATTAATGCAACAGACCACATTATATACTGCGCAAAGCCATTCATGGAACTGTCTATTTCACCGGTTAGTCATCCGGCAAAATAACCAGCATCGTCACCTGGCAAAATAGCCAGGAGGAGCAGTGTTGAGGTTGGCGAGACTTTCTCACGCGGTAAAGTCATCCCTTGTAGTCTCGCTTTTTATGTTTTATAGTAAATTTATGGGGTTGTGTGATTGCTGCTCACCAATCTTCATCACGCAACGCATACCTTTCATGTTCCCCTGCTCACTGGAACTGGCAGGGCCGTATTCTCACGAGTAACCTGGCACTGGATACTCAAAACGACCGTAATGGTCGCCCCTATGGAGGTACAACCAGCTATGTGTGGCATCGCCGGAATTCTCTTCAAGCATCATGAGCAACTTATCGGAGATTTTCTCATCAAAATGCTGGCCGATCTCAACCGTCGCGGCTTCGATTCAACGGGGGTTGCTCTCTATGGAACTCCCTCCGAAGGAAATCTCGTGGTGCGCGTCAAGGTGGAGGAGGAAGCAGAGGCGGAAACGGTACCCTGGGAGGGAAACATTCGTGCCATCGCCCAGCAATTCGGCGAGGTCAGGCAGAGCAGTCGCGTGGGACAGTATGTGCGCCTCGTAATGGAGTATGCGGGCGATTACGAGACGCTGGCGAGGGCGCTTGAAGCCTCTGGGAATGGCGTCGAGGTATTCAGCATGGGGCGGCATCTTGAAATCATCAAGCAGATGGGCTGTGCGCAGCCGATGGATGCGGTCTATGGCATCTCTACCTTTATGGGAAGTCATGGTCTCGGCCATACGCGCATGGCTACCGAGAGCCGCGTCGATATCAGCCACTCGCATCCGTTCTGGGCGCGTCCCTTCCCCGACATTTCGGTCGTCCATAACGGCCACATCACCAACTATTATAAATTGCGCCGCCGTCTCGAAATCAAGGGCCATCGTTTCAGTACGGGTAATGACTCGGAGGTTATTGCGGTATATATCGCGGATATGATGCAGCAGGGAGCAACCCTTCACGAAGCCATGAAAAACAGCGTCACCGCGCTTGATGGCTCTTTTACCTACCTCATTGCTACCGCCGACAGCATTGGCTATGCCCGCGACCAGTTTGGCACGAAACCGCTCATTGTTGCCGAGACCGACGATTTTGTGGCCGTCGCTTCTGAAGAGATCGCGCTGCGGCAGGCTTTCCCCTATGAGCTTGATACCCGCGAAGCCGCCGCGTGTGAAGTGCGCACCTGGAACCTTGCTCAGAGCGCTTATCCAGGCGTCGTATATGCACAGTAGCGTCAAGGAGTTTATTTTGATGACAGCAACCATCGATTGCGCCCGGCACACGACACGCGAGATCAACATGACCATCAAGCAATTGATTGCCAGCGGCGAGACTGAGATTCACCTGCTCAATCCTGCGGCGCGCCATAACCTGGGCGTCGCTATCTTCGCGCCGGTCAAAATTGTGGTCGAGGGAAGCGCCGGCTACTACTGCGGCGGCATGAATGATGGAGCGAGCTTTCACATCAAGGGGAATAGCGGATGGGGGGTGGGCGAATGCATGCTCTCCGGCGAGATCGTCGTCGAGCGCAACGCCGCAAGCTTTACCGGAGCTTCTATCCGTGGAGGGACCGTGGTCGTGCGCGGCCATGCCGGAGCACGTACAGGTATCAGCCAGAAGGGAGGGCTTATTATCGTCGGCGGTGATACGGGCTACATGACCGGATTCATGATGCAAAAGGGGACGATGATTATTTGTGGGAATGCCGCCGAAGGTCTGGGCGATTCTATGTATGCCGGGACGATCTATGTTGGCGGTGAGATCGCTCAGCAGGGCAATGATGCTGTCATCAAAGAGATGACGGAGGAGGATCATCGCTTCCTGGCCGGGGCGCTGGCCCACTACGATCTGAGCGATAGATGCGCTATCTCTAACTTCAAGAAAATCGGCTCGGGCGGAAAGCTGCATAATTTTTCTAAAGCCGACTTTGAATTATGGCGCGTCGCCATGTAAAGGGAGTATTTTTCCTATGGTCGAAAAACCACTTATCCGTTATGGGCAGCTCTGGTCCCCAGAAGCGATGGAGGATGTGCAGGTCAAGGCCCAGCTAGGGCGCTACCGCATTCGCGGCTTTAGCACGCTGCGCAAATTCGTTTCCTTCGATGAGCTTACCTTCGTTCCCTGCTCGCTCAGCCGCGTGCCCCTGGAGGGGTATCGTGAGAAGTGTTCAACCGAAACGGTTCTGGGCACGCGTTTCGCCAAAAAGCCTATCGTGCTGAATACGCCGATTACTATTGCCGGAATGAGTTTTGGCGCGCTCTCGCGCAACGCCAAAGTCGCGCTTGGCCTGGCGGCAACCAGGGTAGGAACCACCACCACGACGGGAGATGGCGGCATGCTCCCGGCTGAACGGGAGGCATCCAGACAGTTAGTCTACCAGGTGTTGCCGAGCCGCTATGGCTTCAATCCTCATCACCTGCGCTCAGCGAATGCTCTGGAGATTGTGGTTGGGCAGGGAGCAAAGCCGGGGACCGGAGGCGTACTGCTGGGGCAGAAGGTTTCGGAGGAGATTGCGCAGATACGCGATCTGCCCCCCGGCGTCGATCAACGCAGCCCTGTGCGCCATCCCGACTGGACGGGAGCCGACGACCTGGTAGTGAAAATCGAGGAACTGCGCGAGGCTACCGATTGGGAATTACCAGTTTATATCAAGATTGGCGCTTCGCGCGTCGCCGATGATGTCAAACTGGCGGCCAAAGCCGGTGTTGATGTGATTGTGCTGGATGGCGCCGAAGGTGGCACGGCGGCCTCGCCCGATATCTTGATGGAACATACCGGCATTCCGACGCTGGCGGCCATTGTTGAGGCAAAGGCTGCTCTGCGCGAGATCGGACTGGATGGCGTGGTCCAGCTCATCGTATCGGGCGGCATTCGCGGAGGAGTCGACGCGGCGAAAGCGCTGGCACTCGGCGCCGATGCCGTCTCAATTGGCACCGCCGCGCTCATCGCGCTCAATTGCAATCGGCCCATCTTTGTCGAGGATTATCATGCTCTGGGCACCGAACCCTACGCCTGTCACCACTGTCATACAGGCCGCTGCCCTGTCGGGATCACCACCCAGGATCCCGAGTTGATGAAGCGCCTGCCCGTCGAGGAAGCGGCGGAGCGCGTAGTCAACTTTTTGAACTCGATGACGATGGAAATTCAAATGCTGGCCCGTGCGTGCGGAAAAAATAATGTGCATGATCTGGAGCCGGAAGATCTACGCGCCCTGACGCTGGAAGCCTCCTTCATCACCGGTATTCCCGTCGTGGGCACCAATCAGGTTTTTGGCCGTCCCGATCTTTCTCCGCAGCATGGATAAAGCTTATCTCGCCAGACATTCGTGCGGCGGAGCCGCACCAGGATCTAATTTGTTGTGTGTTCGATGCTCAGTATTCTCGCCGGGCGTTCGCGCGGCTCCGCTGCACAGGGGATTGGAGGTTACGGTGTGGCATATGCGCTTCGTGCATATGCCACACCGTAACCTCCAATCAGGACGAGCGCCGCAGGCGTGAGCAAGTGATGCAGAGAGACATAGATCATGAGAGAGATGGCTGATGTCGCCATTATCGGAGCAGGCGTTAACGGGGCCAGTCTTGCCTTTCACCTGGCGCGGATGGGCGTGCACAGGATCACCATCCTGGAGAAGCAGGTCGTTGCCGCCGGCGCAACGGGCTTATCCAGCGGGCTTGTGCGCATGCATTACGCGAATGAGATCGAGGCGCGTCTCGCTCTGAGCAGTTACCGCTATTTTCGCCACTGGGCCGATCTCGTTGGCGGAGATTGCGGCTTTGTGGAGACGGGCTTCATTCGCACCGTCGCGCCCCACAATACCGAAAAATTGCGCGCCAATGTGCAGATGCTGCAAAACCTGGGCGTAGAGACACGCCTGATCACAGCCGAAGAGCTGAGCGAGCTGGCACCGGGCACACGCACGGATGATGTAGTCCTGGCAGCCTATGAACCCCATTCGGGCTATGCCGACCCGGCGGCGACGGCGATCTCTTTCATGGCAGCGGCGCGCAGGCAGGGGGCTACGCTCTATCAGGGAGTCGCGGCGCTCGACATTCTTCATGAGCATGGGCGCGTTACAGGCGTGCAGACGACGCGGGGGGTGATCGAGGCAGGCGTGGTTGTATGTGCAGCGGGGGCCTGGACGATGAAGCTGCTTGAACGGCTGGGGTTCCACTTCCCGGTCTGGAATGTGCGCCACGAGGTAGCGCTGCTCAGGCGCCCGCCGCAGGCGCAGCAGCCACATATGACTTATATCGATGGCGTACTCGACGCTTATTATCGCCCCGACAGCCCGGGGTTGACGCTGGTCGGGAGCGGACCGATGGAGCCGGGGGCGGATCCCGAGAGCTTCGAGCGCTCCGCTCATGATAGTTTTGTTGTCTCCGTCGCTGAGAAGATCTCTTCGCGTATGCCCGTGATGGAGGATGCGGCATATGTGCGAGGATGGGCCGGCGTCTTTGCCGTCAGCGCTGACCTGCATCCCTTGATCGGCCCGCTGCCGGGTTATGAGAATCTCTACGCCATTTTTGGCTGTAACGGTACCGGCTTTAAAGTAGCTCCTGCCGTGGGCAAAGCCGTGGCCGAGCAAATCATGGGAGTGAGCACGCCTGAGATTTCGCTGGCGGCGCTGCGGCCCGCGCGCTACTGCGAGCAGGATCTTATTGTTGATCCCTATGGCTACTCAGATCGCCCTCAGGAACATACCGAGCCGCCGCAATGAAATGCAGGAGGTCCGGGGGGCTGCCTCCCCTCTGGCCGGCCATTCGTGCGGCTCCGCCGCCCCGGGAGTTTTAATATGTTGTATAAGGAAATGCTCTTTGAGCATTTCCTTATACAACATATTAAATAGAGCGAGCGCCGCAGGCGCGAGCCAGAGAAAGGAATGAGTTTCATGCCCAGGAAATTTAGCATTGAGATCGATGGCACACGCCTTACCGCTGAACTGTTAGAGCAGGAAGCGCCACGGCTGGCACAGCGTTTCTGGGAATGTCTCCCTGTCACCAGTTTTGGGGTGCATGCAAAATTTGCCGGCCAGGAGATGATCGTGATGGTGCCGTTCTTCGCGGAGCCAGAACATGAAATTCTGGAGGTCAAACCGGGAGATATCGGGTATTATCCCGGGAGGCAGACTATTTGCATATTCTATGGTGATACCATGCCCTTCGGCCATGTGAGCGTCTTCGCGCGTCTGGACGGATCGCTGGCAGAGGCTTCCGCGCTTGGCGAACGTTTATTGCACGATGGCATGTTGCCGGCAAAGCTAGAGAGGATGACAGCATGAGCGAAACGAACTATACTACAGGCCAGGTGCTTGCAGCGCTGCAAGCTTTCACCGGGAGCTGCTGGTCGCACGAACCCGCGGATATTGAGCGCCTGCGCGCCGTGTCGCGCCCGCCGATGGGCAATCTACCCTGCTGCTTCTATGCCAACTTTAACCTCTTCTGGGCCGGAGAGCATTTGCAGGTGTGCCGCCAGATGGTGAAAGAGGGTGCAGTGCCAGTACCAATGGTCTGTCAGATGCTCGCCGGTTTATTAGAGCGCCACGCGGCACGTTTAGAAAAGTGGGCGATGACCGATACCGTCGCGCTGGAGCGCATGCTCGTTCACTATTTCAAAGGTAGCGGCCCGGCTACAGCGGAGGAATGTACAGCCATCATTGAGCTTGCGCTGGTGGCTCTGGATCGTATGCAGAGCTGGATCGACGGCATATTGCCCTGGAACGTACTGGATGCAAAGTTGACGCTGCATCGCCCAATTATGTAGAGAGGGGCCTGTTATGGCCCGGGGAGGATTTTATGGTCACACAGGTAAACGCAACCCCTTCACTCGACGAGCTTCTCACGACATGGGAAGCTCAGGGCATTCGCAAAGTGCTCTTTGAATTACCTGATATGCACGGCGTAGCCCGCTCCAAGCTTATTCCTCTCAACAAGGTAAGAGGCTTTGTTGAGAAGGGCCTCAACATGTACGGTGGCACCGTGGCATTAGACAGCCGTTCTTTTGTTATTTCGGGAACAAAATATAACGAGGAAAAGCGCTACGCCGACCAGGTATTGATCCCTGATCTCTCAAGTGCTGCCGTCGTCCCCTGGTTAGAGCAGACCGCCCGTTTGATCTGTGACACCTACTGGGCGGATGGCACGCCGCTGCACGCCGCCCCACGCCATGTGTTGCGTAAAGCGATAGCAGAGCTGGACAAACTCGGCTATCAGGCTCTGATCGGGCTGGAGTACGAGTTTTATCTGCTCGATCCCACGACGATGAAGCCTGTTTTCGATGGCCTGCATATCTTCAATACGAGCAGGAATCTCGCCGTCCCTGTGATCGAGCGCATTGTTGACCTGATGCCCGGGATCGGAATCGATATTATCACAGCGAACTGTGAGTACGGTCCCGGCCAGTTCGAGATCAACTATGGGCATCACGAGGCGCTGCATGCGGGCGACCTGGGCTTCACCTTCAAGAACGGCGTCAAGATGATTGCTCAGCAGCAGGGATATCTCGCCACTTTCATGACCAAACCGTTTACAGACGCTTCAGCCTGTGGCGCGCACACTCATATCAGCCTGGTCTCCAGGGAGAACGGGCAGAACGCTTTTCTGGATACCAATGATACCTATGGTCTCTCGCGGGCGGCCTATTACTTCACCAAGGGCATGCTCAAACATGCGAACGCAGCGATGGCGCTGATGGCCCCCACGCCAAACTGCTATCACCGCTTCGTCCCGCACCATTTCGCTCCCTCGAATATTAGCTGGGGCCTGGAAGATCGCTCGGCGATGATCCGCGCCAAGAACAGCAAGGACCACAGGACGCATCTGGAGAATCGGCTTCCCACAGCTCTTAGTAACCCCTACCTTGCTATCGCAGCCGTCCTTGCCGCCGGCACGCTCGGCTTGCAGGAGACAGAGATGCCCCCGGAGCCGTTGCAGGATCTTGCGGAAAGCCACAGCGAGTTCGAGCCATTACCTACCACACTTGACGAGGCACTGGAGGCGCTGGAAAGTGATCAGCCCTTCCGCGCTATTTTAGGGGATGAGTTTGTGGAGGTCTATACAACGATCAAGCGCAGCGAACTGGCGCGTCTCAAAGCCCATGTGACCGACTGGGAACGCGACGAATATATGGAGATCTATTGATAAAAAGCCGGTTCGCGGATGAGCCTGCGGCTCATCCGCGAACCGGCTTTTTATTACCCGCCTCGTCAGGCTTTTTCTACATTGCCTATTGCTTCGGCGATAACCTCCTCGTCGCTCACATCGTCTCTGATACGAGCATGACCGATGAAGTAGATGATCGTAGCAGCAATCAACGACAGAATCACGATGGCCGCGATCCAGATATCCCACGGTCCAATCGTAATCAGGCTGGGAACCCAGGGGGCGGAGACGGTAGCGTAGAGACCAACGCCGCTGGAAAGCAGGCCCAGCACTGCGCAGAGGTAGAAAACCCAGTCTGGAGCAAGCCGGGCGTTTGTAAATGCCTCGTGATACTTGTAGCGAATGACGATCACATCGATGAACTGGAAGATCATCGAGATGCACCAGATTACTGTGATCGACGCGAAGAGAATATAGTACATGATGTTCGCCAGATTGTTGCGTTCAGCCGTATTAGAAGCGGCCGTATAGGGAACAACCATGTACACCACGATGGCAATAATCGCGATGATAATGCTCTGCACCAGCACTGCTACCCACGGCACGCGGGCGGCGTTCACTTTGCTCATCGCCGCGGGCAAGCGGCGATCCAGGCCAGAAACGAAGAGCAAACGGCCAAACGAATAGTTGTAGACGATAGCCGCATAGAGGCCGAAGCCGATCATGATGAGATCGACGATCACTGCCAGAACCAGGCCAGCCGGGCCAAAGCCATTATGAACGGCGTCTACCATCGCCCACAGATTCGTCTGAGGATTGGTATTCACGTAGCCGGCCGGGCATGTGGCATTCACGTGGGGACAGGCGGAAGGCACAGCCGTCATGATGCCAAACGTGGTGATGAGATAGGCCACCATGACGACAATCGTTCCCCAGACGAGATAGCGCGTCACCGCACGCTCGCTGGTGACTTCAACGCCCATATTCAAGGGAACTTCGATGCCCAGCAAGGCCAGGATCACAAAGCCAAAGATGGTGAAGTTGCCGCTGCTGCCGAAAGTGATAGCCCAGCCGCCTCCGCTGAAAGCCATGTTCGTGAAGCCTGGATGACCGGCCAGGAGCCAGACAACTCCTGCCAGGCCGATCAACACAATGGCCGCGCCATACAGGATGAACATGATGTTGACCAGATTCTGTGCCGCGCGGAAACGAATAATGGAGAGCCAGAGTGAAATAGCTGTGACAGCGAGAATCACCAGCCCGAGTTGCCAGGGTTCGGTCAGAATGCTCGCCCCGAACAGGGCTGCTAGCTGGCTGATGAAGGTGCTGACGAGACTGCCACACACCATAACGACGAAGATGCCGGGCCACCAGGCGCAGAAGCCGGCGAAAAAGCCCCAGAAGTGCCCAAAGGCTTTGTTCGTCCAGACGTAGATCGAGCCTTCCTGGGGGAACATCCGGCCAAGCTGCCCGACCACGATAGCGCCGGGAATAAGAAAAGTCAAAAATCCCACTACCAGGTAAATATAGGCCACCGGACCTGCGGCAGCTATACCGGGCGCGTTGGTGATAAAGAGAACGATGGCGATAAAAATAGCCACCAGATCGAATGTGTTCAGAACCTTGTAGAGAATGCCCCCTGCAATGCGTTCTGATCGTAAGACCTCGCCACTGCTTTCGGTTGTAGTTGATGCCATGAGAAAGTAACCTCCAAAAACTCTTGTGGTTCATGCCTGGCGCTATTCACACGATATGCAATGGGTCGCGTTAAATCGATAAATGTAACTTTACAAATCGATGTTGAAGAACGGCCCCCTTTCTTCAAGAGAAAGAAAACAAAAATCTACCGGAACGATGGAAACGAGAGGGAATAGTTACGCGAATTTAACTCACGAGCAGGTTGGGCTGAATGGTATCTGGTGACCTGCTCAACCTGAAGTATAGTAAGGATATTCCGGTGTGTCAATCCCCCGTTCCATGACAGGAGTTCAGCCGCTACGCGTACAGACATTCTAGTCCATCATGCCCTCCCAGGTTGCCTGGCTGCTAGCCAGCATACTACCGACTATGGCGATCACAATGCAGACAATCGTTACGCCTCCGATGGCAAGCAGCCATTGTACATTATTGATTAGGCTGCCGATCCAGGAATAAAACAGCGTGTCGAGAATAGCCAGAATGCAGGAAATGGAGCCGAGCGGTATCGCTACAAACAGCAGTGGCAGGGGAAAGATGCGCTTCTTATTGAAGGCCGCCCTATCGCGGAAGTAGAAGATGGCAAGGTTGACGAAAAGGAAAAGCGAGGAAAATGCCCACACCAGCGTGGATGACGCGAGCATAATATTGTAAATTTCTGTGCTCAGGTTGGTCGGAGTGCCGAGGCTGATAGCGAATGGGATGACCAGGAAGATAAAGAGTGTAACAATCGAAGCGAAGATCACCTGAACCCAGACGGCATTGGCGGGAACCCTGTGCTTATTGAGTCTTCCCATGAAGACCGGTAAGCGCTGGTCAATAGCCGCAACCATTGGAAGACGAGCGTAGGTAAAGCCGTAGACGGCGGTGGTGACAACAAAGAAGCTCATGATGCAGATCGCCGTAATATTGCCCATAACCTTGCCAAGCGCCATATCTACCGTCGTCACAAGAGAGAATGGGGTGGCGGATGCATTGGCCGGCCCCTGCACGACGAGCAAAGAGAATGTTGCCATGAAGTAGCCAATGAAGACCAGGAGGGTTCCCCAGGCCAGATGCCTTCTAATGGATCGATGCTCTCTAACCTCTCCCGCCATATTCAATGGACCTTCGGCCCCCAGATAGGCGAGCGTGACAAGCCCGAACAGGTTAATATTCCCCACGCCGGGCTTCCAGTTCACGCTCCAATTCGCGAGATGGGCAAAGTCGGTGGCGGAATGATGCCCGCGCATCAGCCAGACGACCCCGGCAAGACCTACCAGAAAGGCAGCAAAGAAGGTGAGAACAGCAACTATGTTGACGACGTTCTGTACCATGCGCAGGCGCCGGGTTGCAAGGACACCGCCGGCCAGGATAACAGCGATAATGACTGTACCCTGCTCTCTGGGATCAGTAAGCCACTGGCTATTCAATCCTTGAAGAAAACTGACAGTCGCATCGCCGGCGCTGATCATGACGAGGATACCGGGAAACCATGCACAGAAGGCGCTGAAGAAACTCCAGAAGCCGCCAAATGCCTTGTGGGTCCAGTTATAAAGGGAGCCTTCGTGGGGAAACATGGTTCCCAGCTGGGCTGTAGCGATAACCGATGGGATAAAAAATGTGATGCCGCCGAGCAGGAGATATGTAAAAGCTGCCGGACCTCCTGCTGCCGCAGTAGGGGCGTTCGTGATGAAGAAAACAATGAGCAAATATGTCGCCGTCAGATCAAAGGTTCCTAAGATGCGGGGCATAGTTTTGACGACATATTCTTCCGATACCAGTGCTCTCTGTCGAAAAAGATCATCCTCTGATGCTAATTGCCGGGGTATTGTTTGCATGCTATCCCTCCAGAGCAAGTGCAAATAGATGTGATTCAATAAGTTGCGCGCCGACTGATAAACGATAGAGCCTGAGATGGGTGGGGTAATCGAAAAATGCTGAACTGATTTTATCAGTCTTTAAATATTCAGGAGGGTAAATTATTAGCTGAGCAGGACTTTTTAGCTAACGCGATACACAGGTGTTCCTGACGGCTCATCGCTGCGCGGCCCGCTTCTGAGTGGAGTCAGCGGGCGCCGCAGGCGCACAGCAATGTGCACATGGCGTTAGCTAAGCATCGACTAGCAATGTGCACATGGCGTTAGCTAAGCATCGACTGGCAATGTGCACATGGCGTTAGCTAAGCATCGACTGGTGGTATATTGTGGGAAGTATTTGCCCTGCTCTGCCTTGCTGTAACCGCCGCCGGCAAAATGCTCGCCTCGCTGCTGGCGAGGTGGCAGGGCCTGGAACCTTTCACGGGCAGAAATTTGGGGACAGGACCCAGACCGCCCTCGTGGCGGCTCGTGAGAAGGTTCCAGGAAAAACCTCCCTGTGAAAAGGGCCTGGAACGGGGTTAATTTATTCGGCCTCCAGCTTCTCTGCCAGGTACTTCCACTCGCTGGGGAAGCGGAATGCCTGCTGGTTGGGGGGCTGGGGCGCCTGCGTCTCTATCCAGCGTACCGGGACATTCCCACGATTAAAGAACCCGTGCGTGCCGCCTACGCTGGTCCAGACGTAATCGCCGGCTTTCACATGATACGTCTTGCCATCTAAGATGGTCTCAGCTTCACCGCTGAGCAGAAAATATGATTCTTCAAAAGGATGGTCATGAATGTTGCCATCGCCTCCTGGCTGAAACTCGACCATGAAAAGCGTCAGGTGCTGCGCTCCGTTCATATGATCGATGAGCATTTTGAGCGAGATACCGTAGATATTGCTGCCACGGTAGCCAGCCTGCTGCAACTGGCTGGGCGGCGGCATCTGCTCATCGGAGAAGTGGCCGAGGTAGCGTGTGCGCAGGTCGCGGAAATCGGGAAGGGAGCCGGAAGTCGGGACAGTTCGGTCCTTCATGAAGAACGTATCGCGCTCTCCGCCGGGCGGCTTGGGCTGGATCGCCAGCATTTCTAGCCAGCGTGCGGGTTGCTCGCCAATACCACGCCAGGCATGCGGTACCCCATACGGTATAAGGCCATAATCTCCCGGACCGAGCTGGTAGGCCCGGCCATCCAGGCTCAGCACTACCTGTCCCGCAAGCAGGAAGAAACTTTCTTCGTAGGCATGAACGTGGGGATGCAGCGTACCCCCCGGTTCCAGCTTGCAGAGACCCAGACCCATATGCACGGCGCCGGTAGTGTGATCAACCAGCGCGATCCTGAAATATTCCTGACTATGCTGCTCATAGCCTGGAGGCACCTGGAAGGCCGCTTCGTTCACTGTTCCTACGTGATGCATTGTAGCTCCTTCTTTCAGACAGAATCGTCTTGCCAGTCTTTAGAATCTCAACATTCAGCCTAATAACCCTAGCGGCTCCTCGATCAGCTCGGCGAGCGTAGCCAGGAATTGCGCGCCGCGCGCCCCATCGAGCGCGCGGTGATCGCAGGAGAGACTGAGCATCATCGTCGGCTGTACGCTCGCTTGTCCATTCACGGCGATGACGCGCTCGGCCACGCGGCCTACCGCCAGGATAGCGGCCTGCGGTGCATTGATGATGGCGTTGAAGGCATCGACGCCGTACATGCCGAGGTTGCTGATGGTAAACGTGCCGCCTTGCAGATCCTGCGGGCGCAATTTGCCGCCCCTGGCTCGCTCTACCAGAGCGCGGCGCCGCTCTACGATCTCTTTCAGTGTGAGCGTATCCGCTCCGTGGATGACGGGGACGGCCAATCCCTGCTCGCTGGCTACGGCCAGGCCGACGTTCACTTCGTCGTACAGGGTAATCTTCCCTGCATCCCAGGTCGCATTGACGCGTGGATGTGCGCGCAGGGCAACAGCGGCGACCTTCACCAGCAGATCGGTATAGGTAATATTCTCCGAGCAGCGTTTCAGCATTTGCGCGTGCCAGGCCAGCAGGCGCGTGGCCCTGACCTCGCGCAGCAGGAAGAAATGCGGCGTCTGCGTCCAGCTCTGCGTCGTGCGCTCGGCCATGAGCCGCCACACGCCACTCAGCGCTACCTCGCCAGCGCCGTCAACTGGCTCCGTCACTGTGTTCGCAGCAGGAGCGGCCTGCGGCGGCGTGGCGGCCAGTACGTCGGCGGCCAGCACGGCGCCACCTGGCCCGCTGCCCCTGATCGCCGCGAGGTCCTTGCCCTGCTCCAGCGCGAGCCTCCTGGCTTTTGGCGAGGCCATGACCAGGCGTGGGGATGTTGCTGCTACCGTCTGCTGCTGGCCCTGGAGATATGCCAGTACGTCGGCCTTCTGGATGCGCTTCCCCTCTGCTCCAAGCGCGGCCACATCCAGATTATGCTCGGCGGCGATGCGCGCGGCCAGCGGGCTGATCGCGCGGCGCCCGGACGAGCGTTCACCACCCGGCGCCGATTCCTGCGGCGGCGCGGCGGGCGGGAAGGATGAGGATATACGCGGCGATTTTTCCTCCGGCTGCTCTCCCGGAGCCAGAATCAGGGCTATCACCTGGCCCACCGGAACGTCGTCGCCTGCGGCGGCGGTCACATTCGCCAGCACACCGTCCGCCGGGGCTTCGAGGTCAACGGTGGCCTTATCGGTCTCGATCTCGGCCAGCGGCTCCCCCCGCTCAACCTGCTCTCCCTCCGCCTTGAGCCAGCGCACGATTTTCCCCGTTTCCTGCGCCATCCCCAGGGCAGGCAAGATCACTTTTTTCGCCATCAACGCTCTCCTGCTCTCATAAGTATCGAAGTTTGACCATCAAGATCGACAACGCCGGATGACCGTAGGGGCGCTGCGAGCGCGCGAGCGCGAGCAAGCCCGCCGTGTCTCGTGGGAGGGACGCCGGACCGGTGGGGCAGGCGTGGAGCGGGCTTGCTCGCGGCCGCTCGCAGCGCCCCTCCAGCATTCCAGAGCGCCCCTCCAGCATTGCGGCGCCTCTCCGGCATTCCCAGAGCGCCCCTCCAGCATTCCAGAGCGCCCCTCCGGCATTCCAGGGCCAAGGCGCGCCTCCGGCATTGCGGCGCGCCTCTCCCATCGCCCTCTCTGTCGGAACGAACGCCGGATGACCGTAGGGGCGCTGCGAGCGCGCGAGCGCGAGCAAGCCCGCCGTGTCTCGCGGGAGGGACGCCGGACCGGTGGGGCAGGCGTGGAGCGGGCTTGCTCGCGGCCGCTCGCAGCGCCCCTACAACATTCCAGAGCGCCCCTCCAGCATTGCGGCGCGCCTCCAGCATTACGGCGCACCTCTCCGGCATTCCAGAGCGCCCCTCCGGCATTCCAGGGCCAAGGCGCGCCTCCGGCATTGCGGCGCGCCTCTCCCATCGCCCTCTCTGTCGGAACG
>Ga0209061_1002480_pt1 | contig 23224 bp, 16 predicted proteins | sample Coa_R1_10_FD_187157 | JGI IMG/M metagenome (GOLD analysis project Ga0209061, IMG submission 187157) | Surface soil microbial communities from Centralia Pennsylvania, which are recovering from an underground coalmine fire - Coalmine... | ecosystem: Environmental > Terrestrial > Soil >...
GGGACGGGTGCCACGGGGCGCCGGGACGGGTGCGGCCGCGGGACGGGTGCGGCCGCCGGGACGGGTGCGGCCGCCGGGACGGGTGCGGCCGCCGGGACGGGTGCCACGGGGCGCCGGGTGTCCCTGCGGGCGCGGCGCGCCGGATCCCGTGTTCCCGGATGAGTCCGCTCCGGTCCCTGGCGCCGCGTGAGCCGCATGTGTCACCAGCGCCCCGGCCGGGCAGCCACCGGTACGCCGTCGTCAGCCGCATGAACCGAAAAATACTTCCTCAAGAAAGAAAAATCGCTTATAGGTATGGAAATCTTTCGGGATCATGAACTGGCGCGCCAGACTGTCAAGTCAAGGTTCCGGCAATTAGCGCAAAACGGGCATCAGGCTATGCCCTGGCCCCCGCACGTCCCTGGCGCCTGGATCGCTCGAGGGCCGGTTCAGGGCAGTAGCCTGCCCCGGCACGGGAATGCCGGCACGGTGAGCGGCTTACGCACTCCGCTCGCTCCCGCGCGGTAGGGCTCGGACCAGGACAGGGCTCAGGCCGGGACAGGGCTCAGGCCGGGGTCAGGAAAGCGCTACCGAGATGGGGGTGAAGAGGCGGCGGGGATCGCCGCGGGGGCGCCAGTCGCCGTAGGCCATGACCGCGTTCCGCGACACCGGCCGCAAGCCGCGCGCGGCCGCCCATCCCGGCAGCCCGGGACGGTCCGGGTCCACGTCCAGGCGGACCTGGCCGCGCGCCTGCCCGGCCAGGTCCGCGATCAGCCGCCGGGCGGCCGCCGGATCGGGGGCGACGACCGGGCCGATGACCGTGACCGCCTCGTTCCGCCAGGCGGCGGCGTAGCCGGTGATCGCCTGACCGCTTTCGAGCACCCGCAGGCGTTCGGCGAACGCGGGCAGCCGCAGCAGGAGGCGGCTGCGGTCGGCACCGAACGCCGCCTTGTCGACGTCGAGGATCGCCGCCATGTCCGCGGCCGCGGCCGGCCGGGTAGCCGGCCGGGCGGCCGGGCGGCCCGGTTCCGGGCGGAACGTGCCCACGAAGGTGACGTTCCGGCGGATGGTGCGGAACCCGAGCTTTTCATACAGCGGCCTGCCCAGGTCGGTGGCGAACAGCGTCACGGTGGCATCCCCGGCCTCGGCCAGCAGGTGCTCCATCAGCGCGCGGCCGAGGCCGCGCCGGCCGTACCGCGCCGCGACGAGCATCATCCCCGCCGAGGCCAGATCCGGGCCGTACCTGGCCAGCACCACCGCGCAGGCCAGCCCGCCGTCCGGCGCGTCCACGCCGAAGGCTTCGGCCTCCGCGAGCAGGAACGCCCACTTGGCCCGCTCCGGCGACCAGCCCCGGTCGGCCGACAGCGCGACGCAGCGGCTGAGGTCCCCGGGGCCGAGCCTGCGGATGGGCGGAAAGGGGACGCCGTTACGGTCGGTCAGCACGTTTCCCCAGCGTATGACCACCCCGCGGGGGAACGCCACCGGTTTGGCGGCCGCCTCGCGTCCTGACGAACAGCCACCGCTCGGCGGCGCTCCAGCCGGCCGACACCACCAGGTAGACCGCGGCGGCCAGCGGCGCGAGCGCGGCGATGACGACCGTGAGGTACGGCAGGACCCTGGCCAGCGGGCCGGGCGCGCCCCCGGCGCCCGCGGGCGCCGCCGTCGCCGTCATTCCCCGTGCCACGCGCGCCGACAGCCAGCAGATCACCGCGAGGATCGCGAGGAGCCCCGGGAAAACGGCTCCCCGGGCGCTGAGCACCGTGGTCCCGGGCAGCCAGTGGCTTCCGAGCGGCACGCCGAGCAATTCGCCCGACAGCAGCCTGTTCGGCCCGCCGGCCACATCCGGCGAGCGGAACAGCAGGTACAGCACGCTGAACACCGGCCACTGCGCCAGGAGCGGCACGAAGCCGGCGAACACGCGCGAGCCCTCTTTCCGGTAAAGAGCCTCCAGCTCGCGCCGCAGCCGCTCCGGCTGCCTGGCGTGACGCCGGCGGAGCGCCTGGATCTGCGACGCCAGCCGGGCCATGGCCGCCTGCCCGCGCAGCGCGCGGAAGCTGAGCGGCATGACGATCAGGCGGACCGCCACGGTGAACACGACGATGCCGGCGACGACGGCGAGGCCGCCGGGAAGGGGGGCGAGAACGTTGGTCAGGGCATAGACGAGATGGTACGCGGCGTCCACGGGGACGCCGAAGATAGCGGACATGGATGAGCGACCTTCCAGCTGAGGCGACGGACGGGCTGGAAGCGGCCGCGGACAAGAGGATCAGGCGGCCGCTGGGGCCGCCGATGGCGCTCTGGGCCTGGCGCGCCCCCGGGCGTCCGGGTCGCGCTGCCGCAGGAACGCCACCCGCCAGGACTTCTCCCGCAGCGCCGCGACCCGTCGCAGGGCGGGAAGCCCGGCCCTCGCCCCGGCCAGGCTCGCGCCGGCCGCGAGGCGGCCGACCACCGCCACGGCCAGCACGGCGACGGCGAGCACGGCGGCGCGCTGCGGGGTGTCCGCCCACATGAGGACGGCGGACAGGTGACCCGCGACCTGCCACAGGCCGGCCAGCGCGCTCAGCACGCCTCCAGCGTAACCGCCGCGCGTCCCGCGGGCCATTGCCTGCCCGGGCCGGGGATCAGGCGGCCAGTTCCGCCACCGCGGCCAGCAGCCGGTCCACGTCGGAGGCGTCGTTGTAGTGCACCAGGCCGGCGCGGACCGCCCCCGCGGGCCGCAGGCCGAGCACCCGGCAGAGCTCATAGGCGTAGTTGTCACCGTGCCACACGTTGACACCGCGCGAGGCCAGCTGTTCTGCCACCGCGCGCGGCGCCAGCCCCGCCACGGTGAAGAACGCCGTCGGCGCGCGCCGCGCGGCCTTGCCGTACAGGGTCACGTGCCCCATACCGGCCAGCCCGCCGAGGAGCCGGCCGAAGAGCGCGGCCTCGTACTCCTCGACCGCCGCCATGGAATCGACGATCCGCTCCCGCCGCGTCCCGGCACCGGAGCCGGCCAGCCCCGCCAGGTGCTCCACCGCGGCGGTCACGCCGGCCAGGTCGGCGAACGGCAGCGTGCCGCGCTCGAACCGGTACGGCACCTCGTCGGACGACGGCGCGAGCTTGTCCGGGTGCAGCGTCCCGAGCAGCGCCGGCGAAGCGACCACCGCGGCGACATGCGGGCCGGCCCACTTGTAGGCGCTGGTCGCGTAGAAGTCAGCGCCCAGCGCGGCCACGTCCACCGGCATGTGCGGGGTGGCGTGCACGCCGTCGACGTAGCAGAGGGCGCCGGCCGCGTGCGCGAGGCCGGCGATCGCCGCCACGTCGGGGCGCGTCCCGATCACGTTGCTCGCCGCCGTCACCGCGACCAGCTTCGTCCGCGGGCCGACCAGCTCCGCGTACTGCGCCACGGGCAGTTCCCCGGTCGCCACGTCGACCTCCGCCCAGCGGACGACGGCCCCGGCCCGGGAAGCGGCCTGCACCCACGGGCGGACGTTGGCGTCATGGTCGAGCCGGGACACCACGATCTCGTCACCGGGCGCCCATCCCTTCGACAGCGCGCCCGAGATCCGGTATGTGAGCGCGGTCATGCTCGGCCCGAGGATCACGCCGGCCGCCTCGCCGCCGACCAGGTCGGCCACGGCCTGGCGGCACCGCGCCACGATGTCCCCGCTGCGCCCGCTCGCCGCGAACGCGCCCCCCGTGTTCCCGATGCCTGCCCGGTACGCCGCGGCGATCGCGTCGATGACCGCGGCCGGGACCTGCGTCCCGGCCGCTCCGTCCAGGTACGCGTGCCCGTCCCGCAACGCCGGGTAGCAGGCCCGGGTACGGGAGACGTCGAAGGTCGCAGGCATGGCGCACTAGGATACACGCTCGCCGGAAAATGAGGTGACAGCCCGCCCGGCGCGAATTACGCTCCGCCTGGTGTCCTCCCGCCCAGTCGCCGCCCTCTGGCGGCTGCGCCCGTACCTGCGCCCGTACCGATGGCAGCTGGCCGCGATGACCGCCGCGGCGATCTGCGCCGAGGGCGCGGAGATCGCGATCCCCCTGCTCACGAAGTCCGTCATCGACGGCGCTATCGCCCACCGCGAGCGGGGCCTGCTGATCCCGCTCGGGCTGGCCGCGATCGGCCTCGGCGCGGGGGCGGCCATGCTGAACCTGATCCGCCGCTGGGTGCAGGGCAACGCCGTCGCCGGCATGGAGAAGACGATCAGGGACGACCTGTATCAGCACCTGCAGCGGCTCGACCCGGCGTTCCACGACGAGTGGCAGTCCGGTCAGCTGCTGTCCCGCGCCACTACGGATCTGTCGTCGATCCGCCGGTTCGCCGGGTTCGGCGTCGTGTTCCTGTTCATCTCCGTCATGACGTTCGCGGCCGTGACCGCCCTGCTCATCAGGCTGAACTGGTGGCTCGGCCTGATCACCGGCTGCATGTTCGCGCCGGTGCTGGCGTTCTGCACGCGGTTCGAGCGCCGGTACAAGGTGCTCTCCCGCCGGGTGCAGGACGCCGAAGGCGACCTGACCACGCTGATCGAAGAGGCGGCGGCCGGCGTGCGGGTGCTGAAGGCGCTCGGCCGGGCTCCCGAGGCCGCCGCGGGCCACCTGGCGCAGGCCGCCGGGGTCTACCGCACCCAGGTCGCCAAGGCCCGCCTGCTCGGCGGGTTCTGGGCGGTGCTCGACCTGATCCCCAACGCCGCGATCGCGCTCATCGTGGTTCTCGGCGCGGTCGCGGTCAGCCATCGCACCCTGACCCTCGGCGGGCTGGTGGCCTTCATCACGCTGGCCCTGCAACTGGTGTGGCCGATCGAGGCGCTCGGCTACGTGCTCGCCTCCGGGGAGGAGGCGGCGACCGCGGCCCAGCGCGTGCTGGAAATCTTCGACACCCCGCCGACGATAAAAGACAAGACCGGTCATCCCGAACGGCCGGCCGTCCTGCGCCAGCGGGAAAGCAGCCAGCGGGAGAGCGGGGTGGCGCCCGCCCAGGGCCGCCGGCGCCGCGCGCACCTGCGCTTCGAACACGTCGCGTTCACCTACCCGGGCAGCCGGAAGCCCGTTCTGCGCGATGTCGAGCTCGACCTGGCCCGCGGCGAGACGCTGGTGCTCGCCGGCGCCACCGGGTCGGGCAAGACGACCCTGCTGCAGCTGGTGCCCAGGCTCGCGGACGTGACCGGCGGCCGCGTGCTGCTCGGCGGCACCGACGTGCGGGACATCCCGCTGGCGGCGCTGCGCGCCGCGGTGGGCTGCGTGTTCGAGGAGGCCACGCTGTTCTCCGCGAGCGTGCGGGAAAACGTCACGTTCGGCGCGGCGGACGCGTCCGAGGAGGAGATCGAGGCGGCGCTGACCGCCGCGCAGGCGAGGTTCGCCTACGACCTGCCATGGGGCCTGGAGACGCGGATCGGCGAACAGGGCATGGCGCTGTCCGGCGGCCAGCGGCAGCGGGTGGCGCTGGCCCGCGCCATCCTCGCCAGGCCGGAGGTGCTGATCCTCGACGACCCGCTGTCCGCGCTGGACGTGCATACCGAGGAACGGGTGACGCGGGCGCTCGGCGAGCTGCTGGCCGACGTCACGGCGCTGGTCGTGGCGCACCGGCCGTCCACGGTCGCGCTCGCCGACCGGGTGGCGCTGCTGGCGGGCGGGGTGATCGCCGCGGTCGGCAGCCACGGCGAGCTGATGGCCACCCAGCCGGCCTACGCGGCGCTCATGTCGATGGAGGTACACCCATGACGGCCGATGCGGCCAGCCGGGCGGACGAGGCCGGTCACCGGGGCGCGGACCAGCCGTCCGCGAATCGTCAAGCCGCGAATAGCCAGGCATGGCGCGGTATAGCTGCCGAGCAGGCCGGCGAGGTCCCGGCGCCGCTCGCGGCGCTGCTGCGCAGGCGCAGCCGGCGGCTGCTCGCCGGCCTGCTGCGGCCGTACCGGCGGAGTGTCGCGTGGACGGCCGCGGCGATCGTGGTCGCGTCGCTGGCCGCGCTGGCCGGGCCGTGGCTGGTCGGCATCGCGATCGACAACGGCATCCCGCCGGTGCTGACGTCCGGGGATCCGGTGCCGCTGCTGCGCATCGCCGCGCTGTTCGCCGCCACCGTGGCGCTCCAGGCGATCGCCACCAGCATGTTCGTCACGATGACCGGCCGGGTGGGCCAGTCGGTGGTGCTCGAACTGCGCCGCCGCCTGTTCTGGCACACGCTCCGGCTGCCGGTGGCGTTCCACGAGAGCTACACCTCGGGGCGGGTGATCTCCCGGCAGACGTCCGACATCGAGGCGATCTCCGCCTTGTTCGAGGAGGGCCTGGACTCGCTGATCTCGGCGGCGCTCACGCTGGTCCTCGTCGGCACGGGCATGCTGCTGCTGGACTGGCCGCTCGCCCTGGTGGTGCTCGCCGGGTTCGTCCCGCTGACCTGGCTGAGCGCCTGGTTCCGGCGCGAGTCCGCGGTCGCCTACCGGCGCATCAGGGAGGCCAACGCGCTGGTCATCGCGGTTTTCGTCGAGACGTTCAGCGGCCTGCGCGCGGTCCAGGCGTTCCGGCGGGAGCGGCGGAACGCCGAGATCTTCGGCGCCCTGTCCGGGGACTACGCGAATGCGAGCAGGCGCGCCTCGCGGCTGATCGCGGTCTTCGGCCCGGGCATATCGCTGGTGGCCAACGTGATCATCGGGGTCGTGCTCTGCTACGGCGGGCTGCGGGTGATCGACGGCGACATCAAGGTCGGCGTGCTGGCCTCGTTCCTGCTGTACTTGCAGCGGTTCTTCGACCCGCTGCAGGACGTCTCGCAGTTCTACAACTCGTTCCAGGGCGCCGCCTCGGCCCTGGAGAAGATCTCCGGCGTCCTGGAGGAAGAGCCGTCGGTCGCCGAGCCCGCCGCCCCCGCGCACCTGCCGCCCGCGGCGGGCGGGCGCCGCGTCCGGTTCGAGTCGGTGCGGTTCGGCTACCGGCCGGCCGGCCCGTGCCAGCAGGAAAGCCGGGCAGCCGTGCTTCCCGGGCTGGACCTGGACATCCCGGCCGGGCAGACGGTCGCCCTGGTCGGCGAGACCGGGGCGGGCAAGACCACGGTCGCCAGGCTCCTCGCCCGGTTCTACGACCCGGACGCCGGGCGGGTACTCCTGGACGGCGTCGACCTGCGCGACCTGCCGGACCGGGTGCTCCGGCAGGAGGTCGTGCTGATCACCCAGGAGAGCTTCCTCTTCGAGGGCACGGTCGCGGAGAACATCAGGCTCGGCCGGCCGCGGGCCTCCGACGCCGAGGTCGAGGCGGCCGCCCGGGCGATCGGCGCGCACGAGTTCATCACCGCCCTGCCCGACGGCTATGCCACCAGGGTCGGCAAGCGCGGCGGCAGGCTGTCGGCCGGCCAGCGCCAGCTGATCTCCTTCGCCAGGGCGTTCATCGCCGCCCCCGGCGTGCTCGTGCTCGACGAGGCGACGGCGCTGCTCGACATCCCCGGCGAGCGTCTGGTCCAGGCGGCGCTGCGGACCGTGCTCGCCGGCCGGACCGCGGTGATCATCGCGCACCGCCTGTCCACCGTCGCGATCGCGGATCGCGTGCTGGTCCTGCGGGCCGGCCGGATCATCGAGGACGGCTCCCCCGCCGACCTGCTCCGCGGCGACGGCGAGTACGCCGGCCTGCACGCCCGCTGGGCCGCCAGCCTGGCCTAGCGCCGGACTCGCGGCAAGATCGCGGGCGGCACGCGGGCTTCGCCCAGCGCGGCCGGGCAGCATGCCGCCGGCGGCCCCGGGGACGGCACCGGGAGCGGGCCGGCCTTCCTCCTTCAGTCCCCGCCGGTCAGCCTGGCCTGCGCGTCCTGTCCGCGCGGACCGCGCCCGCGCGCGAGCCGCTGGCGCCTGGCATGCCCGCTTCGCCGGGCCCGGCGCGCGCCGGCTTCACCGCCCGGCGGGTCCGGCGGCGCGGCTGACGGGGGGGCGATGGTCGCGCGCAATGGCAGTTCCCTGATCAGCAGGGCAAGGACGAGGGCGGCTGCCATCACCGCGGCGGCGGCGAGGAAGGCGATGTCCAGCGCGCTGGTGAAGCCCTGCCTGAAGGGCTGGGCGAGGACCGGGCCCAGGCGGGGGAGGAACGCGGTGTCGTTCAGGGCGGCCTGGCTGCCGGATGAGGCCAGGCGCAGCAGCCCGGCCTGCCCGGGTTCCCGGGACGCCGCGGCGCGGAAGGCGGGGGCGGTGCCCGCGGCCGCGTAGGCCGTCCTGATCGCGGCGCCGGCCGTGGAGTAGGCGATGGACAGGAACACGGCCGCGCCCGCGGTGCTGCCTATCTGGAAGAAGAACGTGTTGGATGAGGTGGCGACGCCGAGGTCGGCCTGGGGCAGCGCGTTCTGCATGGACAGCGTGATGGTCTGCGTGTACAGGCTGCCGCCCGCGCCGAGCAGGAACATCGCGGTCTCGGTGCAGGGAAGGGGCGTCCGGGCGGTCAGCGGCCACAGCAGCAGCATGCCGGCCAGCATCAGGACCGCTCCCGTTACCGGCAGGATCTTGTAGCGGCCGGTCCGGGAGGTGTACTGGCCGGCGATCACCGAGAAGGCGAGGGTGCCCGCGACCTGAGGCAGCGTGAGCAGGCCCGCCTCGGCAGGGGTGTACCCCCTGACGAGCTGCAAGTACAGCGGCAACAGGGCGATGCTCGCGTACATCCCGGTCGTGCAGGCCAGGGACTGCCCGGCCCCGACGGCGAACCCGCGGGTGCGGAAAAGCCGCAGGGTCAGCAGCGCGCTGTCGCCCGCGCGCCGCTCCGCGATCAGGAACGCGGCGGTTCCCAGCGCCCCGGCCGCGTAGCAGGCCGCCGAGGCCGGCGCGCCCCAGCCCCAGGCCTGCCCGCGGTCGGCGACGAGCAGCAGCGGGACCGCCGCGATCATCAGGGTCAGCATGCCGGCCAGGTCGAGGCGGCGCCGGCGCCGGCGCTGCTGGGGCGCCCGCAGCGCCGACGTCACGACGGCACAGGCGGCGAGGCCGGCGGGGAGGTTGATCAGGAAGATCCACCGCCAGCCGTCCACGCCCAGCAGCGTGCGCTGCCCGGCTAGCGCGCCCCCGGTCGCCGGCCCGGCGAGGCTGGCCGCGGCGTAGGTGGCGACGAAGTAGCCGCCGTATTTCGCGCGCTCCCGCGGCGGGACGACATCCCCCAGGACCGCCGAGGTCAGCGCGAGGATGCCGCCGGCGCCGACGCCCTGGACGGCACGGAAGGCCGCGAGCATGGGCATCGACGCGGCGAACGCGCACAGCACGGACCCGGCGAGGAAGGTGGCGATGGCGGCCAGGAACAGCGGCTTTCGGCCGTGGGTGTCCGACAGCTTGCCGTAGACCGGGATGGAGACCGTCGAGGTGATCATGAACGCGGTCCTCACCCACGCCTGCGCGGTGAGCCCGTTCAGGCTCTCGCCGATCCGGTACATCGCCACGGCCACGACGGTCGAGTCGAGCGACGCGACGAAGGTGGCGAGCATCAGCCCGGCCAGGACCGCCCGCAGCCGGCGTCGGCCGCAGCCCTCCGGCAGGGTCATTTATGCTCCTTGCGGTTGTCAGGATGTCCCTTGGCGCCGCTCATTAGAGCGGAGCGCGCCCGGGGGTGTCCAACAGCCGACACGCCGATGAGAGACAACCGGGGGTTGTTGATGGAGCTGGACCTCGGTGCCGTCAGGGCCTTCCTCGCCGTCGTCGACGAGGGCCATTTCACCGGGGCGGCCGATCGCCTGGGCATGACCCAGCAGGCCGTGTCCAAGCGGATCGCCAGGCTGGAATCCGGCCTGGGCGTGCCGCTGCTGAACCGCTCCCGCGCCGGGGCCGCCCTGACCGAGGACGGCGCCGCCTTCCTCGGTCAGGCGCGGGCGCTGATCGGTCTCGCCGACCAGGCCACCGGGATGCTCCGCGCCCGCCGCCGCGCCCTCCGCATCGACGCGCTCGCCCCCGACGCGGCTCCGCTCGGCATGGCCCGGGCCTTCTACGAGGCCAGCGGCGCCGAGGTCGACATCATCGTCTCCCGCGGCACCGTCTCCCGGCCGTCCGCGCTCGCCGACGGCTCGCTCGACGCGGCGTTCGGCCGGGCCACGGGGAGCCTCCCGGCGGGGATCGAGCGTATCCCCGCCTGCCTGGAGCCGCTGTACATCCTGGTCGGCCGCGGACACAGGCTCGCCAGGCGCAGGCACGTGCCGATGGCCGAACTGTCGGGCCTGACGGCGTGGATGCCCGGCAACGCCCGGGACAGCGAGTGGGCAGAGTACTACCGGTTCCTCAGCGCCGACTTCGGCGTCCAGATCGACACCTCCGGCCCGGTCTTCGGCCGTGACCACCTCATAGAGAAGATCGGGAGCTCGCAAGACCTCCTCATGTTCGCCGCCAGGACCCAGCTTTCCGGCCGCCCGGACATCGTCCATGTCCCTGTCACCGGTCCGGCGCCGGTATACCCCTGGTCCCTCATGTGGCACGAGGCGAACCGCCATCCGGCGCTGCCGCTGCTCATCGCCCAGGTGAAAGTCCGCTACCGCCCCTACGACCCCCGGAGCCAGTGGCTGCCCGCCCCCGACCGCCCCCTCTTCCCAGCCCGATCCCCTGGCTCAGGCCTTGCCCCGCCGCCGCTCGTCCGGGGGTGAGTCCCGTCCCGCCGCTTGTCCGGGGTGAGTCCCGTCCCGCCGCTCGTCCGGGGGCGAGTCCCGTCCCGCCTCTGGCGCGGCACGAGAGCGTGCGGCCGGGTCCGCGTCCGGCGCCCCCGATGTGCCCGGGGCCCGGAGACGGCGTAATCTACGATGCGGGATCGGCACCTGAGGACGGAGAGGGATGTACAAGGCTAGCCAGGAGGCGGCGGAAGAAGCACGCGGCGGACGTCGCCGCGGCCGCGGAACGCGGCAAGCTGCTCGACGCGGCGCGCGCCGCGGACAAGGCGCTGCGGGAGGCGGAGGCACGCCGCGCCCCGGTCACCGAACTGCACCGGCTGGCCAAGGAACTCGACGCGGCGCTCACCGCGGCGATGCGGGCCGCCTACGCCGCGCAGCGGGCCGCGATCGGCCCGCGCGGCTACGAGGACCGGATCTACGCGCGCAAGGCCAAGGCCAAGCCCGAGATCCGCGCGCTGACCGCGGAGGCCGAGCGGCTGCTGACGCTGCGCGAGAACCACCGGATGAACCATATTCCCGAGGTCCCCCGCGAGCCGGCCGTCTAGAAGCCGCGCGGGAGCGAGCGCGGCCCCGTCACGCCGGCTACATTAGGGCCCGTTATCGCGCGGAGCGCGGCGCGATCCCGGCCGTCATCGTGCGAGCGGGCGGGCCCTGGCATGCCTGAACCATCGCCCCGGCCTGCGCGTATCACTATTCGGGAAATCTCCGCCCCGCGTGCCGGCGAGTCCCTTGCGCGGCGCGGCGGGGCGCGGCAAAGTTGATATAAGTGGTCTAGGCCACTTGGCAGGGTTGCCAGGGCCAAGTGGTAAGGACCGTGGTCTGCTGAGAAACGCCAGGAGGCACTGACATGTGCCCGCACACTCCGCCCTGTCCGGATGCCTCGGCACCCGACCGCGAGGCGGCGCACACGATAGCCAGTCACCCCGAGCAGGGTTGGAGCCTGCTCTGCAACGGTGTCGTGATCTTCGAGGACACCGGTGAGCTGCTGCCGGACGGCGCGATGATCGCACCGCATCGTCCGACCTACCACGTCCGTCGGGCGCCCGCTGCCTGAGCCGGGCGGATAAGCGGGGGACGGCCGCCTGTCCGCGGCCGAGGCCGGGGATCATGCTCAGCCATCCGGCGACCGCATCACGGATCGCCTGGGGGTTCTTCGAGAGGGCATGAGTCTCCCCGGGGAGCACCACGACGCGGGTCGCGTCGTCCGGCTCGGGCACGCCGAAGGGGTCGCGGTCCCCGTTCAGCACCAGAACGCTCGTCCCGGCGGAGCGCAGTTCGCCGTCCCGGGACTTGTCCGGCCGCCCGGGCGGGCGCAGCGGGAACGCCAGGGCGATCACGCCTTCCGCGTCCAGCTGCCGTGCCGTGCGGCAGACGACACGCGCTCCGTTGCTCCGGCCGCCCTGGATGAGCGGGAGCCGCGCCTCGTTCAGCGCCGTGACGATCTTTGACCACGCGGCGTCCTGCCTGGCCGGGGACCCGGGCGCGCGGGCGCCCCGGACCCGGTACGGCTGCGTGACCAGCGCCGTCATGCCGCCGCACGCGAGCACGGCGTCCCTGACCGCGAGCACGTCCGGCGTGTCCGGCGTGCCGCCCGATCCGTGGGTCAGCACGGCCAGGAAGGCCGGCCGCCGCGACGGCGTCTCCATCGTCACGCGGGCCGGCCCCGCGCTGGTCATGATCTCCATGGTGTGCACCGTACCGGCTCGCGGGCGGGCGCTAGCCGGCGGCGGCAGCCGGCGGCACGGCGTAGACCGCCGCGAGGTCGTCGTCGGCGTGGCCCGCGCTGGCGGCCCGCCGCCAGCGCGGCAGCAGCGCCTCGGTAAGGGCCAGTTCGGTGTCGCGCTCCCGCGCCGCGTCGAGGGCGAGCCCGGCGTCCTTGATCGCGTGCTTGAGCGCGAAGGCGGGGCGGAAGTCGCCGGCCAGCATGGCCCGGGCCTTCTGCACCATGTACGGGGTGCCGAGCGGTGTGGCGCGCAGCAACTCGACGATATCAGCGGGGTCAAGCTCAAGGCCCTTGGCGAAGGTGAGCGCCTCGGCCGTCGCCTCCACCAGGTCAACGAGCAGGGCGTTGAGTACCAGCTTGGCCCGGCTCCCCGCACCCGCCTCGCCCAGCCAGACGGTGGAGCGGCCGAGCGCTCCGAAGACCGGGGCGAGCTTGTCCTGCACGCCGGCCGGGCCGCTGGCCAAGATGACCAGGTCGCCGCTCCGGGCAGGTCCCTCGCTGCCGGAGACAGGGGCGTCTACGTAGCTGATCCCGCATGCCGCGGCGAGGCCGGACAGCACGCCGGTCCACCGCACGCCCACCGTGCTCATCTGAACCCAGATCTGCCCGGGAGCGGCACCGTCGAGGCCGCCTTCGGGGCGGTCCATCGCGGCGCGCACCGCCGGGCCGTCGGACAGCATGGTGATCACGATGTCCGCGCCGCGGGTCGCGTCCGCGGGCGTCGCCGCGGGGACGCCGCCCGCCGCGGCGAAGACGCGGGTGCGGCTGAGCGTCCGGTTCCACACCCGCACGTGAAAGCCGGCACGGACCACGTTCATCGCCATGGGCAGCCCCATGCGCCCGAGGCCGAGGAACGCGATCGTCGGTTCGCTGGTCATCATCGTCTCCTGCTGGAAGGCAATTCCTTGCCTCCTCGTCACCTTGCCTTTTCGTCACCTTGCCTTTTCGTCAACAAGGCGCGGCCAGCGGACCCTAGCAGCGTGGTGATAGATCTTCGTGCTGCGCGCCAGCAGGAAAGGCGATAACCGGCTGACCGGACGCTGCGGCGTATGCGCCCCGCCACAGTAACGATCACCGCCCGATTGGGGCCGCGCGCAGTCTTCCGCGCGGCGCCCGCCGGGGACGTTGACCCCCTTTACCGGCAAATTTACGCTCAATGCGCGCATGATCACTCACGCGCCGAGTCACCGACGGAGGTGGTCGGGCAGATGGGCAGCGACGGGCACGGCACGCGGGAGCGCGCCGGAATGTCACGGCGGGCGGTGCTGAGGACCGGGGCGGTGACTGGCGCGGCGGCGGGGAGCATGGCGGTGACCGGCACAGCCGCGGCAGCCGCGCCGGGGCCGGCGGCGGGCGGCAGCGGCGGCGGGGACCGGCGGACGTCCCCGGCCGGGGACCTGATCTTGTACAACGGCAGGATCCACACGATGGACGGCTCCGGGACCGTGGCCAGCGTGATCGCGATCCGCGACGGCTTCATCGTCTACGTGGGCGACAGCCTTGGCGCCGCCCAGCATCAGTTCACGACCTGGCCGCGGGCCATTGACCTGCGCGGCCGGATGGCGATACCGGGCATTATCGACTGCCACAACCACATCGTGCTGATGGGCAACCGGCCGGGGCACCACACGCCGCTGGAGAACGCGTACTCGATCGCCGATGTCCAGGCCATCTACGCGGCCCGCGCGGCGACGCTGCCGCCGAGCCCGCACCCGCCGGCCAGCGCCGACGACTTCATCACCACGATCGGCGGGTTCAGCCCCAACCAGTTCAGGGAGACCCGGCTGCCGACCCTGGCCGAACTCGACGCGGCCGTCCCCGGCCACCCGGTCTACATCTCGGCCGGGTTCACCGGGCCCTCGGTGACCAACACGCCCGGCAAGGCGTTCTTCGAGAACGTGGCGCCGCCGGTCGGGCCGGTCCCCGTCGGCGCCGACGGGTCGATCGCGCCCTCCGGGTTCACCACGCCCGGGCCGACGGGGCAGGCCACCCTGGCGCTGCGGCAGACGCTCACCTTCGACGCCCGCAAGCGCAGCGTCCGGGACGCGATGGCGTACGCGGTGAGCGTCGGGGTGACCACGCACCTGGACCAGGGCGCGTTCCAGGCGACCAACACGCCGGTCGACGGGTCCGCGCACGAGAACAACTTCACGATGCACCTGCCGTTCCTCGCGGTGTACGCCGAGGGAGAGCAGCGTGACGTGGAACCGGTGAGCGAGGGCCTCATCCGGCTGCGCGTGAACTTCCTGCTGTGGGACAGCGATCCCGCGGTGCCGATCGCGACGAACCGCATCCAGAACGCGTTCCCGTTCTTCGGCAACGACCTGGTGCGGACCGGCGCGGCCGGGGAGTTCCTCGCCGACCCGTTCCGGTACTACGCCGGCGGCAACCAGGTCTGGATGAACGCGGCGCTCGCGGCGGCGCGCGCCGGGTGGCGCGCCGAGGTGCACTCGCTGACCCCCACCGACTTCCAGACCGAGATCGCCGGGTTCGAGGCGGTCAACGCGCACGTCCCGATCACCGGCCTGCGCTGGGTCGTCGCGCACGTGCCGTTCATCACCGCGGACTACGCCGCCCGGCTCAAGGCGGTCGGCGGCGGGGTGAACCTGACCCCCTACGAGTACTTCAACACCGCCAACCCGGGCGGGCCGCCGTACCGGATGCTGGTGGACAGCGGCATCCCGGTGGGGCTGAGCTCGGACGGCATGCAGATCGCCCCGATGAACCCGTGGATCCACGCCTATTACGCCACCACCGGCATCAACGCGCTCGGCCACCAGATCAACCCCGGACAGCAGCTGACCAGGGCCGAGGTGCTCGAGCACTTCACGAGCGCGAACCGCTGGTTCCTCGGCGGGCAAGACGAGGACCTGCTCGGGACGCTGGAGGTGGGCAGGCTCGGGGACGTGGTCGTGCTGAGCGAGGACTACTTCGCGGTGGCCGACGATGACCTGAAGAAGCTGCACTCGGTGCTGACCGTGCTCGGCGGGCGGGTGGTGCACGAGGGCGGGATCCGGTACTGGGCCTGAGCGGCGGCCGCCCCATGTCCGGCGCGGCCATGTCCGGCGCGGCCATGGCTGGCCGCGCGGCCGGCGGCGCGCACGCCGATGTGCGCCCGCTGCTGACGCGCGGCCGGCTCGTGACGGTGGACGGGCATCCGATCTGCGCCGAGTGCGGCACCGCGGTAGCGCCCGCCGACGCCGGGCGCTGGCGGCACGTGCCGCCGGGGCGGCCGTACCCGCTCAGGTCACGGTGGTTCGCCCCGGTGACCTGGACGGAACTGCGGAGGCTGCGGACCTACCGCGAGTTCACCGCGCGTTACCCGTGGACCGTCAGGCCCGAACTGTGCGGCGGTGCCGTCACCGCCGAGGCCGACTGGCTCGAAGGGGTCCGCCGGCTCCGCGAGTACCATGCCATGCTCGCCGCGGTCCGGCGCGAGCGCGCCCGTCCCGGCAAGAACCCGCTCCTGGACCTGGTGCGGGTGCTCGCGGGAGGCCGCGATCTCGCGTGGCCGGTGCCCGGCGGGCTCGGCAACGTGCTTGACCTCCCGTCCCGGCGGCGGGAGCTTGCCGCGCTGTTCGCCTGGGCGATCCCGGGCGACGGCGCGCTCGCGGTGCTCGCCCGGTACGGTCCGCTCCTGGAGTGCGGGGCCGGGACCGGCTACTGGGCGGCGCTGCTGCGGGCGCGCGGTGCGGACATCGTGGCCTGCGATCTGGCGCCGGGACACAAGCCGTGGACGCCGGTGCGGCGGGCGGATTCGATCACCGCGGTCAGGCGGCACCGGGACCGGGCGCTCTTCTTGTGCTGGCCGCCGCACGACGACGACAGCGCCAGCTATGCGGCGCTGCGCGCGTACCGCGGCGACGTCTTCTGTTACGCAGGCGGCGGTCCCGACGGGCCGACCGGGACCGTACGGTTCCACCGGGAGCTGACGCTGAACTGGCACCCGGTGGAGCAGGCCGCGCTGCCGAACTGGCCGGGCCTGCGTGACCGGCTCGTCGTCTACCGGCGGAACCCGGTCCGGCGGCCGCTCGTCCAGCGCGACCGGTGCGCTAGCTGCCGCCGGTTCGTGCCGACCGGCTCGGCTGGCCGGTGCGACTGGTGCTTCGCCCGGCGGCCGCCGGCGATGGCGCTGCGCGCGGGCGGGCTCCGTGTGGAGTATCCGCAGGAGGTCGTCGACGCGATGCCGCGCGGATTGCGGCTGGCGTTCGAGCGGAGCCCGTCCGTGACATGGCCGGCTCCTGGCCCGCGCCCGGCCGGGAGCCAGGGCGCGTCCGGGCCCGGCGAGTTTCAGCGGCCGGGCGGGGCGGCGGGGCGGGGCGGCCGGCTTGACGCCGGGAGGCACCACGGTCCGTTATGAGGAAAGAAGGGGCTTGAGGAACTGCCCGGTGTAGCTCTTCTCGTTGGCGGCCACCTGCTCGGGGGACCCCGTGGCGACGACGGTGCCGCCGGCGGAGCCGCCCTCGGGCCCCATGTCGATGATCCAGTCCGCGGACTTGATCACATCCAGGTTGTGCTCGATGACGATCACCGTGTTGCCGCCCTCGACCAGCTTGGTGAGGACGCCGAGGAGCTTGCGGATGTCCTCGAAGTGCAGGCCGGTGGTCGGCTCGTCGAGCACGTAGATCGTCCGGCCGGTGGACCGGCGCTGGAGCTCGGAGGCGAGCTTGACGCGCTGCGCCTCGCCGCCGGACAGCGTGGTCGCGGGCTGGCCGAGCCGCACGTAGCCGAGGCCGACGTCGACCAGCGTCTTCAGGTGGCGGTGGATCGCGGGCACCGCCTCGAAGAACGCCGCGGCCTCCTCGATCGGCATGTCGAGCACTTCGGCGATGGACTTGCCCTTGTAATGCACCTGAAGGGTGTCGGTGTTGTACCTGGCGCCGTGGCAGACCTCGCACGGCACGTACACGTCGGGCAGGAACTGCATCTCGATCTTGATGGTGCCGTCGCCGGAGCAGGCCTCGCAGCGGCCGCCCTTCACGTTGAACGAGAACCGGCCCGGCTGGTAGCCGCGTACCTTCGCCTCCGTGGTGGCCGCGAACAGCTTCCTGATGTGGTCGAAGACGCCGGTGTAGGTGGCCGGGTTGGACCGGGGGGTGCGCCCGATCGGCCCCTGGTCGACATGCACCACCTTGTCCAGGTGCTGGATGCCGGTGACCCGGGTGTGCTTGCCCGGCACGGTGCGCGCCTGGTGCAGCTCTCTGGCGAGCACGCGGTAGAGGATGTCGTTGACCAGCGTCGACTTGCCGGACCCCGACACGCCGGTGACCGCGACCAGGCAGCCGAGCGGGAACGTGACGTCGACGTTCTTCAGGTTGTGCTCGGCGGCGCCCCTGACCACGAGCTCGCGGCCCTTCTCCGGCGCGCGGCGCTTGCGGGGAACCGGGATCTTCCTGCGGCCGGCCAGGTACGCCCCGGTCAGCGAGGTGTCGCTGGCGAGCAGGTCGTCGACCGTGCCCGAGACGACCACGTGGCCGCCGTGCTCGCCGGCGCCCGGGCCGATGTCCACCACCCAGTCCGCGGCGCGGATCGTGTCCTCGTCGTGCTCGACGACGATGAGGGTGTTGCCGAGGTCGCGCAGCCGCAGCAGGGTGTCGAGGAGCCGGTGGTTGTCCCGCTGGTGCAGCCCGATGGACGGCTCGTCCAGCACGTACAGCACGCCGACCAGGCCAGAGCCGATCTGGGTGGCGAGCCGTATCCGCTGGGCCTCGCCGCCGGCCAGCGTGGCGCTGGCCCGGTCGAGGGTCAGGTAGTCAAGGCCCACGTCGAGCAGGAAGCCGAGCCTCGCGTTGACCTCTTTCAGTATGAGGCGGGCGATCTGCCTGTCGCGCTCGGAGAGGTCGAGGTTGAGCAGGTTCTTGGCGAGCTCGCCGATGGAAACGGCACACAGGTCGGCGATCGACTTGCCGTCGACGGTGACGGCGAGGCTGACCGGCTTCAGCCGCGCGCCCTTGCACGACGGGCAGGGCACCTCGCGCATGTAGCCGGCGAACTTCTCCCGGCTGGAGTCGCTCTCCGCCTCGGCGTGCCGCCGCTCGACGTAGCCGATCGCGCCCTCGAAGTTCGTGTAGTAGGAGCGCTCCCTGCCGTACCTGTTCTTGTACCGGACGTGTACCTGCGCGTCGTAGCCCTTGAGGAGCGCTGACCGGGCCCTGGCCGGGAGCTTGCGCCAGGGCGTGTCCATCCGGAAGCCGATCGTCTCCGCCAGGGCCTCGACCAGCCGGCCGAAGTAGTCGCTGACGTGGCCGCCCGCCCAGGGGGCGATGGCGCCCTCGCTGAGCGATTTGTCCGGGTCGGGGACGATGAGCTCGGGGTCGACCTCCATGCGGGTGCCGAGGCCGGTGCAGTCCGGGCAGGCGCCCCACGGCGAGTTGAACGAGAAGCTTCTCGGTTCCAGCTCGTCGAACGAGAGGTCGTCGTACAGGCATGCCAGGTGCTCGGAGTACATCCGCTCGCGGTGGGGGTCCGTGTCGGGAAGGTCGACGAAGTCGAGGATGACGACGCCGCCGGACAGGCCGAGCGCGGTCTCGACGGAGTCGGTGAGCCGCCTGCGGGCCGTGTCCTTGACCGCGAGGCGGTCGACGATCACCTCGATGTCGTGCTTCTCGTACTTCTTCAGCGCGGGCAGGGCCGAGCTGGCCGCCTCGTCGAGGCGGATGATCGTGCCGTCCACCCGCGCCCGGGAGTAGCCCTTGGCCTGCAGTTCCCGCAGCAGCTCGCCGTACTCGCCCTTGCGGCCGCGGACCACCGGGGCGAGGACCTGGAACCGGGTGCCCTCCTGGAGTTCGAGGACGCGGTCCACGATCTGCTGCGGGCTCTGCCGCGCGATCGGCCGCCCGCACAGCGGGCAGTGCGGCTTGCCGACCCGCGCGAACAGCAGGCGCAGGTAGTCGTACACCTCGGTGATCGTGCCGACGGTGGACCGGGGGTTGCGGCTCGCCGCCTTCTGGTCGATGCTCACCGCCGGCGACAGCCCGTCGATGAAGTCCACGTCGGGCTTGTCCATCTGGCCGAGGAACTGCCGGGCGTACGCCGACAGGGACTCGACGTACCTTCGCTGCCCTTCGGCGAAGATCGTGTCGAAGGCAAGGCTGGACTTGCCGGACCCGGACAGCCCGGTGAACACGATCATGGCATCACGCGGCAGGTCGAGACAGACATCCTTGAGGTTGTGCTCGCGTGCGCCGCGAACGACAAGCCGGTCAGCCACTGCGCGCTCTTCCTCTTCGTCGTGGGGAGGGGCCACCATCGTAGCGGGGGGGTCTGACATTCCACCGGGGCCGGAACCGCCGGACCCCCAGGCATAGCGCCGCGGCGGCCGCTGTTATGCCCGGCCCCGGGCTGCTCCTCCGTCGGGCCAGCCGTGCCTTCAGCCTACGGCACCGCCGGGCCGCATGGCATGCGCCAGCGCGTTCGCGGCCGAAGGACGCGCCCCCGGGGACGGGCCGGGCCGGGCTATCATCGGGGCGATGAGGCGCAATCCGTCTACCGTGGTGGTCCTGGCCGGGCAGGCGTCCGAAGGGCTGATCGCCGCCGTGGGCAGGTCGATGAACGTGTCGCTGGTCCGGCCGGAGGATCCCGGCCCCGGTCCCGGGGACGGGATCGAGGCCGCCGCCGGGGCGCTGCGCCGGGCGGCCGGGATCTCGTCGCCTTACGTGCTGGTCGCGGCCGACCCGCTGGCGGCGGTCGCCGCCGAGTGGCGGGCCATGTGGGAGGTGTCCGCGCAGCCGCGCGGCGGCGAGGCGTTCGAGCTGCGGGCGGCGGAGGCGCTGGCCGCCTGGCGGGCGGGCCGGTTCGAGCTGCCCGACTACTACCTGGTGCTCGACCCGGCAGGCCTGCGCCAGCAGGAAGGCAGGAACGCCGGCCCGGCGGGGGCGGCCGGGCCGGCCGCCCCCGCCGCCCCCGCCGCCCCGGAGGGGCAGCGTCCGGACTTCTACCTGGGCCCGCTGCGTTCGGTGCGGCCGCACCGGGTGGCGGCCGTCGCGGCGGCCGAGCCCGCGCAGCAGGCCGCCGGGCTGCTGCGCGCGCTCGGCTCGCTGCGGCACGGCCGGTGGTGGCCGCCGCTGGATGAGGTCATCGACGTGGCGCGGCGGTTCTACCCGGGCGCACTCGCCGAGTCCGGGTCCGCGCTCGCGGCGGGAGAGCCCGCGCCGCGCGGCTAGCCGCGGCAGCGGCCGGGCCGGCTCCCGGATGTCAGACGCCCCGGGCATGACGGGCGCGTGGAAGCCACCGCCGTCAGGGGCAGCGCCCCGGGGCGGGCTGCCCGGCTGGTAAACCGGCTAGTAAAGCGGACGGTGGGCGGCCTGCCCCCGCCGTTCTGGGTGCTGTGGACGGGAACCCTCGCCAACCGGCTCGGCATGCTCGTCGGGCCGTTCATCGCGCTGTACCTGGGCAGCGCGCGGCACCTGTCGCCGGCCCAGGCCGGCGCCGTCCTCGCGGCGCCCGCGCCGCCGCGGCCGCGCGGGAGGTACAGGAGGCACAATGGGGTGTTCGGCCTGGCGTTCTCGCTCGGGTACCTGATCGCGCCGGCCGCCGGGACGCGGCGGCCGGCCCACGGGCGGCCTGCGCTCTGGCTGGCCTGCGCTCTGGCTGGCCTGCGCCGCGGCGTGCGGGCTGGCCGCGGCGCGGCAGCTCGCGCTCGGGCCGGCCATCCGGCGACGGGAACGGGCCGCGGGGGGAGGCACCCCGGTCCGTTCGGGATAGATTTCTCGCGTGAGCTACACAGGAGACGTGCGTGTCGGCGGGCCCGCGGACACGCGGGAGATCAACGGCCTGACGGTGACCAAGATCGCCGTGGGGCCGTACGAGAACAACGCCTACCTGCTCCGTGACGGCACCGGCCAGGGACTGCTGATCGACGCGGCCGCCGAGCCGGAGCGGCTGCTGGAGATGATCGGCGACACGCCGGTGCAGCGGATCGTGACCACCCACCGGCATCCCGACCACTGGCAGGCGCTTGAGCAGGTCCGCGCCGCGACCGGCGCGACGACGGTCGCGCATCCGGCGGACGCGCCGGGCATCCCGGTGCCGGCCGACGAACTCGTCGAGGACGGCGGCACGGTGCGGTTCGGCGACACGTCGCTGTCGGTCATCCACCTGGTCGGCCACACGCCGGGCAGCATCGCGCTGTGCTACCGGCCGGACGGCCCCGAGCCGCACCTGTTCACCGGGGACTGCCTGTTCCCCGGCGGCGTCGGCAACACGCAGCAGGACCCGGAGCGCTTCACCTCGCTGTACAACGGCGTGGTGGCGAAGATCTTCGGCCGGCTGCCGGACGCCACCTGGGTGTACCCGGGGCACGGGAAGGACACCACGCTGGGCGCGGAGCGGCCGCACCTGGCCGAGTGGCGCGAGCGCGGCTGGTAACCGAGCGGGCCGCGGCCAGCTGACGGGACGCCGGCCGGCTGGTAACCGGGCGGGCAGGCCGCCGCCCGGCTGGCTGGTAACCCGCCGAGCAGGGTGCGCCTGTGACGGATGGCCAGCGTGAGGAGGGCGGCGCCCGCGGCCTGGACGGGGTACCGGGCGATCAGCCCCGTGACGGACGGCTCGTCGAAGGGGCGGGGGCTGAGCACCGTGCCTTCGGCGTTGCCGGAGACGGCGGCGCCGAACAGGTCGTCGTAGAGCGGCGCGTCGATCACCACCGCCGTCAGCAGGTCGAGGGCGAACGTGAGCGGGTCAGCGCCGAGCCCGAGGCAGTACGCGCGGATGCGGCCGTCCCTGAGCGCGCCGGTCATCTGGTTCGCCAGCGGCCAGCGGCCGTAGTCGATCGGGGCGGCCTCGCTGCCGTGGTCCTCCCCGGCGCCGAGCAGTTCCTCGGCGAACTCGCGCAGCATGCCGCGCCACAGGTCGAAGTCGTTCGCCTCGTTCCACGGCGCTTCGCCGGACGGCTGGAAGATGCCGACCGGGATCACCTGGTACATGCCGCCCGCGTGGCCGACCCGCGCCGGGTCCCGCCAGTGCAGCGGGAACGAGGCGCTGCCCGTGGCCCGGTCGTGGCGCAGCGTCAGCGCGGCGATGGCCATGGCGGCCGGGCGGGCGCCCAGGTCGCAGGGGTCGCCGATCGCCGCCCGCAGCTTCAGGTCCGCCCGCGGGCCCAGCCGGGCGGCGGCGTACTCATGCCCGGCCAGGCCGCCGACGTCGACGGCGTCGAAGAAGCGGCCCCGGGTGAACGTCAGGTGCGGGCCGGCGCCGGCCAGGTCCGCTTCGGTTAGCCGGTAGATGGTGCGGTTCTCGAAGATGGCGGGCGCCGCGAGGCTCCTGACGACCTGCGAGTAGCGGTCGTAGCGGCTCCCGTCGCCGCGGCGCGGCAGCAGGTCCGGCGCCACGGCGGCGGCGTCGGGCACGGCCGGCGGCGGCGCCTGCGGGCGGAACTCCAGGCGGATGCCGGCGAGCGGGACAGGGGCCGCCGGCCGCCACGCGGGAGCCGCGAGCAGCGGGGTGCCGTCCACCCGTGCCGCGGGCGGGTACCCGCCCGCGGCACGGACCGCCAGCTCATGGCGGTTGCGGCGCAGGTAGGCGTTGACGCGCAGCCACTCCTGTTCGGAAGGGGTGCGGGCGCTTTCGGAGGGGCTGCGGGCGCTTTCGGAGGGGCTGCGGGCGGCGCGGCTGGCGCGCGCCGCGTGGCGGGTCTGGTGGGCGTGCTCGCGGGCGATCATGGGGTCCCGTCCGTCGGGGGCAGGTCAGCACTCCGATGCTCCCATGCCGCCGTGGTCCGATGCTCCCATGCCGCCGTGGCGCGTGTGGCGCCACCCGCGCCGCCCGGCCGCCGGGCGCCTGGCCGTGGCCGCCGGCCCGCCCGGCCGCCGGACCCGGGGCAGTCGCCGGCCCCGGGGCGGCCCCGCGGCTCGCAACGCCGTGCGCGCTCTTGCGGCTTGCGAGGCGTATGCGTCGGATGAGACTCGCCAGCGTCCCAGGATAGTGAGCCAGTTATCAAAATTATCAAAAAA
>Ga0209061_1002482_pt1 | contig 23218 bp, 16 predicted proteins | sample Coa_R1_10_FD_187157 | JGI IMG/M metagenome (GOLD analysis project Ga0209061, IMG submission 187157) | Surface soil microbial communities from Centralia Pennsylvania, which are recovering from an underground coalmine fire - Coalmine... | ecosystem: Environmental > Terrestrial > Soil >...
ACGGCGCCCACCGAGAAGCCGTCCAGTAAGTATCCTAAAATGAGGAATTGAAAGTGGGTCGCTCACCAAAGCCAACATATCGTTTGGCACATCGGTATCCTAAAATGAGGAATTGAAAGACGGCTCCCCTCCCACATCATTGCTTGTTACCCCACAGCAGGTATCCTAAAATGAGGAATTGAAAGAAACCTGTACGCCGCGTAGACGGCCGCCGCCACCACGAGAAGTATCCTAAAATGAGGAATTGAAAGCTCGCCTCCACCTAGGGGTTTCAAAGCGAATTTAACCCCCGTATCCTAAAATGAGGAATTGAAAGCCTAATCGGGTTAGCCATAGGCGCCACAATAACAACTATAGTATCCTAAAATGAGGAATTGAAAGTAGAGGCTATGAGTGCCACAGCTACGAGGCCACCTATGTATCCTAAAATGAGGAATTGAAAGGTGCTTGGGAGCTCCACCTCTATCCCAAGGAGTGTGTATCCTAAAATGAGGAATTGAAAGAAGGAGGCACACGGGGATGAGTGACTGCGACGTCTGGGTTGGTATCCTAAAATGAGGAATTGAAAGAAGCTTCGCACAGACCCTCTACCGCTTCAGTAAACCTGGTATCCTAAAATGAGGAATTGAAAGTGATCTGGCCTCTCTCCCTAGCCTTAGAGGGCCAGTATCCTAAAATGAGGAATTGAAAGACACCCAGCGTCTAACGAATCCGCCGCGCCTGTGGCACCTGGTATCCTAAAATGAGGAATTGAAAGAAAAGGCGCATGAATACATATTCCAGCACAGAGTCGAGCGTATCCTAAAATGAGGAATTGAAAGACCGGAGCGATCCACCAAACCCACGCCGTCACCGTTGGTCGGTATCCTAAAATGAGGAATTGAAAGTTTAACTCGTATGCATTCTTTGCGAGCATACCTTACGGCGGGTATCCTAAAATGAGGAATTGAAAGTCATCTTCGTCGCCGCCATGGCCGCCCTACTCATACGTATCCTAAAATGAGGAATTGAAAGACATTACCTTTGTCAGAACTCTGTTCCAGGCTATCCAGTATCCTAAAATGAGGAATTGAAAGATAGGTCATTACTCCTTGGTACAAGTTCACCCGTCCTTATGGTATCCTAAAATGAGGAATTGAAAGAACACCTGAATTCAATGTGAGTACTTTTTAGCACCCCACAGTATCCTAAAATGAGGAATTGAAAGTCGAATGCGCGAGGATGGCGACAGCCTCCTCGAATGTGAGTATCCTAAAATGAGGAATTGAAAGGCACATTCACGAGGTAGGGTGGGGGCTCAGGTGTCCGGTATCCTAAAATGAGGAATTGAAAGGGCTGAACTCGTTGGTCATACCGATCTGGGGGCGCTCGTATCCTAAAATGAGGAATTGAAAGAACACTATGCTTGCTGGTCTTCGCCGCACTGGCACAGCTGTATCCTAAAATGAGGAATTGAAAGAGAACATGGCTTGTGAAGCGTTTGAGCGCCTGAACCATCTCGTATCCTAAAATGAGGAATTGAAAGACCTCCAAGGAGCCTCCCCCCAGGCGTACGCCCACCACGTATCCTAAAATGAGGAATTGAAAGTCTTCTGTGGTGGGCGGCCACACCACGACCTCCTGTATCCTAAAATGAGGAATTGAAAGTAGTGATGGCCACCGCTGCGAAGAAGCACGTAACAGTGTGTATCCTAAAATGAGGAATTGAAAGCACGAACCACTCATTCGCTTAACAGCATCAGAAGCATTTAGTATCCTAAAATGAGGAATTGAAAGAAGGCTTTGTGGTATTGTTCCTCAGTGATTACGTGTTTGTATCCTAAAATGAGGAATTGAAAGACACCACGCCGCCCTAGGTCACTCAGCACCCCAGCCTGTATCCTAAAATGAGGAATTGAAAGTAGACGCCCCCCGTGGATGCCCAGATTTGTGCGCCCGTCGTGTATCCTAAAATGAGGAATTGAAAGTCTTGGATGAGGAGCTGGAGCTGGCGAAGGAGGAGGCGAGTATCCTAAAATGAGGAATTGAAAGTTTTCCTGAAGAGGTGGGGTAAGTGGGTGTGTAGGCGGGTATCCTAAAATGAGGAATTGAAAGCACTCGATGACTATATCAGCATAATCATTGAAGTATCCGTATCCTAAAATGAGGAATTGAAAGAGGTAGAGTTCCCCCGCACGTATATCCAGCACGTCACGCGTATCCTAAAATGAGGAATTGAAAGTCGCCCTGCTCTTCGCCGGCGTCGGCTCCGCCGTGGGTATCCTAAAATGAGGAATTGAAAGCGTTCTGAAGCTCCGCCCTCCTCCTACGTATCGCCTCATGTATCCTAAAATGAGGAATTGAAAGGGAGGCGCACAAGCCTCTTCTCGCCTGTGATATCCCCAGCGTATCCTAAAATGAGGAATTGAAAGACTTCCATCCCCCTCTAACCCACATTCAACCCACGAATCCCGTATCCTAAAATGAGGAATTGAAAGGATATGGGTTCAAGCGCTACTTTCGATTTAAAGATGGTATCCTAAAATGAGGAATTGAAAGACGTGTTGCTGCCAATACTAGCCGTCCTTGGTATAGCTGGTATCCTAAAATGAGGAATTGAAAGAGTTCTATTTTCTTCAAACCGTTTTGGGTACTCATGTTTTGTATCCTAAAATGAGGAATTGAAAGAGTAAATAATTCCATAGCTCGTTTAAATCCCAGAAATCATGTATCCTAAAATGAGGAATTGAAAGTCACTAAGAGGGGAACAATAGATTTGAATCGTGCATGTATCCTAAAATGAGGAATTGAAAGCTTGATTCTTCTAAGCGTTCTTGCTAGATTGATTTGCCTGTATCCTAAAATGAGGAATTGAAAGAGTGTATAACTTCTAAGTATTTCACTTCTATTCTCAACCAGTATCCTAAAATGAGGAATTGAAAGTAAATATGGTACACACATAATTCCTTTTCTGAGGTATCCTAAAATGAGGAATTGAAAGTGAACCATACACCCATAATTATTACACCGTTAGTATCAGTATCCTAAAATGAGGAATTGAAAGTTTTCATTATACCCTTTTCTCAAAAAATTCAAGGCGTCTTGTATCCTAAAATGAGGAATTGAAAGAAAGGACATGTACATTAGGTTCTCTAATAACCGTGTATCCTAAAATGAGGAATTGAAAGATTTCTTCATAGGTTTCACCTAGCTTACCGTAAAGTGAGTTTGTATCCTAAAATGAGGAATTGAAAGCTATTGATTTCAGTGTTACCGCTAAGCATAGTTGTTGTATCCTAAAATGAGGAATTGAAAGCTATTATTAGGTATGAATAAGAAAAAATATGTTATCCTGGTATCCTAAAATGAGGAATTGAAAGAAGCACTTGCTGCGTTCTGGGTCGCCTCCCTGTGCGTATCCTAAAATGAGGAATTGAAAGTTGCTGTTCCCGAGTGGGTTGAGAAATCCTGGGTCGCCGGTATCCTAAAATGAGGAATTGAAAGGCTTTTCTCTGCTTTTCTTCAACCGCCCGCTTGATTTCGGGTATCCTAAAATGAGGAATTGAAAGTAATGTCTATTTTGTCCAAACGACCGTTAATGCTGTCACGTATCCTAAAATGAGGAATTGAAAGGCATGGTTATGGTGGGCGCTGGGCTCGGCGCGGGGTTAGGTATCCTAAAATGAGGAATTGAAAGTCGCCTCGAGCGCGCCCCAGATAACCGATATTACGCCCACGTATCCTAAAATGAGGAATTGAAAGTTTCCCTCGGCTATCACCCGCCCACATGGTTCCTACTGTATCCTAAAATGAGGAATTGAAAGAGGAGAGCGATGGATAAAGTCAACATCCAGCTCTCACAGCGTATCCTAAAATGAGGAATTGAAAGTTTCACGCCTCACCCGCCTCCTTGGGGAAACATGGCTTCTGTATCCTAAAATGAGGAATTGAAAGTGCTGGTGGTGAAGTTCTGGTGAGCGGCGTGCTCGGGTATCCTAAAATGAGGAATTGAAAGTGTATTTTCTGAGGGCTTCAAGCGTCTCATCACTCACGTGGTATCCTAAAATGAGGAATTGAAAGTACCCACATTTTGCGCATACTTCTCGGTGAAGCACCAGTATCCTAAAATGAGGAATTGAAAGAACACGAAGACTGTTAGGTTCACGGGGCCCGAGGACGCGGGTGTATCCTAAAATGAGGAATTGAAAGATACTCGTCTCCTTGAGGGTGTCCAATAGCGTGGCCACGGTATCCTAAAATGAGGAATTGAAAGCGACCCACTCACCCTGTGTTTTCCACACGTCTTAACCCCAGTATCCTAAAATGAGGAATTGAAAGGAGCAAGTGTTGAGGGGGAGGTGGGTTAGGCATGTGTGGTATCCTAAAATGAGGAATTGAAAGTTAGCGTGGCCGGAGGCTACGACCCCCAGTACATGGAGACGGTATCCTAAAATGAGGAATTGAAAGTTAATAACATTAAAGACTAATTCAAACTCTGATGGGTATCCTAAAATGAGGAATTGAAAGCCGACTTAATATCCGATTATAAACATAAAGCAAAACGTAAGTATCCTAAAATGAGGAATTGAAAGGTTGATGATATTTCGGCGTTGGTGTGGGCTTACTTGGCTGGTATCCTAAAATGAGGAATTGAAAGTTACTATATTGAAGTATCTTCTCTCTATTCTTCAGGTATCCTAAAATGAGGAATTGAAAGACCCACAACCTCGACGAGTGGGGCTCCTGGACTTCGCGGGTATCCTAAAATGAGGAATTGAAAGCCGTGATGTATACGCGCTTCGAGCACGAGTGGCATAGTATCCTAAAATGAGGAATTGAAAGTCATAGCGCCTAGGCGCGTGGAGTGGATGGGTAAATGAGTATCCTAAAATGAGGAATTGAAAGACAGAACGTTTAGCGGCGCCCAAATAAACCCTGTCACGTATCCTAAAATGAGGAATTGAAAGAGGGTGTCATCACAGTCAAACGCATACAGGTTACCCATTTGGTATCCTAAAATGAGGAATTGAAAGTTTATCCACTTTGCAAACAGCTGAGGGGCGTTACGATAAGTATCCTAAAATGAGGAATTGAAAGGGTAGAGTACTTTAAAGTCTCGCTGACCCACTAGTTGGTGTATCCTAAAATGAGGAATTGAAAGAGCAGTACTTTATGTCCATCTTCCCCTCCTCATAGTATCCTAAAATGAGGAATTGAAAGCACCCAAGCGTGTGCCCACGCCGAGAAGTGCGCGTGTATCCTAAAATGAGGAATTGAAAGTATCTCGACGATTGTCCTTGTTATCCCTTGTGGTGGTATCCTAAAATGAGGAATTGAAAGACAGACCACTACAACCATTTATCTTAAGGTATCTTGTATCCTAAAATGAGGAATTGAAAGAAGCTTTCTTACTTTTCAGTGCTGCTAAGTTTAACCGTGGTATCCTAAAATGAGGAATTGAAAGATTCCCTCACCTTTCACCTTCACATTAGATGGTACAAAAAGTATCCTAAAATGAGGAATTGAAAGAATATGCCGAAAACCCCGGGCTGTGCCCCTGAATTATATGTATCCTAAAATGAGGAATTGAAAGTAACAGTGCCCGCCTCCTCAGGCCTGTTCTGGGGCGCGGTGGTATCCTAAAATGAGGAATTGAAAGTGGCCTGCTCATTGTAGAGTGTCTGCTCGTTCTCCAGTATCCTAAAATGAGGAATTGAAAGAAGCGTGGTTGTCCTCGCGGCTACACTTGCCTCCTCACCCGCTGGTATCCTAAAATGAGGAATTGAAAGTTATGGATTATTGCCTCATTCAGGAAATGTAAAGTACTTTCGTATCCTAAAATGAGGAATTGAAAGTTCAGCTATTCTTATCAGCCTAGCCGGGTTGAATGATGTCGTATCCTAAAATGAGGAATTGAAAGACACGATTAGGCTCGTACACCGCTTCCAGAGTGAGTCAGGTATCCTAAAATGAGGAATTGAAAGTCCTCCGCCACGCTGGGTGATGTTGTCTCAGGTGCTGTGGTATCCTAAAATGAGGAATTGAAAGATATAGGAGGCGAGCTCATCGCGGCGGAGCCACACCGTGTATCCTAAAATGAGGAATTGAAAGTCTACTCCGCCCTCGGCGCGATGAGGATAATGATTTCCCGTATCCTAAAATGAGGAATTGAAAGGATTCAGTTCGCGGAACTCGGCGCGCACAAGCTTCGCGTATCCTAAAATGAGGAATTGAAAGCGGGATTTCTGCGCTGCTTGCGAACCCTGACCTCGAGTATCCTAAAATGAGGAATTGAAAGTACGTGAACTCGAGGACCCCCACTCCACGCGGGAGTGGTGTATCCTAAAATGAGGAATTGAAAGAGGACTATGAGCGGCTGGGGCGCCCCGGCGCCGGCAACTGTATCCTAAAATGAGGAATTGAAAGCTGTGACGGTTAATGCTGTCACTGTGACGGTTAATGCTGTATCCTAAAATGAGGAATTGAAAGTTGTTAAGACCAAAACTCACAGACCTTGCGGTTGAGACACGTATCCTAAAATGAGGAATTGAAAGAGTTAGAGACCTACCGCTGAGTGCTACTATGTCTTCATAGGTATCCTAAAATGAGGAATTGAAAGTATACTTCGAGCAGGACGCTCCGGGGCACAAGCACGTAGCGTATCCTAAAATGAGGAATTGAAAGCCGAAAGCGTTAGTGTCCCTCTTGCTCTCTAAAAACCAGTATCCTAAAATGAGGAATTGAAAGGATAAGTTATTTCGTTTAGTGGCTCTTGTTTTAAGGTATCCTAAAATGAGGAATTGAAAGACCCGTAACCTTCGGCGTCCGGGACCCTGTGCATCTGGGTATCCTAAAATGAGGAATTGAAAGGTGTCTGAGGTGTCTGAGGTGCTGGGTTGCTTCTGCCTCGTATCCTAAAATGAGGAATTGAAAGACCAGTACGCCCAGCAGCTCCGGGAGATTAAGGCTCAGCTTGTATCCTAAAATGAGGAATTGAAAGACGAGCATGTAGGCGGAGGTAACACGGGGGGCCGGGGTATCCTAAAATGAGGAATTGAAAGTAGCTCACTCACCCATTATCCGATAGACCTCGTAGCCATGGTATCCTAAAATGAGGAATTGAAAGATTTTTGCTGTATGTCTGGGATTTGAAACACATTCATTATGTATCCTAAAATGAGGAATTGAAAGATTCCGACTTCTTGAGCGCTTCTTATTCTGTGTTCACACATGTATCCTAAAATGAGGAATTGAAAGCAAACTAACTACATCAAGCGCTGGATGGATAACAATCCTAGTATCCTAAAATGAGGAATTGAAAGAATAATACGGGTGTTTCGGGTGTAGTTGAGATTCTAAACGGGTATCCTAAAATGAGGAATTGAAAGACGACAAAGATACCATTCAAGCTAATAGTACCAGCCGTATCCTAAAATGAGGAATTGAAAGACGGCTATTCGGCGTAGGTACGGTAAGACGCTTTATGGTATCCTAAAATGAGGAATTGAAAGTAGGTTGGGTGCTGTGTTTCTTTCGACTCCACTCGGACAGTATCCTAAAATGAGGAATTGAAAGTAAAGCTGAATACGTGTAGTGGGTCGACACGGTATGTGTATCCTAAAATGAGGAATTGAAAGCACTCATGCGCTCTTCATCATTCAGCTTGATTTTATCGGGTATCCTAAAATGAGGAATTGAAAGACAACACACGTGGAGTGTTCTCCCACGACAAAGTCTGCGGAGTATCCTAAAATGAGGAATTGAAAGTAGATGTGCAGGTAGGCAGCCGTCTATACATGCGTGTACGTATCCTAAAATGAGGAATTGAAAGTCTGATGTCTGGTTTATAGCGTTCTGTCTGGTCTTTTTGGTATCCTAAAATGAGGAATTGAAAGCTTATCACGTAGGCTGGGGATGCCCCCGTGTTCCCGCTCCTGTATCCTAAAATGAGGAATTGAAAGATGTTAAAGTGTTCGGCGCATACCTCGCATTATTCGAAGTGTATCCTAAAATGAGGAATTGAAAGCCTTAGAGTAACAATCCAAGCAAAGCCAACGGATAGGTATCCTAAAATGAGGAATTGAAAGCGAGTAGACATAGGTCATAAATGAGGCTGAAAATATGTATCCTAAAATGAGGAATTGAAAGTAATAGGTGGCCTCGTAGCTGTGGCTTTAATAGCATGTATCCTAAAATGAGGAATTGAAAGATTCCTCTGTAGGCGCTACCAATAAATCCGAGATTACCGTATCCTAAAATGAGGAATTGAAAGCTCATGCCTCAGCCTCCTCCTTCGCCCAATCCTTCTGTATCCTAAAATGAGGAATTGAAAGACTATTATTTGACCTGTTTGGGCGTCATAAGCCATAGGTTGTATCCTAAAATGAGGAATTGAAAGCACACCAAGTTTAAACTTCGAAGGGGTCTCAAGTTTTTCCAGTATCCTAAAATGAGGAATTGAAAGTCGTGGGTGTTGCCAGTGGGGCGGCGGCCACGTTCCTCGTATCCTAAAATGAGGAATTGAAAGGCTTGGCTAGGAGGGCCTCCGCCTCCGGGTTCCCGTATCCTAAAATGAGGAATTGAAAGTCAAAAAATCCGTCAAGAACCTCCCAATCTGGTACAAAAGTATCCTAAAATGAGGAATTGAAAGAAAGGATGAGTTCAAGGAAGCTGAGACTCAGGAAGTTAGTATCCTAAAATGAGGAATTGAAAGTAAACAATTCAAAGTGGATACTACTATTCCACCTACATGGTATCCTAAAATGAGGAATTGAAAGTTACTAAGCTCATGGCTATACATCTGCACATGCACCTTCATGTATCCTAAAATGAGGAATTGAAAGTCAACCACTTAACAAATTCTTCTACTATTATAACGTCGTTGTATCCTAAAATGAGGAATTGAAAGCTACTCACTTTTTACTTCTCCACCTAATATTGTCATGATTGTATCCTAAAATGAGGAATTGAAAGTCCGATACCTCGTCTGGTACACTTTTAGGTAGATGTTCCTGTATCCTAAAATGAGGAATTGAAAGTTTTTCTTAGCCTCTTTAACCTCGGTTTGCTGACTCATACCGTATCCTAAAATGAGGAATTGAAAGCCTTGTATGTGTATGTTTGCCCCCGAACCCGTTATCCATGGTATCCTAAAATGAGGAATTGAAAGTGTTGTGGTTTTCTATCTGTGAGTAACTGTAATCTGTTTTCGGTATCCTAAAATGAGGAATTGAAAGTCACCGATAACACTCCAGCCGGGTCAATCTATAACGGTAGTATCCTAAAATGAGGAATTGAAAGACATCAAGCGAACCAACAAGTAGAAAAGGTTCAAAAAGGTATCCTAAAATGAGGAATTGAAAGTATAACGGCTTGGTAGCCATGTTAACGCTCATTCGTTCCTGTATCCTAAAATGAGGAATTGAAAGCTTGTTATAACGACATAATAGGTGTATCTAACTTCATCGTATCCTAAAATGAGGAATTGAAAGGATATTAATGTTTTGACCACTTATCGACCCGCTTATAGGTATCCTAAAATGAGGAATTGAAAGGCCCCGTCAGCCTCGAGCACCAGGTGATATGAAGTGAGCGGTATCCTAAAATGAGGAATTGAAAGTTGTAGTTCTCGGCATGTACGAGCCGGCCAGGTTGCTGGTATCCTAAAATGAGGAATTGAAAGACACCTCCTCTAGTGTCATCTTGGCCTGATAGAGGTATCCTAAAATGAGGAATTGAAAGTCCCCCGGCCCACCCTCGGCGGCCTTCGCCGACTAGGTATCCTAAAATGAGGAATTGAAAGGATAATCCCTCAAACTCTTCCTACACTCACCGCAAACCAGTATCCTAAAATGAGGAATTGAAAGTTCATCTCTCTCCGTCAGCTCCACTTCGAAGCTACGTATCCTAAAATGAGGAATTGAAAGTCGAATATCTGGCTTGAGTGGGCGAGTCTTGAGAGTTTCTGTATCCTAAAATGAGGAATTGAAAGTTGGCTGAGTTCATCGGGTTCAAAAGGCTTTGGAACCTTCGTATCCTAAAATGAGGAATTGAAAGCACGTTGCGTTACGGTTATAACCTTTAATCCTCCTTCATGTATCCTAAAATGAGGAATTGAAAGACTCGTATATTGAGCCGCCGCGCCTCGCCACCCTCCCCGTATCCTAAAATGAGGAATTGAAAGATACACTCATCAGTGATATTCTTCTTCGTATTTAGTATCCTAAAATGAGGAATTGAAAGACGATTACTCTTTGCCTAACTACCAGCCAGACGTCGAATGTATCCTAAAATGAGGAATTGAAAGTAGAGGGGTTTAGTAGCCATGTTCACACTCATGCGCTCGTATCCTAAAATGAGGAATTGAAAGACACTTTTCCTCTCGATAGCTTTTTTCACAGCTAAGTATCCTAAAATGAGGAATTGAAAGGACGAGGACGAGAAACTCGCGGCGCGGCTCACAGCGTATCCTAAAATGAGGAATTGAAAGGATGCGTATGTGACGCCTGCGGTCACAAATATACTACCGTATCCTAAAATGAGGAATTGAAAGCTTGCTGGCGTCGACTTGCCTTTGAGCACCATCGACGCGCGTATCCTAAAATGAGGAATTGAAAGTATTTTAACACCTAACCAAATATGCTACGCTGTGAGTATCCTAAAATGAGGAATTGAAAGACACGCGACGACGATGTAGCCATACTACGTTTAACCAGTATCCTAAAATGAGGAATTGAAAGTTATCAATCACATCTTTTAGTGCTTGGGCATCTATTTGTATCCTAAAATGAGGAATTGAAAGAACCTCTGGCTCATTCAAGCTGACTAACCCAGCGGGTATCCTAAAATAAGGAATTGAAAGTCTTCGCGGACGGGTGGGAGCCTGTTGGATGAGAAGATGTATCCTAAAATGAGGAATTGAAAGCCGATAGCTGAAACAAAACTACCACAGACAATATCTTGGTATCCTAAAATGAGGAATTGAAAGATGGGTTCGACAACAGGGAGGTCAGTGTATCCTAATGCGTATCCTAAAATAAGGAATTGAAAGAGGGTACGCTTAGCGAGCTGGGTCACCAAGTCACGTATCCTAAAATGAGGAATTGAAAGTCCCTTATCCGCCTCTGCTCCTCCATGATCTGCTTGGGTATCCTAAAATGAGGAATTGAAAGGCCTGGCCCGTTTGGGGGTTGAACGCGACTGGGGTGACTGGTATCCTAAAATGAGGAATTGAAAGTTAGTTTTAAACCCGTAAGCATGGCGGGTAACGCCAGCACGTATCCTAAAATGAGGAATTGAAAGATTATTACCCGCTTCCTTCTCCTCCGGATCCTCCCGTATCCTAAAATGAGGAATTGAAAGACTTGTTCACTCATGCTCAACCACCATCACGATGTGTATCCTAAAATGAGGAATTGAAAGGCGACACCTGCAAGATAAAGGTAAACTCCTCTGAGGTATCCTAAAATGAGGAATTGAAAGTTTACTTGGCTCAGGCAACAACTCAAACATACGGATAAGTATCCTAAAATGAGGAATTGAAAGAATGCTTTAGCCTCAAGCCTCAGACGCTCAAGCTCACGTTGGTATCCTAAAATGAGGAATTGAAAGATATTAATCGGATAGCGCGATAGAAAGCACTCACTGTATCCTAAAATGAGGAATTGAAAGTCGAACTCCAGCGCCTACGCGAACACCACATCAGGGTATCCTAAAATGAGGAATTGAAAGCCAGTCACTGTTTAACAATGCGGGCGGGCCGTTGAACACGTATCCTAAAATGAGGAATTGAAAGATATTAGGCCCTTCTCCTTGGCGATCAAGTAGGCTTCCTGTATCCTAAAATGAGGAATTGAAAGCCGTCATAGTGGTCATCGCCGTAGGCCTAGTAATCCTAGTATCCTAAAATGAGGAATTGAAAGCGTATGCCCGCTGTTGCCCCGTGATCCATGTATCCGCCTCCGTATCCTAAAATGAGGAATTGAAAGAGCGCCTCCAAGTATTGGATTTGCTCCTCGATGTACTGCGCGTATCCTAAAATGAGGAATTGAAAGCTACAAATAGGGCTATATGAATGTCTGCTCCCTAGTAGATCCTGTTCGGATAGGGATAAATTCTTGTCACCTCCACTCTGTGTACCAGTGCATGAATAGTTCGAGGAATTCTACGAGTGGCCCAAAAAGTGTTTTCTTGGGGTTGGCGTTGTTGTAGAAAACCCTTGTTCTGTCTTTGAGGTATCCGCGGAGCGCTCCACGGAGCTCCTCGACCCAAAGGTCTGGTGCGCGTGGCTGTGGAAGCCGGCTCGGAGAGCAGCCTCACGGTACCGTGGACCCCTATCCGTGAGTATGACTGGGTCTCCCACGAAGACACCTCCTCCTGAGTCTTCGTAGGAACCTGAGGGCGTTCCCCAATGGTCCTAGTTAGTGAGACCCCAACCAGACAGATGGGCCGCCTCGTGTAGGCGTCCATCGGCACCCAAGCGTTAGGGGTCTGCCACAACACTTTACCGTGCTTTCATCAACTGCGATCGCTTGGTGCCAAGTTGGCTTCGCCTCGAAGCTGAGTTTTCCTTCAACCTTCTTTACCCACTCCTGCACACTCGACTTCTAGATGCACTCAAAGAGTATCCAGAATAAGCCAGAGGTTTTCCTGAGGTTTGATCCAAAGGCGTAGAGTAGCACCACGATCACCTCGAGTTCGAACCTCTTCTTATTACTTTTAAAACGTTTAATCTCTGAAAAATGAGAATATATCCTTGGGTGGTTGACTTCACGGTGACTCACCGATTCCAAGCTGTGGGGCCCACCACGTTTAAGCCTTATCCGGACACTATCTTTGTATATCTAAACTAGTATAGAAAAAACTCTTTACAGCCGACTGTCTTCGACATAACAAGCACTTCGAAAAATGATTTATTTCAGCCCACTTTTATCTAAAGCACAGACCACTCTAGAGTAAGCGTTCTTAATATTTTCACAATCTACCCAAAGTGTTTTTCAAACCAGAAATTGTCTTTTCAAGGTCATTTAACATTGAATCAACTAATTTTCTAAACGAATCAATATCGATCCCGCTGTTTAGAATAAATCCTCCATGTGCCAGAAATGAATTATTTCTCATATATTTAAAATTATCAACTAACTTGTTATTACAAAAATTGCTCAAAATATCAGTGGACACCAATTTCCAAATTTCATTTTTGATGAAATCAAGAGTTTCGTAGGAATCTAAGTAATTATATAATAAATTATAAAGAAGCTTGCTATCAACTTTTTCAGTGTTGTTTAAAAGAATATAAAAATTAAAAATAAGTCTTGTCTCTAAACAGATGTTAAGCAGTTGTTTTTCAATTTTGACTTTTTCATCGTTTGAGACAGTTTTTCTAAATTCTTCTTTTATTTCTAAACGGTTTATTGGTTTAAATCTTGCTCTAGTATTATTAGATAGGAAGCAACTTAGCATATGAAAATTATCAAATGCATTTGATAATAACTCTTGTAGGTCTATTAAGTCGTAAATAAGATTAACTAGGTTTGAATCATTGATGCACTCAAAATAGTTTTTATATCTGTATAAAAGTGAGTTTAGAATTTCTCTAACAGCTTCGTCGCGATTCCCATCCGCTTCTGATAAAATTTTGGAAAGTATATCCGTGTCGTCAAATTCACACGGGCTCATTACTCAGTTTTTCCTCTAATGTAGCAGTATACGAAGGCTTCAGCTAAGTGAGGCTTTCTAAATTCTTTTATAGTGTTGAATAAATTCTCATACGCTTTTTCGTTTTTAAGTATTTGATAGTTATGCTTAGACAATTTATCAAAAATTCTTACTTTTAATAGTGAACTATCAATAATCTTTTTGAACTCATTCACGCTTACTTCTCTTCTTTCTAGGTAGCGCCTTAGTAACTCTTCGAGGAATCCGTCTATTTCTCTGTCATCAAACCCAAAATTTTCTTTGACAGCGTTAACTAATTTTTCATATGCATCGGTGTTAAGAAAAGAAAGCAGGTCGGACATCATTCCACCTCCGCTCAATTAGTTGTTGAGCTTCAGTTATGATGTTGCTAATCTCGATTTTACTACCTACAAAAGGCGATACATCTAGGTTCACTAGTTTGACTATACCGTAACCCCTATCTTTTCCCCTCCCGATCTTAATACCGTATTTTTTAGCTCCCATAGCTGCGATCAACAATTGTAAATCGTTTTCATCACCATTTAAGACGATCTCAGGAGTGAAAGTTTTGCCCTTAGGTATCGCTTCAAAGTATATCTCTTCACTGGTGTACTGAGGATTGTTGCTGGTGTATACTTTAATTCCTCCGCAAGACTTTCTCGGGCGCCATTGTCTTCCTAGTTTAAGTATGCTATATTCCCCGCTAACTATAGCGTCCCTAAAATAAACTCTACTTTCAAGTCCCAAATAACCAAATAGGTCACTTACTTTTTCTGGGCTGGCTATTATAAGTGAATAAGCATTAAGTGCACCCTTTAATGAAGACCCCATTATTGCCGGTTTTCCTCCAACTGTGTAACCCTTATAGACGATCCTCCTCTTATCAAAGTCAGGTATAATCTCCCCAGTGCAGGTGCAAGTCGGCGTCAGAGTCTCAAACGTAGCGTTTATGATGTATATATTCCGTATCCTCTCTCTGGATGTAAATTGCTTTGGACTTACCTTGTCTCCCCATGCTTTTACGCATTGATAATTTCCTGTAATAGTCCATCACCTACAGAATAAAATGAGGTCTTATCTATCTCGTACACCTTAAATAATTGGGAATCTGAAGCTAATTTCGAAGAGAATATATGCTTGTCGTTTTCTTTTAATTGGTCTTTCTCTACTTTAATTCTAACCTCTCTTTCGCCGCCTTTCGTAAATCCAAGTTTAGTTGTATATCGCAAGTCATCTGAAGGTAATATTACTTGGATTCTGTCAATATCGAAGCTAACTAATCCATACCCTCTACTTTTGAACCCTCCTATTCTTACTATCCCAAAGTTCATTAACTTGGTAACTAGCGATATCATTATTGCTAAATCACTTAAAGGGATATTCCTTCCCATCATTGACCCAATAAAGACGTTGTCTTCAGGGGCGTATTCAGCTTGAAACATGTTCCTGACTCCGCCTGTTCGTAGATTTATTCTAATGTGCGTTCTCTCAACATTTTCAATCGCCTGCTCAGACACGAAGTCACTGAATATTATAGATGATCCGATAGGAGGGTCTGACCCACCAAATACATAATTTAACTCTTTTTCTACGTCCCAATTTAGGAACCTAGCTATGTTATTCCTAAAAACACCCTTTAATGAAGAACCTGGAACTACAGCTCTCCGGTCTGCCGTCCTAATTATGGGTAAGTCGGATTCGCCTATTCTAATCCCCTTCCCTGCTCCCACTCTTAATGGGCTTAAGTTTTTTATTTTAGCTATAATCTTTGTAAGGAGATAATAAGTTTTGAAATTGATCGCCTCATCCAATTTTAGCCCACCTGTAATAGGTTCCCTAGACCAAGGGTATCGTCTTTTTTCAAACTTAATTTAACTAGACCATATCCTCTGCTCCTCCAGCCTCCCAACAACATTTCCCTATTGTTTAAGAATTTAATAAGATGATCAAATGCTTTGTCTACTGGGTTTTCCTTTATGCCGTAATCCAATGAATTATAGATTATCTTAAACTCAAAAACTACGTGAGGATTTACTGCTTCTATCTCAACCAAGTTTCCTTTCTTTACCGCGTCGGTATCTATGTCAATTCTAACATGGTACCTTATGGTAGAATATTCTTCCTTTACCTCTATTGGTAAAGCGTCAGTAAAGACGGTTGGCGACGCGAATATTTCGCTACCAAAGAGTAGATCTATTAATCCGATTGTTTGAGAATTAGGATCGCTTAAACTTTTCTTTATTTCATCAACGATTTGTTTACTTTCATAGTTCTTCATGATATCTTGTTTTTCAGTGAATAATCTTGTATACCCTAATAGTGACGCACGTTTCTCTTGAGGTAGTCCGCTCAATACTCTGGCGAATTCGTTTCTTATTGCCCCCTTTAGCGAAGAACCTGGAATTATAGGTTTATTGTTCACTTTAATTATAGGTAAATCTGCTCTCTCGAGTTCTAAACCCCTAGCATGGCCTATGTGGAGGAACTCTTCTGGTTGTATGAGAAATTGAGCTATCCTTCTATATTTTAGAGAGGAATGAAATAAGTACAAGGTTCATCACCCACAGCCCAGAATTCTATAAGCATCAATATTGTTTTTATCTTTTTTAGCTTCTTCTATTATATAGACTGCCATAACGACCCCTTCCATATACTTCATTATATTATCTTTATTCGTTCCTTTTCTAATCATATCTATTACGTTATAGATAATTTTACCTAACGCAGTATCAGGGCTTAGTCCTTCATTCCTAGCAGCTAAGTAAGCTAGATCAGGGATTATCTCTTGGAGGTTTTTCGCATCGTTTATAATGTTAAAGATTTTTCTAGAAAGAGTCTTAGTGAGCGTGGGATCCGAACCTTGAAGCTCACTTTCTAGTCCACAAATATCTCTCACACCCTTGTTCTTATAATCCATGGACTGGGTGGTTGACGACAATTTTGCCACCCTTATTATTCTCTATACTTTCTTTTTCTAATTTATAAAGATTTCTATCAGATTTAACTATAAGCAATGATCCAGTTTTAATAAGATATTCTGTTTCCCACTCATTATAATTAAATGTTTTTCTTCTTTCGACACCAATTATCTCAAATTTTTTCTCGACAATATGTGATATTTTTGCGTAATAATCATAACTAACACTACCGTAAAAGTCTAATATATAATATCGGCTAGTATTGGCTTCTTGTTTTTCGCTAGCATAATAGTACTTATTTACAAGTTTAATTAACCCATAGCCTTTACTCCTAAAAGAACCTATAAATACACCTTCCTCCAGAGCCCTACTAAGAAATTGTATATCCTCCTCTTCCCCTGTCGCTTCGAAGGCAAATATTTGGCCAGGATATATGGAGTCTATATGGGCTAAATACCCGATTTTTTCACCGTTCTCACCCACTTGGTAAGCCGTTTTTAACTGCTCATCGAGTTTGAGGATATTAGTGCTAGTTCTCCTTATAGGTATATGGTAAGCCTTCCCATTTTTCATGGACCAATGTCTAGGACCTTTTTTCAGCCTCAATAATTTTTCTCCCCATTTGTTTCTATGCTCTATAGTGGCTATAATATCCTCTACTGCGTCTGTATAAACCTCTTCCTCATCCCTTTCTTTGTAAAGAGTTGCGAGAGAAGGTATATTGAGTTGCTGTTCGTCTTTAGTGGATGGATAAGCGTCTGTTAAGTGCAGGTTCAACGTTATGTCGTCTTTTCTTTCACCTCCCCATATACCCCTTTCTGAAAGTTTTTTAGCTTTTAATGCTCCTAATATTGATGATGCAGGTATATAATCTAGTGATCTATAATAATTTCCGGAAGAGTAATTTATGATTAATGGGGTTTCATTTCTTACCTTAACTAAGTAGTGCATTGTCTAACTTTACCTCCTCTATTATTCCTAATCCCCTACTCCCTCCCCAACCTATTGTGGAGTATTTCATCAAAAGAATAGCGTTCCTTAAGCATTCCTTTTCGTTCTGCGTGAGATTAACTATAGGTCTCACTTGGAATTTGACATCTAATTTTGATGGAATTACTTCATAAGAATAAAGAGCGCCACTTTCAACAATTCCTAGCTCTTTATTTATCTTTATACCGTATCTAACCTCCTTCTTCGCGTTATCAACATATCCCCAGCCCACTATAATCTTTGACGGCTTCCCCTCCTCCCCGAACTCTGAGCCAAGCAACGAGGTATTGCAACCCAAAATTTTCATGTTTCTCCTTATTATTCCTTTAATACTTGAGCCAGGTATAACGTAATGTTTATCGTCTATTTCTATTAGAATTGCCCTTAGGTCAACATCATAACTTTTAACGCACTCATCGTTAGTGTGGCCTCTCAAATTATTTATCTTTAAGAGATTTTCATAAACCTGCATTGGATAACCCCCTATTAATTGTTCACCTTAATGGATCCATATCTACATCTCCTTTAATAAGCCATTCGCTTAATTCATAATATTTCTTATCATCAAGGTTCTTCTGCTCTAAGCTTTCCATAAGCGTACCTAGAAGTACAAAGTATCCAAATAAGTTTGTGTCCTTTCCTCCGAATCTTTGGCTAACTATCCTTGATATTTCTTTGAGTGAGTCGGGATTGTTTCTCGCAGCGCTGTAAAGGATGCTAATTCCGTCGTCCTTAAACTTTATTAGGTCAAAAATCTTCCTAGAGTTTATATTAATTCTCTCAAGACTTAATATGTCTTCCAAGATACTTTTTATATTACTACCTATAATGGTTAGGCCATTTTTCTTAAATAATTCTAATAGACCGAAGGACTTATCATCGGTTATTGTTATGATTGCACCAGAGCCGTTATAGGCGGTCTGATAAACCAATTTAGAGACTTTCTTGGAGACATTCAGCATTATTTCCTCAGCATGCTCTCTAGCTAAAAATATAGGATAGGCTGTGTTCTTATAGATGTAAGCTCCTATAGATATACCGAACCAGAGATATGGCCTTTTAGCTTTAACTTCATCAGATATACTATCAGGTTTAGTCGTCCCATTCTTCATTAATCTGCCTCCTATTTTGTTTAATGCTTCATCAAAATAATACAGGAATGGAAGTAACTCTTGAGACGCTAAAATGATTGAGAAGTCGTCTCCCCCAAGCAGTATTGGCTGGAATTCTATAGTTTTTTCTTTGGACAATTTATATACTTTAGATGTTTTCTCAAGTGCGTAGCTGACAGAGTAATATATCATATATGTAAAATATCTGTTAATTTCGAGATAATGCGTCAAGGTCGTTGCGCTAGATTTTAATTTACCAAAATTATCACCGTCACCAATTGTTAACACTGGGAATCTCCTTTTATCCAACTCTACTTTGTGGTCTTCTAAGTCAGTACCCAAGTCGTCTACGCTTTTCCATAAAATTATTTCCATTTCTTTATCGCTTTTCTTGAGATCGTCTATAATCTTATATATTCTCAATTTTTTAATTTTCTCAGAAATACTGCTCTCATCTAGACGCCTTGCCATTTTTCTAAAAGCATCATAGAACTTATTAGCCATTTCGCAACTCTCACAAAAATCATTGTTTTTCGCGTCGTTAATTCGGCATTCCTTACAAATTTTGGTTAAAGGTATCTTAGACTTATTCTTAAGTATTACAATTTCCTCCGCCATTGCAAAAAACTTATTAAGCAAAGCTCCAAAGCTCCTTAAAGAATCTCTCTCTAAAGGGTCCTTGTCTCCCCAATTTTTCCAATTTTCTTCTGGACCTAAATGCGCCTCCGCAAACTTAAACTCCATAAAAATATATTTATACGAGTCAAACATACCAATGAGCTCTTTAATGGTAGGTTCTGTAACAATATCATTAATACTAAAGGTGGAAGGGACTATTGCTAATAAAGAGCCCCCCTCATCGCTTATTATCGCTTCCCTGCCTATTTTCCTTTTAATAAAGTCTGAAACTTCATGAATCAATGAGTCTATCATCATGCTGTACCCAGAATAAACCGAGAGTTTCCTACCTCTATTTAAATAGGACTTAATGCTGGGTATCTCAAAGTAAAGAAGGGCTAAAAGTCTTTTATTGCCGTTACACAATCTATTTTCTGCATTTATTAGCTCTTTAGCTAAGTCGATCGCCTTATTCTCATCGGGTGATAATAAACCGTAAGTTGTTAAATCCTCGTCATCTTCACTAAGTTCTGAGACGCTGTTCTCAATTTTACTTATATATTCGTCACCGCCAATGTCATAATGCTTTTGAAGCCTTTTCGCAAAATTAATAAGATTTTTGAAAAACTTCTTGTCATCCTTGATAAGAAAAGCTCTTGAACAAGCACTGGCTTTATCAGCATAAGCCACTATCCATTCAATAAAGGTACGAGGCTTGTCAGGATAACTCTCCCCGTAGTGATGCCTATAGGAGGCTTCACTTAAAGCATAAGCCAATCTCTCGCTAATATCCTTAAATAATGAGTAGACAATATCCTTAGTTCTTTGAGAATGGCCCTTAAACGGCGGCTTCCCTGCATCGTGCAGAAGTGAGGCCACCCTTACAAAGCCTCTAAGTAACTCCCTATTTAAAGAAAAATCTATTCCGTATGCTTTCAGCTCTCCGCAATCATAGTCATAATATGCTAATGCGGCGGCCGTCGCGAAGGTTGCAGTAGTAATCATGTGATCTCCTAAAGAGTTAACAAAACCTGGAAACCTATTATCGGCAGGAGTAATCACGAATGTGATTTTCCTTTTGGGATTCTCTCCATAAATACTGCTACGATAATATTCTTCGTATTCTTCGTAAATTTCATTCACAATCCTGTCAGCAACGCGATTCAGAAAGTCACCGCAAGCGTAAATGTCTTCACTGCACTTCGCAGCATTCTCACTTTCTTCTTTTATTATTTTTTTAATAATATCATATATCTCTTTCCTTGCTGAATCTGTCACTTCTCCTCCGACATAAAGAGTCAATGGGTCTACTCTAATATATGAACTCATTTAGTTATCATCGCAAATAGTTATATATTAAATTTACCCTGATAATTAGTATGTTAAAGAGTTGTTAGTCAGGTCAAAAGGCATTAGACTAGAGCTATAGTGGGGATATGTTGATTGGGTCTATGACAAAGTATACGGTTAAGATAAAAAAGTTTGGCCAAAATACAACTCTTTCTCCGTAAAATGGGGTCTAAGTGTTCACAGTCACACCCCTGATTTATGGAGCGAATCACGCAAAGGGTGAGTGATGGGAATATGATCATCCCCTTGAGTATTCTCAAGAATTCTTTGAATTGCTTGTAAAGATAAAGCCATCTGAGAAACACCCCATTCATGCTTCTGGGGGAATGGGTCAAGAAGTCCTCACAATGGGCTGCGATACATGAACAATCGAGATAGGTAGCGATATTAAGCAGGGTAATGGACCCCAATCTCGGGAATAATAGACGGGATCACGGGATGTGGGGGGCGACATTATTGTCGTAATAGATTTGTCAAGCATAAAAACAATTTAGTGGAGTGACCTGGTGACCACGACATTAATTTTTCGTCGAGCGACCCGATATGGTCGTGCTTTTCATGGACCTTCTGGGGACTATATGCATTCAGATCTTTTATAACTGAAAGTATCAATCTGGCCTTGGTTATTGATGAGTAATAGAGTATAAAGTTGGCACCAATTTAAGTCTGCCTATAGAGCTAGATGCTTTATCTACCGGGCCGCAATAGTACTCGTTATACAAATATAAATAGTACAGTCACGATACTATGACCTTTTTTTTAGAAGCCAGAGGGGGGTCACTCGCACTATTTCATAAGTATATTAATCGATCCCTCCCCTCGCTGATATTGTAATGAAGTGAAAATTTTTTTGACGCTCTTTCTTGGTTGAGCTGAGGGTTGTTCTCAGCTGAATACGATGAGTTCCCCAGGTTTTCAACTTTTTAGGGCCGGGGAAAGAATTGACATGGTTTATATGCCACTAATACTAATTTTATTTGTGCAAGGGGATACAAGCATTTTAAGGAGCAAGCATCTGAACTATTTGACGTCCGTTTTTGAAGTAGCGCTGCATAGAGTTGAGGATGAATTGATTAGGGAAAATATGAAGTCGGTTGAATACGAACTGTATCCTTTTGATTCGGATAGAATCGTTATTACGGCGAGTAATGAAAGGGTAAGCGAGGAAAAAATGGGAGGAAAATGGGTTATATATACCTATAATAAACGATAGGGGGTATTCCATTTCAATAGAAGATCTAAAAATAGTAGAAGTTATCCGTGAAGTAGGGTATGTGAAAAAAGTGTAAAAATTCATTGAGGGAGATGTGGGTTGCTTTACGTGGCGTGGAGCGTTAGTTACCATTAAGTCTCCTACGGAGGTTTATAGAGCAAAGGTTGTAGTAGTAGACACGAATGGTATAACGTTCTCAGAAAATATTTGGTTTGATCAAGCTGAAGATATACCTAGACTAACAAGGTCGATATCAAATATAGTCCGAGAATGTATCAGGAAAGCTAAGGGAGTAAAATTTTAAAGACAAATCTATGTAAGCTCTACCATGCTACTAATATATGATTCGGGGTATCTTTGATGGTGTCCGGATAACGCTTATCCACGCTTGGGGGCCACGCACACCATACTCTAATCCGGACACTATCGTATCTTTATAGGTATGTTGATAAGAGTGAATTGTGTTTTATTCTAAAGAACGGCGTTGTTTACTCCACTAATCCGAGGGGAACTTACTGGACTACTCTTTTAACGGATGACCCCATGATTGCTAGCCAGCTGTTAGCAGTCTCGAAGAATGAGCTTTTTGGGATAGGGGGATTTAGGTTGGCGGACGTTGACCCGCGGCATATAAAATATTCGGGGATTGTGAAGCCGTCTAGAGGGTTTAGTGGGGGTGCAGCTGAGATTTTAATAGATATACCCATACCCATTATAACGGTTTACGATATGGTGCAGAAACGAGTTGTAGCCTCTGATTTGACAGGAACCTTCTATGCGATTATGAATTTAAATTGCTAAGACGCCTGATTGAAAAACAAAGAGGAATTTTAGCGCTCTAGAGGAATAAGTCAAAAACTGTGATTATCGTTAAGAGATCTTTGTCCTCATCTATTTAAGGGCTAGAGGTTTGGTATTGAGATATTTCTTAAGTTACACGGATTCTCTAGCCTATCAGTGTAAGTGATTAACCTTGAGCGTGATTGCTATTTGGTGATGCTGACGCGGTTACTAGAGATGCCTTTTCAGAATTGGGGATGCTTGGAAGATGCACTAAACTTTTTTAGGTTGGCGGGTTTAGTGTTTCTCGAATTGATTCTGTTGGGGTCTTTAGTTTTAGTTGTTTGGTTAAGTTCTCTCGGTGGTGGTGGGATTGTTGACGAGTTAGTAGGGTGCCTATTGGGGTTTGGGGCTTGTCCGCCGCATTGAGATCGCGAGGTGGTTTAACTTGGGTCCTTTGATGGGAAATTGTAGGAGTCCGTGTGGTGTGGTGTGGTGTGGTGTGGTGTGGTGTGGTGTGGTGTGTGAGGCTTTGTCTTGTTGGCTTCGTGTTGGGGGTGGCTTGGTTTGTGATTAACATT
>Ga0209061_1002484_pt1 | contig 23209 bp, 16 predicted proteins | sample Coa_R1_10_FD_187157 | JGI IMG/M metagenome (GOLD analysis project Ga0209061, IMG submission 187157) | Surface soil microbial communities from Centralia Pennsylvania, which are recovering from an underground coalmine fire - Coalmine... | ecosystem: Environmental > Terrestrial > Soil >...
GCTGGCGTGGCCGGGCCAGGCGAGCCCGCTGGAAGCAGGCGGTCCGGCCGGGAGGCTGTTTCTATAATCGGCGGTGTACAAGCATGGCGGAGGTCGTCATGTCTACCGCGAAGCCTGATGGTGGCCGGACGCAGCCAACTGAGGAGGATATCCGGGAGTACGCCCGGCGGCTGCGCACCCTGCCCGTCGAACGAATCGTTGCCGACATGGTGTTCTCGCTGCTCAATGGCGCACAAGCGAAGCTGGGACGACGCGACGCCCGGCTGCTGATCGATCTCGCCGCTGTCTGTCTCGGGCACGCTCGTGACTACCTGTCCGCCGAGTTGGCCAGGCAGGTCGACGGCCTGCTGGGGCAGTTGCGTCTCGCGCAGGTGACGGCCGAAGGTCACGGGAAGCAGGACAAAGCCGAGGAGAACGACCTGGACCGGGTACCGACGCCACCTGCCACGACAACGGCCACGTCGCCGGCAGGACGGACGTCACCGTTGTCTGGGAGTAGCAAGCTGTGGGTTCCCGGCCGCTGAAACCGGCGAACCTCCAGTCCCGCAAAGCTGGTCTCGACGACCCGGAGGCCGGGTGGGCCGCTGCGCGGCGTCGCGGCAGTAGGCCAGGCGGGGCAGGCCTGTAGCCAGATCTGCGGCCAGATCTGCGGCCAGGATCGTCCGGCGGGCGTGCCGTTCATCGGACTGGCTATCGGGCCGGCGCGCCGGTTCCACATGGCTGATGGACGGACCTGGGCCTGGCTGTCGTCCTGGGCGTAGTCCGGCCGGAGGTTCCAGGCCGGGCTGGGTCCGTGAGCTATACGGGCGTGAGGAAGGCCCGCAGCGCCGCGATCAGCATCGCCGGGTCTTTCGAGCCGCAGAGTTCGCGTGCCGAGTGCATGGCCAATGTCGGGTTGCCGACGTCGACGGTGGGCATGGCCAGCCCTGCGGCCACGATGGGGCCGATCGTGGAGCCGCTGCGTACGCCGCTGCGGTTCACGAAGTACTGGACAGGCACGCCGGCCTGTTGCGTGGCGAGCAGGAACGCGGCGTGTGTCGGCGCGGTCGTGGCGTAGTTCAGGTTGGCGCTCATCTTCACGACAGGGCCGCCGTTCAGCGCGACCTGGTGCTGTGGTTCGTGCCGGTCGGTGTAGTTGGGGTGCGTCGCGTGCGTCATGTCCGCCGAGACGTGCACCGAGCCCGCGACCGCGCGCAGGAAGTCGTCACGCCCGCCGCCGCGGGCGAGCACCGTGCGTTCCAGTTGCCTGCCCAGCCAGGCACCGCGCGCGCCGGTGGCCGACTCGCTGCCTGCTTCTTCGTTGTCGAACAGCACCAGCGCGCTGATGTGCCCTGGCGCCGGATGGCCGGCGGTTTCGCACAGTGCGGTGACGGCCGCGTGGGTGCATCCCAGGTCGTCCAGCCGGCCCGAGCTCACGAACTCCTCCCCGGCCCCGGCCAGCGTTCCGCCCGCCAGATCGTAGGTCACCACATCGTGGCTGAGCACGTCCCCGGCCGGGACACCCAGTTCGGCGGCGAGAAAACGAGCGAACCCGCCCGGATCCGGGTCGCCGAGCGACCAGATCGGCACCAGATGCTTCTGCGGGTCCAGTTTCAGCCCGTCGGTGTTCAGTTCCCTGTCCAGGTGGATGGCGAGCTGCGGCACCCGCAGCACCGGACGGTGCACCTGGACCAGCCGGGCCTGCGGGCCATCCGGGGTAGCCACCACCACGCGCCCGGCCAGCCCCAGGTCGCGGTCGAGCCAGGAGTTGCGTACTGCCCCGCCGTAGACCTCCACGCCGAGCTGTCGTACGCCAGCCTGGCCGGTGTCAGGGCGCGGCTTGACGCGCAGCGCCGGACTGTCGGTATGCGCCCCCAGAAGCCGGAACCCCGCGTGCGGCGGGCTTCCTGCGGGCACCACCCATGCGAACAGCGAGCCGCCGTCAACGGTGACGTAACGGCCGGCGCCCGATGGCCAGTCCCCGTTCAGCGGGACCTCCGTGAACCCGGCTGCGGTCAGCCTGCGGCAGGCCTCGGCGGCGGCATGGTACGGCGACGGCGACGCGTCGATAAACGCGATCAAATCCAGTGCGGTGTCACGGGGATTGCTCACCGGTCCATCATGGCCGGTGTCAGCGGGGCCCGGCGCATCGGGGGAGCGGCGGCAGGTGGCTGTGCTCCAGGGCAGGGCCTGCAGGAACGCACGGATCTGCCGTCAGCGACGGCCAGATTGAATCGGTGATCGCCGCGATCCGGGCCGGATTCGTCATCACGTCTCCCGGGGGACGGCGAAGATGACACCGCGTGGGTGCCTCGCTGCGAGTGCGGGGGGGTACAGCGGATAGCCTCCAGGTTTTGCGGATCGCCTATCTGAGACCGATCCCGCAGGGGCGCCTGCGCCCGCAGGGGCGCCGCGTCGCTGGCTGGGGCGGCGCCGCCGGGGGCTGGCCAGCTCAAGGCCGCCCGCCGTCCGCTCGGGGTCCTCAGCGGCACATCCCGGGCACCCGGCGTGGGATGTGCCCGGTCGCGGCTATACACGGTCTATGTCCACCGAAGCGCCGCTCCTGCTGGCCCTCGACCTGACCGGTACCTTCCTTTTCGCCCTCAACGGCGCCTTCACCGCCGTGCGGCATGCCAAGCTTGATATCGTCGGCGTTATCAGCCTCGGCATGATCACCGCCCTCGGCGGCGGGATCTTGCGTGACATCCTCATCGACGACCTGCCTCCCGCCACCTTCCGGGACTGGCGTTACCTGGTCGTGGCGGCGGGCGGCGGGCTGGCGGCCTTCTTCGCCGGCAAGCACCTGGATAAGGTGGCATGGCTCATCACCGTGCTCGACGCCGCCGGCCTCAGCCTGTTCGCCGTCACCGGGGCCACCAAGTCACTCGCCTTCGGGCTCGGGGCCGGGCAGGCGGTGATACTCGGGGCGGTGACCGGGGTGGGTGGCGGGACCCTGCGTGACGTGCTGCTCCGCCAGGTGCCGACCGTCCTGCACAGCGAGCTCTATGCCGTGCCCGCTCTGGTGGGAGCGGCCGTGGCCGTGGTAGCCACCTCGGCGCACGTCTACGGCGCGCCTGCTGCCCTCGGGGCCGCCGTCAGCTGCTTCCTGGTGCGAATGGCGGGTGTGCGCTTCCAGCTCAACGCTCCGGCCCCGCCGGGGGGAAAGGCCGGGGGCCGTTGATCCGGGCGCTGATGGTTCCTACGAGCCGAGCCAGTCAAGCGCGGCGACCACGAGTGCCTGGGTGCCGGTGTCGAGGGTCGGCTGGATGACCGGGGCGAAGGCCGGCGCATGGTTGACCGGGATGTCCTGGGCCACCCGTCCGGCGTCGGCGGCCTTGCGGTAGGCGCCGGCGTCGACGCAGCCGACCCCCCAATAGGTGTACGGAGTGCCCAGGGCCGTGGGGATGGTGCTGAAGTCCTCGCTGGCGCTCTGCTGGTCCAGCTCCCCGGCCCGGTCGCCGAAGAAGCCCCTGAAGGCGGCGGCCACCCGCTCGGTGGTCGCGGGGTCGTTGACGGTCAGGGGGAACCGGTCAAACAGCTCGAAATCTGGTTCCTCCGGGCAATCGGACGCCCGGCACTCGGCGGTGACGATCCGGCGGATGGCGTCCAGCACCCTCGCGCGTGCCTGCTCGCTGTAGGTGCGGACGTTCAGCTCCAGCACGGCCTGGCCGGGGATGATGTTGCTCTTGGTACCCGCCCGGATGCTGCCGACCGTGAGCACCGCCGTCTCCGCCGGTGCCACCTCCCGGGAGACCACGGTCTGCAGCCGGACCACGATCATGGCAGCCAGCACCACCGGGTCGACGGTGGCCTGGGGCATCGAGCCGTGGCCGCCGCGACCGTGCAGGGTCACCCGCATACTGTCCGCGGCGGACAGGGCCGGGCCGGCGCGGGTGCCGACATGCCCGGCCGGCCCCGGCAGGACGTGCTGGGCAAGGGCGACATCGAGAGCCGGGATGAGCCCGGCGAGGCCGCCGTCGACCATGCCCCTGGCGCCGTCGCCAGTCTCCTCGGCCGGCTGGAACAACGCCACCAGCGTGCCGTGCCAGTGGCCAGCTCCCGAGGCGAGCAGCTCGGCGGCGCCGAGCAGGCAGGTGACGTGCATGTCGTGGCCGCAGGCGTGGGCCACCGGCATCTCGTGACCGCTGGCATCAGTGGCCGTGACCGTGCTGGCGTAGGGCAGGCCCGTCGCCTCCCGAACCGGCAGCGCGTCCATGTCCGCCCGCAGCAGCACCGTCGGGCCCTCCCCCCTCTCCAGCACGCCCACCACGCCGGTACCACCCACGCCCTGGTGCACCCCGAAGCCGCACCGCCCGAGCCGCTCGGCGACTTTCGCCGCCGTGCCGTGCTCCCGGTGGGACAGTTCCGGATGCCGGTGCAGATCCTGGTAGAGATCTTCCTGCCAGGAACGCACATCGCCGAGCTTCGCCAGTACGGATGACACCGCAGCCATAGCCTTCTCCCCCCGGAGTCGCGACGCAGCCATTCTTCCCCGGGACAACCCCGCTTCACCATCAGGACAGGCAGGACTTGCGCCGTTCCCGGCAGAACCGGGAATCCGGCAGTAACGCGTGCTGCGGGCGCACCGGGACAGCAGTGGCGTGCGGCATCGCGCTTGTGGCGCTGCTGCGCGTGCTGCGGGCGCACCGGGACAGCAGTGGCCGCCTCCTCGATCCGGGCCTTCAGGTGCTCGCGTGCTGCGGGCGCACCGGGACAGCAGGCTAGGCAGGGCCCAGGTCACGGCGGGTTCCGGGCCGCCTGCCGCCGCACGGGCGTTCACGGTCCGCGGCCCGGAATACCTGGCGAGAGGCGGGCCTCGGTAGCAAGGCTCCGGCCAGCACGGCTAGCGGTGAGGGCCCCGCCGTCAGCATTCGTTTTCCGGCCATGGCCGGATGCTGCCGTGCCACGCCGAGGATGGGCCGAGGATGAGCTGCGTACCGATGTCGGCGCGGCGCAAACGCGGGGGCTGACGTCAGCACGTGGCTGCTGTTGTCCCGCCAGCTCGGACCTTTGCGCCCCACGAGATGAAAGACACGGCTGAGCTGGCGGTAGGGGTCTCGTCGGCTGGCTTCGAGTTCGGCTGCGGCCGTCGCCGCTACCTGCTGTGAATCGCCAGGGGATTGCCGGGGGTCCAGGTCAGCCCCGCTGAACTCGAGCCGGCCGGCAAACAGCCATACCCCGTACCAGCGCAGGGGTTCCACGCCCCTGCTGCGCAGGAGTTCGCTGAGTTCCTCCACTGTGTCGGCTCGGCCCGGCACTCCCAGCACCCCGACCGGTTCTGGCGTGAAATGAAGCCGGGGCGTCGTCCCAGCGCCGCTCCAGGGCCGCTCCAGGGCCGGGCGGACCGCGCTCGCCTTGGCGGTGCCCGTCATGATCGGAACGATGCCGCCGTCAGCAGCACACTGGCACAGCCGGGCTGACCAACGGCTCCGGCTGCTCGAGGTACCTGGGCACGCCATGGCACAGCACAGCGGCGAAGTGCTGGCCGCCCGTCGCCTCGTCGGCGTTCTCGCCGTCGGCCTGCGCGAGCCTCACCCGCCGCTGGGCCTCGGCAGGCAGCCGCACCAGCCGCTGCCGGGCTTTGCCCAGCATCGCCGGCGATGAGCCGAGCAACGTCACGTCGTAACCTGCCTGGGCCAGCGGAAACGATTGATGTCCCGCGCCGGCGCCGAGCACGGGCGCGGCCGGCGGCCGGCTGAGGGCGCGCGATCCCGTGGTGCGCCCGCCCAGGCAGTCCGGGAAGGCAAGCTGCCCTGATGCCGATGATCTTGCGTGGGAAGCGCTGGGGAGCGGGTGGACCGGTGCCCATCGCGCCACCGCCGGGATGGTGCAGGCATCTCGTGCGCACGCGGACCGGTGCCTCATCAACGCCAGGCCCCGGAGGCGGCACGTCCGGCGTCTTGTGCGCACGCGGACCGGCGGGCGGGGCGGCTCGTCATCGTCACTGTGCTCTCACGCAACCCGCCGGGACCGCTTGGCCGCCAGCATGACTCCTCTTCCTGCCAGTCTTCTTACCAGGGACCAGAACCTCAAAAGCCACTGAGACGGCCAAGGAATCCCTTGCTCATATGTTGACTTCGGTTCATGTATCGGGCAGTGTCGGTGGAGTGAGGTGCCTGTTGGAATTTGTTCGGCCGGGAGACTGACAGGGGGCCGCCATGGGTGTACGCCGGCTGGCAACCATCGGTGCCGTGCTGGCAGCGGGGGCAGGGGTCCCCGCGGCGGGGGTTGGCGGGATGCCGCTGGCGGGGGCCGCGACCGGCGGGGGAGCACCGCTTGCTCCCGCCGTGAGTACGGCTGCAACCGGGGGGCCGGTCATCGTGGTCCTCAAGGACCAGCACTCCAACCTCAACCTGAGCACACAGGCGGCCCAGCGCCGCGCCGCCGCCCGGGCCGACCAGGCTCCCGTCTTGTCCAGCATCAAAGCGAGCGGGGGCACCGACGTCACCCAGCTGGTGGCCCCCAACGCGGTGGCCGCCCATGTATCAGCGGCCGAGGTGGCCAGGCTGCGACGCGACCCTGCGGTGGCAGAGATCGTCCCAGACGCTCTCGTCCAGATGCAGCCGCCCGGGCCGGCGGCCAATCCGCTGGGCGGGGCGGCTCCGGTCCCCAGGCAAGTCACCACCACGAAGGCCCCCGCCCTGGCCGCCACCTGCCCGTTCAATCCCGCCGACCCCGGCCAGCCCCTTCAGGAGCCGGAGGCCGACGCCGAGATCCACGCCTCCAACGGCAACCCAGCCGCCCCCGGCATGGCCAACTCGATCGCCACCGGCAAGGGGGTGATCGTGGCCAACGAGGGACTGAACGAGCTGGCCGGCAACCCCAACTTCACCCGCCCCGACGGCACCCACGTGGTGATCGACGCCCCCAGCTACACCGCCGACGACGGCAACGCCGAGACCTACGGGGACGCCTCCTCGATCGCCGCCCAGGGAACCGTCATCTACCAGTACTCCAAGGCCCTGCCGTACTCGCCGGTCCCGCCGGGGTGCACCTTCTACATAAAGGGCGACGCCCCCGGCGCTTCGCTCGTCGACCTGACCGGGATCGACACCCCGATCCTGCCGATGTCCAAGGTCCTCGCCGGGATCGACAACGTGGTGGCCAGGGTGCACGCCAACGTGATCTCGGAGTCCTTCGGTACCACCTCGCTTCCGGGGAGCTCCTTTGGCCAGCTGCTCACTCAGGCCGACGATGCGGCCGTCGATGCCGGTGTCACGGTCGTGGAGTCGTCTGGGGACAGCGGTGACTCGGGAACCGTGATCACCGCGGCCGACGACCCCAAGGTGATCGCCGCCGGCGCGGTGGACAACTTCCGCCTGGTGGCGATGAACGACGGCTACCCCAGCTATGTGAGCAACCAGATGGCGGCCCTTTCCTCGGGGGGCACCGCCCCCACCGGCAAGGTGGTCAACCTGGTGGCCCCCGGCTGGTACGGGGGGGGAGGCGGCCTGTAGCACCACGGCCGCCGCCGTGGCCGGCGGCTGCCTGCCCAGCTACCCGACCGAGGCGATGCGGGGCACCAGCGAGGCGGCGCCGCTCATCGCCGGTGCCGCCGCCGACGTGATCCAGGCCTACCGGGACACCCACCACGGCGCCACCCCCGCACCTCAGGTGGTGAAGGACATCCTCACCGGCACCGCCACCGACATGAACTCGCCCGCCGACCAGCAGGGGGACGGGCTCTTGAACGTCTACGCGGCGGTGAAGGCGGCCCAGCAGATGCCCGGCACCACCGACCCCCGGGGTCCGGGCGATGCCCCCAGCCTCATCGCCTCCCCCTCGCAGCTCGACCTCGCCGGCAACGGCGGCTCGGTGAGCGACCAGCCGGTGAGCGTCTACAACACCAGCGGCACCGCCACCACCGTCTCAGGCACCTACCGGTGGCTGGGCCCCGAACACCAGATCGGCAAGGTGGTGACCGAACACATCACCGCCCCGGTGCCGGGCACCCCGATCCCGCCCGAGGGCGCCACTGCCGCCCCCTCGATCCGGTTCCGGGTACCGCCGGGCCTGGACGTGATGGACGTGGACATGATCTGGCCTGATCCCACCAACTCCAGCATCTTGCAGATGCAGCTCTTCAACCCCCACGGTGCCCTCACCCAGGAGTCCTACGACGACCCCGGTGGCGGCCACGTCCTCAACGTCCCCACCAACGAGGTGCCCGACATCCAGCACGTGATCGTCTCGGACCCGATGCCCGGGACCTGGACTGCCAAGATCCTGTGGTCGGGCCTGGACGTGGATCCCGCCCAGGGGCCAGAGGTGCCGGGCACCTACCGGGGCCCGATGCGCTTCAAGGTCTCGGGCCAGGACTACCGCACATCCCGGGCCTTCTTCCCGGTGACGGTCCCGGGTCACTCCAGCGCCTCGATCCCGCTCCGGATCACGATGCCTCGCACCCCCGGTGACCATCCCGAGTCGGTGCAGCTCTCAGCCGGCGACGGGGCGATGACCTCCCTCCCGGTAGCCCGCCGGACCCTGATCCCCTCCACCGGAGGCCGGTTCAGCACCTTGATCACAAGCAGCGTGGGCAGGGCAGTCGGGCAGATAAGCACCTACCAGATCAACGTGCCTGCCGGGCGCAGGTACCTGGATGTCAAGTTCCGCACCAAGGACGCCAGCCCGGACAACAAGTTCACCTTCTACCTGGTGAACCCGAGCGGCACGGTAGTGGCCACCGATACCAGCCCCACGGTGATAAACGGCGAGGCCGTGGCAGGAGCCGACCTCTACACCCTCCATCCGGTACCCGGGGTCTGGCAGATCGACGTCGTCCTCGACCTCACCACCAGCGGGAAGGAGTTCACCCAGACCGTCTATGGGGACCTGAGCGACCCACGCTAGCCCTGTCTTCTCTCATCCGGGCCTGGCCGCCGCCGGGCGGCTGGCGCTGATGTCGCGGTTGCCCGGCCCGCTGCACTGCCGCCACATCGAGTGGCTGGCGCTGGCCCGGGAGCGCGCACCTTCGACGTCGGCCGCGGCAACGACTCTGTACAGGCCCGTACAGATCTGTACAGGCCTGCACGGGTGCAGGCCGGCGGCCAGCTCTCGCGACACGATGGGCCTATAGCGTGGGCCCTGGGCGAAGCCATGCAGCGCACGTATTTTGAAGATCAAACCGGCAGGAACGCGGGCGGCGGGCCCTGTGGTCCCGCCCGGACGGGTACGGCCATGAATGGCAGGGGCAGCGGGCGGCCAGGGCCCTGAGCGGATGCCTTCTGATCGGCCGTATACGGCTGCGGCGTCATCACCTCCACTGGCAGCGGCGCAAGCTGCGCTGCGCCCTGGCTCACCACGGCCCGGCACGCTTCCACCGGGCACCGGCCCCTGGGATGACGCGGCGGAATGCCATCCGCGGTCACCGGCCCAAAGGCTGCGGGTTTCCGGGTACGTGTACCAGACCTGTCACGGCACCAATCACGAGCCGCCTGCCAGCCTCATCCCCGGTCTCCGGGTTGTCGTGACCCAGGGACATAATCGGCCAGGCTCTGGCCACGGTGTCAGCCCACCATCCGTACGGCGGCCTTTCCGACCATTCGCCTGCCCGCTAACCTGCGACCCGGTCCCGCAACCGTCGGCACTTCCTGTGCGGACGACGTGCCCTTCCATCTTCAAGTTCGCCGCGAGCGGCGGTACCTGGCGGCAATGGTGACGGCGGCGCGGCGCCCGGGACGGTGCCAGCGCGGTGTTGCACGGCGGAGCCTCGTCGGCTCGCCGCCAGCGCAGATGGCCCAGATCGGTACGGGCTGTGCGTGAGCGGGTCTTCCTGGGATCAGAAGAATTTCATGCCGACGTGCCGGAGCCGGTTCCGGTGAATGCGCACTGCCCTCTCGGCTGCGTCGGGTGAGACGAGGTCGCCCCACGCTTCTGCGGCCGCCTGCCCTAGCACCAGGAGCGCCTCCACCTCGTCGTGGCCGAGCCCGGCGCCCTGAACGAGGCGCGTGCCGAACCCGATGTGCCAGCGCTCGTCACGGAGGACCAGCTCCACTCCCCGGCGAACGCCCGGAAGCCTGACGGGCAGGTGGTCGAGCGTATCGAGCATCGCATTCTGCCCAGCCAGGAGGACCACGCCCTCGAGCACCATGTGGTACAGCCCGACCGCGGCGGTCAGACCCTCGCGGTCCTCGGCGAGGCGCAGGGCAGTGGCCGGGAGGCGCTCCTCGAACAGGGCGACGAGCTCGGGACTGACGAGGGTGCGGAGAACATCCTGCCGGGCGGCACCATCGGTCCCCGGGACGGCCGCGACCTCGGCCGCGACACGGTCGAAGAAGCGGGCGTGGCGGTGCTCGTCACGAGCCTGCGCGCGGAAGCAGGCCGCCACCGAGTCGTCGGAGGCCGCGGCCTGGAAGGAACCGAGGTGCCCGGACACCGCCGACTCGGCGATGCAGAAACCCGCGATCAATCCGAGGACCCGGGCCCTCTCGGAGTCGCCGAGCGCCGGCCACGCCCCTTTGTCGGGCGCGAAATCGATGGCCGCCTCGTCCCACTGCAGCGTCTCGGCGAGTATCACGAAGCTGTCGTATCTGGTGATCACGAATCCGTTTCCCCCGTCCTCCGGGATCGTCCCGGACCAGCTCGCGTATATCCGTCTCCCGGGCACCGCGGACCGGGCACACCCATTCGCCGGCGATCTCCGCAAGGGGCGTCCCGGGCTCGATGCCGCCGCCCGGGTCATCTTCCTCCGGGCTGTCCGGGTCATCTTCCTCCGGGTTGTCCGGGTCATCTTCCTCCGGGATCGCAGACGAAGCCGCAGAGGTCCCGCATCCCCTGCTCTTCGTCCCCGGCTCGGCCTGTGTCTCCTCGCTGACGCACATACCCTGCCCGGCGCTTCAGGAACGAGCACCGAATCACCCTGCGACGGACGATGGCGGTGAGCATCACCCAGCGGGAAGGGGTGAGCGTCACCCGGCGGGAAGAGGGGTGCTTGCCACGCCGAGTTCGCAGGCGGCGGCCTGCTTCCCGCCCGCGCTGGCGGTTGCCTCAAGCCGTACGTAGCGGGCCTGCTGCCGTGGCCAGCTTACGGCCTTCGATGCCGACGTGCCTGCCCAGGTGCCGTGGGCGGCTTCGGCGTAGTGCCGTCCGTCAGTGCTGAGGAAGATCCGGTAGCCGGTGATCACCGTCGGCGGATTGCTCAGCGGCGGCATGTAGATCAGGCCGTCGGTGGAGTAACGCCGCCCGAGGTCGACGGTGATCGACTGCGGCAGTGACGTGTGCAGGCTGCTCATCCAGCAGCTTTCCACCCTGCCGTCGACCGCCCGGTCCGGGGTGTACACATGCCCGAGGTAGAGCGTCCGCTGCGCGCTGGTGGCGGTGGCGGTGATCGCGGGCGAATCCCGCCGGGCTGCGAACCTCGGCCAGGGCGCTGTCCGCGTCACGTTCAGGTCATCGAATTGGGCCTGGACCCATGGGCTGACGGCCACACCGGCCTGCCCGGTGGTGTGGCTGTCGTCGGTCACGGTGGCCAGGGCCTGCCCGTCCAGCATGGCGGTGATCGTGTTACCTGTGAAGCGCAGGGCAAGCTGGTGCCACGTCCCGGCGCTGATGCTGGCGGCGCCGCTCGCCAGCATGGTGTCCTGGCCGTTCGCGTCCTGCGAGTACAGGCTCCAGCTTCCCGTGGTGCTGATCCGCAGGTGATATCCGGAAATGCCGTAGGCGTTGTACTCGTCGACCCGGCCGAGCAGCACGGCCTCGCCGGGTTGCAGCAGCACGGCATCCACGCTCACCTGGTAGTCGCCGAGCCAGAGGGGATCACCGGCAACCGCCGACGGCGGGATGCTGCTCTGGTGCCACAGGACCGGCGGGGCGGTGACCATCTGCTGGTAGCACCTCCCCGGCCGGCCCGCGGCGCATGGCTCCGACTGGAAGGTTCCCTGGAGGCTCTGGAAATACGGGGCCGGGTGACCGACCGGAACGTGCTCGAAGTCCTGGTGAAACGGGAGCGGCAGCGAGGTGTCCAGGCCAGGTGGCCGGGCCGGTGCGGCCGCGGCGCCCCGGTGCGCGCCGGCAGCCGTGCTCACGGTGTACACCTCATGCGGCTCGACCGTGACCCGCACCTGCCCGGAGCTGGGCCACAGCGTCGCGTCGTGGGTGAACCAGGAGCGCGGGTCGTGTGAGGCGAGGTCGGTGGACCACACCTGGACCGGCCCCTGGGACAGCCCGCCGGTGGCCCGCAGCGTGATCGTCTCGGGCCGGGTGGCGTCCGTGGTCTCGATGACGACGCTGTACTGCCCGCCCCGCGGTGAGTGCAGGGTGACGTAGCTGCCGCCGTCGCGGAGGTACCCGCTGGCGCTGTCGATGTACCGCCACCCCGGCTGGGTGAACTGGGTGGTCTGGGCGTCCACCCAGATGCTCGGCGGCACCTCGTAGTAGCCCGACCAGGGCCATTCCGCAAGCATCAGGCCGATGCCGCCGACGTTGGTATCCCCGTAGAAGGCCGCGACCAGGCTCCAGTTGAGGATACCCGTGATGCGGGCGTCGATATAGTCCCGGTTCATCGCCCGTGCCAGTGCGGCGGCACCCGACCACGCCCCCTCGGTGCTCTGCTCGCTGTCCCACATCGGCTTGTGCAGGCTCAGCGCGGTGCGGCTGCCGGCACAGTGACGGTATGGCGCCTGCCAGCCGCAGACGTCGTGCTCACCAAGCACGTCCACCGCATCCCGGTAGGCGGGGTCGCCCGCCATGGTCTTCGCTGCCGCCCAGTAGTCCGGCGGCGTGTGCTCGTCGGTGGCCACGACCTGAACGCCGGGGAACCTGGCACGCAGGGCCTTCTTGAGCGCGACGTAGAACGACGGCTGGGGCGGGGAGGAGTACTTCTCGTCGGCCGCGCCGAGGTAGCTGACGTGCAGTCCGTTGGCCCGGGCGCAGCTAAGCCAGGCGAGCTCGTAGCGCACCATGTCCTGGGTCCACAGCCCGCCGTCCAGCCAGCCGGGCGCACCCCACATCACCCCGTAGAACTTGATGTGGGGGTTGAGCGCCAGCGCATCCTTCATCAGCCGCCACTCGAAACCGCGGTGGCAGTCCACGCTGCCTGGCGTGGGCATGTGGCTTGGCTCCGACATCACCGTCGAGTTGGTGCCGCTGCCGATCTCCACCTTCAGGATTTGCAGGGACGCCCCGTAGTGCGGTTTGAAAAGGTAATCGAGGATCTGCCTGCGCTGGGTTTCCGGGTAGTCGAACAGCAGCCGCGACGAGCTGCTGCTGATGGCTCCTACGCCGTCGAAGACCCGGCCGGGAGCCCGGCCGTCCAGCAGCACGCGCTGCCGTACGTGCGCGGGCGGGCCGTAGCTGTCCGGGTGGGCAGGCAGCATAAGCATCACCGCGGCCGCTGGTGCCGCCAGGCATGCCAGCACCGCCGCTACGATCGCCGATGCCGGCCGTTGCCAGCGGCGCGCTGCCCGTGGGCCCTTGTGACGTCCGGGAACCGTACCCCCCTTCCGGGTGTGGACCGTCGGCTGCCCGCAGCCACCCGGGAGCCGCCCGCGGTGAGGCGGCCTGGGACAGCCGCGCTGGCCGGCCGTGGACCAGCCGTCGTGCCTCATCACGTCTCCGGCAACCTCAGCCCCCGGTGGAGCATCCTAGTGTGCCTGCCCGGGAATACCGGTGGGTATGGCAGTCTCCCCGCTGGCGGGCGGGCGGCTTCCCGGCCTGCCGTGGGGGATGGCTGGACACGGCCCAGCGGCGGTGTATGCCCCTGGCCGGCACGGCTCCCTGGCCTGGCAGGGACGGTCAGGCGCCGGTGCAGCGCGCGAGGAACTGGGCCGGCGCAGCGCGCGAGGGAGTGGGAGTGGCCGGCGTGACCGAGTGCCACGGCACCGGGCGGGCTCTGCCCGGGCCGCGTCCGGCACTTCCGCGGACGAGAACTATCCGGGCAGTTCAGTGCGACGGCGGCGGTATCGTGCCACCGGTGACCCATGACAGTGCCGCGTTTCCGCGGGATTTCCGTACGGACCTGCAGGCGGGTACGCAGCGGTGGGCTCGTTCCCTCGCTGCGACAATCATCTCCTGCCCGCCGGATGCGGACGATGGCGGCTGTGGCAGAAGGTTTCCTGTGATGAGTAAGGGAAATGCGTGTCGGTGGTGAGCCGTGCCGGGCTGCGGGCTGGCCCGCCCGCGCAGCGGGCACCGCGGCGCCGGGAACGCTGGATACGCCGCCATGCCGCCTTCGGGGTGGTGGTGACGGCTGCGGCCGCGCTGCGGATAGTGGTCCAGCTGGCCTATCTGCCAGCCTTGTTCACCCCGGATTCCTCCGGCTACCTGGCGTATGCGGCCCGGCTCCTGCACGGGGTCCTGGCGCCGGACGGTGCTCGCGTCAGCATTTATTCGGCCGTGCTGGTCCCGTTCGTATGGGCCCATGATCTGGTGGCCGTCGTGGCACTCCAGCATGTGCTGGGCCTGGCCTCGGGGGTGGTGGTGTATGCGCTGCTGCTCGCGCGGGGGAGCCGCCGCGTCCTCGCGGTGCTGGCCAGCGTGCCGGTGCTGTTCGACCCGCTGCAACTCGACCTGGAGCAGTATGTGCTGGCCGATACGCTGGCGACCTTCCTCCTGCTGGTTAGCGTAGCGGTACTGGCCTGGCCCGGCCAGTGGCGCTGGTGGCGCGCCCCAGCAGCGGGGCTGCTGCTCGGGTGCATCACGCTGACCCGCGCACCCGACCTGGTGGTCGCTGTCCCGGCGCTTGCCTACCTGCTGGTGAGCCTGCGCCCGTGGCGGCGCGCCCTGTCAGCGGCGGGTGCCCTGGCACTGACTGTTGCGCTGGCCCTCGGGGCGCCGCTGGCCGTCTACGCCATCGCGTCTCCCTCAACCCGCGCGAGCACGCAGCTGGTGGATTACGCGTGGCGTTTCTTCTACGGGCGCCTGGCACCGATCGCCCAGTGCGGCAAGCTGCACCTGCCTCCGGACGAGCAGCAACTGTGTCCTCGGCAGCCGGCCGGCCAGCGGCCGGGGCCTAACTACTACATGTGGTCGTCCCGTTCCCCGCAGTGGAACCTGCACCTGCCGCCCGGGACGTCGGTGGGCGAGGTGCTGGGAACCTTTGACGAAAGGGTCATCCTCCGTCAGCCCCTCAGTTACGCCAAAGTCGCCGCGACTGACTATGCGTACGGTTTCTCGCCGGTGCGCGGCACGGGCCCGGATGGCAACCCCGCCTGGGTGTACAAATTCCAGTCTCACTACACCGCCTGGGACGTCAGCGCCGCCCGGCTCGCCCGGGCCTATGGAGACACGCGGGTGGCTTCACGCCCGGCCCTGGAGCGTTTTCTCCATGGCTACGGCCACTACTACACACCCGGGCCGTTGCTGGCAGCGGGGCTGATCACCGCGCTGATCGCCGCGGCCGGGCTGGGTCCCGCCCGCCGGTCGGGGCTGCGCGGGCTGTGTTTCTTCCTGGCCGCGACTGCGGCGGCCGAACTCGTCCCGCCAGTGGTCATGTCGCTGTTCAGCTGGCGTTACCAGCTGCCCCAGCTTTCCCTGATCCCGCTGGCCGCCGCTGCGGGGCTGACCGCGCTGCTGCCCTCGTGCCGCGCTAGCGGTCCCGGCCGGGCCGGGAACGCCCGGCGGCCCTGGCCACGAGCAGCAGGACCGCGGCGAGAACCCCGATCCACAGCCACGGCATGACCGCCCACGCCGCCCATGCCACCGCATGCGCGGCCGCCACGGCGAGCAGGACGATGAGCGCAAGGAGGAGAACCGGGTGGCCGTGGCGGCGCCGTGGGCGTACCGGACCTGCCGGAGCCCCGGTGTCCGGCAGGTCGTCGAGCAGGCCGCTGAAGTCCGCCCTGGTCTTGGCGTTCATCGCGCGCCCGACCCGCTCGTCGAACTCGGCCTGGTCCAGGCGTCCCTCGCCGAAGTGCTCAGCCAGGCAGTCGGCGACCGCCTGGCGTTCGGCGTCGGAGACCCGCAGGTGCTGGTCGGCGTAGAAACCACGGAACAGCGGCGTGAAGCCACGTGCCCGGGTCTGGTTTGACTGGGTTGACATGGCGGTGTCCTGTTCTGGCTTAGCGTGGCCGGGACTGCAGGGATTCGATGAGCGAGCCGGCGATGGACTGGTCGCTGCCCTCTTCCGGGATCAGCAGCAGGCCGGCCAGGTAGAGGAGTATGCCCGGGCCGCCGGCGAGGGTGAGGACGACGAAGACGATCCGGACGATCGTCGCGTCCACACCGAGGTAGCGGGCCAGCCCGGCGGCGACGCCGGTCAGCATGCGGCCGCCGGACGGCCGCCGCAGGACCGGCCGTTCCGGCCCGGGCCGGGTTGCCGACGAGGTGTCCTGGTTCATCGCGGTAGTGTCCATGGCCCCCAGCATGGCTCCCCGGGCCAGGCGGGCGCATCGGGAAAATCCCCGGTACGTCCCTGATCCGGCGGCGCCAGGATCAGGGCCGGGTCAGGGATTTCCCGGATAGCCGGCTCAGGGTGCCTGGGGCGATGATGGGTACGTGGAGCACCCGGCACACTGTCAGCACGACCCGTCCGGCCCGCACTGGCACCGTGGCCCGCCCCGGCTGCGGCGCGGCACCGGCGGGCCGCTGCGCCGCGACCCCGCAGAGCGGCTGGCCGGCGGCGTGGCCGCCGGCGTGGCGGCGTGGCGGGGTTTCAACGTCACGGCCGTGCGGATCGTGTTCGCGCTGATCGCCGTGGCCGGCGGGTGGGGCGTGGCGCTGTATGTGATGGCGTGGCTGCTGGTGCCGGCCGCAGGAGCCGATCGCAGCATCGGCAGCAAGGCCAGGTCCGACACCAGGGGTATCCGGCTCGCGGTCGGCCTGGCCTCGGTGCTCGTCCTGGTGCTGCTGGCGGCCGGGGCGCTGAACGAGGGCTGGTTCGTGAGCTGGGCGTGGCCGCAGGTGTTCAGCGTGGCCGGGCTCGTGCTGATCTGGCGGAACGCCCCGGCGGAGGAGCAAGCGACCCTGCGGCATCTGGTGGAGCCGCTGGGAGCGGTGCCGGGTACGAAGGCACCAGCCAGATGGTCGGTGCTTCGCCTGGTGATCGCGGGCCTGCTGCTCGCCGCCGGCCTGGGCTGGCTGCTGTCGGTGCACGCCAGCCTGGCCCTGCTGCGGCCGCTCGGCGGCGTGGCGCTGGTGATCGCCGCCATCGTGCTGCTTCTCGGCCCGTGGTGGCTGCGGATCGCCCGCGAGCTTGTCCTCGAACGCCAGGCCAGGGTGCGGGCCGAGGAGCGGGCTGACATCGCGGCCCGCATCCACGACTCGGTGCTGCAGACCCTCGCGCTGATCCAGCGCCGCGCGGACGATCCGCACAAGGTCGTCCAGCTCGCCCGGATGCAGGAACGGGAACTGCGTTCCTGGCTGTTCGAGGGCAGGGCGCCGCACGAGGCGGATTCAGGCACGACGCTGGCGGCCGGTGTGCGGCAGATCCAGCAGGACGTCGAGACCAGGTATGGGGTCCCGGTGGAAGCGGTGACCGTTGGCGACTGCGAGCTTGACGACAACCTGAACGCGCTGCTCGCCGCCGCCCGCGAAGCCACGGTCAACGCGGCGAAATGGTCGGGCGCCGGCGTCATCTCGCTGTTCGCCGAGGTCGAGCCCGCGGAGGTATCGCTGGTCGTGCGGGACCGCGGCCGGGGCTTCGACCCCGGGGCGGTGCCGGCCGACCGCAAGGGCCTGGCCGAATCCGTGCACGGCAGGATGGCCCGCCGCGGCGGCACGGCGGCCGTGAGCACCGCCGAGGGCGAGGGCACCAAGGTCACCCTGGTGATGCCCCGCGCCGGCGCGCTGAGCACCCCGAGCCACACATGAGACGCCCTCTGCCAGCCCGGCCATGCTCGTCCACGCCGCAGGCGCCGGGCCGGACGCCGCGTCAGCGGTGTCCCGGTGCCGAGGACCCGCCTCCCGAAGCCAGCGAAGCGCCCGCGAGGGAGGCAGAAAATTGAGTGCCCCCAGGGTCGTCATCGTCGACGATCACGGCCTGTTCCGTTCCGGTGTCCGCGCCGAGCTCGGCCGTCAGGTGGAGGTCGTCGGCGAGGCGGACGACGTGCAGCCGGCCATCGACCTGATCGCCCGGCTGCTGCCGGATGTCGTGCTCCTTGACGTGCATCTGCCCAGCGGCAGTGGCCAGGCCGTGGTGCAGCAGATCAAGGCCGTCCACCCGCAGGTGCGGTTCCTCGCGCTGTCGGCCTCGGACGCACCCGAGGATGTGATCGCGGTGGTCAGGGCGGGCGCGCGGGGATATGTGACCAAGACGATCTCCACCCCCGACCTGGCCGACGCGATCCGCCGGGTCGCCGCGGGCGACGCTGTGTTCTCGCACCGGCTGGCAGGGTTCGTCCTCGACGCGTTCGCCGCGGCGCCGCCGCCCGGTGAGGTCAAGCCCTCCTTCGATCCGGAGCTCGACCAGCTCACCGGCCGGGAGCGGGAAGTGCTCAGGCTGATCGCGCAGGGCTACACCTACAAGGAGATCGCCCGCGAGCTGTACATCTCGGTCAAGACCGTGGAAAGCCACGTGTCGTCCGTGCTGCGCAAGCTCCAGCTGTCGACACGCCACCAGCTCACCAGGTGGGCCGCGCAGCGGCGCCTGGCCTGACCGGGGGAGAGCGGGCGGGCAGGCTCCGTCCCTTTCTGCACGGCTCTGGGAAAACCGCCTTCGGCAGCCTACCCTGGGGATTCAGGGCCCGGGGGTTCAGGAGGCCAGGCCGGCATGCTGCACGTGTCGCTCCTCGGGGGGCAGGCGATCACTGACGACCGGACCGGCTGCGTCCGGAGGCCGTCGTCGCGCGCGGTCGCCCTGGTGGCCTTCCTGGCCTGCCGCGCCGGGCTGCCCCAGCCCCGGCAGCGGATCGCCGGCCTGTTCTGGCCGGACTCCGCTGACGCGCAGGCGCTGACAAACCTGCGCCGCGAATTGCATCACCTGCGCCGCGTCCTGGCAGGCGAGCCTTCGCTCGCTGTCACGCCGAGAGATCTGTGCTGGCGTGACACGGCGACGTGCCGCGTCGACGTGCGCGCGTTCGGGACCGAGCGCGCGGCTGCCCTGGCCGCGGCAGCGGCCGGTGACGATGACGGGGTCCTGGCTCACGCCATCGGCGCGATCGCCGAGTACCGGGGCGACCTCCTGCCTGGCGTGTACGACGACTGGGTGCTCGGTGACAGAGCCGAGCTCGAGCGCCAGTGCGTGGACCTGTGCGACCTGGTCTGTGCCGCGGCGGCGCGGACGGGTGACCTGTCCCGGGCGGTGGATGCCGCCCGCCGGCGGGTCCAGCTTCAGCCGCTGGAAGAGGCTGGCTACCGCACGCTGATGGAGCTGCAGGCTGGGATCGGTGACCGGGCGGGCGCCATCAGCACCTACCATCATTGCGCGTCGGTCCTGGAGCGTGAGCTCGGCGTGGCCCCGGGCCCGGCCACGGGGGAGATCTTCCAGCGCCTGATGGCCCACGCGCGCCCGGCGGCCCCCCATGCGGGGGCCGGGGTTCCCGCGGGCCGCCCCGGGCCCGCCGCCGCCCGGCTCGTCGGCCGGTCCGCCGAACTCGGCGTGCTCGGCGGGCTGTGGCGTGCCGCGGCTGCGGGCAGCCCTGCCCTTGTGCTGGTCCATGGCGGTGCGGGTGTAGGGAAGACGCGTCTCGTGGCCGAGTTCGCCGGGATGGTGCAGCGGGAGGGCGCGGTGGTGGCAGGTTCCCGGTGCTTCGGTGCGTCGGGGCGGCTGGCGCTGACGCCGGTGGCGGACTGGCTGCGCAACCCCGCCGTCCAGGCGGCGGCGGCCTCACTCGGCCCGGCCTGGCGAGCCGAGGTCGGCAGGCTGGTGCCGTCGGGGAGCCGCGGCGGACGCGGGGCCAGCCTGAGAGCGCTGGCGGATGCCTGGCAGCGTCACCGCTTCTTCGAGGGCCTCGCGCGGGCGCTGCTCGGCGTGGGCCGCCCGCTGCTCCTCGTCCTGGACAACGCGCAGTGGTGTGACCAGGAGACGCTGGAATTCCTCACCTTCTGCCTGGGGCGGGCCGCCGGTGCTCAGCTCATGGTGGCTGCCACGCTGCGCGACGACAACCCGGAGGAACGCGCCTGGCTGACGGACTGGATTGCCGGGATGCGGGCCGCCGCACTGCTCACCGAGCTTGCCCTCGGCCCCCTGGAGGCCGCCGATACGGCACGGCTGGCCGGGGCTATCTCCGGCCGGCCCGTCGGCGAGGCCGAGGCGGACTTCCTGCAGGTGACAACCGGCGGTTTCCCGCTGTACGTCATCGCGGCAATGCGCGCCGGCGTCGATCTCAGCAAGCCCGCCCCGCACGCCGATCTGACGGCTGTGCTCCGCAGGCGCCTGGAGCAGGCGACGCCAGCGGCCCAGGACGTGGCCGGCCTGGCAGCGGCGGTGGGGACGAACTTCACCCTGGACCTGCTCGCCGAGGCAAGCGACCTCGACGCCGACGCCGTCGTGGCCGCGGTGGACGAGCTGTGGCGCCGCAGGATCGTGCGGGAGTTCCGTGACGGCTACGACTTCTCCCACGACCTGCTCCGCGACGTGGCATACGCGCAGGTCAGCCCGCCGAAACGCTGGCTGCTGCACCGGCGCGTCGCCCAGGGCCTGGAGTTGCTCCACGTCGGCGACGCGGAGGCGGCCGCGGCTCAGCTCGCGGAGCAGTACGCCCGCGGCGGGCGGCCTGACCGCGCGCTGGCCTACTACCGGCGCGCGGCTGATGTCGCGGCGGGAATGTTCGCTCACGCCGACGCGATCCGGCTGCACAAGGAGGCACTGTCGCTGATCCGCCGGCTGCCCGCGGGCAGGGGCAGGGACAGGCAGGAACTGGCGGTCCTTGAAGCCATGGCAGCACCGCTCAATGCCAGGTACGGCTACTCGTCCCCTGATCTGCAGGCCACCCTGGAGCGCTCGATCACGCTGGCGGAATCGCTTGGCCGCAAGGACTCGACACTGGCCGGCATGGTCGCGCTGTGGACGTCCCGGTTCGTCCAGGGGCGCACCGCCGACAGCTACCGGACGGCCACCCGCGCACTGGCCCTCGCCGACCCCGGTTCCGAGCTGAGCGGCCCGGCTCACTTCGCCGTCGGCGGGTCGGCCATCAGCCTCGGAATGCCCGCAGAGGGATTGCGCCATCTGGAGCTCGCCGCCAAGCTGGCGAGCGGCCGGGTATCGCTGAGCGTCGGCACGCGGCCCGACGTGCACGGCACGGCCTGGGCGGCACACGCCCACTGGCTGCTCGGCCACGACGACAGCGCCATGTCCGCCTGCGATGAGGCCATCAGGCTGGCGAGGGAGATCGGCCACCCGTACAGCCTGGCGGTCGCGCTGGCCTACGGCTGTATCACCCGCCAGATGAGCCACGACATGGACGAGGTGAGGGAGGCCGCCCGCGAGCTGCGCGAGCTGTGCGGCCGCTATGGCTTCGCCTACTACCGTGAGTGGGGAGCCGTCCTGGAGGCCTGGTCGCGCACGGACGGGTCAGGCACCGGTCTTGCCCGGCGCGCCATCGGCAGCCTGAAGGCGGCAGGCGCGTTCGCCCGGATGCCGTACTGGCTGTCGCTGCTTGCTGACCTGTCGGCCCGGGAGAGCCGGCCCGGGGCGGCACGGGCGACTCTCGACGCCGCCATCGCGGCCGGCCGGGCCAGGGACGACCTGTGGTGGCTGCCCGAGGCGATGCGGATGCGCGCCGCATACGACGGCGGGGAGGCCGCCATCACGCGCCTGCGCTCCGCAGCGCGGCTAGCGTCGGCACATGGCAGTGCCGCCCTGCTCCGGCGCTGCGAGCGTGATCTCGCCGCCCGGGGCTCCTGCCCCGGGCCGTCCGCCGTTCGCCCGACGGCCTGAGGTGAGCGCACGCGTGCGAACGCTGTGCGAACGGTGCGGGCCCTAGCTTCGGTGTGCCTGAGCGTCAGGCCATGCACGCCGAAAGGAAGTCCCATGACCACTACATCAGCGGGCACCGCCACCGCGCCCTACCAGGAACTGGCCGCCGCCCTCCGCGGTGACCTCATCACGCCGGGGGACCCCTGGTACGACCAGGCACGTGCCGTGTACAACGCCATGATCGACAAGTACCCGGCCGCCATCGCGCGCTGCCGCGACGTCGCCGACGTCATCACCTGCGTACGGTTCGGCCGCGACCACGACGTCGAACTCGCCGTCCGGGGCGGCGGCCACAACGCCGCCGGCCTCGGCGTCTGGGACGGCGCCCTGGTTATCGATCTGTCGCTGCTGCGCAGCACCACGGTCAGCCCGGGCAATCACACCGTCCGCGCCGACGGCGGGTGCACGTGGGGAGACGTCGACCACGCGACCGTGACGTTCGGCATGGCCACGCCGTCCGGCTTCCTCTCGTCCACCGGCGTGGGCGGCCTGACCCTCGGCGGCGGCATCGGCTACCTCACCCGGCGCTTCGGCCTCACCGTCGACAACCTGCTCGCCGCCGATGTCGTGCTCGCCGACGGCACGTTCGTCACGGCCAGCGAAAGCTCCCACCCCGACCTGCTGTGGGCCCTGCGCGGCGGGGGCGGGAACTTCGGCGTGGTCACGTCGTTCACCTTCCGCTGCCACGACATCGGCGAGGCCGGCACGATCATCGGCGGCCCGGTGCTGTACGACCTCGCCGACACCCCCGACGTGATGCGCTGGTACCGCGACCTGCTGCCGTCGCTGCCGGAGGAGCTGAACGGCTGGATCGGGCTGCTCACCATCCCGCCCGCCCCGCCGTTCCCTGAGGACCTGTGGGGCCGCAAGGCGTGCGGCATCGTCTGGTGCTACACCGGACCGCACGAGGCGGCCGGCGCGGTGCTCGAACCGGTCAGGGCCTACGGCTCGCCGCTGCTGGTGGGCCTGCACGCCATGCCGTTCAACGTCCTGCAGAGCGCGTTCGACGCCCTCTACCCGGCCGGGCTGCAGTGGTACTGGCGGGCGGACTTCTTCACCGGGATCTCCGACGCGGCGATCGACGTGCACGTCAGGTACGGCGAGAAACTGCCGACCGGCCACTCCACCGCGCACCTCTACCCCATCGACGGTGCCGCCAGCCGCGTGCCCGCGGACGCGACGGCCTTCGCCTACCGTGACGGCGGCTGGGCCGGCGTCATCGTCGGCGTCGACCCGGACCCGGCCAGCGCCGGCCTCATCTCGCGATGGGCCAGGGAGTACTGGGAGGCGCTGCACCCGCTCTCCGCTGGCGGCGCTTACGTCAACTTCCTGATGAACGAGGGCCAGGACAGGGTCAGGGCCTCCTACCGCGGCAACTATGCGCGGCTTGCCCAGGTCAAGCGCCGCTACGACCCCGGTAACGTCTTCCACGTCAACCAG
>Ga0209061_1002485_pt1 | contig 23205 bp, 17 predicted proteins | sample Coa_R1_10_FD_187157 | JGI IMG/M metagenome (GOLD analysis project Ga0209061, IMG submission 187157) | Surface soil microbial communities from Centralia Pennsylvania, which are recovering from an underground coalmine fire - Coalmine... | ecosystem: Environmental > Terrestrial > Soil >...
CTGTCCTGGTCTTACCTGGACGACCTGCCACGCTGGCGCCACCTGAAGAAGCAGCGCCCGGACATCGGAGGCCAGCTCTCCCTGCTGTGACGGCGGCGTCCCGGCCACGCAGGCCACCTACGGGGGCCGCTCTCCGCTGCCGGACTACACCAAGGGCTACAAGTTCTCCGCCTACGCCATGTGGACGCAGGCCACCTACGGGGGCCGCTCTCCGCTGCCGGCTGGTTCCGGGGGAGCTTGTCATGCGCGGGCGCGGGCCGCCCCGGCCCGCGCCCGCGCATGACCGCGGAGGCTTGTGTCCTGGCGGAGAGTTTTCGCCTGACAGCCCGGTACCTGGCTAGCCGACCCGGGGGTCTGGGTCGACGACGAGGATCCTGCCCTTGGCGTGCCGCCGCAGCTCGGCGCTGGCGCTCTCGTCCATCAGCGCGGGCAGGCCGCGGTGGGAGGCGGCGCCCACGATAATCGTCGTGGCGCCTACCTCGTTGGCGTACTCGGCGACCAGCCTCCCGGCGGCGCCGTGGTCGGTGGCGTGCAGCAGCACCTGGCCTTCGGCCGGGATGTGGCTGGCCGCCAGCCGGTCCAGGTGGTCACGGACCACCGCCTCGGCGGAGGCCAGCGTCTCGCCGTCGGTGCCGCCGTCGCCCGCGGTGACGCCTTCCTGAGCGTGTACCACGTGCACCACCCGGCCGCTGTCCGCGGCGAGCCGGGCGGCGGTCTCGGTGACCAGGGCGGCGGCCGCCGAACTGTCGATGGCCGCGAGGATCACGCCGCCGGCGCGGCCGTCGTTGCCGCGGCCCGTGCCGTTGCCGCGGCCGTCGTTGCCGTGGCCCGTGCCGTTGCCGCCGACGGCTACCAGCGTGCCCCGGGCAGCGCCGCTCCCTGCCGTCGTTGCCGTGGCCGCCGTGACCGCCTCGGCCTGCACCGCCTCGGCCTGCACCCGCTCGGCCTCGCCGAGCAGCCGGTGGCCGGTGGCGAGGATGCCGATGCCGAGCACGATGGCCGCCGCGCCGATGTAGAACGGGAAGTGGATGTTCACGTCGACCACGAGCCGGCCGGCGCAGTAGGGAGCGAGCCCGCCGCCGATGAACCGGACGAAGCTGTAGGCGGCGGACGCTACCGGGCGCTCCACCGGCGAGACGGTCATGACCGCCTGGGTGGTGACGGTGTTGTTCACGCCGCAGACGATGCCGGAGACGATCACGAGGACGATCAGCGCGGGCTTGTCCAGCGTCCAGACCGCGATGCCGAGGGTGATGAGCGCGAACAGGAACAGGTTCGCGTACATGGTCCTGGCGATGCCGAACCGCTCCTGCAGCCACGGGGCGCCGAACACGGCGAACAGCGCGACGAAGATGCCCCAGCCGCAGAACACGAGACCGAGCCTGATCGGCGAGAGCCCCATCGGGAACGGCGCGTAGCCGAGGATGGTGAAGAAGCCCCAGTTGTAGCAGAGCGCGGTAAGCGCCATGGTGAGCAGGCCGCGGTGCCGCAGCGCCTGGAACGGCGCGGCGAGGCTGGTTTTCCTCACGGGCTTCGGGGTCTTCTCGACCAGCGTCACGGTGGCGATCAGCGCGATCGCCATCAGCGCGGACACGCCGTAGAACGGGCCGCGCCAGCTGATCTCGCCGAGCGTCCCGCCGAGCAGCGGGCCGACCGCGATGCCCAGGCCCAGCGCGGTCTCATACAGCACGATCGCGCCGGCGAACCCGCCGCTCGCCGAGGCGACGATGACCGCGAGCGAGGTCGCGATGAACAGCGCGTTCCCGACGCCCCATCCGGCCCGGAACCCGATGATGCCGCTGATCGAGCCGGACGAGCCGGCCAGCCCGGCAAAGGCCACGATCAGCACCAGGCCGCAGATCAGCGTCCGCTTGGCGCCGATCCGGCTGGATACCCAGTTGGTGATCAGCATCGCGACCGCGGTGACCACCAGGTAGCTGGTGAACAGCAGCGTGGTCTCGCTCGGCGAGGCGTGCAGCTGACTGGAGATCGCGGGCAGGATCGGGTCGACCAGGCCGATGCCCATGAACGACACGACGCAGGCGAACGCGACGGCGAACACGGCCTTCGGCTGCTTGAACGGGCTCGCCGCCGAGCCCGTGTGGGCGCCACTCAATTCAGTCGTACTCCTTGGTGCTGGTGGGGTCCATGCTGGCGAGCGCGTCAAGCGCGGGCAGTGCCGCGGCCAGCGCGGCCCGGTGCCCGGGGCTCAGCCGGGCGAGGATGCCGGCGAGCTTCTCGGCGCGCCGCCCGCGCCGGCGCGCGAGCGTGGCCCTGCCCTCGCCGGTGATGCTCACCCGGACGACCCGCCCGTCGGCGGGGTCGGCCTCCCGGCACACCAGCCCGGCGTCGGCGAGCCGGGTGATCAGCTGCGTCATCGCCGGCTGGGTGACCCCCTCGCGGGCGGCAAGCGCCGTGAGCCGGCAGGGGCCGTTCCGCTCGAGCGTCGACAGCGTGGCCGCGGCGGTCATGGACAGCCCGCTCGGCTGGCTCAGCGAACGGAACAGGCCGAAGGTACGCCCGAGGGCGCTCTCAAGCGCGGTCGCCAGCGCCTCGTCCGTCATGGCAAGGCCGCCTGCTCCCGGCGTCCCGCCTGCTCCCGGCGTCCCGCCTGCTCCCGGCGTCCCGCCTGCTCCCGGCGTCCCGCCTGCTCCCGGCGTCCCGCCTGCCGTGACGGGGCCGCCTGCTCCCGGCGTCTGCTCGCCGGGGGCGTGGCCTGGGATTTCCATAAGCTTTTTATATCACATACTTATGTAAAATGCCGGCTGCCGTGCCCCGCCCCGTGCCGGTCTCCGGTAACGCGACAGAGGATCCGAGCTGTGACCGCACTTGCTATCGACACCGGGCATGTCGCGGGCGGAGCGGCGTCACGCAGCCTGACCAGATCGCGTTTTTTATACCTTTATGTCCGGTTCTGACGGAGCGGGGGCGGCGGGACGTTCCGGGGCTGTGGCCCACTGCCCCACTCTTTCCGGGGCAGTGGGCCACAGCCCCGGAAAGAGGAAAAGAAAAGAGGAAAAGAAGAGCGGCGCGCACCTGACCACACCCCGGCCCCGGCCCCGGCTGAGCCGGGGTCAGGCCGGGGTCAGGCCGGGGCCGGGGCGGCGGGCAGCGTCAGGCGCATCAGCGTTCCCCCGCCGTGCGCCGGCCGGGCTTCGACCGTGCCGCCGTGGCCGCGCGCGACCTCCCGGACGACGGCGAGCCCGAGCCCGGATCCCGGCACCGCGCGGGCCGAGAGCGAGCGGTAGAAGCGGTCGAAGACGTGCGGCAGGTCGGCGGGGTCGATGCCCGGCCCGTGGTCGCGCACGGTGAGTTCCCCGCCGGCGAGCCGCACCTCCACGTCCCCGCCCGGCGGCCCGAACTTCGCGGCGTTGTCGAGCAGGTTCCTGATCGCGACTCGAAGCCGGCCGGCGCTCCCCACGACGACGCAGGCGTGCAGGTCCGCGGTGAACGTCGTGTTCGGCCAGTCCCGGCGCGCCGCCTCCAGGGCGGCGGCGGCCGCCTCGTCCAGCCTGACCTCTTCCCTGGCTGCCGGCGGCGACTCGCCCCGGGCCAGTTCCGTGACGCTGGCCACGAGCTGGCTGAGCTCCGCCACCTGGTCGGCGACCCGGGCGAGCACCTCCTGGCGTTCCGCGGCCGGCATGTCCGGGTTGCCGGCGAGCAGGTCGACGTTGACGCGCAGGCTGGCCAGTGGGGTGCGCAGCTCGTGACTGGCGTCGCTGACCAGCCGCCGCTGAGCGGCCAGCGACCGCTGTAGCGCGCTCAGCATGCTGTTGAACGATGCGGCGAGCCGGCCGATCTCGTCCCGGCGGGCCACCTCGACCCGCCTGGCCGGGTCCCCGGTCGCGGTCACCTGCTCGGCGACGCTGGCCAGCCGGGTCACCGGGGCGAGGCCCGTCCTGGCCACGGCCCAGCCGAGCACGGCGGCAGCCAGGATCCCGATGACGCTGAGCACGCTCAGCGTGGCGCCGACGCTGGCCACCTCCAGATCGGTCGTGCTGAGCGACTGGGCGACCTGGAGCGCGAGGCCCGGCGCGAGCGGCGCGGTGAGCACCGTGGCCCGCACGCCGCCGATCCTGGTGTCGGCGTAGAACGCGCCCTGGCGCCCCGCCGCGACGCTGACCGCCGCGGCGCTCGCGGGGAGCAGGCCCTGGTCGTGCGGCGGGGTCCAGACGGCGCCGGTCGCGGTGACCAGCTGGGTATACGGCACGGCGGTGCCGAACCGGTTCGAGTGCGGCGGCACCCAGCCGTAGGGGATGTGTCCCCGGTACTGCCGTGCCGCGTGCTCCACACCCGCCGCGCGCGCGGCGAGTTGCTGGTGTATCTGGCCCTCCAGGTCGGTGCGGATCGCGATGAAGGCGACCGCGGTGATGGCCAGCGCGACGGCGGCCACCGCGCCGGCGGCGGCCAGCGTGAAGCGGGTCCGCAGGGCGAAGGAGGGGACGCGCGGTCCTCCCGTCCGGCGGGTCACCGCGGGCAGGCGGCGTCGGCCCGCAGCACGTACCCGACGCCGCGCACGTTGTGCACCAGGCGGCGGCGTCCGCCGGCCTCCAGCTTGCGGCGCAGGAAGCCGACGAAGACCTGTAGCGCGTTCGAGGCGGGCGCCTCCCCGTAGCCCCACACCCGGTCCAGGATCACGTCGTAGCTGAGCACCTGCTCGGCGTTGCGCAGCAGCAGTTCGAGCAGGGCGAACTCGATCCTGGTGAGGGTGATGGGCACGCCGCCGCGGGTCGCCGCGCGGGCGGTGAGGTCGAGCGTCAGATCGGCGTAGCCGAGGACGTCGTGGACTGGCCGGGTGCGGCGCAGCAGCGCGTTGACCCGGGCGAGCAGCTCGCGCAGCGCGAACGGCTTGACCAGGTAGTCGTCGGCGCCGGCCTCCAGGCCGGCCACCCGGTCGTCCACCGCGTCCCGCGCGGTGAGCACGAGGACCGGGGTGGCGTGCCCGCGTTCCCGCAGCGCGCGGCAGGTATCGAACCCGTCGAGCATGGGCATGAGCACGTCGAGGATGATGAGATCGACCGGCGACTGGGCCACGGAGCTGAGCGCGTCCGCGCCGTTCGCGGCGGTGCTGACTGCATACCCGGAATAACCCAGGGCACGCCGCAGTGAGTCGCGGACGTCCGGGTCGTCGTCCACGACCAGCAGCCTTGGTTGCATGCCGGCCAGTCAACCAGCGCTTCTTAGGAAGATCCTTAAAGTTAGCTGCAGACGCTTACATTTTCACTGTTCTTTAACGATCGCTGGCCAGTCTCCCTGGCATGCCTCCCCTTTTCCTCATACGGCACGGTGAGAGCAGCTGGAACACGCTCGGCCTGGCGCAGGGCCAGGGCGATCAGGCGCGGCTGACCCGCCGTGGCCGCCGTCAGGCCGCGGCGGCGGCCGGGCGATTCCGCGGGCATCCGGTCCGCGCGCTGTACTCAAGCGACCTGCGCCGCGCGCTGGAGACGGCGGCCGCCTTCAGCGAGGTGCTCGCGCTGCCGGTGCACACCGATGCCCGGCTGCGCGAGCGGAGCCTCGGCGTCCTTGAGGGCACCGCGGCGACGTCGATCAGCCCGTCCGCCATCGGGGTGGAAGCCGGGCGGGTGACCGACCCGGACATAAGGCCGCCGGGCGGGGAGTCCGTGCGCGATCTGTACACGCGCGCGGCCGCGTTCTGCGACGACCTCGGGACCGTGGCCGGCGACGACGCGGGCGGCGACGTGGTGGTGGTCGCGCACGGCGGCACGCTGCGCGTGCTGAACGCCTACCTGAACGGCGTCCCTGTCGAGGAGATGCGCTGGGAGCCGCTGGAGAACGCCAGCATCCTGCGGTTTCCCGGTTCCGCCACGCGATCACGAGGAGCATCCCGATGAACCCGACCGTCTTGAACCTGCCCAGGCGCGCGGCGAAGCCCCGCGAGACCGGCCTCACGATGGTGATCGACGGCGGCATCCCGTCCGGCATGTTCAGCGACCTGATCTCGCTGGGCGCCGAGTACATCGACTTTGTGAAGTTCGGCTGGGGCACGGCGATCGTCACCGGCTGCCTGCGCGAGAAGATCAGCGTGCTGCGCCAGGCCGGCATCGGCTACTACTTCGGCGGCACGCTGTTCGAGAAGTTCGTCCTACAGGGCCGGTTCGAGGACTACCGGCGGCTCTGCGAAGAGCACGGCTGCCGCCACGTCGAGGTGTCCAATGGCACCATCGACATGTCGAACGCCGAGAAAGCCGGCTATATCCGCAAGCTCGCCCCCGACTTCGGCGTCGTGTCCGAGGTCGGCTTCAAAGATCCCGGCCGCTCCGAGCTGCTGCCGCCGAGCGAGTGGGTCGCCTGCATCAAAGAGGACCTCGACGCGGGGGCCTCGCTGGTCACGCTCGAGGCCAGGGAGAGCGGCAAGTCCGGCATCTGCCGCCCGGACGGCGCGCTGCGGTACGGCCTGGTCGAGGACGTGCTGTCCGCGGGCATCAGCGTGGACAAGCTGCTCTTCGAGGCACCCACCACCGCGCTGCAAACCCACATGATCACCCGCATCGGGCCGAACGTGAACCTCGGCAACGTGCCCGCGCAGGGCGTCATCGGCACGGAGACGCTCCGCCTGGGGCTGCGCGCCGACACGCTCAGCGCCTTCGAGTAGGAAGATCCGCGATGCGAACCGTTTCCGATGTCTTCCACCTGGCCATCCCGGTGCACGACCTGGACGAGGCGCAGGACTTCTACGTGGCGAAACTCGGCTGCAAGCTCGCCCGCCGTTACGACGACCGGATTACCCTCGATTTCTTCGGAGACCAGGTGGTGTGCCACCTGACCCCGGGGGAGCCTGCCCGGCCGGAGAGCCTGTACCCGCGGCACTTCGGCGTCACGTTCCGCGAGGCGGCCGACTTTGAGGCGCTGCATGCCTGCGCGGTCACCAGGAAGATCCCCTTCTACCAGGAGGTCGCCACGAGGTTCGGCGGCCTGGTGGAGGAGCACCGCACGTTCGTGCTGGTTGACCCGTCGGGAAACCTCCTGGAATTCAAGCATTACAACGACCCCCGGATGATGTACTGAACGGACGGACACCCGCGTTGATACGGATGTGGATCGAGCAGGCGGCAGCCTGCGATGACGGCGCCGTCTACCTTGAGGAAGCCCGCGGCACCGGGACGCTGACCTACGGCGGCCTGCTGGAGGCGGTCCTCGGCTGGGAGCGGCGCCTTGACGATGCCGGGCTGCCCCCGGGGGCCCGGATCGCGGTCCGCCCCTCGCGGCCGCTTGAGTACGCGACCGCCCTGGTGGCGATCATCGGGGCCGGGCGGGTCGCGGTCCCGCTCGACCCCCTGGCTCCCGGCGCCGACGTGGCCCGCGTGCGGGCCGTCGCACGTCCCGTCGCCACAGTCACCGACGGCTCGTTCGGGATAAATTCTCTTGATTTCCCGCGGCCGGAACCGGCGGGCGGCGGGATTTTCCTGTGCACCAGCGGCACCACCGGCACCCCCAAGGGCATCTCGCTGCGCGAGGGGCAACTGGCGCACGTGGCCGCGAGCGTGGTCAGCCACCACCGGCTCACCCGGGCCGACCGGGGGTACTGCCCGCTGCCGCTGTTCCATGTGAACGCCGAGGTGGTCGGGCTGCTCGCCACGCTCTGTGCGAGGGCGTGCCTTGCGCTGGACCGTAAGTTCACCCGCCACGGCTTCTGGGAGATGATCGAGGAGAAGCGGATCACCTGGATCAACGCGGTGCCGGCTATCATCTCCATCCTGGCGATGGATCCGCCGGCGGTGCGGCCCGCCGCCGTCCGCTTCGTGCGGTCCGCCTCCGCGCCGCTGCCGCCGGCCGCGCTGACGCGGTTCGAGAGCGCGTTCGGCATCCCGGTCGTGGAGACCTACGGGATGACGGAGGCGGCGAGCATGATCACCGCCAACCCGCTGGACGGTCCGCGCAAGCCGGGGTCGGCGGGCCGGCCGGCTGGCACCGAGGTCCGGGTGACGGTCCCCGGCGGGACCGCCGGGCCGGGCGAGGTCGGCCGGGTGCAGATCCGCGGCAAGGGCGTGATCACCGAGTACGCCTCCGGCGGGCGCCCCGGCGCGATCGACGCCGAGGGCTGGCTGGACACGGGGGACCTCGGCTACCTGGACGAGGACGGCTACCTGTTCCTGGCGGGGCGGTCCGACGACGTGATCAACCGCGGCGGGGAAAAGATCTACCCCAGGGAGATCGAGGAGATCCTGCTCGCCCAGCCCGGGGTCCGCTCCGCCGCCGTGGTCGGGGTCGCCGACGAGGTGCTGGGCGAACGGCCGGTCGCCTACGTGGTGCTGGACGCCGGCTGGCTGGCGGGGACGGCAGGGGCCGAGGAGGCGCTGCGCGACGTCTGCGCGGCGCAGTTGCCGCGGCACAAGCAGCCGAGCGAGTTCCGCCTGGTGGGGGAGCTGCCGCTCGGGCCTACCGGGAAGGTCTCCCGCCGCCGCCTGAAGGACCTGGTGACGGCGCGGCCGTGAGCACCACCCTCCCGGAAACCGGCCCCGGCCCTGCTGGCCCCGGCCCTGCTGGCCCCGGCCAGGCCTCCCCGGCCGCGCCCGGCGCGGCCGCCGCTGAGCCCGCGCCGGGTCGCCGTGGCCGGCCCCATGTCGTGGCCTTCGACCTCATCCGCCTGATCATCATGGTGTTCGTGGTGGGCGTGCACACGCTGGCGTTCGGCGGCGGGCAGGTCACCGTGGTGCTCGGCGCGTTCACCACCGTGTTCCACACCAGCCGCGAACTGTTCTTCCTGCTCACCGCGCTTGTGCTGACCTACAACTACGGACGCCGCGGCCCGGCTGGCCCGCGCCGTCAGGAAGGCAGAGTCCGCTGGCTGAAGTTCTGGCGGCGGCGGTACCGGCTGGTCGTGCCGGCCTACGCGGCGTGGACCCTGATCTACTACGCGGCGGACGGCCCGGGCCGCGGCCCGTTCCCGGGCGCCGTCTGGCACGACCTGCTGCACGCCGGGGCCCGGTACCACCTGTACTTCCTGCTGGTGACCATGCAGGTGTACCTGCTGTTCCCGGTGCTGTGCTGGGTGCTGCGGAAGACAGCGGGGCACCATGTCGCGCTGTTCCTGGCCGCGTGCGCGTACCAGCTCGCCCTGACCGCCGCGCTCCACCACCACCTGGTGCGGACCGGCCCGCTCGCCGGGTGGCTGGCCGGCGCGGGTTCGGGGATCTGGCTGGAGAGCTACCTGCTGTACGTCGTCGCCGGAGCGCTCGCCGGCTGGCACTTCGACCAGGTCTGCGCGTTCACCAGGCGGCACGCCCGGGCCGCCACCGTGGCCCTGGCGGCGGGCGGCGGCGCGGCCGCCGGGGTGGGGGCGTACCTGGCGGAGGTCTACCTCGGCGGCGCCACGCCGGCCGTGGCGAGCGCGGTCTTCCAGCCGGCCGTCGTGGTGGAGGCGCTCGCCTTCGGCTGGGCGCTGCTGGCCGGCGGGCTGATCTGGAGCGACCGGGGAGCGCCGCACCGGAGGTTCTTCGCCGCCGGCTCGGCGAGCTCGTTCGGGATTTACCTGGCGCATCCCCTCGTGCTGCAGGGCCTGCTCGCGCTCGCGGCCGGGTCCGGCGTGCTCGCCGCGGTCCGCGGCGCGCCGGCCGCCCTTGAGGTGCTGGCGCTGCTCGGCGTCGCCGTGCCGCTTATCTACGGGCTTTCCTGGATGATCGCCTCTGCCGCCCGCCGCACGCCGCTTAGCCTGGTGCTGACCGGGCGCGAGTACGCGCCCGGGAAAGGGCGGGCCGACGGGACGAGGAGATGAGGCGGCTTCTGGTTCTCGCCGTCGCGTTCATCGTCACGCTGGGCGTTGCGATGTTCGCCGGCACGAACATCATCAGCGCGCTGGAACGGCAGTCGTACTCGGTGACGTATTCGATGAAAGTCGGCGCCGTGACCCGGAGCTGGGAGCAGATCACCCCGGTCGGCGGGCTGCCCGCGTCGGCGCCGATCATCGTCGTGCTGTCCGGGATCGCCGAGCAGGTGAGTGGCGAGATCGCCAGGGACGGGCTCGTGCCGTACGTCAACGAGGGCGTGACCGAGCTTGTCTACCCGGTCCCGCTCCACGAGTCGTGGAACGCCGGCGGCTGCTGCGGCAAGGCCGCCCTCCTCGGCGTCGACGACATCGGGTTCCTGAAGGCGCTCGCCGCCCGGGTGGATCCGGGACACCGCCACCCGGTCTATGTCGTGGGCTACAGCAACGGGGGGCGGCTCGCCTACCGGATGGCCTGCGGCGATCCCGGCGTCTTCGACGCGACGGCCGTGGTGAAGGCGATGCCCATGCCGGACTGCAAGGTCACCCGCCCGCTGACGATCTTGCAGATCGCCTCCCTGGACGACACCGCCGTTCCCTACAAGCCCGGCGAGCCTGGCAAGGAGTCGCCGCCGGCCACGGTGGAGGTCGCCAGGCTGCGCGCGCTCGACGGGTGTACCGGCAACCCCGCGGCCTCCCGGAACGGCGCCATGACCATGACCACGTGGCCGGACTGCGCGAGCGGGCATCGGGTCGGGTTCGCCGTGTGGGACACCGGCGGTCATAACTTCCCGCCGCCCAAGGGGAAGACCCCGGGGGCCGCGGCGGTCATCTGGTCTTTCTTCACCAACACCGCGCTCGCGCCGGTCCCGCGCTGACCCGGCGGGGCGGACCGGCGGGGCGGACCAGCGGGGCGGAACGGCGGCGGCCCCTATAGCGGATTTCCTGTTCCCGGAGAAGGCCTATCCCCGCTCTCATGAGACCGCCGGGATGCGGCCAAAGACGCGAATACCACGGTGGAGCCCAGGTAATGCCCGGTGGCGCTGTCGAATGCGCCGCCGCAGGTTATCAGCCGGAGCGCCGCGTAATCGGTCGCGCCGTAAACGGCCTTGGCCGGGAACGTGGCCTTGGCGTACTCCCGCACGCCGGTGACCCGGAAAATCGCCGTGACTCCGTCGGCGAGCGTCACGTCGATGGTGTCTCCCGGTCGGAGCGCGCCCAGCCGGAAAAAGACCGCGGGGCCGCGATAACTGTCGACGTGCCCCTCGATGACAGAGGCCCCGATCTGGCCGGGGGCCGGCGAGTACTCGTACCACGCGGCTTCGCCGGCGCTCGTGGCCAGCGGCGGCACCTGAATGCTGCCGTCCGCGTTCACGCCCAGCCGCAGAAGTTTCGAGCGGACGCCGATGGCCGGGATGTCAACCGCCACGGGGAGCGAGCGGCGCAGCGCGGGCCCCGTGGCGGCGCCGGGGCCGATGGTTCCCGCCGCCGCCGGGGAGGGCTGCGGCGCGTGCTGCTGGGCGAGCACCGCGACGCCCACGGTGACCGCGCCGCAGGCCAGCAGCAGCACGCCCGCGATACCCGCCACGCGGGCACGGAAATCGCCTGGCCGCGAAGGTCCGGGAGCGAACGGGCTGTCCGGCCAGGACATAACCACGCGCAGTCCGGCTATGCGCCGCCCTGTGGCCAAGGCCATCCCTTCCCGGTGTCTTCCGCGGCAGGGGCTACTCGCGTAGCCTAATGGCCAGATGGAAAACACGCTATTGCCTGCCCGCGCAGTCCGCGGGCATGCCTATATGACCCCCGCGGGGTTTGTTTCAGCGGGCGCGGGGCAGTGAGCGGCTGGCAGCGCGTATTCTCTTCCGGTGCCGATTCCGGTGCCGATTCCGATGTCCGTCGCGGGATCTCGGGAGCGGGAAAACGGCACCGCCCCCGGCCGGCCCCATGAGGAGGCTCGATGAAGGTGCGCACTACCTCCCCGGGAACGGCGGTCGGCGCCAGGCCGGCCGTTGCGGGCTGCGTCGCCTTGATGGTCGCCGTTTCGGCCGCGGTCTCGGCATGCACCAACTCCCCGTCCTCGACGGCGCCGGCGATATTCACGCCGACGGCCACGCCGGCACGATCAAATGCCGGCACGCCGAAGACGACGGTGACGGCTACCGCGAGCCGTCCGGGTAGGCCCTCGCCGACCGCGGCCGGGCGGTCCCCGGCCAAGACCGCCGGTCCCACGAAAGCGGCGACCCCGGCGGCCGCGCCGGCGACTCGCGCGCCGGCTTCCTCGGCCAGCCCGTATCCCACGGGCGCGCCCGCCACAGGAGGCGGAGGAACGGCCGGGCTGCAAGACGGGATGCTGTTCGGGCTCGGCGGCGCGGCGATGCTGGCCGGACTGGGCAGCCTCGCCTTCCGGCGCAGGCTCACCCGCGGCGGGCAGCGGCGGGCGGCGGGCACGGGTGACCGCGCCCCCGGCGGCTGAGACCACGGCCATCGTCCCGGACGGACGGCGGCACGCCCCTCCCCGCCACCTCCTCGCGAACGTCTCAAGCTCGCGAACGTCTCAGGCTCGCGAACGTCTCAGGCTCGCGAACGCCTCAGGCTCGCGAACGCCTCAGGCTCGCGAACGCCTCAGGCTCGCGAACGCCTCAGGCTCGCGAACGCCTCAGGCCCATCGGCCACGGCTAGAGCACGGCTAGACTTGGGCGGATCGCGACGACCGGAACCTTGCGCGGAGGCACGACTTCGATGCCGGAAGCTGGCAGTCCTGACGAGTCCGTCCAGGCACTCCCGGAAGACCCGGACTGGCTGCCGCCCGAGATCAACACGGGCGTGGCGCACTCGGCACGGGTCTACGACTACTGGCTGGGGGGCAAGGACAACTTCGCCGCCGACCGGGCGCTCGGCGACGCCATTATCGAGGCGATGCCGTCGACGCGGTTCGCGGCGCGCGCGAACCGCGCCTTCCTCGGCCGCGCCGTGCGCTACCTGGCCGCGGAGGCGGGCATCCGGCAGTTCCTCGACATCGGTACCGGGATACCGACCGCGGGCAACACGCACGAGGTCGCCCAGGCGGCCGCGCCGGAAAGCCGCGTCGTCTACGTGGACAATGACCCCATCGTGCTCGCGCACGCGCGGGCGCTGATGACGAGCGGCCCGGCCGGCGCCACGGCGTTCATCCAGGCGGACCTGCGCGAGCCGGGGAAAATCCTCGCCGACCCGGCGCTGCGGCGCACCCTGGACCTGGGCAGGCCGGTCGCCCTCATGCTCGTCGCGATCCTGCACTTCTTCAGGGCCGAAGAGAACCCGCGGGGCCTGGTGTCGGCACTGCTGGACGCGCTGCCGTCGGGCAGTTACCTGACCGTGTCCCACCTCACCGCGGACTTCGACCCGCAAGCGGCCGCCCGCGCGGAGACGGCCGGGCGGGACGCGGGCATCACCTACACGCCGCGCAGCCAGGCCGAAGTGGCGGCGTTCTTCACCGGCCTCGAGCTGGTGGACCCAGGCGTGGTGCCGGTGCTCGCCTGGCGCCCCGAGGACGGCCCGCCAGGCGACCCGCGCGCCGTGCACAGCTACGCGGCGATGGGCCGCAAGCCGTAGGGTCCCCGGCGGCTGAGACCACGGCCATCGTCCCGGACGGACGGCGGCGCCTGCCTCCCGTCATCGTCTTCTGGCCCGCCTCAGGGACAAGTTCGCCGCAGGCTCATCACGACCGCTCGCCGGCGCGCCCGGGACCGGGGTCAGCCGGCTGGCCGTACGCCGCGGACGATGCCGGCTTCCGCGACGACCGGCTCGAAGACCACCTCGGTGAAACCGGCCTCGCGCAGCGCCGCCTGCCAGAACTGCGGCGTGGCCGGATGCTCCTGGCCGACACCGAACCCGAAACGCCCCAGGTTCTTGGCGATCCGCCACCAGCCGGCCGGCCCTCTGGCCGCCAGCGCGGCCACCTTCTGCCGCAGGATCTGCCGGTCACGCCGGCTCGTCCCGCGGCCGAACATCATGTCGGCGACCACGATGCGGCCGCCGGGACGCAGCCACCGCGCCGCCTCCGCGGTCAGCGCCCGCTTGTCCGCGTCCCGCAGATGGTGCAGCGCGTAGCTGGAGACGATCAGGTCGGCGCTGGCCGGCGGAAGCCGCAGTTCCCTGAGGTCGGCCACCTTGGTGCGCACGTTCTCCAGCCCGGCCCGCGCGGCGCGTTCGCCGAGCGATACCGCCATGGCCGGCGAGATGTCCACCGCCAGCACCGAGCCCACCCGCGGCGCGATCGCGGTCGTCACGAAGCCGGTGCCGGCGCCGAGGTCCACGCAGGCGTCGGTCGGCCGCGGACTCGACATGTCCACCAGGCAGTCGAGTACCTTTTCGAAGCCCGCCGTCGAGGTCACGTGCGAGTGCCACTGGGCTACGCGCCCGTCCCACTTCCTGACCAGCGACAATGTCCACCCCGTCGTTTATTCAGCATTCTCGCAGCCGGCTTTGGGAAAAAGCTAGGGCGTCTCCATGAAGCCTGCGTGAAGGCCCGGCTGCCGGGGGGGAAACATAGCCAGCTATGAGGTCCGCCCTGCTCGCCTGCCCGCCCGCCCGCGGGCGCCTTACCCGCCCGCGTGCGCCTTACCCGGTGCGCGCGCCGCCGCGCCGGCCCGCGCCGCCAGTAGTATGCGTGGCATGTCGACCAGCACCGTCACCTTGACCGGCTGGGGCCGGATCGCGCCGTCCACCGCGGAACTGGCCGAGCCGGCCAGCGACCGCGAGGCCGCGTCCCTGCTGCGGCGGCCGCCGGCGGGCGCCGGCGCGGTCATTCCGCGCGGCCTCGGCCGCAGCTACAACGACGCCGCCCAGTCCGCGGGCGGGCTGGTGCTCTCCACCGCGCGGCTGAACCGGATCGTCAGCCTGGACACCGCGGCCGGCATCGCGGTCTGCGAGGCCGGCGTCAGCCTCGAGCAGCTCATGGCCGCGGGGCTGCCGGCCGGCTGGTTCGTGCCCGTCTCGCCGGGCACCCGGCAGGTGACGGTCGGCGGCGCCATCGCGGCGGACGTGCACGGCAAGAACCACCACGTCGCGGGCAGCTTCGCCGGCCACGTGCTCTCGTTCGACCTGCTGCTTCCCGGCGGCGAGCAGGTGACGGTGACCCCGCGGGGCGATCCCGGGCTGTTCTGGGCGACGGCCGGCGGCATGGGGCTGACCGGGTTCATCACCCGGGCCACGGTGCGGCTGAAGCGGGTCGAGACGTCGCTGGTCAAGGTGGATACCGTGCGGACCGCCGACATCGACGAGACGATGGCGGTGCTCGCCGAGCACGACAAGAAGTACGGTTACACGGTCGCCTGGTCCGACAACCTGGCCACCGGCAGGAGCCTGGGCCGGTCGGTCATCACCAGCGGCGACTTCGCCGCGCTCGCCGAGCTGCCGCCCCGGCGGCAGGCCGACCCGCTCGCCTTCGCGCCCCGCGCCCGGCTCGGCGTGCCGGATGTCTTCCCGCCCGGCCTGATGAACCGGTACTCGATACGGCTCGCCAACGCGGCCTGGTACCGCAAGGCGCCCCGGCTGCGCGAAGGAGAACTCCAGACGATCGGCCAGTTCTTCCACCCCCTCGACGGGATCAGGAACTGGAACCGGGTCTACGGGCCGGGCGGCTTCCGCCAGTACCAGTACGTGGTGCCGTTCGGGGCTGAGGCCGCGGTGCGCCGCTCGTTCGAGATGGTCAGCGCCCACCGCGCGCCGTCGTTCGTGACCGTGCTCAAGCGGTTCGGCGAGGGGGATCCCGGGCTGCTGTCGTTCCCCGCTCCCGGCTGGACGCTGGCGCTCGACTTCCCGGCCCGCACCCCCGGCCTCGGCCCGCTGCTCGACCAGCTCGACCAGCTCGTCGTGCGCCACGGCGGCCGGGTGTACCTGGCCAAGGACTCCCGCGTCCCGGCCCCGGTGCTTGAGGAGATGTACCCCCGCCTCCCCGAGTTCCGCAAGATCCGCGCCGAGCTGGACCCCTCCGGCGTGCTCGCCTCCGACCTGTCCCGCCGCCTGGGCCTTTAGAACCTCGCCGGTCCCGCCGCATCGGCCGCCGCCGCCGCCCGGCCCAGCCCGCCGCCCGGGCCTTCGCGCCGCCCGATGCCCGCGCAGGCCGCCACCCTCCGTTCAGAAGGATTAAAGAGATTATCCCGAACGGAAGGCGGTGACTAGCGCAGGCCAGCGCGCCTGCCGCTGTCGTCCCGGCCGCCCCGGGAAGCCCTGAAGTCACTCAGCGGGAGTCCAATTATTTCGGAAGCGTTTTCCGTAATTACCGGCGGCCTCCGTGTCCTATTTTCCTCAGATGCCGGTAATGCATGTCATGTCCACAATAAGGGAATTGGAATGTGCCGATATATATAACAATAAGATAACGATGATGCCGGGCTCTTGTCATTCGTAAGTTCGGATCGCATATTTGAGGCTATTGTTCGAACTTTATCTGCGCCCGCTTCGTAGGTAGCTGTTGGCTGGTTCAGGAGTATGGGCGATTGTTCGGGCACGGGGGTCGTATCGCGGGGTACGCGGCCGTGTGGATCGATGGCTAGCCCTAACGGGCATGGGGGAGTAGCCATGGATGAAGTCCGCCGGGACGCACCCGGCTCGGAGCACGGCCGCATGGGCGGCTGGCCGGCCACACTGGAGTGGGCCGCTCAGGCGGCGCCGCGCCGCGCCGCGAGCCCGCTGCTGCACGTCAGGCTCCTCGGCGGGCTGCGCATCGAGCGCGCGGATTCCGGGCAGGCCATCGCCGGCTGGCCCAGGCGCAGCGCCAAGGCCCTGACCAAGCTGCTCGCGGTGCACCCGGCGCACGCCGTGCACCGCGAGCAGATCATCAGCGTGCTTTGGCCCGATGTGGACGCGGAGTCGGCGCTCAACAGTTTCGGCAAGGCCCTCCACGCGGCCCGCCGCGTGCTGGAGCCGGGCCTCCCGCGGCGCCGGGATTCGGCGTACCTCCGCACGGCGGACTCCATGGTGATGCTCAACACCGAGCATGTCGTGATCGACGCCGACGTGTTCGAGCGGCTGGCCGCGGACGCGGTGCGCCGCGGGGAAGCCGAAGCGTACCTGGCCGCGCTCCAGGCGTACGGCGGCGAGCTGCTGCCCGAGGACCGCTATGAGAGCTGGTGCGCGGAGCGCAGGAACGCCCTGGCGGAGACGTACATCCGGCTCCTGCTCGGGCTGGCGGAAGCCTATGAGCGCTCCGGCGCCTGCAACGAGGCGGCGGACCGGCTCCGCGAAGTGCTCAGGCAAGACCCTGCCCGCGAAGCCGCTCACTGCCAGCTCATGCGGCTGTACGCGCGGATGGGAACACCCGACCAGGCGGTGCGCCAGTTCCACATGTGCGAGCAGGTGCTGCGGCGGGAGCTCGATCTGGAGCCGCAGCCCGGCACCGTCTCGCTCTATGAGGCGATACGCGCGAACCAGCTCTGGCGGCGGCCCGCAGAGCTCGCCGCGGCAGGCCGCGGGCCGGCCGGCCGGCCGCGCGGCCGGCCGGCCGGGAGCGATGTGTTCGTCGGCCGGGAACGGGTGCTCGACGGGATGTGCGAGATGCTCACATTCCCCGATGAGCCGCGCGTTGGCATGCTCGTCGTGAGCGGCGAGGCCGGCGTCGGCAAGACCCGGCTGCTTGAGGAGTTCGCCGTCAGGGCAGGCGACCTGGGCGCCGTCGTGCTGCGCGGCGGCCGGGGCGCGCACGGGGACCAGTTCACCTGCGGACCGTTCGCCGTCGCGCTCGAAGACTACGCGGCGCGGCTGTCCCAGGCCGGCCGCGCCGAACTCGCCCGCCGGTACCCGGCCCTGGCGCGGTTCGTGCCGTCGCTGCGGGGCGGGATTCCCCGGCCGGCCCCGGCGCCCGACGCGGGCGATTACCGCCTCGAACTCATCCCGTCCATCGTGCAGTTCCTGACGGAGCTGGCGCGCGGCAAGCCTGTCCTGCTGGTGTTCGGGGACCTGCACGAAGTCGACGACGTGGGCCTGGACCTGATCGGCTACCTGGTGCACCTGGCAGCCCGCATGCCGCTGCTCATGGCGGGTACCTTGCGGGACCCCGACATCGAGGCGGGCCCCCGGCTGCGGCGGCTAGCCGAGGCGATGACGCGCGAGCGGCTCTGGCTGAGAGTGGAGCTGCGCTGCCTGTCCCGGCGTGCCACCGGCCAGCTCGTGCGCATGCTGCTGCCGGGCGTCTATGTCAGCGAGGGCACGCTGACCGAAATCTACGCGGCGTCGCGGGGCAACCCGCTGTTCGTCCACGAGCTCGTGGACGGGATAGGCTCCCGCGGCGACATGGCCGCGGGGGAATGCTCCCGGGATCCCGAGCGGCTCGGAGCACGGCTGCCCGCCCGGACGCATGCCCTGACCGCCCTCCAGATGGCGCTCATGGACGAGCCGCTGCGCCGGGTGCTCGGGCTGACCGCGGCTGCCGCCGCGGCGGAGGTCTCGCTGGCCCAGCTCCGCTCCGCCGCCGGGGCACTGGACCCGCCGCTGTCGGTCTCCGTGCTGTTCGACGCGCTGGACCGCGCCCTGCGGACGCGCGTCCTCGAGGAGCGGGGGGAAGGCTACGCCTTCCGGCATCCGGTCGTCCGCGCCGCGGTCTACGACTGCCTGCCGCGGCATCGCCGTGATGAGTTCCGGGCGGCCATGGCCGCTGCCGGAGGGGGAATTCTGCGCTGACCGGCGGCCGGGGCGCCGGGCATCGGTGTCTCTTCCGCTCCTCCCGTTCCTGCCGCGTTCCGCGCTTCCGCCTTCCGCGCTTCCGCCTTCCGCCTTCCGCCTTCCGCGCTTCCGCCTTCCGCGCTTCCGGCTGCCGCGTTCCGCGCTTCCGGCGCTTCCCCCTTCCGCGTCCTCCGCTTTCTCCTCCGGCTCCCCCGGGGAAGACGGCTGGAAGAACATTGGAATTGACCTCTTCTACGCTTTCGCGGAAAGCGGCCCCGCGAGGTCAGACGTATCTCAAGACAAAGCCGAGACATTAAGCCGGGACGCATTAGATTACCGAGTCCTTTGGGAGCAGATGATCAATGAGTCGCTTTCGGCTGGCTCTCGCCTCTGGACGCCCGTCGGGGCGCCCGCGGTTGCCGGGCCGGGTTCTCGGCGTTGTTCTCATCCTGGCGGCGTCCGCGGCCGTGGGCTTGCTGGCGATCACATATTCGCTGTTCCCGTATGTGCTCTATGTCGCGCTCTCGCTGGTCGTCGGGACGGTTGCCGTGTCGACCCTCACCTGGATGCTCTACGCCTGGCAAACTCCAGGCTCGCTGGCGGCAAGCCGCCTTGAGGCTGACGGGCGCCCGACGGCCTGCTCGTTCTCGCTGATCGTTCCCGCCCGCCATGAAGAGGCGGTGCTCCAGACGACGCTTTCCCGCCTCGTCCGCGGTGATCACCCGGACTTCGAGGTGCTCGTCGTCGTCGGAGACGATGATCCGGGCACGCGCGAGGTAGCCGAGCGCATGGCCGGCCGGTACCCCGGGCGCCTCAAGGTGGTGGTCGACGACAGGCGGCCCAAGAGCAAGCCGAAGGCGCTGAACGCGGCGCTTCCGCATTGCTCGGGCGCGATCACCGGTGTCTTCGACGCCGAAGACGATGTCCACCCGGCGCTGCTGCGCCGGGTCGACCAGTGCTTCCAGGCGACCGAGGCGGACATCGTCCAGGCCGGCGTGCAGCTGATGAACTTCCGCTCGCACTGGTTTACCGTCCATAACGTCCTTGAGTACTATTTCTGGTTCCGCAGCCGGCTGCACGTCCACGCCCGCCAGGGGTTCATCCCGCTTGGCGGCAACACCGTATTCATCCGGACGGCCATCTTGCGCGCCGTTTCGGGCTGGGCGGACTGCCTGGCCGAGGACTGCGAGATAGGAGTGCGGCTGAGCGCGCTCGGCGCCCGCACGGCTGTCTTCTACGAGCCGGAACTGGTCACCCGGGAGGAATGCCCGGCCACGGTCGGCGCCTTTGTCCGGCAGCGCACGCGCTGGAACCAGGGATACCTGCAGACCCTCGCCCGGGGCTACTGGCGGCGGCTGCCGCTGCGGCAGCGCATGCTCGGCCTTTATATCCTCGCGAGCCCGTACGTGATGGCCCTGGCATGGGTGATGATCCCGGCCGCGATCGCGACCGCGGTGGCCGTGAAGGCACCGATCGCGATCACGCTGCTGTCGTTCTTGCCGCTATTGCCCATGCTGGCCATGCTGGTGGCGGAGGGCGTCGGCCTCGCGGAGTTCTGCCGGGCCTACGGGGAGCGGCCCGCGGCGCGCGATTACGCCCGCCTGGTCCTCGGCCTCCTGCCCTATCAGAGCCTGCTGGCCTACGCCGCCGCGCGGGCGGTAATCCGCCAGGCCCGTGGTGTCGCCGGCTGGGAGAAAACCGCGCATCTGGGCCAGCACCTGGGACGATCCGCCGTTGTGGGGGCAGGACCGGGGAAGGCGGTCAGCGCACGGTCAGCGGCCGCGGCCGGCAAGCCGGACCCGGTATTGCCTGCGCTGGCCACCGAACTCGCCGGCTTGCGCCAGTTCACGCGACTGCGGGCAGATGCGCTAGTGCCTGATCCGGTCACTCAGCTGGCGGCGACTCCCCGCCCGTACGAGTACGCCGGGGCCGCCGCGAACGCCGCCGGGCTCGGTAACGGTCACACCCAATCGCGCGACGGGGAAATCGAGCGCCTGTTCGGCGATGTGGGCGGCGCGCCCTTGTGGGCTCGCCTGGACGGCGAGCCTCCGGGAGGGGGGCCGCCCGCGCCGCCGGGCGTGCCCGCGCGCGGCCGCCTGCCGCTGGCCGGCGGCAGGCTCGCGGCCGTCCCGGCCTTGCTGATGAGGTCGCTCAGGGCGCACCGCGACATCGCGGTCCAGGTTCCGCTGCTCACCTTCGTGGGCTATGTCCAGGCGATGAACATGTTCCACTGGCCTGCGATCTTGTTCGACGAGGGCACCTACGTCGGCAACGCGTGGGCCATCGGGAACCGCGGAGAACTCGCCTTCTACACCTACACCTACGGTCATCCGCCGCTGGCCTGGCTGCTCCTCACCGTATGGACATCGGCAGGCGCGCTGTTCGGGCACGCCGCGTACTCGCTGGACGGCGCCAGGGAGCTGATGTGCGCGGTCACCGTCGCCAGCTGCTCCCTGCTGTACACGCTCGCGCGGCGGCTCGGCATGAACCGCGTGTTCGCCGTGCTGGCTGTCCTGCTCTTCGCGTTGTCGCCGCTTTCCTTGTATTTCCACCGCGGGATGCTGCTCGACAACCCGGCGACCGCCTGGGTGATCGCCGCGTTCGTCCTGGCGCTGTCGCCGCAGCGGCGGCTTTGGAGCTTCGCGGGAAGCGGAGCGTGCTTCGCGGCAGGCGTCCTGTCGAAGGAGACGGTGCTGGTCATACTGCCAGCGCTCGTCCTGGCGGCGTTCCAGAACGCCGATCCCCGCACCCGGAGCTACTGCGTGACGCTCCTCGCCTCGTCCTTCGCGCTTGTGCTCGGGCTCTATCCGCTCTACGCGACGCTGAAGGGCGAGCTCCTGCCGGGACCCGGCCACGTCAGCCTTCTCGGCACCGACGTCAACATGGTGGCGACCCGCCAGGGGACCGGCAGCGTGTTCGCCCAGGGCACCGTGGCGCACGGCACGGTAACGGGCTGGCTTGCCCTCGACCCGTGGCTGGTCGGGGCGGGGCTCCTGCTCTCGCCGCTCGCCCTGGCGGTCCGCAGCACCCGGGCGGCCGCGCTCGCCTACCTGATCCAGGTCGCGATGATCGTGCGGCCGGGGTACTTGCCCGCGATGTACGTGATCGCGCTGCTGCCCTTCGCCGCCCTCATCGTGGCGGGGACCATGCACGCCCTGTGGCGCTTCGCCACGGACGGCCATGCCGGCCGCCGGGGATCCGCCCGCGGGGCCAGCCGGCACGTTCTCTGGGCCTGGCTGTCGGACCTGGCTACGAAGGCCGCCGCGGCGGCATCGGCGATAGCGCTCGCGGCGACGGCGGCGGTTGCCGTGACCCGCGTGGTCCCGCGCTGGGCGAATGTCGACCGTGATGCCATGTCGCTCCGGCTGGACACGCCCGAACTCGAGGCCGACAGATGGCTGCTCCAGCACGTCGGTCATGAGCAGCGGCTGATAGTCACCGATGACTTCTGGGTGTATCTCATCGAGCACGGATATGACTCGCACCCCGTGCAGGGGGGCTTCAACTCGCCGACCGTTGTCTCCTACTGGCCCCTCGACAAGGACCCGGCCGTCAAGCGCTTTTTCCCCTACAGCTGGCGCGAGTTCAATTACATCGTATCGACTCCGGCCATGCGCGACACCTCGGACAGCACCCCGAACACGGCGCAGGCGTTGCAGAATTCGACAGTGGTAGCGGCCTTCGGGAAGGGACGCGAGGCTCAGATACAGATCCGCGCGATTACTCCCACTCCGCTTGGCTCCGGCTCGGGTATCGTGGCCAGGCACCCGCTTTACAGAGTTCCGCTATCAGGGAAGGCGCCTAGCCTGGAGCAGATCGCCCGGAGGCTCCATGTGAAGGTGCCGGAAATCGTCGTTCAGACAAATTGGCACGCGGCCCCCCCGGCCTGGTGGTATTACGAGGCCAGACATGACTGGAAGGCCCCGCTGCCGCGAGGGATGTACCTTTATTAGGTAGCCGATGACGTCACCGTTTAACCGCCCGGCTGGGCGCGCCGCGGTCCTCGCCCCGGAAGGCTGGCGCGCCGCCGCCGGCTGGTGCGCCGTCGTCTTGCTGCTGACCCTGGCCCTGACCGCCGTGACAGGATGTTCGCCGCCGAGCCCGGGGCTGGCGGTGCGGGTGGACGGGAACCGGCTCGTCAACGCCCAGGGTGAACAGGTGCGCCTCCTCGGAGCCGACCGTTCGGGCGCGGAGTACGCCTGCGTTCAGCGCCTTGGAATCCTCGCCGGGCCCGCGGATAGGCGGTCGGTCGCCGCCATGACGTCATGGGGAATCGATTCGGTGCGCCTGCCGCTGAACGAGGACTGCTGGCTGGGCATCAACGGCGTTCCCGCCCGGTTCGGCGGGGCCCGGTACCGGGCGGCCATCCGCGCATACGTCACGGAGCTGAACAGCGCGGGAGTGTACGTGATCTTGGACCTGCACTGGAATGCCCCGGGCCGGCTGCTGGCGACCGGCCAGCAGCCGATGGCAGACCTTGACCATGCCCCCGCGTTCTGGGCATCGGTCGCGAGCGCCTTCCGCGCCAACCCGGCTGTTGTGTTCGACCTGTACAACGAGCCGCACGGCATCAGCTGGCAATGCTGGCGCAACGGCTGCGTCCTTCCCCAGGGGTGGAACGCCGCGGGAATGCAGACGCTCGTCAACGCCGTGCGCGCTACCGGGGCCCGCCAGCCGGTCATCGCGAGCGGCCTGGGCTCCGGGAACGACCTGAGCTCGTGGCTGCGCTACAAGCCGTACGACGCCGCAGGCCAGCTCGTGGCGGGCTTTCACGTCTACAACTTCCTGCCCTGCGCCAGCGTCGCCTGCTGGGATCAGGCTGTCGCGCCCGTCGCCCGGCACGT
>Ga0209061_1002486_pt1 | contig 23203 bp, 23 predicted proteins | sample Coa_R1_10_FD_187157 | JGI IMG/M metagenome (GOLD analysis project Ga0209061, IMG submission 187157) | Surface soil microbial communities from Centralia Pennsylvania, which are recovering from an underground coalmine fire - Coalmine... | ecosystem: Environmental > Terrestrial > Soil >...
TCTGGGACAAGGACATGCGGGTGATTGGCGACTATGCGCGCAGGATCAAGGCGCCCACGCCGATGTTCGATGCCTCGAAACCCATCTATCGGCGCGCGCAGCAGCAGGGGCTCGGCGCGCAGGACACCGCCGCGGTCTGTGCCGTGTTGGAGAGGATGGCAGGGCTGAAACGGCGCAAGATCCGCTCGGGCGCACCGCGCGCGGATTGAGCGCGCGGCTGACGCGTCCCGTTTCGCTGCCCATGCCGACGCCGCGGCCGGCGACGGCGCGCTTCCATTCCCGTGCCGGGCGAATGGTGCGGCCGACATGGCTTTGGCCCACAGGCCCCGGTGGCGCGTAGGCCGCGCGCGGCGGGCGAGGCTCGGCCGCCTCGGCGCCTGCCGCCTCCCCCCGGTGCGGGCATCCCGCGTCCCCACGGCATTCGCCCTTGGTTCCGTGCGCGAACCCCTGGGGGGTTCAATCCCGGTTCGGCTGGGGTAAGCTTCCTGCAACCTTCGTATAAGAAGGACCAGGGGGTTCATGGGCGCGCAGTTCTGGGTGGTCCAGGCCTTCAACGGGATTTCCTACGGCGCGCTGCTATTTCTCGTCGGCAGCGGCCTGTCGCTGATTTTCGGCGTCATGCGCATCGTCAATCTTGCGCACGGCGCCTATTTCCTGTGGGGCGGCTATATCGCGCTGTCCGTGATCGGTGCCACCGGCTCCTGGGCGCTGTCGTTGCCCGCGGCGGCGCTGGCCGTGGCCGCGATCGGCATCGCGATGGAGCGGCTGTTCCTCCGTTCGGAAGGGTTCGCGCGTCTGCGCACCGCGCTGATCGCCGCCGGCCTCGGCGTGCTCGGCGCGCTCGCTTTCGCCGCGCGCTGGGGCGCGGCGGCGGGCGGTTCCCTCAGCGTGTTGGTCCTGCTCGCCGTGGCATGCGCGGCGATCGCCTATTTTCTCCTGGCTCGCATACCCGTCCTCGCCATCGAGACCGACGTCCTGCGCCAGGTCCTGCTCACCGTGGGTTTCGCCTTCCTGTTCCAGCAGGCGGCGCTCGACATCTGGGGCGGCAACAACATGGACATCAACCCGCCGAGCGAGATGACCGCGAGCGTCGTCGTCGGCGGCCTCTATTTTCCGCTCTACCGCGTGTTCATGATCGGCATGGCGATCGTCATCGGGGCGCTGCTCTGGCTGGTCATGGAGAAGACGCGCATGGGCGCGGCGGTGCGCGCCACGGTCGACGACGCGCAGATGGCGCGCGGAGTCGGCATCGACACCAACCGCGTCTCGATGTTCATCTTCGCGCTCGGTGCGTTCCTTGCCGCGCTCGGCGGCGTCATCGGCGGCGCGTTCCTCGGCATCTATCCCGGCCTCGATTTCGAGATCCTGCCGCTCGCCTTTGCCGTGGTGATCATCGGCGGCATGGGCAGCCTCGGCGGCGCCGCGATCGGCTCGCTGGCCGTCGGGCTTGCCGACAATTTCGGCAAGGCGCTGTTTCCGGAAGTGTCCTACTTCACCCTTTACGCGCCGATGGTGCTGATCCTGGCCGTGAAGCCGACCGGCCTGTTCGGGCGCGAGTAAGCGGGGCGCGATGCGCGAGACGATCAAGATCCTCTCCGTCGTCCTGCTCCTCGTCGCGCTCCTCGTCGTGGTGCCGCATTCCGGCTCGTTCGTGGTGCTGCTCACGACGCGCGCCATGTGCTTCGCGATTCTGGCCATGAGCGTCGACCTGCTGCTCGGTTTCACCGGCCTTCCCTCGCTCGGCCAGGCGGCCTATTTCGGCGTCGGCGCCTATCTCACGGCGATCTTGGCGACGCGCTACCATATCGGCCTCGGCTGGGATTTCTGGCTCGTGGCGGCGGCGGGCGTGCTGCTCGGCGCGTCGCTCGCCGCCTTGTTCGGGCTGTTCGCCCTGCGCGCGACCGGTGTCTATTTCCTGATGATCACGCTTGCGCTCGGCCAGTGCGTGTGGGGCCTCGCCTATCGCTGGAATTCGCTTACCGGCGGCGACAACGGCATCAATGTCGGCAGCCGACCCAATTTCGGCCTCGACCTCACCGACGACAGAACGCTCTTCTTCCTCGTCTTCGGGTTCTTCGCCGCCAGCCTTGCCGCGCTTTACGTGCTCGTGCGCTCGCCCTTCGGCCGCAGCCTCGAAGGCATCCGCGAGCGCGAGCTGCGCATGCAGATCCTCGGCTACGATACCTGGCTGCACAAATATCTGGCCTTCGTGATCGCCGGCGCCTTTGGCGGTCTTGCGGGCGTGCTGTGGGCGCACATCAACGGCCATGTGAGCCCCGAAACCGTGGTGCTGACCACCTCGGTCGACGCGCTGCTCATGGTGGTGCTGGGCGGGGCCGGGACGCTGGTCGGCGGCGCGATCGGCGCGGGCATCGTCTTCGCCCTGCGCGAATATCTGAGCACGCTCGTGCCGTGGTGGCAGTATGTGCTGGGCGGCGTCTACGTGCTGACCATTCTCTACCTGCCCACCGGGCTGATGGGAATCCCGGCGCAAATCCGCCAGTTCCGCGCCGCGAACGGCAAGCCGGGCCGACCCGGCGAGATGAAGACGCTGGCATCGGCCCCGTCCTGAGAAAGGCAAGGCAACGCTGAAGCAGGGAGGAAAATCCATGAGCAAGACGCGACGAGTAACGCAACTGGCCGATCCGCTGCTGCGAGGCACGCTCGCGGCGGCCTTGAGCCTCGGCCTGTCGTCGACGGCGGGCGCAGAGGAGCTGCGAATCGGCTTCATCGCGCCGACCACCGGCATCTTCGCCCAGATCGGCAAGGACATGGTCGACGGATTCCAGCTTTATCTCGATCAGCACGGCAACAAGCTGGGCGGCGCCGACGTCAAATTCATCGTCGAGGACGAGCAGGGCAAGCCCGACACCGCCGTCACCAAGGCGAAGAAGCTGATCCTGCAGGACAAGGTGCACATGTTCATCGGCGGCCTGCTCGCCTCCTCGGGCTACGCCATGGCGCCGGTCTCGACCGCGGAAAAGACGCTCTATATCGCCTCGGTGCCGGCCGCGGACGACCTGACCCAGCGCCAGTTGTCCAAATATCCCTATTTCATCCGCACCACCTGGTCGAGCTCGCAGCCGCACCATCCGCTCGGCCAGTGGGCCTGCGACCAGGGATACAAGAAGGTCGCGGCGATCGCCGCCGACTATGCCTTCGGCTATGAGGTGCTCGGCGGCTTCCAGAAGGCGTTTGAAGACTGCGGCGGCAAGATCATCCAGAAAATCTGGCCGCCGCTCGGCACCAAGGATTTCGGACCCTACATTCCGACCATCAAAAGCGACGCCGACGCCATCTTCACCCTGATGGTCGGGCCGATGTCGCTCCAGTTCCCCAAGCAGCTGCGCGCGGCCGGGATCAAGAAGCCGATCATCGGCGGCGGCACGAGCTACGACGAGTTCGTGCTGCCGTTCATGGGCGACGAGGTCATCGGCGACGTGTCCGCGCTGATGTACAGCGCCGCGCTGGAGACGCCCAAGAACGAAGCCTTCGTGAAGACCTACCGCGCCAAATACGGCAAGGTGCCCTCCTATTATTCGGAAGCCAACTACACCACCGCGCAGATGATCGACGAGGCGGTCAAGCAATCGGGAGGCAAGTATCCGGGCGCCGAACCGTTCATCAGGACCATGCTCGCCCTGAAGATCGACGCGGTGCGCGGCCCGGTGTCGTTCGACGACATGCGCAACCCCATCGAGAACATCTACATCAAGAAGGTCGAGAAGAAGACGATGTTCGGATACGACAAACCCGAGCTGTGGAACACGGTGATCAAGACCTATCCCAATGTCAGCCAGTTCTGGACCTATGGAAAGGAGAAGTTCCTGGCGCAACCGGTCTACAGCCGCGACTTCCCGCCCTGCAAATACTGCGAGTGACGGGACGCGCGGGGCCGTCGGGGCGGCCCCGCGCCTTTGGCCGCGGGAGGTCATGCGTGAACGAGTCTCCTCCGCATACCGGCGCGGTGCCGGCGCTCGAGCTTCGCGACCTGTGCAAGAGTTTCGGCGGCCTGCAGGCCACGCGCAATGTGAGCTTGCACCTGATGCCGGGGGACCGGAAAGCCATCATCGGCCCGAACGGCGCCGGCAAGACGACGCTGTTCAACCTCGTCACCGGCATCTACCCGGTCACCTCCGGCCAGGTCCTTGTGTTCGGACAGGACGTCACCCGCTGGCCGAGTCACCGTCGCACCGCGCTCGGCATGGCGCGCACGTTCCAGGTGACGAGCCTGTTCCCGCGACTGACCGTCCTCGACAATGTTCTTCTGGCCATTACCGGACTGCGGCGAACGAAGTTCGTGATGTGGCGATCGCTTTCCTCCTACAAGGACGTCTACGAGAAGGCGCATCGGCTCCTCGACGGCGTCGGCTTCCTCGATCGCAAGGATGTCGAGGTGCGCAACCTTTCCCACGGGGAGCAGCGCCAGCTCGAGATCGTGCTCGCCCTGGCCGGCGATCCGAAGATCCTGCTGCTCGACGAGCCCGCCGCCGGGCTGTCGTCCGGCGAATCGGCGGAGATGGTCGAGTTCCTGGCCAAGCTCGATCCGCGTCTGGCGATCCTTCTGATCGAGCATGACATGGACGTGGTCTTCGACGTCGCCTCGCAGATCTCGGTGCTGCACTTCGGCGAGATCCTCGAGACCGGCACGCCCCGGCAGATCCACGACAGCCCGCGCGTGCAGGAGATCTATCTGGGGACGGGCTGACCCATGGCGATCCTCGAAGTCCACGACATCCACACCTACTACGGGGATGCCTATGTGCTGCAGGGCCTTTCGCTCAGGCTCGAGCAGGGACAGATACTCGGCCTTCTCGGCCGCAACGGCGTGGGCAAGACCACGCTGGTCAATTCGATCGTCGGCTTCAATCCGCCGCGTCGCGGCCGCATCCTGTTCAAAGGCACCGACATCACCCGCCAGTCGTCGTTCGAAACGGTGCGAGGCGGCATGGGCCTCGTTCCGCAGGGACGCCGGGTCTTCCCGACGCTCGGCGTGGAGGAGAACCTTCTCGTGGCGCTGCGCAATCCGGAGCGCCGCGGCTGGGGACTCGACCGCGTCTACAGCCTCTTTCCCCGCCTCCACGAACGCCGTCACCAGCGCGCCAAGACGCTGTCCGGCGGCGAGCAGCAGATGCTGGCGATCGGCCGCGCGCTGATGACCAATCCCGACTGCCTGATCATGGACGAACCGTCCGAAGGTCTTGCGCCCATCATCATCCGCGGCCTTTGGGAGGTGATCGGGACCTTGCGGAGGGAGGGGCTTTCCATCCTCCTCGTGGAGCAGAACGCCAGTCTCGCGCTCCGACTGGTCGATTATGTGCACGTCATGAGCAAGGGCCAGGTCGTCTATTCCGCAACGCCCTCGGAACTCGACGCCAATCACGACGTCAAGTCGAGCTATCTCGGCATTTGAAGCGGATGGCGGTCGGATCGGTCCGTCATTGCGAGCCCGCGTGACACGTCTTCCCCGTCATTGCGAGCGCGAAGCAATCCAGAATGAGCAGGGCAACACGGTACGCCTCCCGCCCATGACCTGCGGCACGGCCGGCCTGGATTGCTTCGGCGGCTTCGCCGCCTCGCAATGACGGTGGAAATGCCCTCCGTCATTGCGAGCGCGAGCGAAGCGAGCGCGAAGCAATCCAGAATTGGGCAGGGCCACACGTTATACGTCGCGTACACGACTCGAGGCACCGGCCCCGCCCCGATGGCTTCGTCGCGCAATGCCCGTCGATCCGCGATGGGCGGCGGCGCGGGTGGGCCGCGTCATCACGCCACCGGGCTTTACAGAATGGAATATCTTGGCCGATGATGGGTCATAGCTTGCAGGGGATGGGGCACTGCAGGCGGCACGATCGATCAAGTCGAGGCGGCCGCGCACTCGGAGGCAAGGCCGACGACCAACCGCCAAGCCCATCGGGGCCATACAGGGAGGAACGCAATGTTTCGCAAGCTCACCCGCCGTCAGGTCATGGCCGGCGCCGGCGCCGCCGCCGCAGCACTCAGGTTTCCCGCGCCGGCGATCGCGCAGTCTCAGCCGTTCAAGCTCGGCCTCCTGACCGTGAAGACCGGCCCCCTGGCCCAGGGCGGCATCCAGATGGAGCAGGGCGTCGTCACGTTCCTGAAAGAGAAGAACTACACGATGGCCGGCCGCAAGGTCGATTTCATTTCCGCCGACACCGGGGGCAATCCGGCGGGCACGAAGACCAAGGCGCAGGAGCTCGTCGAACGCGACAAGGTCGACGTGATACTCGGGCCGCTCGCCGCCTTCGAGCTTTACGCGATCAGCGATTACATCAAGCAGCAGAAAATGCCGACGCTCAGTCTTGCGGCGGCCGACGATCTGACGCAGCGCCACGCGAATCCGTTCCTGCTGCGCGCGTCGGCGACGTCCTCGCAGGCGATGCATCCCATGGGGCACTATGCCGCGACCGAGATGAAGCTCAAACGGGTCGTGACCGTCGTCGAGGATTTCGCGTTTGGCTACGAGCAGATGGGCGGGTTCCAGGCCGCGTTCGAGAAGGACGGCGGCTGCGTCGTCAACAAGCTGTGGCCGCCCATCGTCACGCCGGACTACACACCCTATCTCGCGCAGATCAGCGGCTGCGACGGCGTCTGCCAGGGATTCGCCGGCTCGAACCCGCTGCGCTTCATGAAGCAATACGCCGCGGCGGGCCTGAAATATCCGGTGGTCACGGGCGAGACGGGCGGCGACGATGCCCTGCTCAAGAGCTTCGGCGAAGAGGCGGTGGGCCTCGTGAGCTGCTGCCCCTACACGCTTGATCTCGAAAGCGACGGCAACCAGCGGTTCGTGAACGGCATGTTGAAGAACTTCGACACCGTGCCCGGCTTCTACGCGGCCGGCCTCTACGTCAATTGCCAGGTCGTCGAAGCGGGCCTCAAGGCGCTGAACGGGGACGCCAGCGACAAGGAAAAGTTCATGGCCGCGCTCAAGGCGGTGAGCCTGACCGACACGCCGCGAGGGCCCATCAAGTTCGACCATCTGAACAACGTGGTCGGCACGTTTTACATCCGCCGCCTGCAGAAGGAGGGCGCCAAATACGGTCTCAAGCTCTGGAACAAGACGATCAAGACCTACGAGAACGTGAGCCAATTCTGGACGTGGCCGGAAAAGGAGTTCCTCGCGCATCCGGTCTACTCGCGCAATTATCCGCCGCTGAAGGGCTGCTGAACCGCACTTGACACTCCCTGCGGTCGGCTGTTTCCCGCGCGGGCGGGGAGTCGCGGTCGGGCTTTCGGCGTCTATGAGCAAGCTTGATCGGCCTTCCCGCATCGCCTCTCCAATCGCTTGTCGGCGGGTCGGCCGGAGAATGAGAGGGTCCTTGTCGCACGACGATCGCGCGGAACGTCGGCGATCGATCCTCTGAAGCGGATCGACGACACGGAACGACGACGGGAACGGCACTCATGACATTCTGGCTGGTGCTGACGGTCAACAGCATCACCTTCGGCGGATTGCTGTTCCTTTTGTCCGCGGGTTTCTCGCTGATCTTCGGCCTGATGCGCATCCCGAATCTGACGCACGGCTCGCTGTTCATGCTGGGTGCCTATTTCGGCGCCACGTTCATCGGCGGCTATCTCGCGCTGCGGTTCGACTTCTGGGTCGCGGCCTTGCTTGCGGCGCTGTCGGTTGCCGTCTTCGGCGCGCTGATCGAGCGCTTCCTGCTGCGCCAGCTCCCCGGACAGCAGATGGCGCAGGTCCTGGTCACGCTCGGCATCTCCTTCATGGTGGCCGATTTCTGCCTCCTGGCGTGGGGCGGCGATCCGATCAACGTGGCGACGCCATCCGCCCTTGCCGGCTTCGTGCGCGCGGGACCGGCCGTGTTTCCGCTCTACCGGCTCGGCGTCATCGCGATCGCCGCGGTGATCGCGGCGGCGCTCTGGCTGCTTCTCGATCGCACGCGGCTTGGCGCCATGATCCGCGCGGGGGTCGATGACCCGGACATGGCGCGCGTGGTGGGCATCCGCGTCTCCCAGCTCTTCACCATCGTCTTCGCGCTCGGCGCCGGGCTCGCCGCCTTCGCCGGCGTGGTCGGCGCGCCGATCCTCTCGGTCTATCCCGGCCTCGACCAGGACATGCTTCCGCTCGCGCTCGTCGTCGTCATCCTCGGCGGCAGCGGCAGCCTGCTCGGCTCCTTCGTTGGCAGCATCATCGTCGGTTTCATCTACAATTTCGGCCAGGCCCTGTTTCCGGAGCTTGCCTATTTCGTGCTCTTCCTGCCGATGCTGCTCGTGCTCATCCTGCGGCCGCAAGGCCTGTTCGGGAGATTCGTGCCATGAGCCGGCGCGACGTCGCCCTCCTCCTCGCCGCGGTCGCGCTGGTCACGCTGCCCTATTGGATGAGCGGCATCTATTACATCAATGTCGCGAGCCAGATTCTCTTTTTCGCCGTCTTCGCGCTCGGCCTCAATATCATCGCCGGTTACGGCGGACTGGTGTCGCTCGGCCATGCGGCGCTGTTCGGCATTTCCGCCTATGTCGTCGGCTATCTGCTGCAGCACGGCGTCGGCCATGCCATCGCGATCCTCGGCGCGCTGCTCGCGGGTCTCGCCGCGATGGCCGTCTATGCCGCGCTCGCCCTGCGGGCGACGGGAATCGGTTTCATCATGATCACCCTCGCGCTGGGCGAGATATTGTGGGGCTTGGCCTATCGCTGGATCAGCGTCACCAACGGCGACAACGGCATCAATCTGCACGGCCGTCCCCAGCCGTTCGGATTCGACATCAATTCGGCAAGCGGATTCTACTATGCGACGCTGATCGTTTTCGTGGCGGCGGTGGCGGCGGTCGCGGTCTTCGTGCGCTCGCCGCTGGGCGCCGCGCTCATGGGCACGCGCGATCAGCCGCGGCGGATGAACGCGCTCGGCTATCACGTCTGGGCGATCCGCTTCTGGGCCTGCATGTTCTCCGGCCTGCTCACCAGCATTGCGGGAATCCTGTTCGTCTACTACACCCAGTTCATCAGCCCGCAGACGCTGGCGCTGACCTCGTCGGCCGAGGTGCTGCTGATGGTGATCGCCGGCGGCGCCGGCACGCTGCTCGGCCCGATCGTCGGCGCGGGGCTCGTGGTGGTGGTGAAAAGCGTCGTCAGCGGTTTCATCGAGCGCTGGAATTTCCTGCTGGGTGCCATCTTCGTCGCCATCGTCATTCTCATGCCGGAGGGGCTGGTCCCCGGCACCGCCCGGCTGTGGCGGCGCGCGTGGCAGGGCAAGGATGGAGCCCCGCCATGAGCGCGCTCACCGTCAGCCGGCTGCGCAAATCCTTCGGCGGGCTGCACGTCACCAAGAACGTCACCTTCGACGTCGCGCCGGGCGAGCGACGGCTCATCATCGGTCCGAACGGCGCCGGAAAGACGACGCTGTTCAATCTGATCACCGGCGAGCTCACGCCCGATTCCGGCTCGATCGCGTTGTTCGGCCAGGACATCACCCGGGTGCCGAGCTGCCGCCGTCCGCACCTCGGAATGGCGCGCACCTATCAGATCATCACCCTGTTCCCGCACGACACGATTCTCCATAACGTGTCGCTGGCGCTGCTCGGCTTGACGCCGATGCGATGGAATCCGCTGATCAACATGCGCCGGCAACGGCACCTGCAGGAGCAGGCACACGAGGCCTTGCGGCGCGTCGGCCTCGCCGACATCGCCGAGCGACCGCTGTCGCAGACCTCCTATGGCGAGCGCCGCCGGGTCGAGATCGCCATGGCGCTGGCGCAGAATCCGCGCCTCCTGCTGCTCGACGAGCCGTTCGCCGGCCTGTCGATCGACGAGCGGCAGGACGTACGCCAGTTGCTGGCGACGATTCCGCGCGACGTGACGATCGTCATGATCGAGCACAACATGGACGTCGCGCTGGAATTTGCCGAGCGCATCACGCTTCTGCATTTCGGAGAGGTCATCGTCGAAGGCACGCGGGCCGAAGTCGTGGCCGATCCGCGCACGCGGGAGGTCTATCTTGGCCACTAACGCGCTCGAGCTCTCCGGGATCGAGGCCTTCTACGGCGACAGCCACGTGCTGCATGCCGTCACCTTCGCGTGCGGGCAGGCGCGCCTGCTCGGCCTGCTCGGCCGCAACGGCGCCGGCAAGTCGACCTGCATGAACGTCACCGTCGGCCTGCTGCCGCCGCGCCACGGCGAGATCTTCGTGTTCGGCGACAGGGTGACCGGCATGCCGCCCGAACAGATCGCCGCGCGCGGCGTCGCGCTGGTGCCGCAGGGCCGCCGCATCTTCAAGAGCCTGACCGTGCGCGAGAACCTGATCGTCGCCGCCCGGGCGCCGAGCGACGGACGGCCCGCGTCGTGGACGCTTGACACGGTGTTCGCCATGTTTCCCCGCCTGAGCGAACGCGTGAACCACATCGCCGCCTATCTTTCCGGCGGCGAGCAGCAGATGCTGGCGATCGGCCGCGCGCTCATGGGCAATCCGCGCGTGCTGCTCATGGACGAGCCCTCGGAGGGTCTTGCACCGCAGATCGTTCACGAGGTCATGAACACCATCCGCAAGCTGAAGGAAAGCGGGCTGTCGATCGTTCTCGTCGAACAGAACCCGACGCTCGTCTTCGACGTCGCGGACGACATCGTCATACTCAACAGCGGACGCGTGGCGGTCGTCTCGACGCCCGCGGATCTGAAGCACGACAAGGTCGACCTGCGCCAGCATCTCGGGGTGTTCTAGGACGCAAGCGACGTCACCGGGGGAGAGCATCTGCCGACCGCATCATCCGCCTGACATGCCCGCAGGGCGGACATCGCCCGCAACGGCGGCGATCGCATCGCGCGGCTTCTGCCGCGCGAGCGCACGGCGCAAGGGGGCGGTCGGGGGCCGACAAGCAAGGAAGGGGTCATGACAGGGATCTGGAACCAATACGCCAACACGGCTGCGCGCAAGCACGGCAGACCGGGACGCGAAACGCGGCCGGCGTCGACGACCATCGACATCCATACCCATGTCGCGGTGCCGCGCGCGGCGGAATATGTCAGGCCGCATCTCGATCCTGCCACCATTCCGCTCGCGCATTTCGCCTCCGACGAGACCAAGGCCGTCAACGCCAAGCAGGAGGCCGATATCCGTTCCCGCATCGGCGGCAACTACGCGGAGCGTTTCGCCGACATGGAGCGGATGGGCGTCGACATGCAGCTCGTCATGCCGCCGCCACCGCAGTGCTATCACGCGTTGCCGCTCGAATATGCGGTGCCGGCGGCACGGATCATCAACGACGGAATCGCCGAATTCGTCGCGAAGCATCCGGACCGCTTCATTCCCGCCGGCACCGTACCGATGCAGGACGGCCAGGAAGCCGCCAAGGAGCTCGAGCGCTGCATGACCCAACTCGCATTCAAGGGCGTCGAGATCCTCACCAACGTGGCAGGCCGCGAGCTCTCCGAGCCGGCCTTCGCGCCGTTCTGGAAGAAGGCGGAGGAGCTCGGCGCCCTCGTGATCATTCACCCCAACGGGTTTACCGAGGGACGACGATTGTCGCGATTCTATTTCAACAACGTCATCGGCAATCCGTTGGAGACCACGCTGGCCTTGCATTACCTGATCTTCGACGGCGTGCTGGAGCGCCATCCGCGCCTGAAAATCCTTGCCGTGCACGGCGGCGGCTATCTCGGGGCCTATCCCGGGCGCATCGATCACGCCTGGGGCGCGCGCTCGGACTGCCAAGCCGGCCTGCCCAAGCCGCCGACGTCCTATCTCAGGCAGATCTATGTCGACAGCGTCGTGTTCACGCCCGCGCAACTCAAGGCGCTGGTCGATTTCTTCGGCGCCGACCACGTCCTGATGGGCACCGACTATCCCTTCGACATGCTCGAATATGATCCGCTCGGCCACATCGCCTCGGTCGACGAATTCGATGCCGCAACGCGCGCGGCGATCTCCGGCGGCAGCGCCCGGAAACTGCTGGGGATCTAGCGAGCAACCGCCGCTGACCTCGGCCCGTGCCGGCCGAGACGCGGCCTCGGCGCCCCGAGCCGAGCGCGCCGCCGCGATTCGCGCAGGCGCGGCGATCCGCCTCGCAGGGGTCGCGCCTCAGGCGTGGAGAAAGTCCAGCACCGCTGTTTCGGCGATGACCGCGGCGTCCGTGCTGTGTCTGTCGGCGCGCGCATCCTCCTCCCGTGTCCTGGTCGCCTGCAGATAGGCACCGAGATGTCGCGCGCGCTCGATAATGCGATGATTCTCGGCAAGCCGCGCCGCCTCGAACCGGCGCAGCGCGGTCGGCACGTCCGCCTCGGCCGCGACCGCCTGCGCGAGCGCCGCCGCGTCGTCGGCCGCCTTCGATACGCCCGCAGCGACGTGCGGGCGCGCGACAAAGGCCGCATCGCCCACCAAGGCGACGCGGCCGAAGGCCATGCGTTCGCTCTCCAGATCGTAGATCGGCTGCAGGATCGGCTCGTCGATCAGCCGCACGATCTCCCGGAACTGCGGCGCCAACAGCCGCTCGGCGTCGGCGCGCATTTCGGCAATGGCGTCGCGCCGGATGAGCGGTGGCGGAATGGAGATGACGTGGGTCGTCCCGCTCTCGTCCGTAAGCAGCCACTTGAGCTTGGTCTTCTCGTCGGCCGGTCGATACCAGACGACATTGAACCGGCGGTGACCGGGACGCAGATCATTGTCGGGCCCCGCCACGGGATAGCCGAGGAACTGCTCGCCGGGCGGCAGGCCGAAGGACATGAACTCGAACAGGTCGCGATGCGTGTCCGCCGGGATCGCCCGTTCCGGCAGCAGGGCACGCCAGGCGCAATAGCCGGCGTAGAGCGGCACGATGCGCGGCGCACACGCCTGGCGCACGGTCGAACGGATGCCGTCGGCACCCACCAGGAGATCGGCCGATATCGTTTCACCATCGGAAAACACCGCCGTGACCTTGTCCGCGTCCTGCACGAAATGCGCGAGGCCGCGGCCGCGGTGATAGCGATCAGCGGGAAAAGCGTCGCGCAGCAACCGGTAGACGCGTTCCCAGGCGGTCAGCACCTGCGGACAGCGGATGCTGCAGGTGACCCGGCCGCGCGCGTCGATGATCTTGCGCGTGGTGATCGGCACGCCGAGCGAGTCGGCGGAAAGACCCAGTTCGTCGAGGCGCGCGATGAATTCCCGCTGGGCGACGATGCCGGCGCCGCGGCCGGCGAGCTCGCTCTCGACGCGCTCAAAGACGTCCACGTCCCACCCGGCGCGCCGCAGCCAAAGGGCGCAGAGCAGCCCGCTCATGGAGCCGCCGATCACCAGAGCATGTCCTGCGCGGGACCCGGCCAATTGGTCTTCCTCGAAGCTTTCGATCCGCCGAATTATGCTATATAGGGCCCCGGCACAGCATTGGAGAAATTCCCATGGCTCTGAGCATGGTCGATAAAGCCGCCGAGAAGAAGGACCAGGCGCCTTGGCCGGCCGAGATCGCCGCCGAGTTCGAGCGCGAGCGGAAGAATCCGAACCCGTGTGTCGGCTCGACGCTGCTGTCGGAGAACGAGCGCACGCGTGTGTGGATGATCCGCCTCGCGCCGGGCGAGCGCTTCGGCTTTCACCGTCACGTGCTCGACTATTTCTGGACCTCGATCACCGGCGGGCGCGGCCGCCAGCACGTGCACGACGGCACCACGGTGGAATATACCTACCAGCCGGGCGAGACGCGCCACGAGAGCTACCGGAAGGGCGAATTCAAGGTGCACGATCTGGAAAACATCGGCGACCGCGACATGGTGTTCATGACCGTCGAGTTCAAAGACAGCGCCAACGCCCCGCTCCCGCTCCCCGCCGGACTGCGGCCGCAAGCGGCCGCCTAGCGGCATCGGCGACGTAGGCCGCGCCGCGCCGAAGCGGCGTTGCATTTTGTCGCGGTCCCAGCACGCCGGCGTCGTCATCGACAGACTAGCCAAGCCGACGTCTTTCCTGCAAACTGCCGCGCGTCGTCCGGGCGCCCGATGCGTCGCGGCGGCGAGTGCCGGCGGGAACGCTGCAAAGCGAGAAAAAATAATCAGCAGAGGGGAGAAACACCGGCCATCCTGCCAAGTCACGTTCATCTCGCGAAGGCTCTGCCCGGCCGAGCGCGCCGCGGATGAACTTGTGTTCTTGCCATGGGTGTACGGCCCGACCTTGCATGGACATCAACCTCCTGATCAACGCGATCATCGCCGGCCTCCTGCTCGGCGGATTCTATGCCGCCGTCACGGCCGGCATTTCGATTTCCTTCGGCATGCTCGACATCGTCAACATCGCGCATCCGGCCTTCATCCTGCTCGGCTCGTATATCGCTTACAGCCTCAATGTCGGGCTCGGCATCGATCCGATCGCGGCGAGCATCCTGATGCTGCCGGCCTTCTACGCGCTGGGCGCCTTCGTCTACCAGGTCTATTACGTGTCGTTCGAGAAATACGGCCAGGAATCCCTGCGCGGGCTCGCGTTCTTCTTCGGTCTTTTGTTCGTGACGGAAGTGATCCTGCTGCTCATCTTCGGCGTCGACTATCGTTCGGTCAACGCCGCTTACATCGGCTCCAGCCTTTCGGTCGGGCCGATGGAATTTCCCCTGCGCCTTTTGGTGCCCTGCGTCGTCGCGCTGGCGATGTTCGCGGGGCTGGAGCTGTTTCTGTCGCGCACCTTCATCGGCCGCGCGGTGATGGCGGTTTCGCAGGATCCCACGGCGCTGCGGCTGATGTCCGTCGATCCGACGCGCATCAAGCGCATCGCCTTTGCCATCTCGATCGCCACCGCATCGATGGCAGGCGCCATCCTCATCGTCATCCAGCCGGTCATCCCCTCGGTCGGCCGCGATTATATCGGCCGCATCTTCGCCATCTGCGTGCTGGGCGGGCTGGGCAGCTTGCCGGGAACGCTGATCGCGGCGCTCCTGCTCGGCGTCATCGAAAGCATCACGTCGGTCTTCTACGGGCCGTCCTGGGCGCCGGCGGTGTCGTTCGGCATCCTGCTGCTGACGCTCGCGGTGCGGCCCTCAGGCCTGCTCGGACGCTAGGCCATGCGCACGCCCGTCTTCGTCCTGCTCGAGATCATCGCCGGCGCCGCGCTGTTTTTGATATTGCGCGCCGTCAACAACGACTATCTGTTCTTCGCCGGCTATACCGTGCTGCAATTCATCGTGCTCAGCACGGCGTGGAACATCCTCGGCGGTTACTGCGGCTACGTGAATTTCGGCTCCGCCGGTTTCTTCGCGCTCGGGGTCTATACCAGCGTATTTCTCTATACGGTCAACCAGAACCTGGAAGAGCTGATGCCGGAATGGCTGTTGCCGCTGATGCAGGCGATCTTCCCCTTGCCGATGCCGGCGCTGATCCTCCTCGGCGGCATCGTGGCCGGCCTGGTCGGCCTCGGCACCGGCTACCTGACGCTGCGGCTGCGCGGCGTTTTCTTTGCCATTGCCACGCTCGCGCTCGCCGTGGTGCTGCAGACCTTCGTCGTCAACTGGTCGTTCGTCGGAGGTTCGCGCGGCGCCTATGTCATCCCGCCCGGCACCGTCCCGATTCTCGGACCGTATATCCAATATCTCTTCCTGCTGATGCTGCTGCTCGTCATCCTCTCATTGACCTGTGCGCGGCTGATCGAACGCTCCCGTCTCGGTTACGGCTTCGCCACGATCCGCGATGACGAGCTCGCCGCGGAGGCCTGCGGCGTGCCGACGCTCAGGCTGAAGCTTATCGCAACGGTGCTGTCGGGCGCGCTCATGGGCATGGCGGGCGCGCCGTTCCCATATTATATCGGCTATGTCGAGCCCGGTTCGGCCTTCGATTTGTCCTACGCGGTGAACTCGATCGCCATGCCGATGATCGGCGGCACGACGTGGTGGGCCGGTCCCATGCTCGGCGCCGTTCTGCTCGGCACGCTGCAGCAGATCGCTACCGTCACGATCTCATCGGCGGTCAACCTGCTGATCGTCGGACTGCTGCTCATCGGCTTCGTCATCGCGGCGCCGGACGGCATCATCGGCCTGTGGCATACGTGGACCAGCAGGAGGTCGAAGCCATGACCGAGCCGCTGCTGCAGGTGAAGGGGCTGAGCAAGCGTTTCGGCGGCTTCGTCGCGCTCGACAATGTCGATCTGGCGGTGAACCCGGGCGAGCGCGTCGGCCTGATCGGACCCAACGGGTCCGGCAAGAGCACGCTGGTGAACTGCATCTGCGGCACGCTGCACAACGAAACCGGCAGCGTCACCTTCGCCGGCGAAAGAATGAACGGACTGATCGCTCACGAACGGACGCGGCGCGGCCTCGCGCGCAGCTTCCAGCTTCCGCGCCCGTTCATGAGCATGAGCGTCGCCGACAACATCCGCGTGCCGCTGCTCTATACGGTTGCGGCGCGCGTCGGCCACCACGTCTCCAAGGCCGAAGCCGACGCGCGCTGCATGGAGCTGCTCAAGCTCGTGGCGCTCGATGCCAAGGCGGCCAGGAGCCCGCGCGACCTGACGCAGGTGGAGATGCGCAAACTCGAGCTCGCCCGCGCCATGGCGGCCGAGCCCAAGCTGCTGATGGCCGACGAGTCCATGGCGGGCCTGTCGCATTCGGAAGTCGAGGACATCGTCCAGCTGCTGCTGCGTCTCAACGAGCGCGGCATCACCATCATCATGATCGAGCACATCATGCGGGCGGTCATGAGCTTCTCGCAGCGGCTGGTCGTGCTGGTTTCCGGCAGAAAAATCGCCGACGGCAAGCCCGACGAGGTCATCAAGGACCGCGAGGTGATTGGAGCCTATCTTGGTCAGTAGCGACAACAGCATCACGATCGAGAACATCCATGCCGCCTACAGCGCGGTACGCGTGCTGGAAGACGTCTCGCTCACGGTCGGCAGCGGCGAAACCGTGGTCCTGCTCGGCACCAATGGCAACGGCAAGTCGACGCTGATGAAATGCATCATGGGCATGGTGCGCCCCTATCAGGGGCTCATCCGCGCCCGCATAGACGGACGAACCCATGATCTCATCGGCATGACCACCGAAGAGATCGTCGATCTCGGCATCGCCATGGTTCCGGAAGGCCGCCGCCTGTTCCCGAGGCAGACGGTGGAGGAGAACCTGCTGCTCGGCGCCTCGCGGCGCCTGGCGCGCGCCAGGATCAAGGATAATCTCGATTTCTGCTTCGAGCTCTTTCCGCGCCTCGCCGAGCGCAAGAACCAGCTCGCCGGCTCGATGAGCGGCGGCGAGCAGCAGATGCTGGCGCTCGCGCGCGCGCTCATGGCGAGCCCGCGCATTCTGCTGATCGACGAGCCTTCGGTGGGCCTGGCGCCGGTACTCGTCACCCGCACCATCGATGCCATCAAGCAGCTCAAGGAGCACTACAATCTCACCGTCCTGATGGCGGAGCAGAATTTCACCCAGGCGATCCGCATCGCCGACCGCGGCTATGTCATCGTGCACGGCAGGATCGCCTTCGCCGGCGGCTCGGCCGAGGAACTCAACAACAACGAGCTGATCCGCGAATTCTATTTGGGGCTGTAGAAAAAAACGGCGCCGCGCGACCTGCGCGGCGCCGTCTTCGCGTTGCGCACGAACGCTATTTGTGCGCCTTCTCGTAGGGATAGATGACCTTGCCGGTTGCGAGATTGGCCGGCGTGAGCACGGTCTGGTAGCTCATGCCGCGCCAGACGTCGAGATTGGCGTCAGGCTTGATGTCGTGATACTGCACCTGCAGCATCCGGCCTTCGGCCCATTCGCCCTTGGCGCCGAACTTGATGGGGCCCATGACGGTCTTGAAGGTCGCCTTGCGGAGATAGGCCGCGATCTTGTCGTCGTCGATGCTGTTGGCGCCCTTGATCGCCTGCTCCAGAACCTGGAATTGGGCATAGCCCCAGCCGCCGAGATAGTAGCCGAGCGGATCGACGCCGGCTCCCTTGGCCCGGGCCTGGTATTCCTTGAAGAACTCCTCGGTGCCTTCATACATCTGTTTCTTGTCGGGCACCCAGGTCTCGTAATTCACGATTCCGTTCAGCTTCTGCTTGAGCTTTTCCTTGAAGACGAGCGCCTGCAGGCCGACCATGGCCCCGCCGAACATCTTGGGGGTGAGGCCGATCTCATTCGCCGCTTCCACGATGCCCACCGAGTCGGCGGGATAGGAGCAAACCACCACAAGGTCGGCATTCGCCGCCTTGAGCGCCTGCACGATGGGCGTGAAGTCGGAAGTCTTCGGCGGCGGCGGATAGCTCTTGTCGTAGACGATCTTGAAGCCGTACTTCTTCGCGTTCTCGCGCGCACCCTCGCAGGCGTTCTGCGAGAATTCCGCGTCGGCATAGGCAAGCGCGACCGTCTGCGGCTTCGGCTTCTGTTCGCTCGCGACCTCGAAGAATCCGTCCGTGAAGGAGGTCTTGGTGTTCGGTCCGGTCGGCAGGATCGAGAAATATTTCGGATATTTGAACTGCGCGTTCACGTCGAGCGCGAACAGGCTGATATAGGTCTTGCCGTGGCGGATCACGACCGGCATGGCCGGCGCGTTCTGGTTGGTCGCATAGCCTCCGACCACGAGATCGACTTTGTCCACGTCGAGCAGTTTGGTGTAGATTCCCGGCACCTCCGAAGGCGAGCTCTTGTCGTCGTAGTAGACAAGCTCCACCGGGCGGCCGAGCAGGCCGCCGGATTTGTTGACCTGGTCGCGCCAGATCTCCGCGCCGAGCAGTGCCTGCTTGCCGTTCGGCGACAGGAAGCCGGTGAGCGACTGGCCGAAGCCGATCCTGATCGGCTTCTTGTCCTGCGCCAGCGCCGTCGGGGCAACAACCATCGCGCCGGCGGCGAGCGCAAGGCCGAGGCCCGCCACCCACGCCAATGTCTCGGATTTAAGGCGACGAATCATATCGGTCCTCCCGTTGAAAATCGTTTTGCCGGCATCTTATGCGGATTTGCCACGCGGATGCTAGAGGGTCGCCGGGCGCGCGCACTGTGGGCAAGGCCCCAAGATCGCCGATCGACGACCCATGCCTCCCGCTGCGCGCTTCCTCCGCGAAGAAGGCGGACGCTTGCATGACGCAAGACCGCCGTCGCGGCCGGGGCTAGATCCCCTCCACGATCACCGTTTCGACTTCGCCCGCCCCATTGCGCCGAAATGCCGCGGCGCGGTCATATTCCGGCGACGTGAAGCAGGCCACGCCCTGCTCGAACGTCGGAAACTCGATGACGACGAAGCGATGAAACTTGTCCGGCCCTTCCATGATCTGGTACCGCCCGCCGCGCGCAAGCACCTTGCCGCCGTATTTGGCGATGATGTCGGGCACGAGATCGGTGTATTTCTTGTATTCCACCGGATCGTTGATCCTGGATCGCGCCACCCAATAAGCCGGCATCGGTCGCTCCTTCCGCTGACGGCCGGGCTTGCCGCCGCCGTCGATGTCTTCGATGATCGCCGCGAGACAGCACACCGCGGCGGTCTCGCGCAAGGGCAATATCGCAACGGTCGCGGGCGAGACCCGGCCGCCGCGCATGACGGGAGTGTGACGCCAACATGCCGCGCAAATTGATCGACATTTCCGTGCCGCTCGAAAACGACGTCGCGGCCGATCCGCCCGGCTATGGACCGAAGATCGAGTATCTGGACCACCAGGCCACGGTGCCGGACATCCTCCGATTTTTTCCCGGGCTGAAAAAAGAGGATCTTCCCGATGGGGAAGGCTGGGGATTCGAGTGGGTCCGATTGTCGACGCATTGCACCACGCATCTCGACGCGCCCTATCACTTCGCCTCGACGATGGACCGCGGCAAACGCGCGATCACGATCGACGAAGTGCCGCTCGAATGGTGCTTCCAGCCCGCGGTCAAGCTCGACTTCCGCCATTTCCCCGACGGCTATGTGGCGACCGCCGCCGACGTCGAGGCCGAGCTCAGGCGCATCGGCCATCGGCTCGCGCCGCTCGAGATCGTGCTGGTGAACACGGCCGCGGGCGCCGCCTACGGAAGGCCGGACTACGTCAGCAAAGGCTGCGGCATGGGTCGCGACGCCACCCTCTATCTGCTGGAACGCGGCGTGCGCGTGACCGGCACCGACGGCTGGAGCTGGGATGCGCCTTTCGTGCACACGATGAAGAAATACACCGAGACGCGCGATCCGTCGCTGATCTGGGAAGGCCACCGCGCGGGGCGAGAGATCGGCTATTGCCATATCGAGAAGCTGCACAACCTCGAATCCCTGCCCGCCGCCGGCTTCATGGTGAGCTGCTTCCCGGTCAAGGTCCGCGGCGGCTCGGCGGGCTGGACGCGGGCCGTGGCAATCGTCGACGCGTGACCCCGCTTGCTGCCCACGGCGAGGCGGCGATAGCATCGGCCGGCACGAAGAAAACGAGAGCGGTTCCGGCCTCGACCGGACGCCGTTCCGCCGGAGGAAGAGGGCATGGACAGACGCACCTTCATCGGCGCGGCCGCGGCGGCGGCCGCGCTCGGGCCGGTACGGCGGGGCCTTGCGGCCGACGCCTATCCCTCCCACGCCATCACCTTCATCAACCCCTTCCCGCCCGGCGGAGCCGCCGACGTGGTCGGGCGACCGCTCACCGCGCTGCTCGAGCCCGTCCTCAAGCAGCCCTGCGTCATCGAAACCAAGGCCGGCGCCGCCGGCCAGGTGGGCGCGCAGTTTGCCGCGACCGCCAAGCCCGACGGCTACACGCTCCTCATCCACATCGTCTCGATCTCGGGATTCGCGGAGGTGGACAAGCTGTTCGGCCGCAAGCCCAAGTTCACGCGCGCCGATTTCGCGCCGATCGCGCGCCTCACCGCCGGTCCCATGGTACTGGTGGTCAACGACCAGCAACCCTACAAGACGTTGCAGGAACTGGTGGAGGACGCGAGGAAAAATCCCGACAAGCTCATCTTCTCGTCCTCCGGGCTCTATGGCGCGCTGCACCTGCCGACCGCCCTGTTCATGAAGGCAGCCGGCATCCGGATGAAGCATCTGCCGACCAACGGCGGCGGCCCGGCGCTCACGGCGATCCTCGGCAACAATTCGCAGGTGCTGGTGACGTCGATCGCCGCCGCAAGCGGACAGATCAAGGCAGGCAAGCTGCGGGCGCTTGCCTGTTTCTCGCCGCAACGCGCAAGCTCGCTCCCGGACGTGCCGACGCTCAAGGAACTGGGCTATGACGTCGAGTTCTCCTTGTGGGTGGGCCTTTTCGCACCGGCGCAGACGCCGCAACCCAACGTGGACGTGATCCGCGCCGCGGTCAGACAAGTGGCGAACGGCGAGCAGTTCAAGACCGCGATCGCCAATATCGGAGACGAAGTCGCCTATCTCGACCAGCCCGAATTCGCCCGATTCTGGGACGAGGACGCGAAGCGCGTCGAAGCGGCGGTGCAGGCGATCGGCCGGGTCTGACGATTTTCGCAAGGGGCTGAGGCCGCGCGCGGCCCCGCGCCGGCGACCGCAAGCGAAGGAGGGGGAGACGGATGGACCGCCGCAATTTCGTGATCGGGAGCGCCGCCGTCGTCGCGCTCGTCGCAGCCCGCGCGCGGGCCGCCGACAGCTATCCCAATCGCACGATTACCATGATCAGCCCCTTCCCCCCGGGAGGCGTGAGCGACACCATCACCCGGCCGCTCGATGCCGCTCTCGAGAAGGTGTTCAGGCAGCCCGTGGTGCTGGAGAACAAGACGGGCGCCGCCGGCGCGGTGGGTGCGCAATATGTTGCGGCCGCAAAGCCCGACGGATACACGCTGCTGACCCACATCGTGTCGATTTCCGGCTTCGCCGCGGTCGACCGCCTGTTCGGCCGCACGCCGAAATTCACCAACGAGAGTTTCGTCCCGATCGCGCGCATCGTCGCCGATCCGATCGTCATGATCGTCAACAAGGATCTGCCCTATCGGACGCTGCAGGAGCTCGTTGACGATGCCAAGGCCCACCCCAACAAGCTGATCTACTCCTCCTCCGGTCTTTACGGCGCCTCGCATATTCCGACCGCGCTGTTCGCCAAGGCGGCCGGCAATCTGCAGATGCGGCATCTGCCCACGAACGGCGGCGGGCCGGCGGTCACCGCCGTCCTCGGCGGCAATGTCAACTTCTTCATGTCGCCGACCTCCATTGCCCTCTCGCATATCCGCGCCGGCAAGGTGCGCCCGCTCGCCGTCTCCAGCGCGCAGCGCATCAAATCGCTGCCCGACGTGCCGACCTTCAAGGAATCAGGCTACGATCTCGAATATTACTTCTGGGTCGGCATCTTCGCGCCCAAGGGCACGCCGGAGCCGATCATCAGGATCCTGCGCGAGGGCATCCGCCAGGCGGCCCACAGCAAGGAGTTCCTCGACACGCTCGCCAATCTCGGACAGGATCTCGCCTACATGGACCAGCCCGAGTTCGCCGCATTCTGGGCCGTCGACGCCAAGCGCCAGGAAGACGCCATCAACGCCATCGGCCGGGTGCAGGGGTGAGGCTCGCTCGTCGCGCCGCAAGGCAGGGTCCCATCACGTTGACGCCGCGCGTGCTCGACGCGCAGCCCGGCGCGCGACACCGGCATTCTCATCGCGCCGACCCGCCCGGCCGCGTCCCGCGGGCCGAGCGCTGCGGTCCGCGCGAAGGAGCGGACCATCACGTGCGGTTCGAGCCTACCGTAACGCCTGCGAGGCCGCAGCGGAATGCAACGAGGCGGCGCGCCGTCGCGAGGGAATGTTGATGAGACTGCGGGCCGATCATGTGGCGGGGGCCTTCTTCGTCGCCTTCGGTCTTCTGGTGATCGCCATCAGCACCGACCTGCCCTTCGGCGACCTGTCGCTGCCCGGCTCGGGTTTCATGCCGAAGATTCTGGCGGTGTTGACGACGGTGTTTGGCGCCGTCCTGATGCTGCGCGCGCAGGAAACGAGACCCTTCGCCGCGCTGCAGTGGGACGATGCCAAACATGCGGCGCTCGTCGTCGCCATCACGGCGGCGGCCATCCTGCTCTTCGAACACCTCGGCTTCGTCACCACCGCCGTGTTGATGATCTTCGCGCTGCTCACCGTCATCGAGCGACGTCGGCTCGCGCCCGCGGCCGCCTACAGCCTCGGCGTCGTGATCGTCACGTATCTCACCTTCGTCTACGTGCTCAAGACGCCGCTCGAAGCCGGACCTTTCGGATTCTAGGACCCTCCCCTTGGATACCACGCTGCACAGTCTTTATCTCGGCTTCTCCGTCGCGCTGCAGCCGGCCAATGCCTGGTATGCCTTTCTGGGCTGCCTCGTCGGCACGCTCGTCGGCGTGCTTCCGGGCATCGGTCCGCTCGCCGGGATTTCCATTCTCCTGCCGGTGAC
>Ga0209061_1002487_pt1 | contig 23178 bp, 20 predicted proteins | sample Coa_R1_10_FD_187157 | JGI IMG/M metagenome (GOLD analysis project Ga0209061, IMG submission 187157) | Surface soil microbial communities from Centralia Pennsylvania, which are recovering from an underground coalmine fire - Coalmine... | ecosystem: Environmental > Terrestrial > Soil >...
GGCACTACATCGCGCCGGGCAAACCCGTGCAGAACGCCTTCGTCGAGTCCTTCAACAGCCGCTTGCGCGACGAGTGCCTCAACGAGCATGTATTCCTCAGCCTGGCTGAGGCGCGGGCGACCATCGCAGCCTGGCGCGACGATTACAACCATTGCCGCCCGCATTCGAGCCTCGGCGCGCTGACGCCATTCGAGTTCGCGCAACTCAAAACGGAGAGACAGATTCCGCCCCCTGCGGGGGAAAATCACAACCGACTCTACTTATGCAAGACCCCGCTGCAAACCTTCCTTGACAGCGTGCCGTTGGCCCGCGAGAAGATAATTTCTCCCGCCGCCGCGGCGGGGGGTTCGGCCTGAGGTTGCTGCCGTGTACAAGCTACGCACGACAATCAACCCAAATCGGACCACCGGGACCTTGCCAATCAACTGTCAGGGAAAGTCTTAGGTTTTACACCTTTCTCGCCGCGAGGCGCCGGTGCCGGGCTGTAAGGCATCGGCATGTACTCAACGCTCGGCCGCCGCATCGCAACCTGCGGAAACAGCCTCATGAAACTGAATATTTCCGCGGGCATGTCGGTCGATACGTTCAGCCCGAGAGCCTTAGCCTCCTTGACGGTTATCGGATAATCGTGGGTCCAACGGCCCTCGGTCATGGTCTGCGCCAACTGCTCGGCCTTTTCCTTCTCCCATCCGCGGGACAACAGCAGTTCCCTGACGTAGCCGCACACCTGCGCCATCGACTTCGCTGCCACGTCGGCCATGATCACCGTCTGGTCGTCGAGGTCCTTGCTTTCCTTTTTTTCGACCGCTTTTAGAATCGATGCGGCTGGCCACTGGCCGAGCTGCGGGTCTACCGGTCCCAGCACCGCGTGCGGCGCCATCACAATATGGTTCGCGGCCATGGCGAGCAGCGTTCCACCGGACATCGCATAGTGCGGGACAAATACAGTCACTTCAGACGGATGGCTCGCGAGTGCGTTGGCGATCTGTTCGGCGGCCAGCACCAGTCCTCCGGGCGTATGGAGGATCAAATCGATCGGCACTTTTGGATCGGTCAATTGAATCGCTCGAAGCACCTCTTCTGAATCGTCGATATCGATATATCGGACCAGCGGGAAACCGAGCAGCGACATTGTTTCCTGGCGATGGATCAAGGCGATAACGCGGCTGCCGCGTCGTCGTTCCAGCGCGCGGATAAGCCGGGCGCGGGTCGCTTCAAGGAATTTCTGACGGATGACCGGCTGCAGGCTTGCCAGGATCAGGAAGAACCAGAAGACATCGAAAATCGTCAACCGTATGTTCCTTTCACTTGATTAAAGCGATCGATCTAACATGAAGGCGGAGGTATCTTCCCCACGGCTCCCATGTACGGCACCGGCAGTTCCAGTCGCATATACGGAGAACTCAGTGCGGGTACCCGAACGCGAATTTGCTCCGCGCCAAGCGCAACCGCGTCTCCATCGCATGCGTCACACGGCGCAGTTCCCGCGTGACCCGTCCCGCCGCATTCGCCGCACGGATACCACGCGGGAAGGTCAAGCACTGCAACGCCGCCACGCGCAGCGTCATCGGCCGAAAGCGTCGCGCTAAGTTCCACCGGTCCCCACTCGTCGTTGGTAGAATTCTTCATTTGGCGGAGCCGCTCACTCACTCTGGGCGCCAGCATTTCTAATTCGACCAGCGACATCACTCTGAGATCAATCGTAGGAACCAAGGCCGGCAGGGCTGTTTCCGATTCATCGGCTGACGTAAACGCCAGCGGTGTGGCGGCAGTCGTCTGTCGCAGCGCGTCGGCAATTCCATCATCATAGCGGCTGCGCCACTCGGCCCGTTCCAGTATCCGATAGGCCTCAATGATTTGCTGAAACATACCCGTCGCGCCGTAGCCGGCTCGGTCGGGATGATAACGTTTAATGAGCTGACGAAAAACCCGGCGCAAACCATCCGGGCTTTCCGTCGGCGTCACGCCGAGGATTGCGTATCGTGTCCTCGCCAGCATAGTGACACGCTCCAGACGCGCGTAAATGGGTCGACTTTCTACAAAACCTTGACTTCGACGCGACGCGCACGCGCATTTGCACTCTTTGGCAGGGTAATCCTCAATAGCCCGTTCTTGTACCGGGCTTTTACGTGCTCGGTGTCGATTTCACACGGCAACGGTACCACCCTGACAAAAGAACCAAAGGTGCGCTCGGCGTAGTAGTATCCAGCGCCTTGTTCTTCGCCACTGCGATGCTTTTCGCCGCGCAACACGAGCCGATCCTCGCTAATCTCGACGGCGAAATCATCCTTGTCGAGGCCGGGCATCTCGGCGGTGACCAGGATTTCGCTGGCGGTCTCCTGCACGTCGAGCGCGGGACCGCCTTCCTCGAAAAACGAAGGGAACCAAGTCGCATCTTCCTCACCGCGCAGGCGTGAGCTTATGCGAGCGGGAATCAGTCTGTCCACCGCGCGCCGAAGGTTCGTTCGCAAATCGGTCAGCCTCTCGCTCAGCGGAACGGGCAACCCTGTCTCCTCTTCCCGACCGTTCCGGGCGCGGCGGCGCCACCACCTGTCGAGGGCATTGTGGATGTCCTCGCGCAGCCGCATCAGAGGTTCTTTCCAGCGTTCCGGGAAAAACTGAGCCATGTTTTATTCTCCGCAGGAAAGCAACAGAAGCGGGCCACCGCGCGGAATCGACCGTTCGGATCGCGCGATGCCCGCCTTCTGGATTAAGCAACCTTGACTTCGATCTGTTTCGGCTTGGCCTTTTCCGCCTTCGGCAAATTGAGCTTCAGGACGCCGTGTTTCAACTCTGCTGAAATCTTCTCGCGGTCAATTTCCTCGTTCAACTCGAACTGACGATAGAAGTTCGCAAGTTCATACTCGCGATAGATCGGGTCGCCCGGCGCCACATGGTTGGCCTTACCGGTGATGGTTAAAAGATCGCCGTCAACATCGACGCGAAGTCCCTCTTTCGCCACCCCGGGCAGATCAGCCATCAGAACCAGGCCATCAGAAGTCTCATAAATATCGACCGCTGGACGCAGGTGACGTTCTTGCGCGCGAGTGATTTCGCGGCCACTACCGCCGCTACGTTCAGGGCCGCTCGGAACTGGAACAGTTTTTTCAGCCATGACGATTCTCTCCTGCTTTCAAATTTTGCCGTAGTAGATTGCGACCGTGCTTAACACTCACGACACCTGGACACTGATCTGCTTGGGCTTTGCCTTCTCGGCTTTCGGCAGGGTGATGAGCAAGAGACCGTTTATGAATTCAGCCTTCACTTTCTGATCATCTATCTCGACCGGCAACGTGATGCTTCGAACAAACTTGCCGGCCGCCCGCTCCTCGCGATGAAAGGATTCAGCTTTAATCTCCGCCGGCGGTCCTTTCTTTTCGCCGGAGATGGTCAACGAGTTGTGAACCACCGTTAGCTTCAGAGAATTCGGATCTACGCCGGGGGCCATCGCCTCGACGTACAGATGGTCCCGGTCCTCGTGAACATTGACCAAGGGATATCCGCGCGCCAAACGTCCTGGGAGAAACGCCGCGCGAAAGCGCGGCTCCATCTGAAAGCCGAAATCCTCAAAGGCGCGGTCTATCTCGCGCCGCAATTCATCGATCTCACGCCAAGGATCCCAAGTCGCCATTTTTTCGAGCCTCCTTACGGATTTGGATTGGAATGCAAAGAGCAACCGACTCGCCGAAAAGAACCGTCCGGGCGCGGCACCCGTGCAGAGCGGTCTTCGGCCCGCCTGCCGTCAGGCGTGGCGGAACGTCGCACAAAACGCGCGCATCCCTTTCCACATCACCTCCGACCCGCCGGCTTACCTCCGAACTGACGGGGAGCCGGCCCGGCGGTTCAATTGCCGCCTATCCTCGTGGGCATTGAACCCGCTTCAGCCTGGCCGGAACCGATGCCAAGGCTCGGCGAGGCCCGGACCGGACCGCGCTAAGCGCGATCCAGCCTCCTTCCCAACCAGGTAGGCAAGCTCCGGAAGAATCTCTCTTCGCGGAAGGAAGTCCTGCCGTAAAAATCCGGATCCGACAGAACAGCCTGCTCCACGAGGAGGCTAACCATGCGAGCAATTTCCTTACGATCGCCAGCATAGCCATCACCTCCTTTTAGGGGAGTTCTTCCACCGGCTAACATAAGCACTCTCCGAGTGCGGCGCAAAACGGGAACCAGAAAAAGCCGGATTGCTGCCGCCTCCAATTCGTCGCGCCAAAGAAGCGGACGCTTGCGGCCTCGCGGCCGATCGCGGCCATTATGCGCTTCTCCACGAGCGCACAAGCGCGAGGCCGGGCAAAAGTCGAGCGAGGCCCGCTGTAATGAATTCCACGGCCACCGCCGTGAGGATCACCCCGAGCAATCGCGTAACCACGTTGATGCCGGTGGCTCCCAGAACGTCTCGGATCGGATCCGCCGCGCGCAGCGCCAGCCATAATGATCAGAATGCCGCCCGCCACTCGAAACGCCGCGACATCAACGCCAAAAAAACGCAGCAACGGTTCCGCGACGAAAACAGAGGCGGCCAGCACAATCGCCACCGCGAGCGCCGTCATGTTGGCAATGCGTTTCCTGTCGGGCGGCGAATGATGCTGCGTGAGATTAACGAATATGGGCACCGCGCCGATTGGATCTGCGATTACGAATAGCGCTACGAGACTCTCCACGTACTGCCGCCAGTGCTCCATAAGTTCCTCTCCCTGATACCGCAGGACGCGCTCAACGCCGGTCCCGCCAACGCCGCGTGTTGAGAGTATGAAACTTGCGGCTGGCGCCTTGAAGCCAGTCGAGGAGATGGCGAGGCAACTGAGCATGGCGACCAGACGAGAGCTTAAGGATGCGATCAGGCAGCGATATCAAGAGAGCAGCGATCGTCGCGAGCGGCGGCGGATCCTGACTGAGTTCGTCCGAATAACCGGATAACACCGCAAGCACGCGCTGCGCGTGCTAAACCATTCGTCGGCGCCAGCAAAGCTTCGCCAGCGGGAGCGGCTTTACGACGAGGCAGTGCATCAGGCATTGGCGGGGTTGTGGGAGGCGGCCGATCGCATCGGCGGCAAGCGGCTGCGAGTCCTCATCCCCGTGTTAAGCGAGGCGATGGAGCGCCACGGCCATCTCCAGCTCGACCCGGTAGTGAGAAACCGGCTGCTCGACATCAGCGTTGCGGCCATCGACCGTCTCTTGTGTCCCGAGCGCGCGGCGACCGGGCGTGTGCGTCGGCGGCGCTGGGGGACGGGTTCGGCAGTTCGCCAGAGCGTGCCGGTGCGAACCTTTGCCGAATGGAGCGCCCGGCGCGACGCCCCAGCGGCGTTCAGATTCGTAGGAGCCAACCAGGCCATGCATCCGATTGCGAGAACGTGCCGCGTGCTGGGAGTCTCCCCTGGCGGCGATTATGCGCGGCTTAAGCGCCCGCCCTCGGCGCGGGCGAGCGCGGATTTGGAGTTGCGCGCGCGGGTCGCCGCGATCCATCGCCGCTCGCGCCAGACCTATGGTGCGCCGCGCGTACACGCCGAACTGAGAGCGCAGGGCGTGCAGGTGGGAAGAAAGCGCGTGGCGCGCCCGATGCGTGCGGCTAATCTTCGCGGCGTGAGCCGGCGCCTCTGGACCGTCACCACCGTGCGCGATCGCAAGGCGCTGCCCGCGCCGGATCTGGTCGAGCGCAACTTCAGCGCCGCCGCGCCCAATCGCCTGTGGGTCGCAGACATCACCTATATCCCGACCTGGGCGGGCTTTCTCTATTTGGCGATTACTCCTGCTATCCCTCTCCACGGCGTCATCCTCCGGCACCCGCGCAAAGCCGGGCGCGAGTTGTGGCTCAACTCGCCGGATCTTGACGCCTTTTCACTTTTCCACCAACTCCGCGACACTACCCAGCCAAAAATCGCTGCCAATCGAGTGACCGAGATCCAGCTTCGAATCATTTTCATACCCCACCGACGACCGTATGCGGCTCAAGTCCGGGTTCGACTCCCGGCCGGGGCATATTTCACGGAACCGCCGCGCTGTTTTTGCTTGTGGCCTCGGGGGCGCGCAGCGGAGACCTTCTGGCAATCCGCGACACCGCTGCGCTCGGGACTTTGGCCAAGCCTCTTGAGGGATGTCGTCGGTTGTTCCGATACAGGTCCGCCATCTGGCCCGTAAGATCGGCGAGCTCGTCGCGCAGCGAAGCCGGTCCGAGGACTTTCACCCAAGGACCGAGGCTGAGAATGAAGTTCCGCAACTCGGTGGTTCCCCGTACCCGCATCGTGAGGACCGTCTTACCATCGCGTCGACGATGAAATTTTTGCGTCGGATGAATCATCCGGTGTCGCAGGTACGCCTCGGTGTTCTCCAGCAACAGAAGTTCGACCTTTGTCTCGGGGCCGTCAAGCAGTCCGAAGGTTCCGTCCAGATGTTTTGCGGGATGGTAGCCCTTCGGATAGGCAAAGCGGAGCCGATTCCCGTCACGGTCAGCTATGAAGTCCACGCTACGGATGCGCTCGACGGCAAGGTAGATGACGTTCCGATGTCGCCGGCTTAGCCCGAGCACGTAAAGGCCGCCACGATACCCAACCAGCGTATACGGCTCGAAGTCGTGCTGCTTCCCTTCGCCGGTGAGCCCCGCGTAATCGACCCGGATGACGTTCTGGCCGATGATGGCGCGAAGGATCACGTCAATCTGAGTATCGTAGTCGTGATAGTCCTTGGGGGCGTATGGGACCGCATAGAACTTGCGGTCGAAATTCTTGAGGCGGTCGTGCTCGTGCGCGGGCAGATTCTTGAAACTTCGATCCCAGAGGTCCTCCACGCTCTCCTTCATGACGGTTCCTTCCAGGAACCGGAGCGTCGTCAACGTGAAGTAGAGCGAGGCCGCGCGGTACGGATTGGAGTCGGGCGAGCGCGTCGCGGAACACAGCCGAAGCCAGCGGCGCGAGCCGCGATGGACGACCTCGAATATCGGCCGGCCGGTCCAGTCTCGCAATCCCTTCCGGCACGCGGCGACGTAACGGAGCAGCGTCCGCTCCGTAATGTCGAGTTCCCTCTGAATCGCCTCGAAGCTCCAACCGTACGGACGCGATCCCAGTTCAAGCGCGATGCGCGCGAGCCTCAGCGCCGCGGGATAGGTGGGCCGTCTTCCTTGCCGTTTAGCCATGGATCATTCTACTACGCCTGAGGTCATCACACGCTTAATGTCTTCCGCCATGCGCACGCGTACGGGATCGAGATGGCCGACCACTGACGACCGTCTACGCGCGTTCTTGCGCATGGTCCAGTGCGAACCCGATCGGCGTGCGCTCAGTCACTGAGCGTCCGTCCAACAGCGCGTAAAGTTCAGCAATCGTCCTTGATCCACGCTGCGCCGGAAGATGGCCTTCTTGATCGCCGACTGCTCGATGTGTCTTCAACCAGTTCGCCGCCTCCGGCGCTGAAAGCGGCAGGAACTCGACCTGTGACGCGCAGCGGCCGGGGCGGGTAACCGCCGGATGCAGCGCGCCAAGGTCTTCGTTGGTCGTGATTAGCAGCATCACGCGCGAGCCCTGCCCGAGAAGGCCATCAACCGCGTTCAGAAGCCGGGACAGCCCCTGACCGGCGCGCTCTTTGGCGTCGATGCTCAGCAGTTCGCCGGTATCTTCAAGAACCACCATCCGCCAGCGATCGGAATCGCGGCTGCCATCCGCTTCGCTCCCGTCGATCACCATGCGAGCGAGATAATCTGCTCGCGAACCAAAGAGATTTTCGGGGTCGAGGACGTATTCAAACTGACACCACTCACGCCATTCCCACGCCAGCGCCCGAATCGCGAAGGTCTTGCCCGTTCCCGGTTTGCCGTGCCAGAGGAGCAGACGGCCGCCGGCGCCAGGTTTGAAGTTCGAGATAAGGCCGGCAAGCACCTGCGAGGTCCGAGCACCGTAGTTTTTTTGAATTTCCTCCCACGTCGGTACGCTCAGGGTCTTTTCCTCTCGCTCCGGCCCCTTTTCCCCCAAATACCAGAAGGCGAACTCCGCGTTCGGACGGTCCGGCTCGATCTCGCCGCCCGCGGGCTCGAAGAGCGCCTGATGCTCATCGAGGCAGGCTTGGACCGATTCGGGATCGCGCCCGGCGACAAAAATAGTGACACCCTGGAATTTCGCACAGGCTAAAAGTTGTATCAGGTTGTCGCCACGCCTGAGCGCGAGCCGCAGGTCGCATTCATCTCGCATGTCGGCGAGCACCTCATCGTCGGGCTTGAGATACTCGCTGGAGGTCGCGGCGACGAATGCGCGCTCGGAGCGCCATTCGGCGCGGCGGACGTGGCGCAGCCCGTTTGAGACCACTGCGGTCCTGAACACGTTCTGAAAAAGATCGTCGAGGTCCCTGGCCTCGAAGTTCTGAACGATCAGGGGCGAAAAACTGTTATTCTGCCGTGATTCTTGTCGCTTCATGGCAATGATTGAAGCACGCTTCGCCGTCAACCGTTGTCAAGTACTAACGCTAGTTTAAATGCCGAGGTGAACACCGAGTGGCAAAGAAATTAGTAAACGTCGGCTTTCTCCACGCCGTCAAGTGCGAATGGTGTGGGCTCGCGATGTCGTGCAACTGCTGGGATGGAAACCAGCCGGATCGGGAGGGGCACATCCTCGTGCTCTGCCCGAGATGCCAGGTCACCAACTTTCTTAACCTGCTGTTCGGAGCTAAGGAACTCAGGTCGGTGTTGGTTTCCAGAATACAAGAGGCTGGAGGTCCGACGAGGCGGCGAACTGAGACGACGCGGCCGTGCTTAAAGCTGATTGCCAGTAACGATCGCGGCAAAGCAAAAGCCGACACCCGCACAGAACTCTGAAGCTCCGATCGTAAGTAACCTGAGGCGTCGACGGTTGTCGCGCAGCCTCGGCCGGGTTTGGATGACCAGATATTCGGTCGAGGCTGCGCTGTGTGGATGCTCGAAGGGAAGCCTCTCAGCTTGGATCAGCGAAGGTCGAAGCGATCGGCGTTCATCACCTTGTTCCAGGCCGCCACGAAATCCGCCACGAACTTCTCGCTCGCGTCAGCCGCGCCGTAGACTTCGGCAAGGGCGCGCAACTCGGAGTTCGAACCGAAGATAAGGTCGACGCGGCTGGCGGTCCATTTCAATTTGCCGGTCTTGCGGTCGTAGCCTTCGAATGCATTTTCATCCTCGGCCGCTTTCCACTCGGTGCTCATGTCGAGCAGGTTCACGAAGAAGTCGTTGGTCAATGTCCCCGGTCGCTTCGTGAAAACCCCATGCTGTGACTGTCCGAAGTTGGTTCCCAGGACGCGCATGCCGCCGACGAGGACTGTCATCTCGGGAGCAGTCAGCGTCAACAACTGCGCCTTGTCGATCAAAAGCTCTTCAGCCGGAACGGCAAACTTCCCTTTGAGGTAATTGCGGAAGCCATCCGCCACCGGCTCGAGATAGGCAAAGGATTCGACGTCGGTTTGCTCCTGCGATGCGTCGGTGCGGCCGGGCTCGAAAGGAACAGTCACGTCGTATCCGGCCCTCTTTGCGGCCTGTTCGACGGCCGCGCAACCGCCGAGAACGATCGAGTCGGCGAGCGACACCCGCTTGCGATCGGAGCGTCCGGCGTTGAATTCCCGCTGGATGCCTTCGAGAATCGCCAGCACCCTGGCAAGTTGGACAGGCTGGTTTACTTCCCAATCCTTTTGCGGCGCGAGCCGGATCCGTGCGCCGTTCGCTCCGCCGCGCTTGTCCGAGCCGCGGAAGGTTGACGCCGACGCCCAGGCAGTCGAAACGAGCTCCGATATCGTGAGACCCGAGGCGAGGATTTTGGCCTTGAGCGAGGCGATGTCTCCCGCGTCGATCAACTCGTGATCGACTGCGGGAACCGGATCCTGCCAGATTAACTCCTCTGCCGGAACTTCCGGGCCCAGATAACGCGAGCGCGGCCCCATATCACGGTGTGTCAGCTTGAACCACGCCCGGGCGAACGCATCCGCGAACTCATCCGGATGCTCGAGAAAGCGCCGGGAAATTTTTTCGTAAATCGGATCCATCCTCAAAGCGAGGTCCGTGACCAGCATCGTCGGAACGTGGCGCTTTGACGGGTCATATGCATCAGGAATCGTCGGCGCGGCCCCTTTCGCCACAAACTGATATGCGCCGGCCGGGCTTTTGGTCAGCTCCCACTCGTAGCCGAACAGGTTCTCGAAGAAGTTGTTGCTCCATTTCGTCGGCGTCGTGGTCCATATGACTTCCGGACCGCCCGTGATCGCATCTTTGCCTTTGCCCGTGCCATAACTGCTCTTCCATCCCAAGCCCATCTGTTCGATCGGCGCTGCCTCGGGTTCCGGACCAACCAACTTCGGATCGCCTGCGCCATGGGTCTTGCCGAAAGTGTGTCCGCCCGCGATGAGGGCGACAGTCTCCTCGTCGTTCATGGCCATCCGTTTGAAGGTTTCGCGAATGTCAATCGCGGCGGCGAGCGGATCGGGCTTGCCGTTCGGACCTTCGGGATTCACATAAATGAGGCCCATCTGCACGGCGGCGAGAGGATTCTCAAGTTCCCGATCGCCGGTGTAGCGCTCGTCCGCGAGCCAAACGCCCTCCTTGCCCCAGTAAACGGATTCGTCGGGTTCATAAACATCCGGGCGTCCGCCGCCGAAGCCGAAGGTCTTAAAGCCCATCGATTCGAGCGCCACGTTGCCGGCAAGAATCATCAGGTCGGCCCACGAGATCTTGCTGCCGTATTTCTGCTTGATTGGCCACAACAGCCGGCGCGCCTTATCAAGATTCGCATTGTCCGGCCAGGAATTGAGCGGCGCGAAGCGCTGTTGGCCAGTGCCGGCGCCGCCGCGCCCGTCGCCGACACGGTAGGTGCCGGCGGCGTGCCACGCCATGCGAATAAAGAGTCCCCCGTAGTGGCCGAAATCCGCCGGCCACCATTCCTGGCTGTCAGTCATCAACGCGTGGAGGTCTTTCTTCAGCGCCTGAAAATCGAGCCTCTTGAACTCTTCGGCGTAGTTGAAACCTTCGCCCATCGGATTCGATAATGACGAGTTCTGGCGGAGAATCCTTAAATTGAGCTGCTTCGGCCACCAGTGGCTGTTGGAGATCATCCCGCGATTCGTCGTCCCATGTACGACCGGACACTTGCCTGCGCTCTTGTCAGTCCTTGCGTTCATAAATTTTCCTCGGTCCTCCCTGAAAATTTTCCCTAAAAGCCATGTTTTTAGATGATTTCCAATTCTAAAGTCGATCTAAATCTGAAATACAAAAAAGAGTCACCCCCGTCGGCTGTAATTTTTTGCGCGGCCGCGCACCACTACCTGGTACTCCCGGACCTCGAATCCGTTGAGCGACTCGAGTTTCGACACGGCCAGCGCCTCCCACGGAAGATCGTAAATGCGTCCCGTTTCTTCATCGATGAAATGATGATGCCGGCTCACCCTGGCGTCGAACACCGTCTTGCCGTCGTTCAGCACGAACTGACGAAGGAGGCGCTTTTTCACGAATAGATTCAGGGTGTTGTACACCGTCGCCCGCGAAATCATGGGAAAGCTTTTGCGAACCTTTGCCCACACTTGATCCGCGGTTGGATGATCCTCGGTTGCGAGAACGTACTCGGCCACAGCCACGCGCTGCGCGGAAGGTTGGATTCCCGCATTGCGCAAATGGTCTGCAATCAATGGCCGCATAGTTTTAGACTACTTCTAATTTTTAATCGCGTCAAGCCAGCGCGGCAATTTCTCGAGTCCTTGAGAAACGACCATTTGATCGACGCTGAAATCTTCGCGATTAGTCCGATTCAGATTGCGGGGCTCCTTTCCACGGTCAAACTCCGGGCGCTGCGTGCAAGCCATATCAGCAACACAAGCGCCGGAAGCGTCACTATGGTTGTGAGTTCGAAAAATCGCACCCATCCGAGCTGCTCAGCAAGGATACCGCCTGACGATGCGACCATCGTGCGCCCGACAGCGGAAAGCGATGAGAGCAGCGCGTATTGCGTCGCCGTGAAAGCCGGCGAACATAGCTCCGATAGATAGGCGACGAGAGCCGCACCCGCCATCGCGCCGGTCAGGTTCTCGGCCACAACGCACAGCGCGAGGTAATCGAGCCGATGGCCCCCGATTGCCTGCAGCACGTAGAAAAGATTGCCCGCCGATTGCATCACGCCGCAGAGCAACAGCGCGCGAAAAATTCCGAGGCGCGCTGTAACAGCGCCGCCGATCAAGGCGCCAAGAATCGTGGCGAAAAATCCGAACAGTTTTGAGACCGCAGCGATCTCATCCAGCGAAAAGCCCAGCGAGAGATAGAGCGGCATCGCCATTATGCCTGCCATCGCTTCGCCCAGCTTGTAACCGAGCACGAACAGGAGAATCACGGGCCATAACGGCCGCTGCATGAAGTCGATAAATGGTCCTGTCACCGCCGTCGCGATCCATTCCCGAACCGCGCGCCATCCTTTGGAGCGCGCTTCGAAAACGATTTCCGATGACGCTTCCGGCTCGGGGCCGAAAATGAAAACCAGCAGCCCGCTACCCAGCAGAATCGCCATCGCGCCATAGGCGACGAACCATCCGGCGCGAGCGGCGATAACCAGCGCGCCCGCGCCCGCCGCCAGCATCCCGATCCGGTAGCCGGTTTGGATCATTCCCGCTCCGGGACCCTGCTGTTCGGGCGCCAGCAGTTCCACGCGATAGGCATCGATAACGATGTCCTGACTGGCGGACAGAAACGCCACCAACAACGCCAGTGCAGCCATTGCGCCGAGATGGCTTTTCGGATCGCGCGATCCAAGAGCGAGGATCGCCGCGATCAATGCGATTTGGATCGTGATCCCCCATCCGCGCCTGCGCCCCGCTGGGATCGGAGGCGGAAGACGATCGATGAGCGGCGACCACAGGAACTTGAGGGCATAGGGCGTGCCCACCAAGGCAAACGCACCGATGGCCGCGCGCCGCACGCCTGCGCTCGCGAGCCACGCCGAAAGCGTCGAAAACGTCAGCAGCAAGGGCAAACCGCTGGCGAAACCCAGCGGCAGGATCAGTATCACGCGGCGATCGGCGTAGACAGCCAACGAGCGTCGCCATCCGCCCGCCGTCTCACTTGTTTGCGGCTCCGAAGCAGCCGGCCGCAAATCGTCGCGATTTGTCGGTTGATGCATCTCGGCGTTTGTATCGCGTGGAAATCCTCCGATAAAGCATGCAAAGCGGGTCGCGCCGGACGACATATATGTATTCTGAGCCTGCCGCGAGCCACGACAGTTTCGAAACCTTAATTCCCGCGCGTCTCGATCGTCTGCCGTGGACGCAATTTCATTGCCTGCTCGTCATAGGGCTCGGGATCACCTGGGTCCTCGACGGGCTCGAAATCACGCTGATGAGCGCGGTGAGCGCCGTTCTGCAGCGGCCCGACGTGCTCCATTTCACCGCAGCCGAAGTCGGGTTCATCAGTTCGTGTTATCTGACTGGTGCCGTGCTTGGCTCGCTTGCGTTCGGCTATCTGACCGACCGCTTCGGACGCCGATTGTTTTTTTTCGTTAGTCTCTCGCTCTACCTAGCGGGAGTTGGTTTGACTGCTGCTTCATGGAACCTCGCGAGCTTTGCCATCTTTCGCTTTCTGACCGGCGCTGGAATCGGCGGCGAGTATTCTGCGGTCAACTCGGCGATCGATGAACTTATCCCCGCGCGTCTGCGCGGCCGCATCGATTTGCTCGTCAACGGAAGTTACTGGCTCGGCGCGGCGGCGGGCTCCGCCGCGACCTTGATCATCCTCGACCCGCGCCTGTTTGCGCCCAATCTCGGCTGGCGTCTGGGCTTCGGGATCGGCGCGACGATCGGGCTCATGATCATTCCGTTGCGAACCTTTATCCCTGAAAGCCCCCGCTGGCTGCTAACGCACGGACGTGGCAAAGAGGCGGAAGCGACCGTCGCCGAGATCGAACGCATGGCCGCTGCGGCGAGCGCGCGTCGCATCGAACCTTCCTCGCGCGCGCAACCGATACGCCTCCGCATGCGTGATCGTTTCGGTCTTGGCGAGATCCTGAAGCCGTTGATCACTCAATATCGCAGCCGTTCGATTCTGGCCGCCGTGCTGATGATCGCGCAGGCCTTTGTCTACAACGCGATCTTCTTTACCTACGCGATGGTGCTGAGCCGCTTCTATGGAGTGCCGCCCAATACGACCGGCATTTATCTGCTGCCCTTTGCAGTCGGGAATTTTCTCGGACCGCTGATGCTCGGGCCGTTGTTCGACGTGGTCGGGCGCCGCCAGATGATTGCCGCGACCTACGCGCTCGCCGCGCTCATTCTGATGCTTACGGGATGGATGTTTGCGCGCGGGCTGTTGTCGAGCGCCGGACAGACTGCGCTCTGGACCCTGATGTTTTTCTTCGCGTCGGCTGCAGCGAGCTCGGCCTACCTGACGGTAAGCGAAATCTTTCCACTCGAGATTCGCGCGCTGGCAATTGCGATCTTCTTCTCGACCGGCACCGCCGTCGGCGGCATCGCCGCGCCCTGGGTGTTCGGCAAACTGATCTATGTCGGGTCGCGAATCGCGATGCTCTACGGCTACCTTCTGGCGGGCGGCCTGATGATGATCGCGGCGGCAGTCGAGCTCGCGATCGGAGTGGCGGCGGAGCGCCAGAGTTTGGAGGCTATCGCCGCCCCGCTGTCGTCAGCCGACTGAGTGGGTTTTGCGGACCGCGTCGCGCAATCGCGCGATCGTGCGCTCGCGGCCAAGCACCGCGATCACCTCGAAAATTCCGGGGCTGACCGTCCCGCCGGTCAGCGCAACGCGCACTGGCTGCGCAAGTTGGCCGAGCTTCAGGTTGTGACCGGCCATCACGCGCTCGAACGCCGCCTTGATCGCTTCTTCGTTGAAGTTGTCAATCGAACCAAGTTGATTCGCAAGCTCCATCAATACCGGGGCCATCTCGGGTTTTAGAAATTTCGCAGCCGCCTTCGGATCGATGTCGATTTCGTCCTTCAGATAGAACACCGCGAAATCGACCAGTTCGACCAGCGTCTTGGCGCGCTCGCGCAGCGTCGCGACCATCTTCGCAAGCCATGCGTCGTCGCCCGGGATCGGCAGGCCGCGCTTTTCGATAAACGGGCGCACCTCGCGCGCCAGTTGATCGAGCGGGCGTTCCTTCATGTAATGGAAATTCAGCCAGAGCAGCTTCTCGGGGTTGAAGATGCCCGCGGACTTGCCGCACGCGTCGAAATCGAAGTACGCGATCAACTCGTCGCGCGAGAAAATCTCCTGGTCGCCATGCGACCATCCGAGCCGCGCGAGGTAATTGAGCAGCGCTTCCGGCAGGTAGCCCGCATCGCGATACGCAAAGACCGACGTTGCGCCATGTCGCTTCGAGAGCTTGGCGCCGTCGGGTCCCATTACCATCGGCAGATGCGCGTAAGCGGGCGGCGTCAGCCCGAGCGCGTGAAAGATCTGCATCTGGCGCGGAGTATTCGGCAGATGATCGTCGCCGCGCACGACATGTGTGATGCGAAAGTCAGCGTCGTCGAGCACGGTCGCAAAGTTGTAGGTGGGCACGCCGTCGGACCGGAAAATGATCAGATCGTCGAGTTCGGCGTTGTCGAACACCGCGCGCCCTTTGACGAGATCATCGACGACGGTCTCACCGTGGCGCGGCGAACGGAAACGGATCGTGTAGTTGCGGCCCGCACGCGCATCGGGCAGCTCGATATCCGGCGGAAACGGCTTGTCGCGGCATCGTCCGTCGTAGCCGGGCTTGCGATGCTCGCGCTCGGCCTGCTTGCGCATCGCGTCAAGTTCCGCCGCAGTGCAGTAGCACGGATAAGCTCTGCCGTTTCTCAGTAATTCGCGCGCCGCCTCGCGATAACGGTGGAACCGATTCGCCTGAAAATATTCGGGATTGGGCGGCCCTTCGTCCCATTCGATCCCGAGCCACGTCAGACTCTCGAGAATCTCATTCAGCGACTCTACGGTCGATCGCTCGCGGTCGGTATCGTCGATGCGCAGGATGAAGGCGCCGCGGTGATGCCGCGCGAAGAGCCATGCGAACAGTCCCGAGCGGACATTGCCGATATGAAGCGCGCCGGTCGGACTCGGCGCATAGCGGGTGCGAACCGTCACTCTTTACTCCCATTCGATCGTCGCCGGCGGCTTCGACGTGATGTCATAAACGACGCGATTCACGCCGCGCACCTCGTTTGTGATGCGACTCGAAAGACGCGCCAGAAAGCCGGGATCGAGCCGCGCCCAATCCGCCGTCATCCCGTCGGATGATTCGACCGCGCGAATAGCGATCACGCTCTCGTAGCTCCGCCCGTCGCCCATCACGCCCACCGTCTTGAGCGGCAACAGGACGGCGAACGCCTGCCACAGCGGTTCCTCGCGGCGCATAGATGCGAACTCTTCCATCACGATGGCGTCGGCGCGGCGCAGCAAATCCAGACCATCCCCGGTCACCTCGCCCACGATCCTCACTGCGAGACCCGGACCCGGAAACGGCTCACGGTCCACAATGTCCGCGGCAAGCCCGAGTTCGCGGCCAAGCTCGCGCACCTCGTCCTTGAAAAGTTCGCGCAGCGGCTCGATCAGTTCGAGATGCATCCGCTCCGGCAAGCCTCCTACATTGTGATGACTCTTGATCGTCGCCGACGGGCCCTTGAACGAGATCGATTCGATGACGTCAGGATACAGCGTCCCCTGCCCCAGAAATCGCGCGCCCCCCAAAGCCGCCGCCTCGCGCTCGAACACCTCGATGAACGTATGGCCGATGATGCGCCGCTTCTGTTCGGGATCGAGCACGCCGTCAAGCCGTTTCAAAAACAACGCAGCGGCGTCCGCGACGCGCAGATCGATGCCGAGCGTCTTCGCGAAATGGTTCTCCATTCGGTCGCGCTCGCCGGCGCGAAGCAGTCCGGTATCCACGAAGACGCACTTCAGGCGCTGGTCGATCGCGCGATGGATCAGCGCGGCTGCAACCGACGAATCAACGCCGCCCGAAAGGCCCATCACGACCTGTTCGCGAGCGCCGACGCGGCGGCGAATCTCGGCGACCTTGGCCTCGATAAAATTCGCCATCGTCCAGTCGCCGGCTTCGCCGCAGATGTCGATCACGAAATTGCGAATCACCTGCGCGCCGATTGGCGTATGCGCGACCTCGGGATGGAACTGAATGCCGCGCAAGCGGCCGTCGTGACTCCGCACCGCGGCGTAGGGTGAGTTGTCGCTGTGCGCGATCGCGACCAGCGCCCCGGGCAAATGCTCGATTCGATCGCCATGACTCATCCAGACGCGATGCTTGCGGCCTTCGAGCCGCTCGAACAGCGGATCCGTCACGTCGATCTCGAGCGTCGCCGGACCGTACTCGCGCGCCCGCGCGCCAGCGCTGCGCGCGCCGAACCGCTGCGCGATTACATACAGTCCGTAACAGATGCCGAGCACGGGGCATCCGAGATCGAGCACCGCGGGATCGATGTCCGGAGCGCCGCTCTCGTAGAGGCTCGCCGGCCCGCCCGAAAGGATTATCCCCCTGGGCTCGAGCGCGCGAATTTTTTCGATCGCCAGGTTGTACGGATGAATCTCGCAGTAGACGTGCGCTTCGCGCACCCGTCGCGCGATTAGCTGCGTGTACTGGCTGCCGAAATCAAGGATTAGGATCACCGGAGTTGTCCCGTTCAAATCAATATAGCCGAGGAGGCGCTAACCGCGAAGCTGCCGCGCCTAAGACGCCGTACAGGTGCTTTCAGGCGATCGGAAAAGCGAATCTGTCTCGATCAACGCTGCGCGCGGGCGCGGGCGGGCTTGCGTCCGCCGGGGCCTTTTTCGGCATGCGGTCGCAGATCGGGCCGCGATGCTCCTGCGCGCCTGAACTCCAGGATAAGCGGCGTTCCGGCAAGCTCGAGGGCGGCGCGAAAGCGAGCTTCGAGGAAACGCACGTAATGCGCGGGGATGCCGCGCTCCAAATTGCAGAAGAACGCCAGCCGGGGCGGTGTGCTTCCAACCTGCGTCACGTACATCAGCTTGAGCCGCTTTCGATCGACGAGCGGCGGGTCCATCGCCCGCAGCGCATCGGCGAGAATCCGATTCAAACGCGCGGTCTGGAAAGTCGCGCGCCAGGCGCGTCCGACCGCAAGCGCCGCCGGCAAAATCTGGTCAATCCCGTCGCCGGTGAGCGCCGAAACGAAGACCATCGGCGCGAACGCGAGAAATGGAAAGATCGCCTCGGCATCGCGCTTGAACGCCGCAATTCGGCGCCCGAGGCGCGCCGCGACATCCCATTTGTTGCACACCACGACCAGGCCCCGCCCGTTGCTCGCGACCAGCCGCGCGAGCCGCGCATCCTGATCGGTAATACCCTCGGTCGCATCGATTACGAGCATCAGCACGTCCGCTCGCTTGATCGAACCGAGCGCCTGACCCACCGCACGACTTTCGAGTTCGCCGGTTATACGCGTGCGGCGGCGGATGCCGGCGGTGTCAATCAGGATCAGCCGCTCATCTTTCACGACCAGCGGCACGTCCACGATGTCGCGCGTCGTACCCGGCACTTCGCTGACGATCGAGCGCTCGTAGCCGGCGAGGCGATTCAACAGCGATGACTTGCCGACGTTCGGCCGGCCGATCAACGCAATACGCAGATCGGGCACGGGCGGAGCCGCCGCGGATTTCGCCGACGGCAACCGCCGTGCGATGGCTTCGAGCATCTCGCCGACGCCGTGGCCATGCGCGGCCGAAACGAACGTGAGTTCCGGCGCAAGCGAGTAGAAATCGGCCGCGCCGGTCTCATTCCCGGGATGATCGATCTTGTTAACGACTGCGACGATCTCACGTCCCGTGCCGCGCACGAGATCGAAGGCCTCGCGGTCGGCCGCGGCCAGGCCCGCGCGCCCATCGAACACGAACACTATCACGTCGGAAATCGCGGCGGCGGAAAGTGCGCGCTCGACGACCTGCTCGGTCAGTGGTTCATGGCCGCCGAGTTCGAGGCCGCCGCTGTCGACCAGGATGAATTCACGGCCCTCGTGCGTGACTCGCGCGAGGTTGAGATCGCGAGTGGTGCCGGCGACCGCGCTCACAATCGCGCGATGGCCCCCCGCGAGGCGATTGAACAGCGTCGATTTCCCGGCATTCGTACGCCCGACGATCGTCACGATCGGCAGTCCTTCGGCGCCCAGCCGCAGCATCGCACCCGGGCCGCGGTTCGCGTCGTGCTCGCGCCGAAGCATTACAGCCCCAGTTCGGCGAGTTTGCGCGGATTGCGGGTCCAGTCCTTCTCGACCTTGACCACCAGTTCGAGAAAGACGCGGGTGTCGAGCAGCGCCTCGATCTCACGGCGCGCCGCGGTTCCGATCTGCTTGAGCATCCGTCCGCCCGCCCCGATGATCATGCCCTTGTGCGAATCGCGCTCGACGATTATCCGCGCGGTTATGCGCACCAGCCGGCGCTCGGGCTCTTCGACGAATTGCTCGACCTGCACCGCAGTCGAAAACGGGATCTCCTGGCGCATCGCGAGAAAAATCTGCTCGCGGATCAATTCCTCGACCAGCGCGCGCTCGGTCTGATCGGTGTATTCATCGGCGGGCATCAGCGCCGGACCGACCGGCAGCATTTTCTTGATGGTCGCGACCAGGTCGTCGAGGTTCTCGCCGGTGCGCGCGCTCACCGGAATGATTTCGACATCGGGGACGAGTTGCCGGCACTCTTCAATCAGCGGCAGGAGCTGATTTCGCGGGATCAGATCGATCTTGTTGATCGCGATGATTTTCGGAACCTTGAGCGCGCGAAATTCTTCGAGGAACGCCCGGTCCCCGGACTTGAGCCGCGCGGCCGCCTCGATCACGCCGACCGCCGCCTCGCCCTCGCCGAGCGCGCGGCGCGCCGCCGCAACCATGCGCTGGTTCAGCAGCTTTCGCGCATGATGAATTCCGGGCATGTCGATCAGGATTAACTGCGCATCGGGATCGTGACGAATCCCGACGATTCGGCGGCGCGTGGTCTGCGGCAATGGCGTCACGATCGCCACCTTGTGGCCGACCAGGCGATTCAAAAGCGTCGACTTGCCGACATTCGTGCGCCCGCCGAGTGCGACGAATCCTGAGCGGAATTGTTCAGCGCTGCTCACGTCGTTCTTTTGCGATCCAATCCAACGCCGTTCGCGCGGCCGCCTGCTCGCTCTGCTTTTTGCTCGCGCCTTCACCGATCCCAAGGTCGCGTCCCGCGATCCGGATTTTGGTGGTGAAATGCTTGGCATGATCCGGGCCGCGCGTCGCGACCAGTTCGTAGACCGGCTGGGCGCGGAAGCGGCGATAGGCGGCCTCCTGCAGCTCGGTCTTGTAATCGCGTTCGGCAGCCGAGCCGCCAAGGTCGTCCGCGATCAGCAGTTCGACCGCACGCTGAGCCGGTTCGAGTCCTCCATCGGAATAGATCGCACCGATCAGCGCCTCCAGCGCGGCCGCGAGAATCGACGGCTTCTCCCGCCCGCCGCTCTTCTCCTCGCCCTTGCCCAGCCTGAGATACGTCCCGACGCCGATTTCCTGCGCTTTCAGAGCTAGCGTCCGTCCATTGACGATCGAGGCCCGCTGCTTCGAGAGCTGTCCTTCCTTGGCTTCGGGAAAGCGGCGCATCAGGAGGTCGGCGATCGCAAGATCGAGCACCGCATCGCCGAGAAACTCCAGCCGCTCGTAATGTGGTTCGTTCGGGCCGACCGCGCTCGGATGAGTCAGGGCGGCGTCGAGCAAGCCGGGGTGCTCGAAATGGTAGCCGAGCGCCTGCTCGAGGCTCGTCCGGACGTGCTCAAAGCCCGCCCGCCGCTCGCGCTGTCGGCCACCCAACAACCTCGCCAGCCAGCGTCGCGCCCTCGACATGGGATGCCTGGAATTCGACCTCATGATTCCTCAGCTCGTCCGTGCCATCCACCGCGACGCGAAGATAATTGCGGCTCAGGCCCGTAAGCCGCCCATCGGCAGCCCGCTCCTCAAGCAGCACCCGAAGTTTCACGTCGCTGAAGCGCCGCGCAAAAGCGCAGCGCTTCTTCTCTCCTAATTCGCGTAGCGCCTGCGCCCGCTGGCGGATTTCTGCGGGCGCCACGCGCCCGTCGAGCTTGGCGGCGGTCGTGCCGGCACGCACCGAGTACGGAAAAACATGGAAATACGCCAGCGGCAGGCCTTCCACAAAACTAAAGTAACGCTTGAAGTCGTCGTCGGTCTCGCCGGGAAAGCCAACGATCAGATCGGCGCCGATCGCTGCGTCCGGAATCGCTTCCAGGACACGTTGGACCCGCGCGCGGTAGAAGCCGGTATCGTACCGCCGCCGCATCCGGCTAAGCGTCCGATCCTCCCCCGCCTGAAGCGGCAGATGCAGATGCGGACAGAAAGCGTCCGAGCCGGCCAGCCTCGAAATGATCGAGTCGGTCAATTCCTCGGGATCAAGCGAACTCAGCCGAATGCGCCGAATCGGCGAGCGCTCGGCGATCATCTCAAGCAGCGCTTCAAGTGATGTAGCGGGCGAAAGGTCCTTGCCGTAGCCGCCGAGATGGACGCCTGCAAGCACCACCTCCTTGAAGCCACGCGCGGCGAGCCCGTCGATCGCGGCCATCACCTGACGCGGTTCGACGCTGCGCGAGGGTCCGCGCGAGGTCGGCACGATACAAAACGAGCAGAACTGGTCGCATCCCTCCTGCAACTTGAGAAAGGCGCGGGTGCGGCCAGCGGGCGTGACCGCTGAAATTTCGATCGGCGGACGGACTTTGCGCAGATTCGAGACCATCACGCGTTCGCCGCCACCGTCGATGATCGCTCGATCGAGGTCGTCGGCGCGGCCGAGCCCGACCACGGCATCGACCTCGGCGGCGCTTGCGAGCCGCGCCGGATTTGCCTGCGCGAGGCATCCGGTCATCACGATCCGGGCATTGGGATTCAGCCGGCGCGCGCGCCGCGCAAGCCTCAGACTCTCGACATCCGCGCGATCGGTCACCGTGCAGGTGTTGATCACGTAAGCATCGGCGGAGGCGTCGAACTCGGCGTGTTCAATACCGCGCGCGGCGAGCCGCGCCCGGATTACCGCCGAATCGTATTGATTGACCTTACAGCCGAGCGTTGCGATTGCCACCCGCATTCGAAACCCTAGAGCGCCCGCTCGATAAAGCCGCCGCCGAGCACTTCGTCCTGCCGATAAAAGACGCACGCCTGCCCGGGACTGACGGCCGGCCCCGCTCCATTGAAGCGGACCTCGGCGCGGTCGGCGGCAGTCATCGTAAGCGTGGCATCGAGCGCCGGATGGCGATAACGGATTTTCGCTTCGATCGGAATCGAATCGCCGGCCATCATTCCGGATGAGATCAGGCGGACGTCCGCCGCAACCAGACCACGCGCAGCCAGCGCCTCACGACGGCCGACGACAACTTCCGCGCTCGCCGGCCGTAACTCGCGGACATAAAGCGGCGCATCGGCGGCGATTCCCAGGCCGCGACGCTGGCCGACGGTGTATCGATGGATTCCGCGATGAACGCCGAGCACGCGTCCGGCGTCATCAACCACGCAGCCCGGACGCGGCGCCGTCGGACCCGCGGTCTGCTCGACAAAGCGCGCGTAATCGCCGTCGGGGACGAAGCAGATCTCCTGGCTCTCGGGTTTGTCGGCATTGCGAAGGCCAAGCCGGCGTGCGTGGTCGCGCACCTCGCGCTTGGTCATCGTGCCGAGCGGAAAAAGCGTCCGCGCAAGCTCCGCCTGGCCGAGCGTGAAGAGGAAATATGACTGGTCCTTCGCGAGATCGCGCGCCCGCATCAAGCTGAAGCGACCCTCCGCGCTCCGCACGATTCGCGCATAATGGCCGGTCGCGACGAACGCGGCGTCGATCGCACGCGCCCGCTCCCAGAGCCGATCGAACTTGATCTCGAGATTACAACGCACACACGGATTCGGGGTGCGTCCGGCGAGGTATTCATCAACGAAGTTGCCGATTACGCGACGGGCGAAATCGGCGCGCATGTCGACAACGTAAAACGGAAAGTCCAGCCGCTCGGCGACGCGGCGCGCATCTTCGAAATCGTCATACGAGCAGCAGGTCGTTCGACGCCGCGCGACTGGATTTGCAAGCTCCGGAGCAAGGCGCATCGCGATTCCGACCACGTCGTAACCCCGCTCGCGCAAAAGTGCGGCGGCAACCGAACTGTCGACGCCGCCCGACATCGCGACCAGCACCCGCGCGCTCATCGCGATGCCTCTGCGATTTCCGCGTCTCGCGCCGGCTCAGCATGAGCG
>Ga0209061_1002489_pt1 | contig 23172 bp, 35 predicted proteins | sample Coa_R1_10_FD_187157 | JGI IMG/M metagenome (GOLD analysis project Ga0209061, IMG submission 187157) | Surface soil microbial communities from Centralia Pennsylvania, which are recovering from an underground coalmine fire - Coalmine... | ecosystem: Environmental > Terrestrial > Soil >...
GGCGTCACGGCTGTTGAGCACGCTCCGTTCTACGTCACACTTCCGAAGTCCGTCATGGCCGCGCACAAGAGAGCCAAGAAGGAGTACGTCCTCGAGCATCCGACAATGGAGAAGATCGAGGTCACATCCGCAGGAGCCATGCTGTCGTACCTCCGACGCATGTGTTCGTGGCCGCCGACGCAAGAGCAGCCGAAGTGGAAGGTTCTCAAGGACCTTCTCCTCGAGAACGGCGACGAGCAGATTATCGTCTTCTGCTGGTTCCACGACACGGTTGACGGACTCGTCGAGCGCATACGTCAAGAGGTTCGCGGCACACGTCCAGTCGAAGTCGTCACGGGCAGCTTCAGTGCCGTGCAGAAGGACGAAGCCATTCGACGTCACCGACTCTCGTCCAACGGCATTCTCATCGCCAACATCGCGGCCTGCAACGAGGGAGTCAACCTCCAGACCGGTCACATCGTCGTCTTCTACGAGCAGGACTACCTGCGTACGGCCAACGAGCAAGCCATCGCTCGCTGCAAGCGAATGGGACAGGAACAAGTCGTGCAGGTCTACAACATCGTTGCTCGCAAGACGGTAGAGGAGGCGGTGTATCGCACGCAGCTCGGTCACAAGAGAGTCATCCACCAGCCGATTCGGCAGCTCATGCACGAGCTGTACGCTATCCCGGACTGACTAGTGGGCCGCCGGCACACTCCTTTCCGAGTGTACCTCTACAAGCCGGCGGCCCACTAGTTCGTTCGAGAGGAGGGAGGATGCCGAGTTTCCGTGTATCGGACGGTCGGAGACCACGAAAGAAGCGGTGGCACGCACGAGCCAAGAGAGGTGTAATCGAGTGGAGTCTCGGTTACTTCACAACGAGGGAGGAAGCACTTGAGCGAGAAAGAGGGTTCAACGAGCACTGGCCGAGGCACAAGCTCGGCCACGAAGGGCGGAACCAAAGAGACGCTGTGTCAGGAAGCGGATCGACTGATTCACAGCGTCAAAGCTGAGGAGTACGGTCACCCGAAGGACAACTTCCGACGTCTCGCGGTCCTGTGGACGGAGTATCTCAAACAGAAGTACCCGTCCGTCCAAGTAGTCGTGGATGAGGACGACGTCATCAACATGTTCATCCTCCACAAGGTCGCTCGATCCATGCAGGTTCCGACGAGAGACACGTACGTAGATGTGGCTGGATATGCCGGTTGCTGGGCTCGCATCCACGAAGGAGAGTGACTATGCTGCTAGCCACATTCATTCGCCAGCTCCAAGTTCTGGCCGAGACAGATAACGTCGGTCCGGCCGCTCACGTCTTCTTCGAGCCCGCACAGAACTGGACGGAGGTTCAGAGTACGGGTTGGAGCGGACAGATCGGTGGAGTCATCCTGACGTCTAGACCGATTGCGAGCTGAACCATGCCGATCACGACCGTCACTACAATGCAAGCCTTCCTACGTTGTCGTCGAGCCTGGTGGCTACAGTCTCCAACTGGACTTGGTCTCGAGCCGGACCGCCCACCCGCACTCGCTCTCAGCTTCGGTACGGCTGTCCACGCCGGTCTGGAAGCCAACGCTCGAGGTGAGGACTGGAGACGAGCGCTTGACGAGGTCCTCGTCCACCAGCGACAAGAGGTCTACGAGGCCTATTACAACAAGGTCGGAGCTCCAATGGCACCGGAAGAGGCGCTCAAGCTGAAGGACTCGGAGAAGCTAGCCGTGTCCGTCCTCGAGCACTACTTCGAGAGGTACTCGGAGGACCACCCACTCGGACAGACATGGGAGTACATCCAACCGGAAGTCGGCTTCGAGATTCCGCTCGACTACCTCGGTGAGGCAGCAGAAGGTTGGCTTCTGCGTGGCTCCATCGACGGTTTGGCCGAACACAAGAAGACGGGAGCCATCGGCGGTGTCGAGCACAAGACGTACTCGCAGAAGACGAACGAGGCTGCTCTCCAGATGGACGACCAGCTGACGGGCTACTTCTTCGCCGTCTGGAAGCTCTTCGGTGTCTTTCCCGAGTCGTTCCTCTACGACGGCATTGCCAAGAAGCTGCCGATCGAGCCGAGACTGCTTCAGAGCGGCAAGTTGTCGAAGGAGTGGATCGACACGACGGAAGGAGTGTATCGGCGCACGTTGGCCAAGCACGGTCTCGATGCGGCAGACTACGCGGACATCTTGGCCCGCCTAGCCGCTCGAGACAAGGAGCCGCAGACGCCGTTCTTTACGCGCTACCGCATCTACGTCCCGGAGCACAGTGTGAGACTGTGGGAACGCAACCTCTACTGGCGCATTCGCGACATGGACGAGGTCGTCTTCACGAACGGTGAGACGGCCTATCCCAACGTACCCTGGACCGGTTGCTGGGATTGCGGAGTGCAGGACCTGTGCAAGGCCATCCAGTTCGACGAGGACGTTCACGGCATTATTTCGCAGTTCTACCGCGAGAACCACGTCGGTCACGCCTCCTACACGCGAGAGGCTTCGCGACCGGGTGAGGTGACTCTGAGGCGAAAGAATCCTTGAAAACCTCTTGTGAGTTTCGGGTAACTTCACTATAATCTCAACAAGAGGAGAAGGAGGAAACGCCGTGGCAGACATCTCTGACCGCTTCCTTCGCGCGTCGGATGTATCCGACAAGTGGGGACTCAATGTCGTACTCTTCGGTCCGAACGGTGCTGGGAAGACGACGCTAGCGTCCACTGCGCAGGATTCGGAGTTCGGACGAGACGTCATCTTCTGTGACGTCGAAGGCGGTACGCGGTCGATCGCCGACCGAGAGGACATTCAGGTCTTCGTCCCGGACCGGTGGAGCGAGATCGCGGACTTCTACGCCTTTCTCGCCGGTCAACAGCACCCGTACCGCACTATCGTGCTCGACTCGCTGGCGGAGCTCTACCACTACGCCATCAAGGACGTCATGGGTGGAGCGTCCGGGGCACCTCAACTTCAGCACTACGGAGAAGCCAACGACCGTCTGGCAACGCTCGTTCGCAACTTCAAGCGGTTCTCACGAGAACTCGGATGGAACGTCATCTTCACGGCTCCGGCCGTCGAAGTCAAGGACGACATCACCGGGATGGTCCTCACGCGCGTCGACCTGACGCCGGGAGCGGCCAAGAGTGTCTTCCAGATCGTCGATACGATGGCGTACCTGGGAGTCGAAAGCAAGAGAGAGGGAGGAACCCTCCAGACGCGGAGATACCTGCAGATCGGACCGACGGGCAACATCACGGCAAAGCACAGGCAGCCGCGATCGGGTAACCCGCTACCGACGCGCATCACAGACCCGTCTCTGGTGAGCATCCTCGCACAGAGGAAGGAGAGCAAGTGAGTCCAGTAACTCTCGACTTCAGCAACGTCGAGGACAGTCAGTTCAAGCAGCTGCCATCCGGTGACTACGAGTGCACCATCTTCGCGATCAACACGAAGAAGGCGAAGGGAGACGGGTCCGAGTACCTCGAGTTCGTCTTCAAGCTCGCAGACTCCGAGCAGCGGTTGTGGAGAAACTACTCTCTGAAGCCGCAGGCTCTGTGGGCGCTCAAGCAGCTCCTCATCCGTCTCGGCTTCAGCGAGGACGAGGTCGGCGGACAGTTTCAGTTCAACGAGCAGGAACTCCTCGGTACGAAGGTCATCTGCCGCGTGAAGGAGACCGAGTACCAGGGTCGTCCGAGCAACGAGGTCATCGACGTCTTCACGCCGGAGGTCGGTGGGGAAGGCGGTTGGAGCTGACACAGTCGCTGGGAACGTCGCCGGTGAGTCCTCCTCGGACGAACAAAGCCCAGACGTGACAGCCGGGAGAGACCGGCCGCACGATCACAACAACGAGTAAGGGAGCGAAATGGGACTGTTTGAAGACCTGGAAAAGCGACTCGGGTGGGTTCGCCACGATCTGACGGAGGCAGAAGCTCTTCTGCACTCGCGAATCGCTGAGGAGATCCTCGGCTGTGCGCAGACGGTGCTGAGCATCCTGCCGAATCCGCTCGGTCGCGAGGCTGCACTGGTCATCACGAAGATGGAGGAGGCGGCTCAGTGGGCTCACAAGGCTCTGTCGCTCGCGGACTCCGTCGCGACGACCGTCGAGCACGCTCCGACAGCGCCGCATCCGACGGAAGCGGCACCAACGGAGACGGCACCGGCGTCAGTGGCATCAGCAGCAGCATCGGCTGCGGCAGCGGACCCTACGGCGGCGGCAAGCCAGAGCCCCGCAGGCACTGGTGGGACCGCTACCACCACGGACACGACCGCGGCTAGCTCGACGCCTACGGCTTAGTCGTGACCGCATCCACCGTGATCGGCGTTGATCCCGGACAGACGACTGGTCTGGCTATGATCAGCACCGACGCGGGGGATCTTCTCGACGCGAAGACGGCGAAGTCAGCTGAAGAGGTAGTAGAAACGCTTCAAAGCTGGCTTCGCCGTCGACCGCCAGGATTCCTCGTGGTCATTGAGGACTACGTCGGTGGAGGATGGAGAGACAAGGACTCGGTCTACACGCTCAAGATGATCGGCCTCGTCCAAGGTTTCCTCTGCCATGCAGTCGAGGGTAAGAACTGGGCAGACGTCGTCGTCCAGGTCCCGCAGAAGAGACAACGATACCTCGAACCCGCTCGAGAGCTCATTGCTCGAACGACGCTCGAGGAACGAACGGCCGACTTGCGTAGTCCGCACGTTCGAGACGCACTCGCACACGCACTATCGAGGAGGACAGATGCCGGAGAGCACGGAAGAGCCCTCGCAACCTGAGTCGGAACCAGAGGTCGAAGACATCCTGATGGAGCCGTGCTTCATTCTCCTGGCGACCGATGCGTACGCAGCAACAGCCGTGCTTCGGTGGGCTGATCGGATGGAGAAGGCCGAGCACAGGCCGGACGTTGCGGACGCAGCTCGAGCCTACGCACTGAAGATGCAACAGTTCGGTCGCGAGCACGGAACGAAGGTCTTGACGGAGATTCCGGAGATGGAGGTGCCGCACGAGCCTCCGGCCAAGCCCGTTCGGCGAGCCGTCCATGGGTGAAATCGTCATCAACGAGATCTACGGACCGGTCCTGCAGGGAGAAGGAGCCACACGCGGTCGGCCAGCAGCGTTCGTGCGTCTCGGTCGGTGCAACCTTGCGTGCAAGTGGTGTGACACGCCGTACACGTGGGACTGGAAAGGAGCCAACGGGCAGGCTTACACACCGGCCAAAGAGCTCAAGCGCATGAGCGTCGAGGACGTAGTCGAGATCGTCCAAGGTATTCGAGCAGATCGCGTCATCATCAGTGGTGGCGAACCGATGCTGCAGCAGAAGGCCTTAGCCGAGTTTATCCTTTGTTTGCCGACACACTCGTTCGAGATCGAGACGGCCGGAACGAGAATGCCGACACCGCTCTTTCTCGGAACACGAGCCACGGTGATAGGTCGGAAGATCTCCTACAACGTCTCACCGAAACTCGAGAATAGCGGCAACAAGAAGCTGACACGCTACAAGCCGGCCGTTCTCAAAGCACTTCGTGACCGAGGTGCAAGGTTCAAGTTCGTCGTCAACGACAAGGTGGACCTTGAAGAGGTCGACGAGATCGTCAAGGAGATCGCTATCGAACGGAGTCGTATCTGGATCATGCCTGAAGGTGTACACGTCGAGGAAGTCATCGCAAGAGCCCGACTGATCGAACCAGCCGTTCTCGACCGCGGATGGAATCTGACGCTTCGAGATCACGTATTGCTGCACGGAGACAGGAGGGGAGTGTGAATACAGCCGTCGAGAACGCGGTTTACGAAATGCTCGACGCAGCCGGAGTTGACTGGCAAGACGACAACTTTGCGGACACGCCAAAGAGGTTCGCTACGTGGGTCAAGCCACTTGCAGTACCGGTGGATCAGGTAACTGTCAAGGACATCCTGTCGGCCAAGTTCTCGGAAGAGCACAAGGAGATGGTAGCCGTCACGAACATTCGTGTACACGCTGCCTGTGCACATCACCTCCTACCGTTTACCGGAGTCGCGCATGTCGGGTACCTGCCTGGCAAGTACGTCGTTGGTATCAGTAAGCTAGCGAGACTAGCCCAGTACATCGCGAACCGCTTCACGCTGCAAGAGCGCGTTACGACGCAGATCGCAGATGCGCTGATGACGCATTTGGAGGCGGACGGAGCCATCGTCGTCGTCAAAGCCGTCCACAACTGCATGGCCGTTCGCGGAGTGAGAGAGCCCTACGCAGAGACGGTAACGAGTGCAACGCGTGGACTCTTTCGAGAGAACGCCAACGGTTGCAAGACAGAGTTTCTGTCGCTCATCCCATCGACGATTGGAGGGTCGTTGTGACTGACGAGGCGGTCGATCCGCAAGGAATGAGGCAGTACGCACCGTTCCCACACGAGCTTGCGGAGTTGGTCGAGAGACTCCGCTACCGTCCGGGCTGGACGTTCAAGCTGGCCGATATCGAACGAGATCCCGCGGACACGCACAGTGGCAGTGCGGGCGGATTGACCTTCATCGGTCTCACTGGCGACTGGGTACGGACACCTCAAGGCGGTCGACGCTACGTTGGAGCTGAGGACGCCTACCATCCAGGTACGCCTCGCCCAGTCTACTTCTACTTCCCGGTACCTGCTGCAACTTACGACAGACAGAGCTGGCGCCGCTGGCTGTTCGACTGTCTGCTACTCGTCGAGAAGCACGAGGCCATGGAGCACTTCGCCTTCGTTACGCACGAAGACTACGAGAACGGTTTGACTGACGAGGAGTTGCCCGTCGAGCGACCGTACTCACCGACACACGGTCCGGGACGCACACCGTACATCATCTTCGAGGTGACGACGGAGGAGAACAAGCGCACCAGTTTCCGCGGGGAGGTCAACGAATGAAGCTCGCACAACGACAATGGTTATCGGAGACTCGACGAGGTCCCGGTAATCCGATGTGGGGTCGGAAGCGCATCTTCTCTCCGGAGCATCGAGAGAAGTTGCGACAGGCTCGACTTGCACGACCGGACAGATCGGCACTTGCTCGTGCGGCTGTAGCCGCTCAACAGAGTCGCATGACTCAAGCCGAGAAGGATGAGTGCGGGCGGCGAATGCTCCGGGCACAAGTGGCGGTCGAGACCGCTCCCGAGCGAGTTGTGCGCTTTCTGCTAGAGGCATCTGGACGGAGATTCGAGAGGCAAAAGCCGATCGGACCGTGGCGAGTCGACTTCTACGTCTCAAGCTGCAATCTCGTCATTGAGGTCGATGGTTGGTGGCATCAGAACACAACCGAGGTTCAAGCTCGAGACAAACGCAAAAACGCTGACCTATTGGCCCGAGGATTCAACGTCCTCCGAGTGGAGGTGGACTGACATCAAGCTTGCCAACATCGTTCCGATTCCGCTACTCGATCGACTCCTGACGGAGGAAGACGACTACCACCTCGTCCTAGGCGATCTCATCGTCGAGAGCAAGGTGTATGCGGACTTCTACGCCGAGCGCGTCAAGCGTGGTGACTACGTCATTCTCGACACGATGGAAGCTGAGCGTCCAGGTGTCGGTACGCCGATGTCGACAATGCAGGAGGCGATTCGGACTCTGCAACCGAGCGAGGTCGTACTTCCCGACGTCAGTGACGATGGAGAGGCTACCATCCGCCGTGCACAGGAGGGTATCGAAGCCTTTCGCGAGATCGGGTATACCGGTCCGTTCATGGCCGTTCCACACGGAGCGTCCTTCCGCGAGTACATCACCTGTGCCAAGGTTCTGTCGCAGCTTCCGGGTGTTGAGTGCCTCGGAGTCTACGAGCAGATCCAGCGCAACTTCAGCATCTCTCGTCGCGCGATGGTGTGGAGACTGTACGGTCTCTTGACCGATACGGGAAAGCACTACACGCAGATTCACCTTCTCGGTGGAGACGAAGACTGTGAGACGCTCGTCAAGACGACACTGAGAAACATCGTCCGAGGTCAAGACTCGGCCAAGCTCACCGTGTGGGGTCTGTCCGGACAGATCGTCACTCGAACGCACATTCCGCCCTACCCTGGACGCCGATTCTTCGGTGGAGAGAAGTACTTCTACGTGCGGGAGGGGAACCTCGCGGCTGGATCGATGGATGGAGTCGAAGTAGTTCCATCGACCTACGTGGAAATAGCAAAGCAGAACATCGCCTACTGGAGGAGGTACGTAGCAGCATGAGCACCGAACCGCTTGATATCCGACCTGGACGACGGACCAAGACGACGGAACAGACGGAGCCGAAGCAGATCCTGACGATCACGGTCTTCGTGGGGATGTACGACTGGGTCAAGAAGCACGTCAAGGCGAGCCCGGAGTACCGGTCCGTCGCTGACTACATCCGACAGCTCATTCAGAAGGACCGTGAGCGAGTCGAGCGTGAGGAGGCCAAGAAGAGTGCTTGAGCGCACGCCTCTGACGTTTGACATCCCACGCATTGTCGACCGTGGGACGGACGCTGGTCAGCTGTTTGCTGGAAACGGAGTGCAGTACTACGACCTGTGCTGTGGAACGGGTTGCACTGGACTCGATGGCATTCTCCTCGAGGAGATCTTCGCACAGGTTGCAGAGATGCCGCTCAACACGTACGCCTACGAGACGGAGTTTCGAGACGAGGCCGAGGACGAGTTGCGACTCATGTATCCCGGTTACGCTTTCGCCTTCTTCTCGGGAGGTGCCGAGTGTGTCGAGGCAGCTCTGCGCGTAGCAGACGTCCTTGTCAGCCCTCTTCGACCACCAGTCACGTTGTCGTTCACGGGAGCCTTCCACGGAAAGACGTTCCGAGCGGGCCGTCTTGGAGACATGCGCCATCACGGCAAACACTTCCTTGTCGCCAACTACGAACGTCCGACCCTGCCTTCGCCGTACCACGAGCCGGCACCAGGAGGAGAGACGGGAGCTCTCATCGCACCGACGACCATCATCTTCGAGCCGATGCAAACGCGAAACGGCGTTCGTCCGATGAGTCAGACGCAGATGGACGAGCTCTTCGCATACGCCATGCAGTGCGGCTCAATCGTCATTGCGGACGAGATCAGCACGACGATTCGGAGTGGCTATCCGTTGCTCTCCTGTGCAAATGTGACGGGATACAAGCCCGACATCATCTGCGTTGGCAAGAACATCGGTCAAGGCATTCCGGTTGCCGTTCTCGGCGTTCGAGCCGACCACGTCGACGCCGCAGAGAGAGTCTCGCTGACGAGTGGCTTCGGAGGCAACGCTCTTGCGTGTGTAGCCGTCGAGCGGACGCTGCACCACATTCGAGTCAACAACATCCTCGAGAAGATCCAGAAGCGGGGTGTGGAGTTTCTCAACGCTTTGACGGCGGAAGTCTCCGACCTGGTCCACCAAGTCGTCGGAGTCGGCTTCTGGTTCGGTCTCGAGCTCAAGGTCGAGGCTATTCCGGTTGCTCGAGCGCTTGCTCATCGTCACTGGATCGTCAGTCCAGCAGGACCGATGTCGATTCGGTTGTCGCCACCGTTCGAGCTGCAGGATGCGATCTGGTTCGAGTTCTTGAGCGACCTACGGGAGGTTCTCAGTGCCGAGAACTAGACCGTCAGGTCCGCGCTTTCCAGCGGTAATCATCAACGACGACGGTGTCGAAGCTCTACCGTTTCTCCTGAAGGCTCTCTATCACCTTCGAGGCTTGGTGACACCGATCGCCTTCTTCTTGCCGGATCGAGATCGGTCAGGATGCGGAGGATACATTCGAACTCGTGGAGAGCCGATTCCGTTTCATGAGGTGGACACGCCATTGACGAACGTTCCGGTCTACGTCGTAGATGGCTATCCGGCTGAGATCGCCTACCTCGTCAAGGTGCGGTACAAGCCCACTCGAGCGCGCGTCGTCTCCATCAACCGCGGCCACAACTTCGGAACGTTCATCTTCAACAGCGGTTGCGTCATGGGAGCGGTTCAAGCCAACTGGCTCGGCTTTGCCTCACTGGCACTCAACTGGCCGGAGAAGGAGATGCCCGGACCGGCAGACGGAGCCGTACTCGCATCGCTCGTGACAAGACTGTGGACGAGTCCGGAAGAGGACATGCGCAGCTCTCTGTGGTGCGTCAACTTCCCGACCAAGTATTCCACTCCGCAGCGATTGGTACAAGTGGGTCTCAGCCGGGTTCTGCCGGTGACGTATACTAAAGTACAGATGGGTGAGTTTCGCCTTATGGATAGGTCGCTCGAGATCGGTCCCGGAGATGCTCACGACGTTCTCGAGCGGGGTGTCGCGACCGCGGTCCCGCTCAACTCCGCAACCTTCACGATGCAAGGGAGCTACTGATGTACACGTACTGGAAGGGCGAGGACCCGATGATGTTGGCGAACCTCGAGTTCGACGGAGCCAACAGCGTCATTCTCAACACGTACACGCCGAGAACTCGCGTCGCGCTATTGACGGTTTGCTCGTGGGCTAAGCCGTACAGTCAGTCGCACATCCACAGAGCCATTCGGCAGGACCTCATGACGACTGGTCCGAAGGGCGGTCTTCTGAACCAGATCGACTACATCCACCTGTCGAGCGCAGGAGTCATTCCACACGCATGCGAGAAGTGGTACCCGTTCACGGCCTACGACTGGAACAATGCACGCGTCGATACAGAGGCTCTGACGGAGGCTCTGGAGGTGTACATTGCCGAGCGGTTGATGCGATTCGTCAAGCGGTTCGAGTCCCACTATAGCCACTGGGTGACCTACTTCCGTGGAAACTCCACGACGTCGAAAGCCATTCTCCGCGTTCAGGAGCAGCTTCCACTGACGCGCTCACAGCCGTACATCGGTTCACCGGCAGAGGTCATCTGGCGAAACGTCTTCGTCTCATCACGCATCTCAGCCGATATGACCGTCCGTGAGAGTCTCCTATCCGGCTACTGCGACCCAGACGTTGCGCTAACCCTACCCGTCAATCTGGATCAGCTCCAGGCAACCCTGAAGGAGGTACTTGATGTACAAGAGTAGCGTCGTCATTTGCAGTGGCGGGATGGACTCCGTCACGCTGGCGTATGAAGAGGCTCGACGAGGGAAAATCCAGCTTCTCTCGTTTGACTACGGTCAGAGACACAAGAAGGAGCTCGAGTGTGCGCGGATGTGCGCTGAGGACCTCAACGTTCCGTGGGAAGTTGTTGACTTGACGTCGCTTGGTCGTTTGCTTCACGGCTCGTCGCTATCCGATCGTCGAGTAGACGTACCGGACGGACACTACTCCGCACAATCGATGAAGCTGACGATCGTACCGAACCGCAACTCGATTATGCTCAACTGTGCGGTTGGGGTCGCTATCGGAACCGGGGCGGAAGTCGTCTACACGGCAGTGCACAGTGGAGATAGAGCCATTTATCCCGACTGTCGAGAAGAGTTTGTTCGAGCGCTCAATCAACTCATTCGCGTCGCGACTGAAACGAGCGTTCGCGTGGAGGCTCCCTTCGTAAACGTGACGAAGGCGGATATCGCCTCGATCGGCAACAGATTGGGAGTCGACTGGACGAGAACGTGGTCCTGCTACAAAGGCGGAGAGATCCACTGCGGACGTTGCGGCACGTGTACCGAGAGACAAGAGGCGTTCCATCTGGCCGGGGTTGAGGATCCCACTCCGTACGAGGATGCAGAGTTCTGGAAGACCGCAGAGGCGAACGCATGAAGTTGCGATCGGGATTCTGCCAGAATCCAGAGTGTCGCTGGCTCGGTGAGTGTCCGGTCTTGCTACCGGAACACATGATTCCGAAATGGCACTTCAAAGCCGGACTCGCTAAGGGTGATCCGACAGATCCGTCTAACATTGAGTGGTGGTGTCCGACTTGTGCGCGGATCAAGACTCGCGCTGAGCAGCGTACGGACGAGTATCGAGAGTACGTTCGGACCTGGGGTACCGGCAGGAGACACCACGCGGACTCGATCGAGAAGGTAAGAGCATCGGCTCTTGCAAGGGAGGCTCGGTGGAGAGTATCTGGAGTTCGACATGACTGAGAGGTTGAGCGAGCAGCTGCCGGTCCAGCCGTCTGAGACACACAAGTGGGCGGCTTGGTGCTCACAGCACACAAGTCACCCGATCGACTGCTTCTGGGAGCATCACCCGGAGGTGTGCGAGGAACACCACAAACTACAATGTGAGGAGTGTCATGGAATCCGAATCCGAGTCCCAACCGCAGTCGAGCGACACGAACGAATTCAAGCGCAACGCGAGACCGCTAGTGTCGATCAGCAAGGAAGTGGAGTTCGATGCGGGACATCGAGTTCCGGCACACAAGAGCAAGTGTCGGAACCCACACGGCCATCGCTACCGGGTTCGGGTCCTGTGCGAGGGAGTGATCCAACCGACAGATGCGGGTAGCACAGGTGGCATGCTCGTCGACTTCGGAGACCTGAAGTACTTCCTCCAGACGCTGGCTGGACTACTCGACCACGCCATGATCATCTGGAAGGGTGATGACGAGCTGCTCGAAGCCTTTAGAGGTCACGACTGGAACACGGCCGTCTTCGAATACGTGCCAACGGCCGAGAACATCGCTCGCTGGTTCTACGACGAGTTGTCAAGAAGCGTCAACGCTCGCTACGTCAACGACTTGCGCGTCTCCGGTGTCAGTGTGTGGGAGACGCCGACGAGCTGTGCGCACTATCGAGGCGATCGTGGCTGACCACACGATCTCCGGTGACTGTGCAATCTGCGGCATCTACCGGTACTCGCTCCACAGAGATCACATCGTACCGAGATGGAAGTTCAAGTACGGTCTGGTTGAGGGAGACCCGACAGACCCGGCGAACTTCCAGTACCTGTGTGCCAACTGCCACGAAGACAAGACCCGAGAGGAGTTCTTGTCTGACGAGTACCGAAGAATCGCGGTCGCTCGAGTCGGTCTCTACACGGATGAGTACCGAGAGCGACAGCGTCAGGACCGTCTCGGAAAACAACACACGTCGGAAGCAAGAGCCAAGATCGGTGCGTATGCACGCAACCGTCCACCGGAAGTTCGAGAGAAGTTGCGGCAAGGTGCACTCAAACAACATCGAGGAGGGATCGTATGATAGCGCACTACTATGGAGGTACTCGTCTTGACTGATCTCGGCATCCACCAAGTCCAACCGGGCGAGCAACCCGGACCATTCTCGACCGAGATGACCGTTGTGACGTTGATGACGGACGAAGGACCAATGCACGTCGTCAAGTTCACCATCATCGCGCTACAGGGTCGAATGACGATCTACCCAGTTGGCAAGGTTGCCAAGCAACTCGGACAGCAGTTTATGCAGAAGTCGCGGGAGTGTCTTACCGGTCTCATCTTGCCGGCGGGTTCGGCCAGTGCCAATGGTGACCATCCAGGTGAGACTGGTGAGGAAGAAAGTCAAGAAAGCACTTGATTTCGTGGGTGCGTTTCACTATAATATAAGCAAGAGGTACAAACAAACGGAAGGGAGAGCAGCAGTGGCAACTACGAACGACAACGACATCCGCCACCCGGAGATCACGCTGAAGCTCGTCGGAGAGGACGGCAACGCGTTCTTTATCATCAGTCGAGCTCGTCAGGCCATGCGCCGAGCCGGACTGCCGACGGCGGAGATCGAGGAGTTCTCGCGAGAAGCCACGTCGGGGGACTACGACAACGTCCTCGCCACCTGCATGAAGTGGTTCGACGTCGAATGAAGAGCGTCTACGGCTTCAGCAAGGTGCGCGAGACGAAGAACAAGGTCGTCTACCGCTGCGAGAGAATCGAGACCGATCTCTACATGCCCAAGGACGAGTTCCCGGAAGGCATTCCAGAGTCGCTCGAAGTCACGATCGAGGAGGGCAAGTGAGTCAGTGCAACACGTGTGGAGCCAAGATCGAGTGGGGCTTCGCAGCGGGGAGATACGTACCACTCGAGCCCGTCGCGACGGATGAGGACTTGCCGAAGTCGTTCGTGACGACGGATGGTGCGTTCCGAGCGGACCATCGCGAGCGTCATCACGCAGGAGCGATCGAGGTCACGAGACTTCGAGTCAAGATTCCTCCGACGCGAGTAGCTCACCTGTTCGATCAGGACGACATGACCTGTGGCAACCCAGCGGATCCGTACGAGAGTTGAGAGCCGTGACCGAACGAGACGATCTGTGCAGTCTTCTCGACTGTGAGAACTGCTCTCTCGTCGACGTCCATGCCGTCCAACCTCCCGTCTTCGGAGACGGACCGTTCGAGGCACCACTCGTCTTCGTTGGAGAGGCTCCCGGTCGCACAGAGGCTCAGCAAGGGAAACCGTTCGTTGGACGAGCCGGTCAACTTCTGAACGCCACGCTGACCGAGTGCGGTATGCGACGAGAGGACGTCTACATCACCAACGTCGTTGCGTGCCGACCAACGGTCAACGGTGTCGATGCTCCACCGGACGAGCGAGCCAGACGAGCCTGTTACGATCGTCTCATCGCCGAGATCTCGTGGCGAGACCCGAAGATCATCGTTGCTCTCGGAGGCACGGCTGCACAGGTGATGTGCAACACGGATCAGCCCATCAGCAAGATCGCTGGTGCACCGTACTACAACGGGACACTGGACTGCTTCGTCATTCCGACGTATCACCCAGCGGCCGTCCTTCACGGCAACCTCGGGATGTTCACAGACATTCTCGACGTCGTCAAGCGAGCCTGCATGATCGTCCGCGGAGAGTTGCCGGCACCGAGGCAGGAGTTCGAAGTTCCGTACGAGTTGTGCGAGACGGCCGGTCAAGTCGAGCGGACGTTGAACGAGCTGCTCCACTACGCAGGTGTAGCTCGGCGGTTGCACCCGAACCGTGGACCACTGCAACTCGCACTCGACACGGAGTCTACCGGACTGACATGGGTGCAACATCCGCTCCTCTCGGTGCAGATCTCCGATGGCGAACACCAGTGGGTTCTCGTCGGTGACGCACTTCTCCAGGAGGTGAACCGACTCAAGTTCAAGGCTCTCCTCCGACATCCGGACGTCGAGTGGATTCTCCACAACATGAAGTACGACTTCAAGGTCCTCTACCACCAGTTCGGACAGGTACCGAAGGTCGCGGTTGACACGATGTGTCTGGCTCTCGGTACGACGGAGAGACAGCAAGCGGTTGGTCTCAAGTACCTGGCTCACGCCTACATGAACGCTCCGCTCTACGAGGAGAAGCTCGTACCGCACATGGGCAAGGAGCCGGAGCCGTTCAAGAACATTCCGCTCGACGTTCTGGCCGAGTACGGTGCGGCAGACGCCTACAACACGTGGCACCTCCGACCGATTCTCGACACGATGGTCGAGCGCGAGGGAGCGACGAAGCTGTGCTACGAGCTTCTCATGCCAGCACAGAGAGCCTTCGCTCAGATCGAGTACCACGGCATTCTCATCGACACGGACTACGTCGAGGAGCTCGAGCGAGAGTGGCTACCACTTCTGGCAGAGGATGAGAAGTGGATGCAGGACTACGCCAAGGTGCGAGGGTTCACACCGACGCAGGTCCTGAAGGGAGCTAAGCCGGGCGATCCGCTCAACCCAGGGTCTCCGCAGCAACTCATGCACCTGTGCTTCGACATTCTCAACCTCAAGAAGCCGCAAGGACGACGCACGACGGATGCTGAGTTCCTCTCGGCTAACAAGAACCACGAGTTCGTCGAGAAGCTGTCGCACTACCGCAAAGCCAAGCACATGATGAGCACGTACGTCTACGGCTTCGTCGACGACATTCACCCACGAGACGGTCGAGTCCATCCGGACATGCTTCTCTTCGGGACGGTGACGGGACGCCTCTCGATTCGCAATCCACCGATGCAGACGATCCCGCGCGAAGACACGATCGAGACAGGCTTCGGTTCGTGCAAGAGGCTCTTCATTGCCGGTCCCGGATACACGTTCGTCCATGCTGACTACTCGCAGCTGGAGCTTCGCATTGCCTGGCACTTGACCGGCACAGAGGGTATCGGTCAAGCCATGCGATCGGGTGACTTCCATCGTGCAGCCGCGGCCAAGATCTTCGGCAAGAGACCGGAGGAAGTCACGTCGCACGAGCGAGAGGTCAGCAAGTTCGTGACCTACGGCATTGCCTACGGTCGAGGTCCGTGGTCACTGGAAGAGGAGCACGGTTGGGCTCCAGGTCAGGGTCAGGCCTACATCAACGAGTTCTGGTCCGGCTTCCCGCTCTATCACGAGTGGTACCGCCGGGCACAGTGGCAAGCCGTCCACACAGGCTTCGTCACGACGCCGTTCGGACGCAAGCGGCGATGGAACCTCATCACGGACCTGACGAGAGGCACAATCGAGAGACAAGCCGTCAACGCACCGATTCAGGCAACGGCATCCGATCTCTGTCTCAGTTCGCTCATTCGGCTAACGGACGAGCTTCGAGAGCGTGATCTCGGTTGGCCATTGTCAACGGTGCACGACTCGATCGAGTTCGAGGTTCGCAGCGAGCGTCTGGAAGAAGCCATCGAACTCATCACAAGCATCATGACGACGCCACCGTTCGAGACGACGGCAGAGTTCACGGTCGACATCGGCTACGGTCGGAGTTGGGGGGATCTGACCAAGTGGAGCCGGTAAGTTCTGGCGATAGGGAGGAGCGTCACGTAGAGGCTACGCGCTCCGGTAACGGAGACAGCGACGCGGGCGGTGGTTAGGAAACCGTTCGTAAGACAGACGCGGGCGACGCAGATGGGAAGGAGTGGATCGATCCGGTGAGGGTGCACTAGTAGCCGGGGAGAGGTACCAATCGTCAGACTCGCAACAACAAAGAGAGGAAGACAGTGGGAGCAACAGACCGCAAGAAGCTCATCAAGACGGGGGAGAAACTTCTCTCGGGACCGACGCCGACGGATCGAGCGGGCATGCTCAGCCTATGCGAGGATCTTCTCAACACGGCACAGGAGATCGTTGACGACTTCGAAGAGCAACGAGACAACTTCGGTACAGCGTCCGGTCTTCTCGAGTCGTGGGAGGAGAACTACGGTTGTCAGCAAGACGGTTGGGACTCCGCCGTTGTGAGTCTCGACGACATCAAGTCTCGTCTTGAGGAGGCGGAAGAGACGCAAATGGTGCGGTGCACACTGTGTGGTGGGGAGGGCACGCTCGAGACAACACTCGAGACTGATGAAGAACCGACGGAGTGCACACAGTGCGGAGGCACGGGTGAGATCGAAGAGGAGGTCGAGTTCGACCCGCACGTAGCCTTCGAGGAGATCGAGTCCGCCTGGCAAGAGGGAGTGACACAATAGTGGACGAGGACTATCTCAAGTCGCTCATCGACCGCGTACGTCCGCACACGATGGTGTGGCCGGCCTCACTGCACTCGCTAGCCCATCTCGTCGAGTACGTCCTCGATCACGACATACCCGGAGACTTCGTTGAGTGCGGAACGTGGAAGGGCGGTTGCTCGTTTCTCATTGCAGACATCCTCAAGCACCGGGGAGTGGAACCGAAGGAGCGATTGGTCTGGATGTTCGACTCGTTCGAGGGTATGCCGGCACCAACGCCAGTAGACGGCGAGCGAGCTCAGCGATTCGTGCGTGAGACGGACAGTCCGCGTTACTACGACAACTACAAGGCCGAGATCGGAGAGGTAGTCGCCGCAGCTCGAGCACTCGGTCTGCGACTGTGGCTCCTTCCGGTCAAGGGCTGGTTCAACGAGACGCTTCCGAACTGGAGTGAACGCACGGCAAATCGACCGATCGCTCTTCTACGTGTCGACTGCGACTGGTACGAGAGTGTCTCCTGTGCACTGTCGAACTTGCGCGGCTTCGTTGCTCCCGGTGGCTTCATCGTCCTTGACGACTACTACTGGTTCGAGGGAGCTCGAAAGGCCTTTGAGGACTTCCGTCCGTGGACGGGTTGGTCTGGTGTGCACAGTGTCTACTCGGCGTCAGCTAGTAGTCTCACGGCAGAGAGCGCGTGGATTCAGCGAGTCAAGGAGACACCGAGGGACTTCGACCCGCGCACGTCGATTTACGTAGAGCCCCAGGAAAAAGTCGAGTTATAAAGTAGTTGACGACATTCGATCGTCGGCATAGCCTAGGATTTGCCTATCAATAAATCCTCGGCGGCCGGCCTTCTCGAGAGGACCAAAAATGGGTCACATTGCCGTAGAAGAGTGCGTAGTGCCGCAGGCTGACTTCTGGTTCTGCGGATCCGGACAGGACTCAGCGGATTGGACTCCGGGAGACTTCCTCCTCGTGCGCAATCCGCAGTTCGTTGGCAAGCTGATTCGCTTCGGTGAGCGCATCGACTACCACGGCAAGACACCCGAGAGAGGTGGCATCGACCTCGCGGCCTACGCCTACTGGAATCACGCCGTTGCTGTCTACGACGAGACCGGTACGCTCGTGCAGGCCACTCCGAGAGGCATCGTCAAGAACGCACCCGGGACGTACAAGCCGACAAACTACGTCTACGTCCACCTAGACGTTGGTCACGACAACAACGGTCGCTTTCACGGTACACCCGGTCCGCAGATCTCGCGCCTGCGAGCTCGAGAGTACCTCGACTACCATGTCGGAGACGAGTACGGCTGGTTGACGGTCGCAGTCGGTATCCCGATCAACCTGCTCACGGACGGACATCTCACGCTCGGCGTAGCACAGAGTGAGATCTGCTCCGGACTAGTCGCGCAGATGACGGAGAGGTACGGCTGCCTCTATCCGGAGAGTGCCGGGATGATTATGCCCGCTGACCTCGCGTACATATTCGACATCCCGGCACCTCCAGGGTGGATCGCTCAGAAGTGAACTAGCGTCGAGCTAGTCGCAGCGAACGTCAGAATGAAGCCGAGGACGAACAGTAGCAACGCTACCACCGTCAACGAGATCGGCTTCGTGACGATCTGAACGACGAGGACAATGGCTGCCGCAAGGCAGAAGATGAAGCCCCAGATGTCCACAGTGCTCTCCTTTCGTCCCTCCACCTCACGCTGGTACCCAGCGACCTGTACGAATGAATCCGTGACTCGGACACCGACCGCACCTCAGTGACGGTGCAATCGTCAGCGGCTCGACTTGGACGAGCTCGTGTTTGCTCTCCGGATGGGAGCCTTGGACGTTTTTGAAGCCGACCCAGCCACCGCACCAGATGTCGCCTTCGCGGTGCGACTCGTGGATGCCGATGAAGATCGCTTTCGGGTCTGCGGGCTTCTCGCCGGCTGGGTACCCGATGATGCGCCCTGTGCTGAGCTTGTATGTTCGCTTGAAGTAGTGTGTTCCGCCGAGGTCCTCTCCGGCGCGGATCCACTCGTCCCAGTCGAACGGCTCCTGTTCATCAGCCACGTCTCAGCCCTCCTGTGCTCACTGTGGATGTGTTCAACCGTTGCGCCGGCTGTCGGAACAGTCGGATGATGCTTGCGACAAGTCTTGTACGGCGTTCCCTCAACTGTGTACTTGGCGATTCTAGCACAGCCCTTGACATGGCAGTTGTGCGTGCGGTACAGTGAGATGACTCCACCGAGAAGAGCGACTTCACCGATGTCTGAGCCGAAACCGCTCCAGAAGTTGTAGTAGGTGCTATAGGCACCTGTCTTGATGTGCGTACCCGTGTGGACCTCAATCCACCACCAGACGAGTCTCAACCAGTGCATTTCGAACCCTCCTAGTGACCGTTGCCAACCGAGCAGTGCACAGCCGTGCAGATGTCGTCCATCTCGTGAAGGACGTGCTCGATTAGCGGCTTCGTCTCGTTCTGGAACTTCTTCGTCACTTGCGCTTCCCGTTGCATGACTTTGTTGCGTTGGAGGGTGGCGGCATGAACTTGGTCCTCGAGGTGGGTGAGGTGCTCCGCATCGATCAGAATGAAGAACGGAGCCGTCACAGCCCACGCAATGACGAGCACCAGGGCGACATACGCCGCCCAGACTAGTAGCCGACGAACGCGGTTAGTCAACTCTCTCATGGCACTCTCTTCCTTCCCATCTCGTAGCCAGTGTGCCAGCCCAGATGACCGTCAACGATTTGGCTGAGACCGGAGACCCGCTCCGAGAGGTGCTCGAAGTCTGCAGCTACTTCGTTGAGCTTCGTCTCGAGACGCACAAGTGCGTCTCCGGCTCTAACTCCGTCACCGTTCTTCCCGACAGGTGAGACTTCGTCCGTGACCTCTTTGATCTGCCGTCGGAGGAACGTTCGACCGAACCGAGCGAATACGCCCACGGCGGTTACACCAGCCGCAATACCACCCATGATGACGGCGACACTTACGGCCGTACCGAGACTCGTACCACTTGCCGCACTGATGAGAGCGTAGATCACTGTTTCTCGAATCCCTGGATTTTAGGTGAAACTCTTCGGATACGTGTAGATTAGGTTGACGACAGATCAGCTCGGGCATCCCGTGAAATGCCCGAGTGGGCCCAGCAAGCTAATCCGGATGATCCTACGTAAGCGACCTAGCCGTGTACGTGACGAACTGCGGTGCGTTTGGCTCTCCAACACGCTCGAGTTGCCTCAACTGATCAGCCGACATGATCTGGACCGGAGCGTTTGTTGCGACTGTCCAGACGTAGACCTTCTGACCGTTCTGCAAAGCAGTCAGAGCCTCGTCAAGAGTCGTCGTTGGCACGAATACGGCTGATCGCGGAACGCGAACTCGCGGTGTAGGTGCTCGAAGATACGTCGGAGCTCGCACAGGTGCCTGCACCGGAGGCTTTGTGACCGTCACCTTCGGCGGCAGAACCGTCGGCACAGGTGCCTTTGCTGCGTACCACAGCGGAATCGGCTTGAGGACGACATCCTCGTCGTAGGACGCTCCAGGAATCGTCAGCACAGGTCGGACTCTCTGGTAGAGCGCGGTCAAGCCGTTGATCTCCGACCCGGAGACTCCGTTGTCGTCCATGGCGTTCTGCCAGTACAGCCCGCTCAGCTGACTACCGATCTGCTGAATGGCGTAGTTGGTCGCGTACGGACCGGGAGTGAACAGTCCGTCAAGAGCTGCGATGAGTGCTCGTCCGTACTCGATCAGTGCAGAGATCTGAACCGCACCCGGCTGAAAGTCTGCCAGTGCGAACGGAAGGTACGTTCCGCTTGGAGCACCGAGAGCGAGCATCTGTTCCTTGGCCGTCGTCCCGTCCTCCGTACCTGCGGGAGCTCCGCCGAGTGGACGAGTTGCAGCGGCTTCGAAGATGCCACCCCACCCGATACCGGACGAGAGGTAGTCCTCGACCTGTGCCTTGGTCGTCGCTCGCAAGTACGTTAGAACACCGGCGTAGCCTGCGGCTTTGATCTCGCTTCCGGATGGCGGGTAGAGCGCGTCGATGACACCGTAGGCGTGATCGCCTCCGTGTCCCTCGAGCATGAGGCAGTGCCAACCTTCCGGGAAAACGTACGTGCATGGAGTCATTACAGGGATCCTTTCTTCGCAATCTTGGCAACGATGAAGTGAGACGTGCCCTCGATCATGACGACAACGTGATCTGTGACGACGAGAGCAAGTCCGGTAGCGAACATAGCTCGCACAGACCCGTGATCGCCGATAAGTCGAACTGTCGCGAACGGTGGTGTTGTTGTCGGAGCGTAGGCCGTAACGACACCCGGGAACGAACGGTGCTTGTTGATGTGCCGCATGACGAAGCGCTCGAGCTCCCTCTGCAACTGGTTCGGTAGCGATATCACAGCGGCGTACCTCCCCAGCGAGCTGTGACCTTCATCATCGAGCTTGTTCCTGTTAGCGGAAGCGTGATCTTCTCAGCGAAGTAGTTGCCGTTGATGCCGATTCGAGGTCGGTAGACGTGGAGAAGATCCTCAACGTCGAGAGCTGGGTTACGAGCTACTGTCATCGAAAGGTAGTCGATACGACCGAGACTCATCAGGAGGTTCTGCTTCGCAATCGTCTCGACCTGAATCTGCGTCGTAGCTCCCGTCGCCGTATCAACCGTTGCCATGTCACCGTACGGTCCGTTGACGTACGTTGGTGAGTTCGGGTTGGTGTCCTTCACGCGGAAGACCGGACCCGTGGCCTTGTAGTTCGGTGTCTGTGTTGTCGAGTAGAGCGTCATGTTGTTCGTCTCGCCGGCGACTTTCCAGTCGTTGTAGGCGGGACCAGCAACCGTCAGCTTTCGCGAAACCTTGTAGAAGCCGGGCTGACCTTGCGTCAGTGTCCAGACAACCGGGAGAATCTGTTTGTACGGTGGTGTCAGTGTGATCGGCGACTGCTGCATTCGAAGGACGGCCGTTCCGTTGACGTCGAAGAAGACCTCCGCACCCATTGCCGTTGCGATCATCGTCACGACTGTTGCGTGCGTCGTCTGACTCGTGATGCTGAACGGTGCTCCCGTCACCGTTAGCGAAGACGGCAGCATCAACTGCATCTTGCCGTTCTTTGGTGGTGTGTGCAAGTACGGCTGAATGGCCGTAATCAATGTCGTCCCCGTTGGCCACGACACGCCTGTCACGAGCTGTGCAAGACCGAGCCACGAGAAGAAGTCTGTGCCCTTGATCGAGATGACGACGTTGTTACCTGTGTCTGTCCACTGTGCTGTCGTGATGATGAACGTTCCGCACGGTACAAGGTACTCCGAACCTGTTGGGTAGCGAAAGCCAGCCCACACCTTGATCGTGTTGCGGAAGTACGGCAGCAGAAATGTGGACGAACCGATCGGCGGAGGAGTCAAAGCACCCGTCGGATCGAAGCACGTAATCGACAGCGTCCGTCGCGGATTCTGCAGGCAGGAGATCTGGATTGTGCCCGACAGGATTGTGAGTGTGGCGGATCGAAGCGTACCTGTGACTGTGCGGTAGATCGTCGCCTTGCGAATGAACTGCGTCGTACCGCTCGCGAGTGCTGGATACCACTTCGATGTGACGGTCTGCATCTACGGAGCCTTCGCTTGACTCATCTGCGTCGTGATCTTGAAGACCGGCGGGAACGTCCGCATGACGGAGTAGGACGCTTTCGGACCGAGAATGACGTAGAGCTTCATGTTGAGGTACCCGAACTGCAAGCACAGGGCTGCGTTGATAGCCCACAGCTTCTCCCATGCCGAGATCGTTGTGAGACCTGTGTTGCCCTTGATCCAGAACGACAATGTGAACACCGGACCACGCTGGACGTCGTACATGGCATCGTAGTCGGAACTGCCGAGAGGCGCTTCGACCGTCATAGCCTTCGTCTTGCTGTACTGGAACTGATTCTGTGTTCCTGTCGTGTTGATGCGAACGGCCGTTCCGGCTATTGTCTTCGGTGTGAACAGCCAGCACTCGCCGTTTGTGACTTTGCGTGTTACCGGAGCGGATGTCTTCGACGTGACGGTCTTTGTCGTTGTGATCGTCGATGCGTACGCTTTGTAGT
>Ga0209061_1002490_pt1 | contig 23165 bp, 23 predicted proteins | sample Coa_R1_10_FD_187157 | JGI IMG/M metagenome (GOLD analysis project Ga0209061, IMG submission 187157) | Surface soil microbial communities from Centralia Pennsylvania, which are recovering from an underground coalmine fire - Coalmine... | ecosystem: Environmental > Terrestrial > Soil >...
AAGCGCGGAGAGGGGATCAACCAAGATGGAAACCGATACGCTGCTCCAGTACGATGTCCTCTATCCCGAGCGGCTCAGCAGATGGTGGCCGCTGTTCAAATGGATAGCGGCGATCCCGCATTACATCATTCTGATCATCATAAGTATCGCCGCCTCGATCGCGTCAGTCTTTGCGTTTTTTGCCATTCTTATCACTGGACGGTATCCGCGCGACCTGTTCGAGTTCAACTTGAACGTGTTTCGCTGGTTCGCCAATGTAAACGCCTATTTGCGGTTATTGCGCGATGAATACCCACCATTCTCGTTGCAGTCCACGGACTATCCAGTACGCCTATGGCTGGACTATCCGGAGCGTTTGTCGCGGTGGAAGATTTTCGTGAAATGGTTGTTGGCAATCCCTCACTTCATCGTGTTGTACTTTTTACAATTCGCCCAGAGTATCGCCGTGCTGATAGCTTTTTTCGCCATTCTTTTTACCGGTCGTTATCCGCGTAGTCTGTTCGATTTCGTGGTAGGTGTTGACCGCTGGAACTGGCGTGTCAGCGCCTACCTCTTTCTGTTGACGGATACCTATCCACCGTTCTCGCTCGCATCAGACGTCGGCGGCGAACCGCTCGCCTTCGCCGACCTGTAGCATCACCAAGCGCACCCGCTCGACGGGCCAGCGATGCGAGGCGTACTGCGTCGCAAGGACTCTTTGCTTGCCAGGCCTGGCACAGCCTACCGCGCCGTGGCCCTCTTCCCCACGGATCACCACGGCGTCGCGCCACGCTAGCGAGCGAGGGAGACGGTCGGACGTCGTGCGTGTGGCCTTGCGGCGTCCGCGAAGACAGCTTGGCGAGGTCGAGCCGTCAGATGCGCGGCCGGCGCCGCGGGCCGCCGCCGTACTCCTCGGGAATGGTGAAGCGGCGGGCGCCGCGCACGGGTGGGCGCTTCGCCTTCTCCAGAAAGTTGCGATAGGCGGGCAGCGCGCGGTACGCCTCTAGCTGCTTCGGATCGACCCGCTCTTCCGGGCCGATCGTCGTTAGCCGCTGGGCCGGTTCGCGATCGGGTAGGCGCGTCCGGGGGATCTCGTCGCCCAGCCCCAGCGTCTCTTCGGTGACGACGAACGGCCGCTTGGCGGGCGGTTCGGGCGCGGGAGGCGGCGCCTGGCTCTCGGCTGGCGCCGGTATTGGCGCTGCTGGCATCGCGCGGTCTTTCCTGTTGAGCAAACGCGAGAGAACGTTCATCGTTGCCGCCTCTTGCTGCGCTGGAACGCTTTACCAGGCGTCAGGATCATAGTAGACCACATCACCGCCGAGAACCGTCATCAGCACGCGCGTTGCGGCGATCTCCTCGGCCGGGCAGGCGAAGATGTCGCGGTCGAGCACAACGAAATCGGCACACTTGCCCGGCTCGAGCGTGCCGAGGCGGTCTTCGTCGAAGCCCGCATACGCGGCGTTGCGGGTGAAAGCGCGCACGGCCTCGCGGCGTGTCATTCGCTGCGCTGGGTAGAACGGCGCGCCGTGCTCGGGCTGGCGCGTGACGGCCGCGGCGATGCCGAGCAAGGGATCGGGCGGTTCGACGGGGAAATCGGACCCGCCAGCGATGATCGCGCCGCTTTCGAGCAGCAAGCGCCAGGCGTAGGCGCGCCGCGCTCGCGTCGGACCGAGCCGCGATTCGACCCACGGCGCATCGGATGTGCAGTGGCGGGGCTGCATGCTGGCGATCACACCCAGCCGGGCGAAGCGCGGGATCTCGTCGGCGGCGAGCACCTGGGCGTGCTCCACGCGCAGGCGCAGATCGTGGCCGGGATGATCGGCGAGCACGCGCTCGTAAACGTCAAGCACCGTGCGGTTGGCGCGGTCGCCGATGGCGTGGATGCAGACCTGGAAGCCTGCGGCCACCGCATCGCGCGTCCAGCGTTCGAGGTCGGTGGCAGAGGCCAGCTCCAAACCCGTGTTGTCCGGGTCGTCGGCGTACGGTTCGAGCAGCGCCGCGCCGCGCGAACCGAGCGCACCATCGGCGTAGAGTTTGATCGCGCTGACAGAGAGCCGGTCGCCGTAGCGGCGTTCGGGGCCGCGCTCCCGCCATTCGCGCCACGTGTCTCCCGGGCCGTTGATCGCCGCGAGCAGGCGGAGCGGAAAGCGCCGTGTATCGCCGCTCTCGATCAGCGCGCGGTAGGCGACGATCTGGCGCTGATCGACGCCCATCTCGTGCACGCCGGTGAGACCAACACTGGCGCACAGCCGCGCCGCGTCGGAGAGCGCCTCGCGCAGGGTTGCGTCGTCGAGCGGTGGCACCAGTTTGCGGACACGGTCGGCGGCGGCGTCGAGCAAGATTCCGGTGGCGTGGCCCGCGGCGTCGCGCAGGATGCGACCGCCGGGCGGATCGGGCGTTGTGTCATCGATGCCGGCGACCGTAAGCGCGGCGCTGTTCACCCACAGCGCGTGGCCATCGACCCGGGTGAGCGCCACGGGGGTATCCGGCACCAGAGCGTCGAGCGCCTGGCGATCGGGAAACCGCTGTCCCGGCCAGCGGGTCTGGTCCCAGCCGCGGCCGACGATCCATTGCCCAGGAGCGCGGACCGCGCTGTGCGCCGCGACGCGCTGTGCGGCATCATCGGCCGAGCGGGCGTCGGCAAGATCGACGTTCAGCCGCGCCTCCGCCAGCCCGCGCAGGTGGCCATGCGCATCGATCAGTCCGGGCAAAACGAAGCGGCCGCGCAGGTCGAAGGTCTCACCGTCGGCAACGAGGTCGTCGCGGTCGCCAACGGCGCGTATGCGGCCATCGGCAACCGCCAGCGCGCTGACGATCGTGCCCGCGCTATCGCCGAGGTAGATCCGGCCATTGATCCAACGCATCGCATCTCCTTTCGCTATACCCCTCTCAGGGTGCCATAGCGGCAGACGGTGGTACACGCAGGCGTCGCAAACTGGTTGAAGACGCGTATCATGGGGGCGAACTTGTGGCGCCTTGTTGGAGGACTGCCGTGGTATCAACGACGAAAGCCGCCCCTGAGAGCGCGCAAACGACCCGCCCGATCCGCGTGCTGGTGGTGGACGACAACGTGCTCTACCGCGAGGGGCTGGTGGCCCTGCTGCGCAAATTCCCCGATATCGTCGTCGCCGGGCAGGCTGCGTCGGGCACAGATGCCGTGCGCAAAGCGACGCTGGTGCGTCCGGATGTGGTGCTCATGGATATCTCGATGCCCGGCATGGGCGGCGTCGAAGCCACGCGGCGCATTCATCAAGAAGCGCCGCAGTTGCCGATCGCGATCCTCACCGTGTCGGAGCAGGACGATGACCTGTTCGCCGCGGTGCGAGCCGGGGCGCGCGGTTATCTGCTCAAAACCGTCAGTATCGAAGAGCTACACGATGCCGTGGTGACGCTCCACAATGGCGGAACGATTATCACGCCGCATCTGGCGCGTCGCCTGCTGGACGAGTTCACGCGTTTGACCGCCGGTCGGCGCACGAGCGGTGAAAATGAAATCGCCAAGCTGACGGCGCGAGAGCGGGAGGTGCTGGAGCTGGTGGCGATGGGCCAGAGCAACCAGGAGATCGCCGAGAAGCTCTTCGTTGCCGTCAACACCGTCAAGGTGCATCTGCGCAACACGCTTGAAAAGCTAGAGCTGCGCAACCGCCAGCAACTCGCGGCGTTCGCCGTCTCGCATGGGCTCGTTTCCGATATCCGTGGCGAGCAGCACGAAGAGCGGGAGTAGCCCGCGCCGGGCAGAGCCCTCCGCTCAGGTGCCCCGCGCGCGGCGACGCAGGAAGCGATCCGCCGCGTCGGCGGTTGCCTGCGCGACCTCGCGCTCGGCGATGAGGCCGCCTAGCCGCGCGTGCAGGCGCGCGATCTCGGTGTAACGGCGGCGGCGAGCAGCGAGCAGCAGCCGCTGGACGTCGGCGATGGTCGCGCCGTGCCGGGCGAGCACCGCTTCGATCGCTTTTGCCTGCGCGGCGTGATCTTGTCCGGCGGTTTGTTCGAGCGCGACCTGCAAGTCGCGCAAGAGCTCCTTGTCGTTCACCGCACGCTACCCCTGCACGGCACGCTACCCTCATCTTCAGTATAGGGCGCGCTGGTGTGGAGCGGCGCCGACGTTATACTTGCGCGAGAAGGTCTTTCTACTGCGGCGGAGCGATGGTAGCCGACAACACGCAAGTTTTGCATCTGTTCATCATCAGCGCGCGGGGCGGCGAGTCGTTCGTGCTGCTCGTGGAGCGCGAGCCGAACGTGCTGGAGTTTCCGCGCATCACCGTGCCCGTCGCCGCGCTCGACGACGAAGCGCTGCTGGTGGCGTGTATCAAAGAGATAACTGGTCTCGACGTTTCGATCGCGGGCTTCCTCGCTCACGATGGCGCGCCCATCGATCCACCCGAGAGCCGTTTCCTCATCTGCCGGGCCGTTGGTGGAACGCCGCATCCCGCCGCGCCGTACACCGGCTGGGAGTGGCGCTCGGGGAAGAACCTGTTCACACTGCAGTTTTTGCCGCGCATGATGGTCGATGAGCTGCGCGTGTTCATGAACGGCTGAACCGCTGGCAGCGTCTCGCTACCTACCTCGGGTGGCTCGGCGATCTGCCGCAGAGCAAGGCCAGGCTCGTCCCGGTTCTCCCCGCGCTGACCTGCCATCAGGGGGTGGCGTCCAAAAGCGGGCCTGCAGCGGATCAATCGCTCGGTGCGCACCGCTCGGCCTCTTCCGCGGCAGGGTCGCGAAGGTGGCCGTTCTCGCTGTGCAGCGCGCGATCGCGCAGGGCGTAGATGCCCGAGCTGAATTCGACCGGGTACGCCGGCGCCCCCTTGAGCTGCTTATAGACCTCGGGCAACTCGGCGAGGCTTTGCCGCGCATGCTCCCAGATCTCGCTGATCGGCGGCAGACTGCCAGGTAGCACCGCGCCGCCGCGCACTACCGGCCACAGCAACGCGCGCGCGCCGGCTGGCGGTGGTTCTTCTTCCAGCATCACGATGTCGCGCTCGTACGCGCCGACGCGGTACAGCCGTTTCTTGCCCGGCCAGGTGCTTTTGTCACCGGCGATCTTGACCGCCGGGCGTCCTTCGCCGTTCTCCTCGTACCAGACGAGCTTGTAGACGCCGCCGAGCGCACCACCACTGACGCCGTGCTCGATCGAGCCGCTCGCCGCGCCCAGCGCCGTCCCGACGCCGAAGGCATCGACCGGCGCGCCCGCCTCCAGCAGCTCGGCGATGGCGAACTCGTCGAGATCGCCGGAGAGGAGGATGCGCGTCTCGGGGAAACCGGCCTCGTCGAGCACACGGCGCACGTAGTGCGACAGTTCGAGCAGGTCGCCGGAATCGAGCCGCACGGCAGCGAGCGTGTGTCCGAGCGTCTCTTGCGCCCAGCGTGCCACGCGCACGGCGGTGTGGATCGCGCGGCGCGGATCGTACGTATCGAGCAAGAGCGTGTACCGCGAGAACGTTTCGGCGACAGCGCGAAACGCTTCCTCTTCGTTATCGAAGAGCTGCACCAGCGCGTGTGGGATCGAGCCGGTGGCGCGCAGGCGGTAGCGGAACGCGGCGGCGAGAAACGATGTCGAGGCCGCACCGCCGATGTACGAGGAACGTGCCACGACGTACGGTTCGAGCGCGCGGCGCAGAGCGAATTCGGCGACGCTGCGCCCGCGCGCCGCCCAGACGATGCGCGCGGCTTTCGTCGCGATCAGCGTGCCGGCGTTGATCGCCTGCAACAGCCCGCTTTCGATGAGCAACGCCTCGACGTATGGTGCCGTGACGCGCAGCAACGGCTCATTCGGGAAGCAGACGGTGCCCTCGCGCACGGCGAGCACCTCGCCGCTGAAGCGCAGATGCCGCAGATAGTCGAGGAAGGCGGGGTCGTAATCGCGGATCTGCGCCAGAAATTCGAGGTCGTCGTCCTCGTAGTGGAACGCTTGCAAGAACTCGAGCGCCGGCTCCAGCCCGGCGGCGAGCAGGTACGCGCCGCCGAACGGTGCCTGCCGGGCGTAGAGGTCGAACGTCGCTAGCCCGCGATGCCCGGTGCGCCAGGCAACGTAGGCGGCATCAGGATGGTAGAGGTCGGCGATCAGACCCGGATGGTAGAGCGGCAAACCGCGGGGCAACGCAGCCCCTCCTCTGCTTGCTCTCGTGCGGATCGTACCCTGTTCTCACGTCGAGTATACGTCGCCATGCTGGCGACGCGGCTCAGGTCGCAGGGGCGGGCGCAAGCGAGCCGCGCCGGTAGTACATCGGCTGGCCGGTGCCGCCACGCCGCACGAGGATGATCTCGGCGAGGATGCTGACGGCGATCTCTTCGGGCGTCTCCGCGCCGATATCGAGGCCGATCGGCGTGCGCACGCGGTCGAGCGCCTCGCGGGGGTAGCCCTCCTCGGCAAGATGGCGCAGCACGGTGCTGGTACGTCGCTTGCTACCGATCATCCCCACGTACCCTGCCGGACGCAGCACCGCCCGGCGCAGGGCGAGTTCGTCTTGCTTATGCCCGCGCGAGACGAGCACCACGGAGGTCTGGGAGCCGATCGGCGCGCGGTCGATCGCCGCGCCGATCTCATCGCAGATCACGCTGCTGGCACCGGGCAGTTTCTCTGGATCGGCGTAGTCGGGGCGGTCGTCGATCACGGTCACGGCGAAACCGGCGTCGGCAGCAAGGCGGCAGAGGGCGCGGCCGATGTGCCCCGCGCCGACGATCAGTACCGAGGGCGGCGGCTCCACAACTTCAAGCAGCAGGTCGATGGTCGATGGTTGGTGTCGTCCGGAGACTTCGGCGAAGGTCGCGTCGAGCCGCGCCAGCCGTGTGCCATGGTGGCGAAAGTGGGCGAGCGCTAACGCTGTGGCGGCCTCATCGAGCGGGCCGCCGTCGAGCCGGCCAAGCGTGGTGCCATCGGTGCGCACGAGCAGCTTTGCGCCCACGGGGATGCCAGAGTCTTCAGGAGCGCGAACAACCGTGATGGTGACGACCGACTCGCCGCGCGCAAGGGCGGCGAGCGCGGCGCGGGCGATAGCGGCAGCCTCCTGCGGCATGGCAGACCATCTCCCCGTTTACCGGCCTGTCCGCCCCGTCTGCAGCGCGGATCGCTGGGGAGACGCACAAGTGGCGGACGAAGTGGACAGGTGCGATGGATTTCCTGCTTTATCCTACGTCGCCTACCCGTTCAGGCGCACATGTCGTTTACACAGAAAGGGGTAGGGATCGGCTACCATAGGCGCGCCGGTCGATCGCGCTCGCCAGGTCGGCCGTGAGAGATACGGGCGGGGATGGGGAGGAGCGTATGCGCCTTGGCCGTGGGCAGTTTCGCTGTGTCTTGTTCGCCCTCGCGCTGACTGTCTGCGCGCTGTCCGGCCGGGTGGCCGTTGCCAGCGCGCGTGTTGCCGCGCCGCCGGTTCCGGTTGCGGCGCCCGCCCAGCAGCGCGTCGATATGCTGGCGCTGGTGCGCCAGGCGTTCGACCTGCTCTACGGCGGCTACGTCGATCCGATCGGCTCCGATCGCTGGCTCGGCGACGCCTGGAACGGTATCAGCGCCGCGCTGTCCACCGCGGGCGCACAGCCCCCACCAGCGCCGGTGTTCGATGGCAACCCCGCCGACGACTGGCCAGCCTTTGCGCAGGCGTTCCGCCAGGCGGCGGCGCTTGGCGTCTTGAACCAGACGGACCTCGCGTACAGCGCCATCCAGGGGATGACGCAGGCGCGCAATAGCTGCCACACGGCGTTCGTCCGCGCCGACCAGGCGCCGGCGATCAGCGGCTCGCTCGTCCACCAGCAAACCACCGATATCGGCATGGTGATAGGCCGCGATGACCTGGTTGTTTATCGTGTCTACCCTGGCGGCCCTGCCGATCGCGCCGGCTTCCACGAAGGCGACACGATCCTGACAAGCGATGGTCAGGGCGGCACGCCGCGCGATATCCGTCGCCGTATCCTGCGCGCGGCGGCGGGGCAGAGCGTGCAGGTGACTGTACGCCGACCGGGCGTCGCGCAGCCGATCGCACTAACCCTGACGCCCCAGGTGACCGTGCTGCCGTTCGTGCGCACGCAGATCGTCGGCGGCAACGTTGGCGTGATCCAGTTCGATGATTTCACCGCCGGCCCGGGCCTCATCGAGGCGATCCGCCAGGCGATCGCCCAGTTCGAGCAGCAGGGTGTCGTGGGCTGGGTGCTGGATCTGCGCACCAACTCCGGCGGAGACGAGCACTCCATGGCGGCGATCGCCAGCCTGTTCATGTCGAACGGGCGCATCCTCGTCGATTACGATCGCTCGGGTGTGCCGGAGACGCTGGACGTCGATCCGTCGGAAACGCTGCCGGTGCAGCGCCCACTGGTCGTGCTGACCGAGCCATACAGCGCTTCGGCGGCCGAGTTCTTGCCCGGCGCTTTGCAGGACGACGGCCGCGCTTACGTGATCGGCGCGCCGACCGACGGCTGCGTAAGCGGCTCGCTGATCCGCACGCTGGCCGACGGCTCGCTGCTCCAGGTGCAGGTCGTGCGCTCGCTCGTCGGCAATGACATGCTCAACCTCGACGGCGTGGGCGTTACCCCGAACCTGGTCATCGTTCGGACGCCGGAGATCCTCGCCTCCGGGCAGGATCCGCAGATGGATGCGGCGGTGCAGTACATCCACAGCCAGGTGGGACAGTGATGCCACCGACATCGAGAGAAGGATCGAACGCGATGCGCCGTGCTTTTTCTACCCGGCTCGCGCTGGCGGCGGTGGCTTGCATCGTGGCGTTCGCGGGGCTGACGGCCCGGCCGGCCGCCGCGCAAACGTCGCTGGCTCCCTCGCCCGAAGAGCTCGTTCTCGCGCTGCTGCCGTACCGGCTGCAGAGTGGCGATATCCCACCCGGCTACGACGATGGCGGACTCTCGGCCAACACGCCCGCGCTGCAGGCGTTCAACCAGTCGGAGAACGCTGCCGAAGGGCAAGCGATTCTGCAGAGCGCCCAGCGGGCTGGTTTCCTGACCGGCTTCGTGCAGCTGCTGCTGCCGAAAGGTGCGACGCCGCTGCGACTGTTCGCCTTCGAGGTCGATCTCTTCGCCAATGAACGCGCGGCGTCGGCGGCGCTGAAAGCCAATCTCGACGCGCGGGCGATCAGTGGCGGCCCGATCAAGGCCGATAACCCGCCGGTGCCGGCCTCGCTCGGCGACGAAACCGGCGCGTTGCATATCGTTACACGCCAGGATGATGGCACGAACGACGGGCAGGAGATCCTCGCCTGGCGGAGCGGTCGGCTCCTCTTCTCCGTGCTGATGGACGTACCGGACGCTACCGAAGCGATCGATCAGGTGCTGCCCGTGGCGAAGAGCGCCGCCGCGCACGCCCGCACCGTCACGCCGCCGGAGTCCATTGCGACGGCGGCACGCGCCGTGACCAGCAGCGAGGCGGTGCGCGTCGATGCGGCCTACGCGCTCTACGGCCGGCTGCCCGGCGCCGCGCTCGCCCCGTACGGCATGCGACCGCAACCGCGCTCTGTCATCACGAACAGCGATATCGTGCTGGGGAGCACTGATCCGAATGCAACCTTCGCCAGGCACATCGCCGCGACCGGACGCATCATCAGCGTGGAGCGCGACTATGCCACGCTGCAGGCGGATGGCAACGACATGCTCGCCGTGCAGTACGTGCTCTGCGCCACCCCGGCGGGCGCACAGGCCGAACTCGCCGATCCGTTCGACGGCAACCCGCAGATCGCGAGCGACGCCGTCTACGGCATGACGCAGCCGCTCGGCGATACAGGCCGGTTGATCCACGGCACGCTGACGCGCAAAAACGGCGCGACGAGCGATCTCTGGGCGGCGGTCTGGATCCGCGGCAACGTCGTGTTGAAGGTCGTGAGCTTCTCGCCCTCTGCCGACGTCACGCCGCAGCAGGTCAACGCCTTCGCCGCCCAGGTCGATCAGGTCTACATGCAGGGAGGGCTGCCGACGATTCTGACATCGGCGAATCCCGCCGCGCTACCCACAACGCCGCCTGCGCAGGCGCCAAACGTGCCCATGCAGGCGTGGACGCTGCCGGCGGTGCTGGCGCAGAGCCGTGCGTTGCTCGTGCAGTGAGCCGTCCGGAAAGGGTGGAGAGTACGCACCGGCGTTGCATCTCCTGGTCATGCTTGGGGAGCGTGGGATGACAGCCAGCAGCACGAGCCACGACCCCGTCGGCACCGGTCATGCTTGGGGAGCGTGGGATGACAGACGCGCTCTCGCTTCCCGATGGTTGCGTGCTTGCCAGGTGCGGATCGGCGCGTTACCGCCTTCCCGCTCAGCCGCCGAGCGTCAGCGCGTAGCGGTACATCATCGGTCCGAAGCCGAGGCTCTGCCAGAACGCCTGCGCGCGCGTATTGCGCATGAGCACCGAGAGGTGCACCTCGCGCACCCCGTGGCGGCGGAACTCCTCCAGCATCAGCAGCGCCAGCGCCCGGCCCGCGCCGCCGCGGCGCTCCTCCGGTGCGATGTAGAACTCGTCCACGTAGCCGTCGGTGATGTCGCGGCGGTACCAGTGCGGCCCGATCGTGAAGACGCAGAAACCGATCCGCCGGCCGTTGCGCTCGGCCCACCAGAAGCGGCGCGTGCCTGGCTCGCGTAGCAACGCACGGTACTCGTCGCGTGAGAACGGATCGGGGTAGTCGTTGAACGTCTCCAGCTCCGTCCAGTAGCGCTCGAACCAGTCGAGGAACTCTTCAACCTCGTGCAGCGCCACCGGACGCGTGCGCACGCCGTGCGTGTCGATCATGCTCGGTTCTGCTCCTCATGCGATGTGCGGCCGCTTGTGCCGGCAGGGAAGTGCATCTGATGGCCGGCTCAGGATGGCTCGGGTGCCACGCGCAGCACGATCTTGCCGAAGTTCTTGTTCGCGGCCATGTATTCGTGCGCGGCGGCGACATCGGCGAGGTCGAAGATGCAGTCCACCACGGGATGGATCACGCCCGCCTGGAACAATGGTAGGACGTGCGCGGCGAACGCCTGCGTCAGCGCGATCTTCTGCTCGATCGGCCGCGCGCGCAGCACTGTGCCGAAGAGCCGCAGTCGTTTCGCCATCACCGCGCCGATGTTGAGCGTGCCGCTCGCGCCGCCCATCGTGCCGATGAAGACGATCCGCCCGCCCGGGGCTGCCGCCTGCACGTTGGCTTCGAGGTAGGGTGCGCCGATGAAATCGAGGATGACATCCGCGCCTTTGCCGCCGGTCGCCTCCAGCACGGCCGGCGCAAACTCCTGCTCGCGGTAGTTGATGGCCAGCATTGCGCCGAGCGCGCGCGAGCGTTCGGCCTTTTCGGCGCTGCCGAGCGTCGTGATCACCCGCGCACCGGTGGCGACGGCCAGCTGCGTGGCCGCAATGCCGACGCCGCTGCCACCGGCATGCACGAGCACCGTCTCGCCGAGCGCGCAGTTCGCCTGGGGGAAGAGCGCATCGTAGGCGGTGAAGAACACCTCGGGGATGCTCGCCGCCTCGATCAGCGAGTGACGCTCGGGTACAGGGAGCAGCATGCGCTCGTGCGTCGCGATCAGCTCGGCATAGCCACCGCCGGCCAGCAGCCCCATCACGCGGTCGCCGGGCCGCCAGGTGGTGACGCGCGTGCCGACCTCCGCGACGATACCGGCGAACTCCAGCCCGGGGATCTCGACGGCAGGCCGTGCCCCGGGTTGGGGGTAGCGGCCCTGCCGTTGTAGCAGGTCGGCGCGGTTCAGGGCGGTTGCCACCACGCGCACGAGCACCTCGTCGGGGCCGGGCGTGGGGTCGGGCACGTCGCGCAAGGCCAGGACTTCGGGACCACCGTAGCGTTCGAGCACGACCGCGCGCATCATCATCTCCAGAAGGCGCATAGTGTAAGTAGAAGGCGGTGCGCCCTTGGGCAAGCCGTCCGCTTACTACTCGTTAGACTATGGCATAGAGGTGTTATGGAGCAGAGGAGATGAACGCGCCGGAAGCGATTGAATGGCTGGACGAGGTCTCTCCGCCGCTGCGCGAGCCGGTGCTGGTGGCCGGTTTCGCGGGCTGGAACGATGGCGGCCAGGCAGCTAGCGCCGCCGTGCGCTGGCTGGCGCGCAACCTCGACGGCGAGCGTTTCGCCCGCCTCGATCCCGAACCCTTCCACGTTTTCACGGCCGAAGGCTCACGGCCGTTGATCCGGCGGCGACCAGGTGGTGAAACGGTGCTGCGCTGGCCCGCGCACGACTTCTTCGCGATTCGCGGGCCGGAAGGCTGGCCGCGCGATCTCATCGCCTTCGTGGCGCGCGAGCCGGAGCTGCGCTGGCGGACCTACTGCGAGGCGGTGCTGACCGTTGCCCGGCGCGCCGGTGTGCGCCAGATCGTGACGCTGGGCGCCTTCCTTGCCCCGGTGCCGCACACCCGCCCTGTGCCGCTCTCGGGCTACGCCGGCAACGCAGAGTCGCTCGCGCGCCTGCGTGATCTCGGCGCGCTGCCGACGAGTTACGAAGGCCCCACCGGGATCGTCAGCGTGCTGATGGACGCGGCCACGCGCGCTGGCTTCGACACGGCGAGCTTCTGGGCGGCGGTGCCGCATTACCTGCCAACAACGGCGAATCCGAAGGCGGCGCTAGCGCTGTTGCAGGCCGTGCGCACGTTCACCGGCCTGCCGCTCGATCTGGCTCGCCTGGAGGACGCGGCGAAGTTCTTCGAAGCACAGGTGACACAGGCGGTGCAGGCGAAGGGCGAGGTGGGTGAGCACGTGCGCAAGCTCGAGGAGGCCGAGGACGAAGCGGCACGCGGACGCGAACGGCCGCAGGGGGCCGAATCGCTGCCCAACGCCGATGAGGTGATCAAGGCGTTCGAAGAGATGCTGCGCGGCAACCAGCCGAAGAGCGACGATACGCCCTGACCGCGAGTCGTGCGCCAGCGCTGATACACTGTTGATATGGTAGAGCGTCGGGCGGCACGGCTGCCACGCACACCCCGGCCTCCCGCCCGCGCGGAGCGGGTGCGGCGCGGGTTGTTGCGCCTGCCCACTTTCTACAAAGTCCTGATCGCCAACTCCGCTATCGTCGTCTTCGGGGCGCTGGTCGGCACGGCGATCACGGCTTCGCGCGTGCGGGCGCACCCCGGCGCGAGCGTGGTTTCGCTGATGGCGGTGTTCGTGCTGGCAGGCATCGTCATCAGCGTGCTCGTCAATGTGCTGGTGCTGCGCGCCGCGCTCGCACCGCTGCACCGGCTTGAACGCACGATCGAGGCAGTGCGCGCCGGCAACCTGCGCTGCCGCGTGCCAAGCGGTGCGCTGACCGACGCCGAATTCGAGCGCGTAAGCGAGACGTTCAACGCCATGCTCGATGAGCTGGAAACCGCTCGTGATAACCAGGCGCAACTCGCTGCACAGGTCATAACTGCGCAGGAAGAAGAGCGGCGTCGTATCGCGCGTGAGCTGCACGACGATACGGCCCAGGCGCTCACCAGTCTGCTGTTGTATGCCAAAGCGCTGGAAGAGGGAGAAGAGCGCCTCGCTGTGCGCCGGGCGCTGGCCGAGATCCGTGAGGAAGTCGGTCGCAGCCTGGAGACGATCCGCCGCATGGCGCGCGAACTGCGCCCCTCTGTGCTCGACGACCTTGGCCTCGTGGCCGCACTCGACGCGCACATCGCCGAGTTCTCGCGCCGCACCGGGATCGAGGTCCGCTTCACCCACGACGGCGCACAGCAGCGCCTGCCCCCACCGATGGAGCTGGCGCTCTTCCGCGTTGCGCAGGAGGCGCTGACCAACGTCGCCAAGCACGCGCAGGCTACGAACGTGACTGTGCGTTTCACGGCCTCGGAACGCCTGGCCGTGCTTGTGGTGAGCGATAATGGCCGCGGCTTCGATCCCGACGCCGTCGACGATGGTGTCGGCCTGTACAGTATGCGCGAGCGCGTGGCACTGGTCGGCGGCGTCCTCCGCATCGCTTCCGGCACGCATGGTACGGAGGTGCGTGCTGAGGTGCCGCTCGATGCGCCGGTGCTGTTCGCCAGGGAGGACGGACGGCGTGGTTGAGCCGCAGCACAGCGCCGATGCGATCCGCGTCCTGCTCGCCGACGATCATCGCCTCGTGCGCGCCGGCCTCCGCTTGCTGCTGTCTACCCAGCCCGATATCGAGGTCGTGGGCGAAACAGGCGACGCCGAAGCAACCGTTGCCGAGGCGGTACGGCTGCGCCCCGATGTTGTGGTGATGGATCTGGCCATGCCGAAGGGCGGCGGTCTGGAGGCGACGCGGCGGATCAGCGAAAGCGGCTTGCCCATTCGCGTCCTCATCCTGACCGCGCACGCTGAGGCGCAGTATCTGTTGCCGGTGCTGCGGGTGGGCGGCTCTGGCTACCTGCTCAAAGATGCTGCCGATGATGATCTGATCGAAGCGATCCGCGCCGTGCACCGCGGCGAGGCGTATCTGCCGCCCTCCGCCGCGACGCTGCTGGTGCGCGACTATCTGCATCGTGTAGGCGAGAGCGAACCCAGTGCCGCTTACGAACAACTCAGCCCGCGCGAACGAGAAGTGCTGCGCTTCACCGCCGAAGGTTACGACGCGCGCGATATCGGCGAGCGGCTGTACCTCAGCCCGAAAACGGTGGAGACCTATCGCCGGCGCGCGATGGAGAAGCTGGGGCTGCAGAACCGTGCCGAACTGGTGCGCTACGCGCTACGGCACGGCCTGCTCCAGCCAGAGACGCCGGGCACGCCGTAGCCGTCTGCCCATCTCCAACATTTTGCGGCGCGGGCCGTTCCGGTAACATCCGGCCCCGTGTCAGGTTTTTCCTGACAAGAGATGCGCCATTTTGCTGCTCCCGCGCAGGCGGCGCAGAGTCTAGCGTGATGGTGCAAGGGGCGGACGTAAAAAGCCCGGTCGCCCGTCCCAAGCTTGCGGCAACCGGCCCGCGCGCCGGGATAAGGGTTCGGATTCCGGCGCGGCGTAACGGGCCGGGAGCCACGTAGAGGGGGCGCAGGGGTGGCGCCCCCTCTACATGTCTGCTGAAGGCGCCTGCCTTTCTGTCTACCAGCATCGACCGCGCGGCTGAGGGCACGCTGAGAAGCTCGATCTGTCTATCTCGCTACCGCTCGGTCGCGGCGAGGCTGTCGTGTGCGCTTGAACGCGCCACCGGCTGCCACGAACCGGTCAGCCAGGCGCGGCGGTCGCGGCAGATGCCCGTGCCGTCGGCAGGGGGGACTGCTCCGCTCAGCGCGTACACGATCTCATCGCGAACGGTCGGGTCGCTTTCCACGACGAAGGCGGCGTCCAGCGCACGGCGCGCGGCAGCGCCACCGATGCGCCCCAGCGCCCATGCCGCGTGGCCGCGTACGATCGGCGACGGATCTTCTCGCAGCGCGCGGGCGAGGGCGGGCACGGCACGCGGTTCGCCCAGATTGCCGAGCACGACGCAGGCGTTGCGCACCAGTCCGGTACGCTTGGCGCGCATGATCGCCCGGCCGGCGAAGCGGGCACGAAACTCCTCCTCCGAGAGGGCGAGCAGGCTCGTCAGCTCGGGCAGCGCCTCCTCCAGGGAGTTGGGCCGGAACTCCGGCAGCGCGCTATCGGCCTCGCCGCGGCCAACCGGGCAGGCATCCTGGCAGAGGTCGCAACCGAAGACCCAGTCGCCGAGCAGCGGGCGCAGATCGCGCGGGATCGCGCCGCGGTTCTCGATCGTCTGAAAGGAGATGCAGCGGCGGTTATCGAGGACGTATGGGCCAGCGATCGCGCCCGTCGGGCAGGCAGCAATACAGCGAACGCAGCTGCCGCAGCTCTTGCGCAACGGCGGGTCGGGTTCGAGCGGCGCGGTCGTGACCAGTTCGGCGAGTAGCACCCAAGAGCCGAAGCTGGGCAGGAGCAGGTTCGTGCTCTTGCCGAACCAGCCGATGCCGGCGCGCGCGGCGTACGCACGTTCGGCCAGGGGGGCGTAATCCACCATCGAGCGGGAGCGGGCGCCGCAGCGCTCGGCGATCAACGCGGCGAGCGCGCGCAGCTTCTTTTCGAGCACGCGATGGTAATCCCGGCCCCAGGCGTAACGCGCGATGCGGCCGCGCAGACCTGCGTCCGGATCGCCGTCGTCTGGAGTAGGACAGTAGCGCGTTTTGTACGGCGCAGCCAGGGTAACAACCGAAACCGCGCTGTGGAGGGCGGTACGGGCATCGGTGGCGCGGTCGGCGCGCTGATGGTTGAACCAGGGGAGGCCGTCGTAATAGCCGAGGTCGAGACGCTGGTGAAAAATGAAGCGGGCGGTGGCGTCGGCCTCAGCGCGGGCGATACCGCAGGCCACGAAGCCCAGGTCAACCGCTTTTGCGCGCACGTCGGCGGTGGTCAGCATCGTGAGTGACGCCACTCGTTCCAGGCCGCGAGCACCGCGGTATCGGTGGAGAAAGCCAGTTCGGGCAGGGCGTCGGCGGGGAAGTACGCGACCTCGAAGCACTCGGAGCCGCAGCGCGGCTCTTCGGGGCCGGCGTCGGCGGCGAAGGCCAGGAAAACGACGCGGCTGTTCGGTTGCTGGAAGACGCCGAGCAACGGCCCGAGCGCGATGTGCACGCCGGTCTCTTCCAGCGTCTCGCGGACGGCGGCGTCGCGCACATTCTCGAACGCATCGACGAAGCCGGCGGGAAAGCTCCACTTGCCCAGGCCCGGCTCGTGGTTGCGGCGTGTGAGCAGGATGCGATCCTCGCGCGCGGCCACGACACCAACGGCGACCTTCGGATCGTCGAAGTGGACGTAGTCGCAGCGTGGGCAGCAGGGGCGGAGCTTGCCGAACGCCTCGCGCTGTTCGAGCGCCGCTCCGCACTCCGGACAAAATCGCGCTGCCATTGTCGTCGTGTTCGCCCTCTGCTGGCGGCGTTCGCCTGGCACGCCGGCCGATTCCAGCGTACCGCGAAATGCGCTCTGTTGGCAGGTGCAAACCCACGCGCGATGCGCGGGAAGCGTGGCGATTCGAACGTCCTTCGCAGCGAGTGGGAGACCTGCGCAGGCCGTGCTCTTCAGCTCACCGCGCGCTTCACGAGCGCAGCGATCCGTGCCTCTTCCGCGGCGGTCAACTCCTGCACAGCGAAGGCCACCGGCCAAATCGCGCCGTCGTCAAGGTGCGCCGCATCGCTGAAACCGAGCGTTGCATAGCGGGTGTTGAACTTGTGCGCACCCTGGAAGAAGCACACCACCTTGCCGTCTCGAGCGTAGGCGGGCATGCCGTACCAGAGCCGCGGCGCTAGCTCCGGCGCGGTGGCCTTGACGATCGCGTGCAGCCGCTCGGCGATCGCACGGTCCGCGTCCGGCATGGCAGCGATCTTCGCAAGGACAGCGCTTTCCTCGTCCGCCGCGGTCGCGCGCTTGCCGCGATGTGCTGCTGCCTTCCGCTCTTGCACGAGCTCCTGCATCGCGGCCCGCTCTTCGGCGGTGAAGCCCACTGTCTCGCCGCTCGCGGTGGTTTTCCCTGTCTTCCTCATGCAGATAGTCTCCTTGACGATGGTGTGGGGATCGTCGTGTCTCTCAAAGCGACCCCGTGTGCCGCAGCTGCGTGCAACGGCGCTGGAGCGTGATCGCGTTCAGCCGGCAGCGAACGACCAGCGCGTGGCGCTCCGGGGGAAGTCGTGTTCGCGAAAGCCAAACGCGCGCGCCGGACGCACCCTGTACACGGTTGCCGTATCGGACATGCCCTCGGTGAGCTGGACCCCTTCGCCGCTGTCGGGATCGGTGTACTTGGCCGCGTATGCCGTCGCGGCGCGTTGCAGCTCGGGGCCATCGGCAGCCGCGATAGCCTCCCCTTCGACGATCACCGCCTCATCGCCGCTTTCGACGTGGACGGCGACGCGAGGGTTCGCCGCCAGATTGCGCGCCTTGCGCGAACGGCGGCTGGTACCGAAGTAGAGCGCGCCTTCGTACCAGACACCCCAGACCGGCATCGTATGGGGGCGTCTATCGGGCGTGACGGTACAAATCCAGTAGGTGTGCGCGGCTCTTAACCGCTCTTCCGCCCACGACCACGGGAGCAGGCTCTCGGTGGGGCTCGACTCGTGGTCGTCTCCTAGCCGGGGGCGATCAGCGCGTGGCTCAGCGTTGCCCGAAGAACGTTCGCGCGCGTCCATCTCCTGCTCCCTCTAGGTGTCTGGCACGCCTCCACATCGTATACCGTCTGGCTCTCCGCCGTGCGCGCTCGTATTGCCCGCGTGAGCCTGCTGGCAGGTTACGCGCTGGGGTTGGAGGGCGGGCACATCTCCTGCCAGTAGGCGAAAGCATCGAGGCGCGGCGATTCGATGCCATGCGCGGCGAGCACCGTGCAGATGTTGGTGCGATGTTCGATGCCGTGCGCGATCGCCTGCAGGAAGGGCACCGGCCCTGCATGCGGCATCTCCGACCAGAACGGGCTTGCTGGCAGCGTGAAGTCGAAGGTATCGGCGCGCGCGGCGAGGTCGAGCCAGTGTCCAGCTAGCTCGGTGCAGGTGGTGCGCAGCGCTGCGAGTGTTGGCAACTGCCCCGCGCGGATCGCTGCCTCCACCTGCGTGGGGGTGCGCAGTGCATCTGGCACGGGAAGATCGCTCTGGCGAATCGCCGCGCCAACCTCGACGCCGAGCAGTCTCAGGAAGAGCTGCTCGCCCATCACGATGTGCACGAGCGTGGGCAGGATCGAACCGTACACGCCTTTTGCACTCCAGGCCAGCGCGTCCTCTGGCAGCGTTTCGCAGCGGTCCAGAACCTTTTCCATCGCCCAGGCTTGATGGCGGAACAGTGCGACCAGCGTCTCCATCGGGCTTCCTCCCGTGCGCCATGACCAGGCAGGTGCTTTTTCAAGCTACGGCCATTCTCCGGACAGAATCCTGACACCCCCTGTCAGGGTTCGGAACGAGCCGCGGTTTTCTCGACAGAATAGCAGTGTGGTCTGCCGGCCGGTCTGGTGCTGCTTGAGAAGGCGGCTGTCGATGTGGCGCAGAACCGTGGGCTGAGGTTGATCGCGTCTCGCAGCGACGGGCGGCATGGGCGCGAGAGGTGGCTCACGCGGGCTGAGCGCGTCGCGCGGGGTTTGCTGTGCCGGCCCGCCTTCTACTGGGCGAAGGTGCGGGAAGAGATGGCCGGGCTGAAAACGCTCCCGTGCATCATGCGCGCGGAGCGTGCGCCTGCGCGTAATGTGCGGCGAGGATATCGAAGCCGAAGTCGCCTTCCGGGTCGCGCCAGACGGTGTGGACGTGGTTGGCGTTGTCCTGCGCGTTGTCGTACTCGATGAGCAGCCGCGGTCCCTGGATGCGGTAGTAGTGCGGTTCGCCGCGCTTGGCACTGCCGGCCCAGGCGAAACGGAGCGCGCCAAAGATCTCTGGCGCGCCCAGATAGCGGCCCTCAGCCTCCGCGGCTAGCGGGTCGGGCAGACGGGCGATGTACTGGCGCAGAAGCCTGACAAATAGCTCGCGCGCGTGCCCGTGCAGGTTGCCCGCCGCGATCCCTTTCGGCGTGGCCGTGTAGCGCACCGCCTCCAGATGCGCATCGCTGAGACCCCAGGTTTCGCGATAGCGCTGCTCGGCGGCAAGCTGGCGCTCGGCGCGGACGACGGGTACCGGCAGCGCGAACAGCTCGGGCAAGTGGAAGGGCAGCGCGCCAGCGGCGATGCGTGGGCGGTTGCCTTGCACGATATCGTACGGTGCAACGGGCGCGAGGATCGCCGTCTCGCGCTCGCGCTCGTCGAGCGCCAGCAGCAGATCACGGCCCAGATCCTCCTCCGCGCCCAGCGGTCGCAGCGTTTGTGCGGCGCCCAGCGGCACCTCAGCGGGGTGCGCGCCGAAGAACAGCGGCGTAGGAGAAACGACCCGGCCATCGACAAGGGTGTAGTTCAGCGAGACGTGATGGCCGCCGAAGCGCCATCCCCAGTGCCGCGCGTCTGGCGCGCCGAAGATCGCGAGAAAGTACAGCGCGGGGTCGCGCCCGCGGCTACGTTCGTCGCGTCCCAGGTAGCTGCCGCGCCAGCCCTCCTGCGCGTCGAGCACGTTTTCCAGCCCCATGATCGTCGCGACGGTGACGTAGCCGGAGAACGCCAGTCCCGAGGCGACGAGTCGCAGCGCGGCACGTTGCTGTGGCGCATCCATCTCGGCTAGCGGCAGGCCGGCCTGCGCCGTTGGCGTGTAGAACCAGCGTTCGCGCTCGGGGCTGGCGAACGGATACCGGGCGATGGCGCTCTGCTCTGGCCGTAACGCGCGCAGGAATGCCTCAGCGTTCGCCGCCATGCTCGCGGCGAGGGAGGAGCCAGGATCATCGTGAGGTGCTGACGCTGCCATGCCTCTATACTCCGTAAGCGTGCGCGCGGAGGGTGGCGTTGTGCCGTTGCGATCCGTGCGCCAGGATCCGCGTCTGCCCCGTCTTGTGCTGGATACGATACACCGCGAGCGATCGGGCAACTACGCCAGGTTACTGATCAGCCGTGGCGGTCTGCCGTAGCCGCTCGGCGAAGGCGAAGAGCGGCGGGTATTTGCGCTGCGATGCGCCGCCGTCGAGGTGGATGAGCTGGCCGGTGATCCAGCGCGCCTGATCGGAGGCGAGGAAGAGCGCGAGATCGGCCACGTCGGCGGGCTGGCCGTACCGCTTGAGCGACGTTTCGGCGACGAACGCATCGCGCAGCTCTGGAACGGCGAAGAAGGCAGCCGTGGCAGGCGTCTCGATCAGGCCGGGGGCGATGGCGTTAACGCGCACGCCGCGCGGGCCGAGCTCCATGCTCGCGACCTGCGTCAGCATCGCGACGCCCGCCTTGGCGCTGCAGTAGGCCGCCATCCCCTCTGCTGGCTGGGTAGCGTTGAGCGAGGCGATGTTGATGATGCTGCTACCCGCGCCCATCGCCCGCGCCTCGTGTTTGATGCCGATGAAGACGCCTGTCAGGACGACATCGATGAGATCGCGCCAGGCGGCGACGTCCATCGCGACGATGGGTGCGAAGCCGCCGTAGCCGGCGTTGGTGACAGCGATATCGAGCCGGCCATCGCCGAGCTCCAACGCCGCCGCGACCATCCGCTCCTGCTGCGCCTCGTCGCGCACATCCACGGCGATCGCACGCGCAGCCGCTCCCAGTGCGCCTGCTACCGACGTCGCGCCCGCGCCATCGATATCCGCCACGAGTACGCGCGCGCCCGCGGCGACGAACCGTTCGGCGATGGCGCGCCCGATACCCGATGCCGCGCCCGTGACCAGCGCCGTTTTGCCTGCGAGCTCCCTGGTCATCGGCGTTCCCTCGCCGGCGCATTCAGCCGTTGTAGGGCATTGGCCTCGCGCGGCGGAGCCACGCGGTCCGGATGCAGGATGTGCGCCAGGATGCGCGTGCCCTCCACGAGCCGCGGCCCCGGCCGGCTGAAATATGCATTGGCGTTGACAGCCCAGATCGCGCCCGCGCGCACGGCGGGCACCCGTTCCCAGCTCTCCGGCAGCGTCAGCGTTGTCCATTCGGCAACGGTGCGTGCCACGTCGAAGCCGCACGGCATCAGCACGATCACATCCGGCGCGGCGGCCACGATCTCGTCCCAGGTCGCGCGCCGCGATGGCTCGCCCGCTCTGCCGAGCGCATCCTCGCCGCCAGCGCTGCGCACCATATCGGGCACCCAGTGTCCCCCGATCCACGGTGGATCCAGCCATTCGACGCAGGCGACGCGCGGCCGCGGCGCGCCGGCAACCGCCTGTTCCACTGCCTCCAGCTCGCCGCGCAGACGCGTCACAAGGTTCGTGGCGGCGGCGCTGGCCCCTGTGATTGCGCCCACGCGTTGAATCGCCTCGAACACCTCGTCGAGGTGCGTCGGTTCGAGCGAGAGGATCGTGCGCTCACCGTAGAGGGCGCGTACCGCCTCCTGTACCTCGCTGTAGGAGACGGCGCAGACATCGCACAGCTCCTGGGTGAGGATCAGATCGGGATCGAGCCGTTCAAGCAGGTCGCGATCGAGCGTGTAAATGCCGCGGTGGTCGTGCAGCGAGCGCGTCACAAGCGCATCGATCTCGGCGCTGGAGAGCCGTTCGCTCTCGACAGCGCTGCGCGTGATGCGCGGTAGCCCTGCCACAACCTCGGGCGGGTAATCGCACTCGTGCGTGATCGCCACGAGGTCGCCGCCAAGGCCGAGCGCGCAAACGATCTCCGTGGCGCTGGGAAGCAGTGAGCAGATGCGCATCGGCGGTCTCCAGACGGGCGCGGTTCGCGATGGGCGCCGCACCTCTTGCCTTCTACGGTACACCCGCCGGAAAGCCCCGTGTGGCGGCTACGAACAGGAAAAGACGTAGCGGCCCGGTCGGATGCAGCGCTCGGCCTCGGCGAGGCTGCCGTCGGGCTGCAGCACGAGGCGGATGACCTCGGTGTTGGTGGGGCAGCAATCGGGATCGCCGGGTGCATGGCTGTCGGCCGCGATCGTCAGGCCGTCGGCGGTGGGCAGCAGCGCGGCGATCCGCCCCGGCGCTTTGAGGACCGTGCTATACAGGACGTTGTAGCCGCTATCGACCGGCTGCAGGATAGCGATGGCGGGCAGACGGGTGGTGGACGGCGGCTGTTCGTAGGCGATCTCGATCGCCAGGAGATCGGGCAAGGCAGCGTGTGCGGGCAGCGGCACGGCCTCGAAGCGCAGCAGCGGCCCGCCGAGCGCGCCACCGCCGGGCGGGAGCGTCGCTGCCGCGGGATCGTTACGGAAGAGCCGCAGCGCGAAGGCATTGCCGTCGAAGATGGAGCGCCATTCCGCGCCGTCGTAGCGGTAGAGGGCGAAGATCTGCTGCTGCACCGTCTGCTGCGAGCCATCTCCCGTCAGATCGACGCTCATGGTGAGCGCGTAGCCGAGCGCGGCATCGGTGTAGCCATCCAGCACGAACGTCGAGAGATGCACGTCCAGCGCACCAGACGGGATCTGCTCCACGAGCGTGTCGAGCGGGGGTGTTGTCTGCGCTCGCGCAGAGCGCGCTGAGAGGAGGGCGATCAGTACCACGAGGACCAGCACGCCGAGAGGGTGCGGTCGCGCCGCCTCCCGTTTGCCAGGCCCCATCTTTCACCTCGCGGACGTTGCCTGCGTGCAGGTCACAGCCTAGAGTGGCTGTCGCGGCAGAACGGACGCTTTTCCGGAAAGCCTGGTGCCGAACGTAAGGCCGCGCCATCGGCGCGGGATCAGGCGGCTGCTCTTGGAGGGGTACGTGCTTATCCGCGGGCACGTGCGCAGCACGAGCGCGGTCGCGCGCCGCCTGGCGGATACTACAGCGCCGTTTGCCGCCATGGCTGCGCCGCGCGCGAACGCGGTTGCGGCGCGGCGCCGTGCTCGCGTTCGTAGCGGCGG